>Ga0224558_1004649_pt1 | contig 10550 bp, 8 predicted proteins | sample 714S32024metaG_FD_180682 | JGI IMG/M metagenome (GOLD analysis project Ga0224558, IMG submission 180682) | Peat soil microbial communities from Stordalen Mire, Sweden - 717 S3 20-24 | ecosystem: Environmental > Terrestrial > Soil > Wetlands > Peat | place: Sweden: Norrbotten County, Stordalen... | reverse complement strand
CGGATAGAATCTCCCGTACCAGACCTCCGCGTTTTGGGATTTGCAAATACTGCCTCGTTGATATCTCCTTGCTCTTCTCGTGGTCATGAGCGCATACCTTCCCGCGCCTCTGCCACGAATTCCTGAACCTGTATCGACTGTATCACGCCGCCAGCCTGCCTTTCTCGTTGCGCTCCCGCCAGCCCGCCACCGATGACCTGCGGAATATGATCTTTCGGCCATACTGGAAGAAGGGCAACGGCTCGATTCCGGGGAACAAACCTCTGCGCAGCCGATGAACTGTGGCCACACTACAGCCAAGCTCCAAAGCGGTCTCGCCGGCGGTCATCCAGTCCCGAGCCTCCAACGGAGGCAATGGGCGCCGACTACGCGTTCGCGGCTGGGCGCCAGTGTGAGGCACGAGTGAAATACACTTTTCCATATATTGCTTTCCTTTCTGGTGCTCCTACGTTCTTTGGTTAAAGGTGCCCCAGGAATGTTGAGTTCGGGTTACGGTCTCAGGTTCTTGGAGTTGCCCAGCAGAAAATTCTGCTGGTGCGCGACAACCATCCCCAATTTCATCGCGGGCGTCAGCTTCTATGCCGCCGGTATAGCTCGGGCCGGCGCTCTCACTGCTATCGGTTTACTGTCGAACCAAGCAGTTGAACCATCCGGCCGGTCTTGCCGCGGTGCCACCGAAAGATCCCATCTGTGCCATCCTGAGCTGGGGCGGTCTCGATGCGCCGCGCCTGATCGCGGAAGCGGATGGAATCGGGGGCCGCAAAGACCGCTAAACCTCGGCGAATGAACCCAAGTGCGGCCTTGCGCGTAGTGTACTTGGCTGCTCCCGGCAGGGGATTCTGGATCAGTACTGCATTCTGACGTATTCTGGACATAGTGGTGGTTGTCAACGCTTTGTTAGCGGTGCCTTTGGTTTGGAGTGGCGTCTCCAAGGATGCTGCTTTCGGATCAATCCCCGCGCATTCGGTGCACCGTAGCGACGCTACAGCCGAGTGCTAGCGCGGTCTCGTATGGCGTCATCCAGTCCCGCGCCTCTTGCGGCGGCAATTGGCGACGAGTGCTTCTCCGCGTGGTCTCCTGCCACATGTCTGGATTATGACTGCTTCTGCTCGCGGAGTCAGTAGGAGGAAGTAGGAGGGAGTAGGAAGAAGTAGGAAAAAGTGGGAATTAGGTCGGTGAGGGTCCGCGTGGCTAGTCCTTCAGGTCGTCAACGCTGCACCCGAGACCATGCGCTGCTTTGATATAGGTTTCCTCAGAGACCTTTCTGCCAGCCTTAAGCTCAAAATAGACACTTCTTTCCAAACCGAGCTTCTCAGCCACAAGGTCGTGGGTTCGAAGTTTGTTTGACACTTTGTATTCGGTCAGTCGCTCGGAAGGCGTTTTACCATGTCTGCGAGCCTCGAAAACCCCGCTCTGTACCTCTGGCTTAGCCAAATCGGCCCGACCGGGGTCGACAGGCGGCTGGTGCGCCACGATCCTGCCTCTCGCTCTCGCTACGTCATCTCGTTCCTGACCCGGTGGTCTACGTTCTTCCGTGGCCATCGGTCGACGTTGTGCGCTCTCGTTTTGGGCCGTGCCATGACCTTGGGCCCCCTGATTCTGGGTTGCATGGCTTCGCGCCCACGGACGGTTTGGGGCTGTCAAATTGGCACACCCGGGAGTCGTCGAAGCCTCGTTGCCAACTCCTTGCGGCAGCTTACCGCAATATTCCAGCACGGCGTTACGAAGCGGATAGAAGTATCCCACGATCTGGTTACCTTCAAACTTCGTGCTGCCGTGATAAACCGTCCTCTCAGACCTTCTAGCGTGAAAGTAGCGAGAACTCCCCTCGCTTGCCCCTGGTTTCCCCACGCTTTTGTACAACCACAGATATAAAAGTGCCTCGATAGCGTGCGCGTTATCAATGCCCGCACGTTGAGCAAGGAGTTTGAGTTCGTGTCGCTTTTCAAGGCTCACGCCGTACATCTCTACCGTTCGGCCATCATCATTGAGTTCTAACCGTGCGGCCTCGGGCAGTTCCCCTGCCCAAACACTCAGATCCCCAAAGAACCTCAACGGCGGATTCTCAGCTTCATCAGCCACGCGATTCGCTCCCGCTACGACCAGGTTTTCGAAATAGCCATTCCGACAGGCCAAAACTCGCCCACTTGAGCTTGGCACGCGTTCCGTGATCGCGCCGCCAGCCCACAGGCGGCACCATTCCCTTCATAACACGGGCCGCGTAGACACACAAGTTCGTGTAATGCCGAATTGGCCTTCGGCACTCGCGAGAAATTACCCTACTTTGCTCGCCAAAAGTGACCCACCACCACGACCAGTTGGGTGGTGTTTTGCCCCCGGGCAAGAGCGCGGTTTGCCGCCGGGCAAGAGCGTAGTTTTGCGGCGCGGCAACTGCTCCGTGCGGGCTTGTCCTTGTCCACCCCCGCAGTCGAATCGCCTGCGCCGGCGGACAGTTTTTCCTGCGACCTCAGCGCGTTACGCGCCCTTTGCGCGGATGATGTGAAACCACCCCGCACGCCTGCGGCGTGGATGATATTGCTCTTATCTCTCTCACATCAACACACACGCCTGCGGCGTGGATGATCCTCCGCGTCCCGTCCCTAATCCCGTTCCTGGCTCTGGTCACTTCAAACGAGCGCTGCTGGGTCATTTCTGCCAAGCGCCGAAGAATTGGCCGCGCTCGGTAGTTCAGGAAGGAAGCGTTGGCACGTCAGGAGACCCAACCGAAACCGCCCCTACCTGAACGCCCGGGGAGGCGAATTCGGCATTACACCGCGCAGATTACACGTGTCGCTTCCAGCGCCATCGCCAGGAGTTGCGAAAGCGAAATTCCGTGCGTTTCCGCCGCTGGTCCTCCGCTGCTCCAGCGGTCGGCCGGAACGCGGAAGTCGGGCGTGCAGGCCGCGCGTCGGCATTCCGGTGACGTGGCCGCGCGCCGACGTTCCTGGCTCATGCGCACGAATATCGGACGCCATCCGCGTGCGGCCCCGCGCGAACCACGGATTTGCCGCCCTCCGCCCCGCGCGCACCCCCTTTGCACGCCTGGCGGTCGCGGCGACGGACAAGGCGCGACGCGCGGCGGAACGGTCCGCCGTGGAGCGGGCTGCGCGATGTGCGTTATGCCACCCAGCCGTGCCATCCGGAAGCATATCGCCCGGCGCAACTGCGCCACGGGCGTGCAGGCTGCGCATCGGCGTCCCGGTGAAGTGGCCGCGCGCCGACGGTCCTGGATCATGGGCACGAATAGTTATGAGTTACTTCACGGCAGAGATCCCCTTAGGCATTGCGGGCGGTAGAGAATCCTCTACGGGATCATGACATAGCTCCAGTTCACGGAGTTATCGTCGGTGACCGTGCCCGTAATCCATCCGCGCGGATTAACGGCGACGCCATAGCTGCCCTGATAGTTCCCTGTGCCTGCGCCGGGAAGGCTAAGCACGGCGTAAGCGCCGTTAGGGGTGCGAAAAAAGGCTTTATCGGCATCTGCGCCGACAGATTGACCGGCCTCGTTCCAGGTCCAGCAGGTTCCCACGATCTCCCCATTGGCGTTTATATCATTGCTAAAGACGGTACCCTTGCCTGGTGGGGGCTCGAAGGTGGTGATCCCGCCGTGAACATGGCGCAGGAAGCCCTGCACGGTCCCCCAACTGCCGCCCGGCCCGATAAATCCGCCTACTATGGCACCTTCCCAGTTCATGGCTACCGTAAAGGTGCCTTCCCCCGATCCAGTTCCGGCACCAGGCACATCGATCCTCGTGACGATGCCGTCCGGCGTGCGCAGCCACCCATGGAAAACATTGTTCGCGTCAGTGTACATGCTGGTGGCGGCACCCGCGTCGTTCAATTCATCAGGGTAGCCCCAACCGATACTGGCCCCCGGCCCTTCGCCCGGAGCATCAAAGGTGGTGAACCTGGCGTCGGACCCGCGCAGGAAATAGTGCCAGTTGGATTCGGCGTCGATGAAAGCACCTAGCACTGTGCCCGCCGCATTTACATTGGAGGCGATAGTCCCCTGGGATGCGGCCGTGCCGGCCGTCGGAACGTCGATGATCGTGAATCGCCCATCGGGAGCGCGCACGAACCCGTGATTTACGTTGTTCGAATCAATGTAGTATCCCGTTGTTGCCCCTGCCGAGTTCATGCCCTCGATCAAGGTGCCTTGATAAGCCGCGGCTCCCGCCCGCCCGGCATTAACACTTCTAATTTCACCGTCAAGTCCGCGGATGAAGCCGTGATGTACGTTGTTCCCATCGACGTACCAACCTGCGACCTCTCCGATGGCATTGATGGCGTTGGCCCAGGTGCCCTGCCCCGCACCTGTGCCAGCCCCGGGGGCGCCGAAGCTGATGACGGTGGGCTGTTGCGCAGTTGCCGGAACGCCCAACCAGATCATGCAAATGGCCGCGCAAAGGCATGCGCGCACCATTAACCTGAAATCGAACTTGAACTGTTTTCGCATTTTCGTGTCCCTGTGTCCCGCTCGGTAGCCGTGCCTTGCAGCACGAGCCCCGGTAGGAGCGTCATTTGTCACAAAGCGTCGCGCAGATCAGGATTTTCTGATCTGCATACCCGATTATTGTGGCTTTTGCCCATCCGCATGTCCGTCACACGGGATGCTGCAAAAGATAAAGCTGCGATTCGTTCTACGGCAACCGTATGAAGCCGTGAGTGACGTTGCTATTGTCCACGTACAGCCCCGAAATCGTGCCTGCATCATTGATGTTTTCAGGCGTCGTGCCCTGACCTGCGCCTGTGCCCGCGCCCGGGGCATCAAATTTCGTGATCCTTCCATCCGGGGCACGCACGAAACCGTGGCTTGCATTATTAGTGTCCAACCACCATCCTGTAACGATGTTTGCTTCGTTCATGGCCCAGCCGAAGGTGGTTCCCGCGCCGGGAACGCTGAACATGGTGATGCTGCCGCGACGGTCACGCAGGAAGGAGTTGCTGTTGGACTGTCCCACGATCTCTCCGGCGTTGTTGATCCAATAGCCTGCACAGTTCGCACAGTTCTCAAACTCCGTCATCCCGCCGTCGGCGGCGCGCACGAAACCGACAACTGCGCCGTTTGAATTTACGAAGTATCCCGTGATCGCTCCTTCAGAATTGATTGAGAGGGGCCAGGTACCACAACTAAAGTTAAAGACGCCAGAGCATCCCGTACCCAAGCCCGGAGGGTCAAATTCCGTGAAGTTGCCATCCGGGGAACGGACGAATCCGTGAGATAAGCCGTTCGTGTCCCAACCCAAGCCCGTAACCACCCCAGCATCATTGAAGGCTTGAGCATATGTTCCCCCCGGCGAGTTCGGGAAATCAAACTCCGTGATTGCTCCGCGAGCAGAGCGCACGAAACCGTGCATACCAACGGAGTCGAAGTAAATCCCCTGAATTTGGCCCTTGTTGTTTGGAAATATTCCCCAGGTCCCCCCGGTCGCTCCCGGTGCATCGAACGACGCAAACCCGCCGTGTGGATACCGTATATATCCGTGACTTAAGCCGTTGGAGTCGACGTACCACCCCGTAATCACCCCCCAGTCATTGACGTATCCAGCAAAAGTCCCCTGGCCGGCGGCTGTGCCTGCCCCCGGAGCGTCGTAGGTGATGATGGTGGGCCTTTGCGCAGTTGCCGGAACAGCCAACCACAGAATACAAATGGCGGCGCAAAACCATGCGCGCATCGTGAACCTGAAATCCAGCTTGCGGTGCTTTCGCATTTCGTCCTCTTTCATTGCTTCGTTTGCCTTTGCCTTTCCCTTGCCGCTCAAAGCGGCATATCGCAAAGGGATTGTAAACCCGCTCGGCCCCATTACAAACTCTTTCGAGGTGAGTTTTAGGTAATTTTTGTGTCTCGTCGCATATCCCCTGGCAATCGCTTGAGTAAACAGTAGTTACAGGTCTGTATCTCTCTTGTTTGCAGGCCGCTGGAGTGCTAAAATCCTCTAAGGAGGCGACCCCTCTGGCATCCGCTTCTCCGAACAGCGGCAAACTCCATCTCCGGTTCCGCTTCGGTCCCTATGAGGTGGACCCCGATGCGCGCACATTGCGCAAGGGTGGAACCCCTATCCACTTACCGGAGCAGCCCTGGCAGGTGCTCTGCGCCCTGCTGGAGAGGCCGGGAGCCGTGGTCACCCGCGAGCAGCTTCAGGAGCGTCTCTGGCCCGGGACCTTTGTCGATTTCGAGAAAGGCCTGAATCGGGCTGTCAATAAGCTGCGCGAGGTTCTCTCGGATTCCGCCGAGAAGCCGCGCTTTGTGGAGACGGTCGTCGGCCAAGGCTACCGCTTCATCGCCCCGGTCGAGCAGGTGGTCGCGGCGTCGCCAGTGCCGGCGATGGTTCTCCCGTCGCAGCCCTCCAAGCGGAAGCCCTGGCGGTGGATCTTCGGCTTCGCCGGCGTCCTGGCCGTTATTCTCATTACGGGTCTATGGCCGTTGCCTCCGCCCAACACGCGCGTGACTCGCCTGACCAGCGACGGACGGTCGAAGTCAAGTGAAACAGGTGAAGTCGTGTTGCACAGCGGCAGAGTTTTCTACCTGGCCTCAGAACTGGGGTCGGTGTTGAAAAGGTACGATCTCTGGTCGGTGCCGGCGGCCGGTGGTGAGCCGAGACACGAGCCGACGCCCTGTCCTGCGGAAGGAGAGGGTGTGATAGGCGTGGGAGCCAGTTACATCCGCCAGCGCTTTCTGTTCATGTGCCAGCTCCCGGGTTGCTGCGATGTGGATTATTGGCTGACAGGTTTCGATGGCAGCAACCCGATGCGGATCGGCCGCTACTCCCGTGGACGCCAGTGGGTGTCAATCTCGCCCGGTTTGAACATGGTTTTGTTCAGCCGGGATGAGGGCCTATTTGCGGGGTCCGTGGACAGCGGGGCGGAACGGCTTCTGGCTCGTGTGGACGGGTTCAGCTGGGGTGCATTCTGGCACCCGATGGGAACAAGGATCGGATTCCAGCGTATTGTGGATGGGCGGGATAAGCTCTGGGAGATGCGCGCCGATGGAACCGGCATGCGGCCGTTGGTCCCCGGATTCGCAGCGGAACAGTGCTGCGGGCGATGGTCGCCAGACGGCCGCCGGCTGTACTTTATCTCGCAGGGCGATGTTTATTTACAGGGCAGCCGCAGTTGGCTCGGTTGGCTGCGCCGGCCGGCACCCGCTCACCTCACATCGGGTCCCGTCCGTTTTTATAGACCTTCTGAGGATCCGGCCGATCCCTTAACCGTTTTTGCCGTGGGCGATCTACGCTCGGCCCAAGCCATGAAGCTCAACCGCCAGACCAATGCCTTTGAGCCGTTCCTTGAGGGAATTGCCGCCGACTGCATCGACTACTCGCCCGACGGGCAATGGATCGCATATGTCAGTTGGCCGAACGGGGAGCTATGGAAGTCCAAGACGGACGGCAGTTCCAAAGAGCTGCTGGAGGATGGGCTGATTACCTACATGCCGCGCTGGTCACCGGATGCAAGCCGGATCGCCTTCGCAGCGAGGGCGCGGGATGCCATGGGAGCAACCCAGCCGTTTCGGATCTACATGATCGCTGCCAGCGGTGGAAGGGCGGAACTCGTGCCGGGCGTTCCGGGAGCGGCATTCGATCCAAACTGGTCCCCGGATGGCAAACGGCTTGCCTTTGCCCCCAACTATCCGGAGGGCAGCAAAGAGCAGCAGCACGTGTCGATCATGAACCTGGAGACCGGCGCAATCGAGACCGTGCCGGGTTCGGAGAATCTATTCTCGGTGCGCTGGTCGCCCGACGGGAAGTGGCTCGCTGCGCTCACCTATGACAGGTTTTGGCCCGTTGTCTACAGCTTCGGCACTCAAAAGTGGAGCGTGCTTCGGCAGGGCGCGGCAGGTTTTCCTCGCTGGTCAAAGGACAGCCGGTACCTGTATTGCCAGATACAGATAGGTCAGGGGCAGTCGGAGTTGGTGCGCATCGAGGTCGCCACGCGGAAGGTGGAGGAAATTCACAAGGTGACGGAGTTCGCTAGGGAAGGAGTGTTGTTCCCCGGCGTGTCCTGGACACCGGATGATGAGCCGATTGTGCTGAAAGACCTGACCACCTCCCAGCTCTACTGCATCGACCGCGACCGCTGAGTCCGCTCGCGCCACGGCGCCGCCGTCAAGCCCCGCAACGTAGTCTGGGCACCAGCAGGGAATGCGTCGGGCCGGCCCGTTGATGCGCGGACAGTCAGCAAACACCTCAGTTTGATCAACCTTCTGCTCAAAATGACGCACCTTTGACCGTGTTTTTTTTCGCGCGTGCGCCGTTGGTTCCCTAATGATTTCGGGAGAAACTTCGATCCGAAGACGGCCAGCTTCAGCGCGCATCGCGAAGTCAAGTTCATGCTGGATTCCACGGTGACGCTCAAGCCCGACGATATCTGGACGGTTCGCGGTCAGGGACTGGTTTTTTCGCGCTTTGAGGGCGGTTCCGTGTGGCTGATGAAGTTGCCACGTTGAGCCGCGAGATACTATCGCGCTGGGACAATCACGGCATGGGCAGCGTTGGATTTTGGGTTTCGGATGTATTGTCGGGCACTCGGAAGTCGGGTTTCTCAGGCCGCAAGCGCTGGCCTTTTCGCCGATCGCGTCCCCATCCGCCCGCGCGCCGGTCGCTGCGACGGACAGCGGGCGGCGGGCTGGGTGCCACAACGCGCTTCGCGCCGCCCGATGACGGCAGCCCGTTCCAGCGCCCGCCGCCGTCGTCCGTCGCCGCGATCGCCGGCGCACGGATGGGATGCGCGCGGTGCGGAAGGGCGTCCGCATCCATGATTGGCACGGGCAGGTCAGTGCGCGCGGCCACTTCGCCGGGATGGCCACGACTTGCGCGGCATAACGCGCTTCGCGCAGCCCGCCGCCGGCGGCCCGTTCCCGGCGCCCCCCGCCCGTTGTCCGTCGCCGCGACCGCCGCGGTTGCTGAACTTGCATTGCGTTCTTCGCCTTACCGTGTTTGGAGGCGAAGCAACACTAAGTGGCCACGGCGATACCAGCCGTGGATTACGCTCGACAACGCCGCTAGACCTCTGCGATGCCCGCCGCCGACGCCGCACCACGACCGCACATTTACCATTTCGCCGCCTTCTTCCGTTCGTCGATCATTTTTCGGACCTTCCGCCTGAACGGAGATCGCATCGCCGACGCCCATCCGAGTTCTTCATCCAAGTGATCCCGGCATTTCGAGCAACGGGCGACATGCTTTTCGACTCGGAGCATTTCGGCCTCGGAAAGTGTTTTTCAAGGCGTAGCTCTCCATTTCGACGATTGACAGGTGGGCCACGGCTTTATTGCGCCCCCTTCCGGCTTGCCTACCGGGGCCTTTCCGGCGCGTGTTCACCTGAGCGAGTCGGGGTTCGAGGTCGACCTCCTTCCGGTCTGACTGCCCGCCATTCCGTGAGTTACGTTACCTCCGCAAGCGCTTCCGCCACCCGCTCGACCACCCTTTTCCAAACGCCCGCGAATAAGACGCCGCGCCGAATAGACCTGCCGCCCTGTAAAACAGGGACGGAACAGGGAGCCGCGGCGGCAAATAAGGGCTAAGCTACACATTCCAAGATGCTTGCACTCCAAGAAGCGCCATAGGATATCAGGGAATAACAGGGCCTGATCACGGCGTTATCAGGCCCCTGATACGCCCCTGTTCCGGCCCTGTTATTTCCTGTTCTTGTTAGGGCGATCTCTGGCAAACAAGTACCTTATAATGTGTGATTTAGCTCGTATAGAGTAGCAATTGAAAAACTGTACACCATGCCAGTTGATCCCAGAATGAGCCCAGATGACCCAGGTCGGTTAGAAATCCGTAATACCAAATGATTAGATAAGTCATTTAACATCATACACATAAACTTACAACTACTCACCCGTCGGTGGGTTTAGCTATGGCGGCTCATTCGAGCCTAATTGCGCTGGGTCATGCTTTGCGTGCTATTCTGGCCTTCGAGGGGATTCCATCATGCGTCTCGCCCTTGCTCTTTTCCTCGTCCATGCCGCCGCCGCCCAGGTACCGAGGTTCCTCCAGGACGGCACGCCGGTCCGCCTTCGCCTCAACCGCACCGTCTCCTCCGCCAACGCGCACGTGGGCGAAACCGTGGATTTCGAAGTCACCGAACCCGTCATCAACCAGAGTTACGTAGTCATCCCGAAAGGTGCCGTCGCCCTCGGCCGCGTCACCAAAGTGGAAACCAAGCGCCGCTTCGGACGGGCGGGTGCGCTCGAACTCAGCATCGATTCCGTGCGGCTCACCGATGGCCGGCCCATACCCTTGCGCGCCACTCCCGAAAAGGGCCCAAATGATATGAGCGGCGCCCGTGTGGCCGCCACCATCGCGGCGTCTCCCATCCTGGTGTGGGTAAAAGGTAAGGACGTGACCTTCGAGAAAGGGACCGAATCCACCGCCTACGTCAACGGCGACGCCCGCATCGAAGAACCCCAGCCGCGAACCGTAGCCGGCATGCCCGTGGAAAGTGCGGCGGATCGCAGTTCGGGCCCCGGCACCGTGCTCACCAACGATGACATCGTCCAAATGCAGAAGGCCAGACTCTCCGAAGAGATCATCCTGAGCAAG
>Ga0224558_1004648_pt1 | contig 10550 bp, 9 predicted proteins | sample 714S32024metaG_FD_180682 | JGI IMG/M metagenome (GOLD analysis project Ga0224558, IMG submission 180682) | Peat soil microbial communities from Stordalen Mire, Sweden - 717 S3 20-24 | ecosystem: Environmental > Terrestrial > Soil > Wetlands > Peat | place: Sweden: Norrbotten County, Stordalen... | reverse complement strand
CTAACGTCGTGCTTTTCGACGTTAGGATGGGGTTCCACCGCCGCCCTGGCTCCGGCCGCAGGGACGACGCAACAGCACTAAATTTGCATCTGCCCTAAGGGCCACAGTGATCGCGGAGCGCCCAGTCAAACGCGCTGCCCCGCGAGCGAAACTTAAACGTGCGTGGGACCGAGGGGCGAGTCCGTTCTCGGCCTCCGAGCGAGCCAAGTTCACGGAGGTCAATTTATGGGAAGTGGACTCCTGCTGTTTAGCCTAGTTGCACGGATGGATCTCTTTGAAGGTATGGGTTGCAAGTGGTATCGGGACGTCAGAGTTGGCCGATGGCTGAATACACGCTAGTAGATCCGGCGCTTGCGATCTTGTCCCAGGTGGGTCGGTGGATGTATGTTGCAGCGCTCGGCATCGCGCTGCTGGGCTTGGCGGCGGTTGCGATGAGACGTCTGGGAGACCGCCTGCGCAGAAGCTATGCGCTCGTATTTCTCTCAACGGCAATCGCATTGTTCGCGGCGTGTGACCTGACCCTGGGAGTGTCTCGTTTGGATTCGATGGTGCCGAGTGTGCTGAATTTTGCCGTACTCGGAATGATTTGGGTCCTGCCGATTGCGATTTGGGTGTGGCGAGCGCAAGGCGACAGCGGACACTGGTGGTTCTCACTGACAGATGCTCTCATTCGTGTTTGTATTTTTGTGTCCCGCCTCTCCGAAGAGCAGTTCCCGCCCCTTGAGACGCAGCACCCCCCGAGGCGAGGAAGTTCGAACTCCCGGGAAGAACATCGTTCCCGTACAAACGCAATTACTTCCATGGAGGCGCTATGAAACACATCAGTGTTTCGATTTTGATTCTGTGCACCTGTTTGGCGCCGGGGGCCTGGGCGCAACAGCAGAAGACAAGTAAACCGCTAGCCGCGTACACCGCAATCTTGGTCGAACCATTTACCTTTGAAAAGAGCCAACTCACAAAAGATTTTCCCGCAGGAGAAGAAGCTAATCTGCAGCTCAGTGCGATCGTACGTCTGCGAGCGAGCGGAATTTTTGAAACAGTAATTGATGGGAGCCAGAAGTCCTCGGAACAGCCACCTTCCTCCGAACCCTCCGCAAAAGGGGGGCCCCGCGAGGTAATTCTCTCCGTTACCATCATCGGCTTCGACAAAGGGAGCAGCGGCGCCCGCTTTATGACTTGGCCTTTGCCGGTAGGTGTTAGCAAAGCTAAGGCCGGTTTCGCGTTTCGTGATGCCGCCAGCAACCAGGAAGTGTTCCGTTTCGAAAAGGAAGCTAAGTTTCAGGCTACTGTGAGCGGCGGGATCGCCACCAAAGAAGAGCAGATGTCTCACATCAAAGGCGGATTGGTGGATGCTCTGATCAAAGAGATTAAACGCAACCGTTAACTTTCGGTGGTTCAAACAAGGAAAACCGTCATGGCAAAGAACCGTTTGCGAATCCGGCTTATAGCGGCTGTAGGGATCGCACTCCTGTGCGCCTCCTGCTCAGGATGTATCGTCCCGATGCGAGTGCCGACGAAAACCATAAGTGTCTCAGGCGAGACGGGGAAGAAACTCGACTTGGAGTTCATAAAGGTTGGTACCACCACGCGGGAAGATGTAGTGCAAAAGCTGGGTTGGGTCGATACGGGTGTCAAAGACGATAAGATCTTTGTTGGCCGCTGGGCCCAATCTTCTTGGGGCGTAGCCTGGGCCGCGGGTGGTGGCTACTCCGCGGCCGGGGGGTGGAATCGTTCGTGGAAAACTCATAATCTGGTCCTGGCCTTTGATGAGAAGGGTGCCGTCCAGCAGATGTCGCTTGTCCCCGACAAGGACATCGTAAACACGCTTTCCGAACGGATCTCTAAAGATCCCGGTAGTCCCTTGGACCTTTCCGTGCCGATCGAAGCTCCGATTGAATACATTCGTTCAGGCAAACATTTTCTTGGGACACTGACGCTGAGCAAGGACGATCTTAGGTTCCTCGAGGATCGGGAGACGGGCTCGAAAGTGGCGTATGATTTCAAGACGTCGCCACAGAACATCAGTCATCTCAGTATGGGGGATTGGGTTACGTCGAATTCGGCGCATCCGGAAAACGTGGTCGTTACCATTCATTTCAGGCAGAAAACCGCCGTTGGGAACAAACTCACCACACGAGCGGACGTGCCCACCATGATGATCTTGCTCAAATATATCCGGCAGACTCAGTCAGGCTCGTCGTTTACGAGATAACGAGGAGAGATTCCATGCTCAGTGGCGAGAAAACTCCCCCGATGAAGAGGGGCAAGTGAAAGCGATATGCGACGAAATTGACCGTCGCGCGCAAAGAAGCCGAAGTGAGTGCCGTGCAAATATAGTCCGACAAGGGAGAATTTACTTCCGTCGGGCACAGGCCGAGACCGTGTCGTCGCTGAAATAGAAGCGAGAGCAAACAGAAAGCACAGAGACGCCCCGATGTCTGGGCGGCTTCTCTTTTGCATCACGCGGAAGGTGGGAGCGCAGTTCCCATTGCCATGGTCCGCCTACGTGCGACTGCTTTCCGTCAAGAACCCAGACGCTCGAACTTTCTACGAGACCGAAGCTCTACGCTTGGGGTGGTCCGTCCGACAACTGGATCGCCAAATCGGCAGCCAATTCTACGAACGCATCGCACTCTCACAGAATAAAGCCGCCATGCTGGAGAAAGCCGAGAACTTCGAAGCCGGCGATTTGGTAACACCCGAAGAGGCCATCAAGGACCCGTTCGTTCTCGAATTTCTCGACCTTAAAGACGAATACTCCGAATCAGATTTGGAGGACGCGCTCATCCACCGCCTCGCCGACTTTTTGTTGGAATTGGGCGACGATTTTGCCTCCTTGGCCGCCAGTACAGGCTTCGTGTCGACGACACATGGTTTCGCATCGAGCTCGTCTTCTTTCACCGTCGTTTGAAAACCATTGTCATTGTGGACCTATTATGTGGTCGGCCACATAATAGATCTTCTGTGGCGCAGGCCGTTATGTGGCGTTGACAGTTGTTCGGAGCGATCATCAGGCGAAGATCCGCAAGCCGCGCCACATAATCAATGGTCAAGGTTTGCGCGCACGACCAGTCAGTGAGCGCTATCGCGATGTTTCAACAACAACAATGGGTTCTTGCGCTTGACCCGGGTTGACCGCCGATGTAGATTGTCGCCAAATGACGACTCAGAACGATGCTGACCGCCTAATTGCCCAACTGCCTAACCTGCGTTTCGGATTTGGATTAGCAATTGTTTTATTCGTGTTGGAGATAGTCTGGGCCGTGCAGAAGGAACTGGCAAGGGGAACTCCGGTAGCAGGGGAACTCCGGTAGCGCAATCAGCTGGCGGTTATGCTGCCGCGTTGAACCGATTTATCGAATCCGTGTATTTTCCTTACGCGGAGCAACAGAAACGTCGGTCGACGTATCGCGGTTACCGCAACCTCTGGAAGCGTTACATCAAACCGAATGGAGAAAGAGCGCTGCGCGAGTATAGAACCTTCGACTGCGAGCAAATGTTGTTATCCATTGCCCGTCAGGAAGATCTATGCCGCACTTCGCTTGGCCACATCAAACACTTCCTCAGCGGCGTGTTCCGGTAATGCAGAGCCCTTTTTGCGTGAAGCGTTCCAACGGGCGGAGGATCTCTTAGAGCGCGTTCGGCGTAACCGCGAAGGGGAGGGCGCAAGTCCATACGAAGAGAACTGTCGTGCGCGACTAGATCTCCTGTACGGAAGGCACGATAGAGCTCTTCAAACATGGGACAACTTGCTGACGCGAAAGGATACGTATGCCCCGCCGATCCGTCGCCAACTGGTCTGGACCTACCTCGCTCGGCAGCAGCGGTCTTGGTACGGTCTCGAAGCGAGAGAGGTTGACCGTATCGTAGAGTTACTCGAACAAACTTTGCGTGAAGAGCCACAATCAGATACTAACCTCCGGTTGTGGGTGCAAGCCGTGAGGCGTGCAAAAAGTGCTCCCACGACTGAGGCTGTAATCGAACGGGTGGGATACTGGCGAACGAATGCAAACTCGCTCGATTCGGTCTTCTATTCTTATGTCTTCTATGCCCTTCAGTCGATCGAAGGATCAGCCTTGGCTCTGGATCAAGCGAATCGGTTTATTGAAGAGAGTCGTAATAGAACCCGCTTCAACAGAAATCGAACCAAGAGTTTGGAGTGGTTGGGCAAAGCATCTGGGATAACGCGGCTGGTTCATCACAGCCAATTAGGTAACTGGGACCGTGCTAAAGACTTCTGGGAAAACACTTCGCTGTTAGAGAGGGCGCTCGGTCGGATAGCGCGGATCGATGCGCCGCAGTCGGGTGAAATTGAGGTCGAAGGTGGCCTTAAAGCTTTCTTTGTGCCGGCGCGCGGGGACTACAGCCGGGGCCGGTCAGAAAACCGGGCAGTCACTTTTTATCTCGGCTTCAGTTACGAAGGGCTTCGGGCATGGGAGATAAAGGATGCGTAGGCGTGATACCACGAGGTCCGAGAGAGATTCGAGGGAAACGCATGAAAGAACGGTTGGGCTCTTTCGTGTGCTGACATGGAACCGCCTCGCAGAACGGGAGCACAGGCGATTAGCGCTATTGCTCTCTGGGTGATCCGGGGACTGAGAGTGAATTGAATCCAAACTTGCGATGCCCGGATCTTCTGCTCAGCCAAAGTTGAATACCGGCGCTTTTTGGAACGGGCGCGCCGGAGGCCCGCAGAGAGTCCGCGACTCAGGACACGAGCTTCGCGCGCAGGCCTCTCGGCTTCCTTCTGGCTCTTGAGAGCGTCGAACGGGAATTGCTCCATCTCACCACGCTCTACCAAATGGGGGGCTACACCCCGGGCTACACCCCGAGACATCGTTGCAATTGAAACCGCGACGAGAGTCCCCATCTTTTCGAACAGTCCAGGTAGCTCATGATGATTGCAATCACGCGGTTATGTGTTCAGGATCACAGACAAACTGCCAACAATAAGCTTTCGTGAGATCGACATCCTATACGTCCCGAACCGAGCAAGCTTTGTTTCTCTAGATAGTTCGATTGGTTCCGAGGGGGCTTAGAGACAGCTAAGTGCCGCATTGGGAGCGTTATGGCCCAAGCCCCCTTTCTCTTCCCGCGAGCACTGTTTCCCTGCAGTCGTTTTGTGATCACTGCTGGCCTACGACACCACAATAAAAGGTGTCGCAGGTGCTCATCAGTCCTATCGCCATTCGGTAGGAACGATATGCCAGCTCAGGCAGATCCGAGCGTTCGACAAGCCGCTGGGGCACATCCCGCTAAGCCGATGGCCCGGTGCAGCGCAACTTCGGCTTCTTGGGCCCCAGGCTGGCTGGGCGATGGTTTTGTTGCAAGCTCTAAGGAGGATTCGACATGACATGCTTCGATCGTATCCGGCGGGGCGTCTTATTCCTGATGTGCGGCTTCGCCACAACAGTCGCTCTCGTATCTCCTGCTGGCGCGCAAGACAAAACCGGTTCTGCTGCGACTGCAACGGTGAAAGACGCGACCCAGAAGGGATTCCCCTTAACCAGCAGCAGCACCGACGTGACTGGCAATGTCTCCGTGGAGGCCATACTGATTCCGGCCAAAATAGCGAAGACAGTTTTCGGCAAAGAGATTTCAACTACGCGGTGATTGCGCTCACGATCTCCAATCGCAGCTCGGACGAGGCATTTATCGTTCACAGCGTTTTTGTTGACTACAGTCGGTGGCTGCTGAGCGGCGCTTCGCCGTATCCCCAGGACGATCCGTCGTGTCGAACTGCGTCCCCAGGCACGAATCCTAGCTCGTCAGCCGAGAGTGCACCGAACGCACCTGCTGGGCAGCCGTCATCTGGGCAGGGACACGCGCAGTCTCCAAACTGCGGGAACCCGCTGCAATCATGGCAACAGCAAACGCTGGGAAACCAAATCGACAGCGTTGAAACCAGAATCGTACGCGGGGAACTGCTGGACAGGCAACCGTGGACGACCCGAAATTGGGTTTTGCGTGCTCTGCAAGCTGCGGGATCGATTGCGACTGGTTTCACGTTTGTCACGAGCAGTCAATCCTGGATTCGTGGCATCGGGGCCTTTAACGGAAGCGGGATTCCGGCCGCTCAGACACTTTGGCCGGACGCCACTGTGGGGCAGATGAACCGGATCAGCGATTTTGGCTTTCAGGTGAACAAGGTCATCGCCAAAGAGAGCTCCGATATCATTGTGGCCTTTTTCCCGATAGAGCGATTTCTACCGCCGGATCTGGCGTCAATCTTCATTTCGTATCCGGCCGCCTTTTTTGCTCCTATGGCCGCAAAAATAGACCCCAAAGTCAAGAACCGACTTAAACCTTACATGGATCTCATCTTTCCCGATAAAGAAATAGACAACATGATTGCCCATTTACATGAGGTTGTCTCGGGAGAATGCCTACTGCTGAATTCCAGCAACACTCAGCCCGCGCAGCCCGCGAACACAACGAATTCCGGCAACACCCAGCCCGCGGATACAAACCTTCTGAGGGCTTGCCAAACTGCCGATCTAGTGAATCGTCTAAGTTTGAACGTTGTTAGCGTCAGAGTGGGCGGCACGATGACCGTTGATGTAAACAAGGTCCCGCCTCAGATTACTGAGGTCGATATCGACACGCCCTCCGGTAAAGACGCTGCCTCCATGTGGGCAAAGGGGGAGAACTTGACCGGGGTGATCCGAGGGAGCTTTCTCGGAGGCGGTACTCCCAGCGTCACGAACGTGGACAGCAAGGTACTTCAAGTTAAGGGAGTGGCTGAAGGTTCAAGCGACACTGAATTGCATTTCACTATAACCGTGAGCGACAACCTGCCGGCGGGAACGAGCAAGCTCAGTTTTCAAGTGTCGAAGAAGTCTGATGGTTCCACGATCATGAGCGCAACCCACGATTACACCATTGATGTGACGAATGCCCCGCCGCAGATCACTGCGGTCGATATCGACACGCCCTCCGGTAAAGACGCTGCCTCCATGTGGGCAAAGGGGGAGAACTTGACCGGGGTGATCCGAGGGAGCTTCCTCGGAGGCGGCACTCCCGCGGTCACGAACGTGGACAGCAAGGTGCTCCAGGTTGAGGGAGTGGCTGAAGGTTCAAGCGACACTGAACTGCATTTCACGATAACCATGAACGACAACCTGCCGGCGGGAACGAGCAAGCTCAGTTTTCAAGTGTCGAAGAAGTCTGATGGTTCCACGATCACGAGCGCAACCCACGATTACACGATGCAAACCACAGGCGCGGGAGCGGCCGGCGGTGGCACGCAGGACGCCAGCAGTTCCAAGTCGAAGAAAAAACCGCAAACTGCCTCTCCGACTGGACCGTCGGGGCCGCCTAAGAAGTAATTGGCAATGCGACATTTGAGTAAATTCGCTGACTAGGAGGCGGAAAGGAATCAGGCTTGCCTGAAAGAAAGTCTGTAAGTGGGAGCTCCCTGCGACTAGCTAAGCAGCTCGCGGGCGAAGCTTCCGGAATGGAGCAAGACCATGGTTGATATTCAGACTGGATCATTCCCGCTTGAGGATGTGCTCGAACAGGAGCGTTTGCAAATCGAGTTGGTCCGAGACAAACGCAAGGCACAGGATGGGTTGTTCTCCAAAGGTGACGAGCGACCTGCGGCGAAAGCGCCAGACCCGTCCATTCCGGGAAGGACGCCGACTGATGCCGATGAACCGGAATGGCACAGGAGCGACGACAGCAAGAACAAGAAGTGGAGGCATGTAATTGAGGCGGCGCACAAAGCAAATTTTGTGGGTCTGGCATTTTCGGGCGGCGGAATTCGGAGCGCGACGTTCAATCTGGGAGTGCTCCAAGCGCTTGCGGACTTGAAGCTCCTCTACCGCATCGATTATCTCTCGACGGTTTCGGGAGGAGGGTACATTGGAGGATGGTTGGCGGCATGGACGAGCCGGCTTAAAGAAAGGGGCTTTGCGGAAGCACAAAGGCAGCTGGCGACAAACCGCGTGCACCAGGAAGATGACAATGAACCGAGGCCGAAACGATTTCTGCGGGTGTTCAGCAACTACCTGACGCCGAAGCTGGGGATCCTCAGCGGTGACACGTGGGCTATGGTGGGGATCTATTTGCGGAACCTGCTGCTGAACCTGACCGTGGTGCTGTCGCTGCTGGCAACACTGCTGCTCGTCCCACGCGTTGCAGAGAGGTGGGCGGTCGAAGCGGAGTCTATTCCTGGAATCGACTGGATGTGGACCGGAATCGTCTTGCTTGTCATCGCATTTCTGACGATCCTCAACAACGTGGCGTACCTGGATTGCCGCGACGCTGGAGGGGCGCGGCGACTGACGGAGCAGAAGTGGGTTCTTGCGCTGACGGGAGCACCACTATTTTTTGTCGCAATCCTGGGAGCGCTGTGGCAGGTGGCAAGGTTCTACCAAGGTGAAGGCAGGTGCCACCTTCCCTACGGCCAAGCAGCGGGGGTGGGCGCGATCGGTTATGGCGTGATTTGGCTGGTGACGACGGTGCTAGGGCTCGCTTACAGGAAATGGATGGCGCGGAAGGTGTCACGTCTTTCCGAAAAGATCTCGGAAAAGATCGATGAGTTCAGAGGAATAGCAAAGCGAACAGAAGAAACAGGATCGAAGATGTCCGCCGTACCAACGGAGAAACAACGAATCGTCAAAGGGCCGGGGCAGCAGTTCAAAGAGTTTTTGATCACTCTGATCGGAGCGATTGTTGCGGGGGCGCTGGCGGGATGGCTTTACGCGCTGCTTTCCGAACAGGCGCTGTATTGGGACGAACGAAAAGCGCTGACGCTTGGTGCGACTCTTGTGGTGGGAATTTTCCTGCTGGCGGGAACGCTGCACATCGGACTCATGGGAATTGTGTTTCGCGACCGGCGGCGCGAGTGGTGGGGACGGCTTGGCGGATGGCTGCTGGTGTTTGCGCTGACATGGCTGGCGGTTTTTTGGGTCGCGTTGTACTTTCCAGGCTTCATCCAACACGAATGGGTGCTGAAATTAGTGAAGAGATATCTGACGCCGACATGGATTGTGACGACTGTCAGCGGTCTGCTCGCGGCCAATGGGCAGGCCACGGGAAAACCGGGAACGCAGACATGGAAGGACATGCTGGCCAAGGTGGCACCCTACGTATTTGTAGTCGGATTGATGTGTTGGATTTCCTGGCGCATCCAGTGGATTAAAGATCAGCAACTGCTGGCGGACTATGCGACGAAGACGTGCGCAGGTTTTTGGGCGTGTGTGCCGGTGTGGATCGTCGATCACCGACTGTATGCAGCGTTGATTGGATGCATGGTAGTTGCGGTAACGATGGCGTGGCGCGTGGACATCAATGAGTTCTCGATGCATTCCTTTTACCGGAACCGGCTCGTGAGGTGCTACCTAGGAGCATCGAACGAGAGGCGATCACCGAACCGATTTACCGGGTTTGACCGAACCGACGACATGCCGCTACAGGATTTGCGCGCCGAGAAAGGATACGACGGCCCTTACCCCGTGCTAAACGCATCTTTGAATCTGGTGAAAGGGCAGGATCTCGCGTGGCAAGAAAGGAAGGCGGAATCGTTCGTGATGACGCCACTTTTTTGCGGGTATGACGTGTGGCTGGAAGAGCAGGACAGCCCGATGACCCGGGAGGATAGGCGGAAGAAGAGGCCGCTCACGACCGAAGAAATGAATAAACAAAGCAGACTACGGAGATGGTTAGGCAAATGGCTGCGGAGATGGATGCCAAGACTCGAATGGGATGGATACCGGCCGACTGATAAATACGCCTTTCCGCCTCCCTTTTTGGGGCCGACCTTGGGGCTGGCAATGGGAATATCGGGAGCGGCGGCAAGCCCGAACATGGGATTTTACACGTCGCCGCCGGTGGCTTTCTTGATGACGGCGTTCAACGTGCGGCTGGGCCAGTGGCTGGGGAATCCGCGGCACCCAACCACATGGATGCAAGCCACGCCGCGCGTGGGGTTGTTCTGCTTGGTGAATGAGATGCTCGGAGGGACTGACGACGACGCGGCTTTCGTTTATCTGTCCGACGGCGGGCATTTCGAGAATATGGGCTTGTATGAAATGGTGAAACGACGCTGCGGGCTGGTCATCGTATGCGACGCGGAGGCAGATGGCAAATATAAGTATTGCGGGCTGGGAAACGCGATCCGAAAGTGCCGTATCGACATGGGGATCGATATCGATCTGGATGTGACCGATATCACGCCGCAAGAAACCGGGGGGCCGAGCAAGAAGCACTGCGCGGTCGGCACCATACACTATGAAAACGCGGACAAGAACGCGCCGACGGGCACGATCATCTATTTCAAGGCATCGATCACCGGGGATGAGCCGACCGACGTGAAGAATTATCAGACGACGCACAATTTGTTCCCGCACGAATCGACTATCGATCAGTGGTTTTCGGAATCGCAATTTGAAAGCTATCGCAAGCTGGGCCATCACGTAGTGACTAGTGGCCTGTCGCAGTGAATTCGTTACTGCGGACGCGGCGGGTGGGGTCAGAGTACTTCCACTGGATGGGCCGAGCATTGGCGGAGTAGGCGTTGATATAGCGGCGGAGCTTGCGAGCTAAAT
>Ga0224558_1004647_pt1 | contig 10551 bp, 5 predicted proteins | sample 714S32024metaG_FD_180682 | JGI IMG/M metagenome (GOLD analysis project Ga0224558, IMG submission 180682) | Peat soil microbial communities from Stordalen Mire, Sweden - 717 S3 20-24 | ecosystem: Environmental > Terrestrial > Soil > Wetlands > Peat | place: Sweden: Norrbotten County, Stordalen... | reverse complement strand
TTCGCAGCAAGTCGCCGGTCATCGCACTAAATGTCCTGATCTCCTTCTTGATCCCGCTACCCTTGACACATGCCACCACCGTTTCCTTATGAACATCCAGTCCGCATCCTTTATCAATAATGATATCCATAGCCTTCCTCCTTCGATATGTATTAGATTATATCGATAACCATAAATATACCAAAGGGCTGAGGAACGACAATTTTTTCATTCTCCTTTGTGACTGAATGCTGTCATGTATGTTTCAATCTGTAATACACAAATTAAACACTAATATAGAACTCCTCACATTTTGTGCCCAGTTTTTCATTGACATACAATCGCAAATACCTAATACTCCCTTCCCATGAAAGCAAGTTCTTATCAAAAATTTAGTTTGTTTATTGTTATGGTTTTGTCATGCCAAGCTTTTTGTTTACCGAGTGGTACCTATGAAGAATAATAGTTAACACCAGAATAACTGCAAAATACAAATCTATGTAAAAAAAAGGCAAGCTAGGCTGGCCAGGATTCCAGAATTTATTAAATTCCCAAAGAAGTCTGAATATAAAAAATATAATTATAATTTCAACATAAATATAATAGAAAGACCAAGTTTTTTTAGATAATAAGCCAATAATAGGAAGCACAAAAAATAAAAAAGTGGTCAATAAAGATCCAGTAGAAATATTAACTCTTGTATAAAAAAAATTGGGGATTATTAGTATTGCAAAAAGGATTGCCAAAGTATAGCGCAGAAGTTTTAATTTTTTTTCCGAGGCTAAATCCCCACTTGTTGTATTTTCAGTCTTTATTGGATGCACTTGGTCATTTTCCATTTTTGTTTCTTTAAGAATTTATTTGCCTAAAGTATACCATTAAAAGTTCTGGACGAAAAGGTGAATATACAATTATACAGTAATTTTTTCGAGAGAGGAAAAGACATTTAATAATTGCCTGTTTGAAGTTATGAGGTGAAGAACTCAGGTAGGTGCTTAATGGAATAGTACACGGGTTTCTACGGGAGATCCTACGCAGAAAAATTCTGTTCAAAGTTTAAAAACGGGATAGAAAAATCGTCACTATTAAACAGTAGGTGAACACCAGCATAATCCATGTAACATTTTTCGTAATAAATATTTGTTGATTAACGATTATAAGGTGCAACGGAGTAATTGATATATTCCGAACTCTGAAACCTGCGGAGAACTTCCTGTAAGAAATAAATCGCCAACCGTGACTAATATGCTAGATTTCATTCCGTAATAAACAGGATCGTTCTCTGTATTTTGGGGTCATGTTTTTCTTAACATACACGACAAATTTATAGTTCACTCATAAACAAGCAAAGATACGTATTCATGGGTGTAGGTTTTCGTTGACACCCCATAATGTTTTATCTATACTTTCACAATATTAGGATAAATTATTATCGTAAACAAGTTCTTGTTCAATTTCTTGCTGTATTACGCTCATTTGAACATTAAGTATGCTTTTTTCATCTTTAAAAACAATCTATTAGAAACATACAGGAGAATTTTCTTCATGTCAGAATGGTTGCCCAGACAACGAGGACTTTACAACCGCATTCATGAGCACGACTCCTGCGGGATCGGATTTGTCGCGCATATCAAAGGTGATCCGTCGCACGATATTATCAATCGCGGCATAGAGGTGCTTGAACGGATGGAGCATCGCGGGGCCGAAAGCGCGGACAACAAGACAGGTGATGGTGCGGGGATCCTGATGCAAATCCCACACGGCCTATATAAAGACGAAATAACGTACCTGCCTGAATCGGGTTTCTATGGGACGGGCATTGTGTTTCTTCCCCGCAATAAGAAAGAAGCCCAATTCTGTGTAAGTGAGTTTGAACGTATCATTGATGAGGAAGGAATGAAAACTGTCGGGTGGCGTGACATAGTCTGCGACAATTCGGTGCTGGGGAAAATTTCCAGGGCCTCCGAACCCGCGATGAAACAGATTTTTGTGTCTATTCAATCCGGCGGGGAACAAAAAAGCCTGGAACGGAAGCTGTATATCGTCCGTAAAGTCATTGAAAACACTATCAGGAATTCATCTCTGAAGGAAAAACATTTTTTCTATATCCCTTCATTATCGAACAAAACCATTGTGTACAAGGGCATGCTGATGCCGACGCAATTGCGTCACTACTATCTTGATTTACAGGATCCACGCATGGCGAGCGCCGTGGCGCTGGTGCACTCGCGGTTCAGCACCAACACTTTTCCGTCATGGGACCTGGCCCAGCCGTTTAGGATGCTGGCCCATAACGGCGAAATCAATACCATCAAGGGAAACCGCTTCTGGATGTCAGCGAGGGAATCCTCTTTTGTTTCCGACGTTTTCGGCCGGGAACTGAGAAAAGTATTGCCGGTCATCGAGCCGGGGAAAAGCGATTCCGCTTCTTTTGACAACGCACTCGAGATGCTCTACTTTGCGGGCCGATCACTGCCGCATAGCCTCATGATGCTCATCCCGGAATCCTGGAACGAGAAAAATCCGATCCCCGAAGAACTCAAGTATTTTTATGAATACCACTCAACCTTCATGGAGCCTTGGGACGGACCGGCCTCCATGGTCTTCTGCAACGGACGCTTTGTTGGCGGAACCCTGGATCGTAATGGCCTCAGACCTTCCCGCTACGTGATCACCAGAGACGATCTGATTGTCATGGGATCCGAAGTCGGCGTCCAGACCTTTTTGCCGGAAGAAATCGTCTACAAGGGCCGTCTCATGCCTGGCAAGCTGCTTTTAGTCGACATGGAACAGGGACGCATCATCCCCGACGATGAGATCAAACGCGCCATTTACACCCGCAAGCCCTACCGGCTCTGGGTAGAACTGAACCGGATCAACCTCGACGATCTCGACGTCAAGGGCGATGTCGCGGTGGCCATGGATGCAGACCGACTTCATGAAATGCATTTGTTGTATGGATACTCCCGGGAGGATGTCGAAGATATCATTACCCCGATGGTGGAAACCGCTCAGGAGCCTACCGGATCTATGGGGACTGATACGCCGGCCGCCGTGTTTTCCGATCAGCCCCAGCGCCTCTTCAATTATTTCAAACAGTGCTTTGCGCAGGTCACTAACCCGCCCATCGACCCGATACGCGAAGAGCTGGTCATGACTCTGACCAGTTATATCGGCGCCCAGAAAAACCTGCTTGACGAAACGCCTGAACATTGCCGCATGATCAAATTCAAGAGCCCGATCTTTACAAACCGGAATCTGGAAACCATCAGGGAAAATGGCAAGCCGGAATTCCGGGCCGCAACCCTGCCCATGATCTTTCCGGTGAAGACCGCTCCGGGAAGCATGAAAAGGGCGTTGGACAGCTTATGCGTCCGTGTGGAAGAAAAAATAGACCAGGGCTATACATATATCATTCTCTCGGACCGGGATGCCGACTGCGACAACGCTCCCATCCCATCGCTTCTGGCCTGCGCGGGCGTTCATCATCACCTGATCCGCACGAAAAAACGCACCCACATCGGCCTCATCATTGAAACAGCCGACGCGCGTGAAGTGATGCATTTCGCTCTCCTCTTCGGATACGGCGCAAGCGCGGTCAATCCCTACGGGGCTTTTGCCACGATCCACAATCTGGTCAACAAGGAAGAACTGAAGGACATCCGGTATCCGAAGGCCGAGGAAAACTACATCAAAGCCATTAACAAAGGATTGCTGAAAGTTATTTCAAAGATGGGAACCTCCACGCTCAGGAGCTATCGCGGCTCGCAGGTCTTCGAGGCGATCGGACTGGGGCGCGAACTGATTGATACCTATTTCACCGGTACGGACTCTCGGATCGGCGGCATTGGCATAGTGGAAATCGAGCGTGAAGTCCTGATGCAGCACGACATCGCCTGCAAAGGGCGGCCGGGACTGCTCGCGGCGCCGGGGGTATACAAGTACCGCAAGGAAGGCGAACGCCATGCCTGGAACCCCGAATCTATCTATCTGCTCCAATGGGCGACGCGGACCGGTGACTATGATAAGTATAAAGAGTTCTCAAAAAGCGCCAATGCCCACACGTGCAAACCTCATTTCATTCGAGGGCTTTTCAACTTCCAGCCGCAGACCCCGATCTCTATTGATGACGTGGAACCGGAAGAAAAAATTCTCCGGCGCCTGACCACCGGCGCGATGTCCTTCGGATCGATATCCAAAGAGGCGCATGAAACGATCGCCATTGCCATGAATACGATTCACGGGCGGAGCAACACCGGCGAAGGCGGCGAAGATCCGGACCGATTTGTGCCGCGGCCGGACGGAACATCCACCCGCAGCGCCATCAAACAGATCGCCTCGGGGAGGTTCGGCGTTACCAGCAATTATCTGGCGAATGCTGATGAGTTGCAAATCAAGATGGCCCAGGGCGCCAAGCCCGGCGAAGGTGGACAGTTGCCGGGCTTCAAGATCAATTCAATTATCGCCAAAACCAGGCACTCGACGCCGGGAGTGACGCTTATCTCTCCGCCGCCTCATCACGATATTTATTCCATCGAGGATCTGGCGCAGCTGATCTTCGATCTCAAAAACGCCAACCCGAATGCCCGCATCAGCGTGAAGCTTGTGTCCGAAAGCGGCGTGGGCACCGTAGCGGCAGGCGTTGCCAAGGCGCATGCCGACAACATCCTCATCAGCGGCTTTGAGGGCGGCACGGGCGCAAGCCCCATCAGTTCAATCAAACACGCGGGACTTCCCTGGGAGATCGGTTTGGCTGAAACGCATCAGACCCTGGTCATGAACGACCTGCGCGGCCGGGTGCGGCTCCAGACCGACGGCCAGATCAAAACAGGACGCGACATTGTGATCGCCGCCCTGCTCGGCGCCGAAGAGTTTGGCTTCGGGACCTCGGCGCTGATCGTCCTGGGCTGTGTGATGATGCGTAAGTGCCATCAGAATACCTGCCCCGTCGGCGTGGCCACCCAGGACCCGGAGCTTCGGAAAAAGTTTACCGGCAAGCCCGAATTCCTAATCAACTACCTCCGCTTTATGGTTCGGGAAGTCCGCGAGATCATGGCTGCGCTTGGCATTCGGACGTTTGACGATCTGGTGGGAAGAACAGACCTTTTGTCGATCCGGTCCATTGACCACTGGAAAGCAAAGACCCTCGATCCGAGTCCTCTTCTCTATGTCCCGGAGGAAGCGAAAGAAAATGCGACGCACTGCGTTTTGTCCCAGCGGCATAAAATTGATGATGTCCTGGACTGCACCCTGATCGAAAAGTCGGCTCCGGCGCTGGCGAGGGAAGGCCGGACGCCGGTATACATCGAACTCCCAATCAACAATACACAGCGGGCAACCGGAGCCATGCTTTCGTATGAAGTGTCCACAAGGTTCGGCGAGGCGGGTCTGCCGGACGAAACCATCTCCTGCGTATTCCATGGCAGTGCCGGTCAGAGCTTCGGCGCGTTTCTGGCCCGGGGCGTCACCTTCCGGCTTGAAGGGGACGCTAATGATTATTTAGGTAAGGGCCTTTCCGGCGGCAGGATCATTGTGACGCCTCCCGAGGGAAGCACGTTTGTGCCGGAGAAAAATATCATCATCGGCAACACGGTCCTTTATGGCGCCACATCCGGCGAGGCTTTCATCCGCGGCATCTCCGGAGAACGCTTTTGCGTGCGCAACAGCGGGGCGATAGCCGTGGTAGAGGGCGCGGGCGACCATTGCGCCGAATACATGACCGGCGGGCGCATCATTGTGCTCGGGACTGTGGGCCGGAATTTTGCCGCGGGCATGAGCGGCGGGATCGCCTACGTATTGGACTGTGAGGGGACCTTTGACTATTTTTGCAATAAAGGCATCGTGAATCTCACGCCGCTTCGGGAATTCGAGGACCAGGAATTCATTATCGAGTATCTGGAGAAGCATGTAAAATATACCGGCAGCACCGTGGCTAAAGAAATACTGCTGAACTGGCACGAACACGTTCCGAAGTTTGTCAAAGTGATGCCGGTTGAATACAAGCGGGCCATGGATGAAATAAAACTGGCGATGATCGACGAGAAGCTTGCCCACATCAGGGAAGAAGAACAATTGGGAGTGACATACTAATATGGGAGATCCGAAAGGTTTCATTAACGTAAAACGCCGGGAAGCCGGCTACCGCCTGGTGGAAGAGCGGGTGAACGATTATAGCGAAGAAGAAAAGCACCTGCCGGATGACGCGCGCCGGCTGCAGGCGTCGCGGTGCATGGACTGCGGCGTGCCTTTCTGTCACTGGGCGTGCCCGGTGTCCAATGTCATGCCGGAATTTCAGGACCGGGTCTACCGGGGTGACTGGAAAGGGGCCTATGACATTTTGCAGGAAACAAACAATTTCCCGGAATTCACCGGCCGGGTTTGCCCTGCCCTGTGCGAAGCCTCCTGTGTGCTTGCGATCGGCGACGATGCAGTCACCATCCGGCAAAACGAGCTCGCGGTCATTGAAAAGGCTTTTTCGCTGGGACTGGTGAAACCAGAGCCACCTTTGCATCGCACCGGGAAGACCGTAGCCGTGATCGGCGGCGGCCCTGCGGGCCTCGCGTGTGCCAACCTGTTGAACAAGGCGGGGCACACCGTAACACTCTTTGAATCGGCCGACAGTGTGGGGGGCTATCTGCGCTATGGCATCCCGAACTTTAAACTCAATAAGTATGTCATCGACCGGCGCGTGAATCTTCTGATCGAGGAGGGGCTCATCATCAAGACGGGCATCACCGTTGGAAAAGACATTCCGGTGTCCGGGCTGCGCAAAGAATTTGACGCGATCTGTATCGCCGTTGGCGCACGGGAAGTCCGCGACCTGCCCATTGAAGGAAAAAACCTTCAAGGCATTCATCTGGCGTTGGATTATCTGACCCAGCAAAACAGAGTCGTGAAGGGCGATGCCATACCGGAAGACGATCTCATCCGCGCCTATGATAAAAACGTTGTGGTCATCGGTGGCGGCGACACTGGCGCAGACTGTGTCGGCACGGCAATCCGCCAGGGCGCCAAATGTGTTATCCAGCTTGAACTTCTGCCCAAACCTCCCGAGCACCGTACCGGCCTCGAACCATGGCCGTTGTGGCCGAAGCTTCTGAAGACCTCCAGTTCTCACGAGGAAGGATGTGATCGGTTGTGGAATGTCTCCACAAAAAGATTTATTGGAGATCAGGGTGTCGTCAAGAAGCTTACGGTGGTAGAAGTGGAATGGACTACGGGAGAAGATGGGAGGCAGGTCATGACCGAAGTCCCCGGTTCGGAATTCGAGCTGGAAGCCGATCTGGTGCTCATCGCCATGGGCTTTGTTCACGTTGTTCATGCAGGCCTGGTGCGGGAACTGGAAGTCGAGCTCGACGCACGGGGCAATATAAAAATTGACGAGAATTGCATGACCAGTGTTGACGGGATTTTCTCCGCCGGCGACTCGTCGCGGGGAGCGTCTCTCGTTGTTTATGCCATACAGGACGGCAGGCAGGCCGCTGACGGAATCAACAAGTACTTATTCCAATTCTAAATCAAAGCACTATCTTTATTGGTTGCGTCGTCGGCCGGAGCCATGCTCACGAGTAAGCTGGATAGGTTTTGAATACCTATTTGCGACAGAACGTAGTAATCGAGTTATCTGCAGATCGACTGAGTTATTGGGTCTTGTTTGGCTTTATGTAACATCTCTTTTTTTCCTTTCCAAAAAATTTATTATAACCTAAAACCGTCTCTTGTTTTAATCCCTCATCTGTTAACTTTCCTTTGAACCGCTACACTCTTGAAGATATCGAGAAAAATAAGGGAATTCTTTATGACGATGCTGTCGCAGATGCCTGTCTGAGATTATTTCGGGAGAAAGGATATCATTTTATATGAGATAGGGAAACCAATCCCGTAAAAGATTACAAACGGTAATCCTTAATTCTGATGACTGCCAAATACTATGGATTCGTAGGTGCATATTGCAGTCCTCCAATAAAGCCATAATTATCCATATATTTAGCCTTCAGAAAATTCTATAATCTACAGAACGCCAAAGACCTAACAAGCAAATAATATGGAGGTGCACAATGATGACAAAAGAAGCGATAACTCTGTTTAAATATTATCTTCAATCAAATAACAAAAAGAAAACAATAGAGAGCTACAATACCCTGTTTGATAAGTTTGAAGCTATTTACACACAGAGAGCATTGGAGGACATAAGCTCTGATGAGATTTTCCAATTTCTTGAAAACGTGACACAGAATCATTCCAAATCCATACGCAGACTTCGGTATGCCCAGATAAAATCATTTTATAACTTTATCATTGATCGTCGCTCTCTCAATATGAGAAATCCCTGTAACACACCATTGCTCAGCAAAGCCTTCAAGGCGCCGAAAAACTTACTCCGAAAGATCCTCGACCGAGAAACAATTGAAGAAATGATATACAATACAAAAAGTCATCGTGACCGATTGATATTAGAACTTCAGGCTCGATGCGGATTACGGATAGGTGAATTATTGAAAATCAAGGTATCTGATGTTTTTGACAGAACCATTACGCTTAGGGAACCAAAATCGGGCAAAGAAGCGGAAAAGGCCTATATGCCGGAGAACGTATCAAGAAAACTATCGGAATACATACAGGGGAATACTTTTCAGGGAGAGAATCTGATATTTCCTATCTGCTATTCAACGGCAAGATCCATGATAAAAGGTTTGGGAACCAAATTGAATGTTAACGTTTCATCACATGATCTTCGGAGATATTCAGCCACATATGCCAGCAGAAATGGTGTCCCTTTGGAAGTAGTATCGAAAGTAATCTTGAGGCATCAGGACTTGAAGACCACACAGATATATCTCGGAAAGATCACTGATTCCGAGGCAATCCGCTGGATGGACATCCTGCATGAAAAGTAGGATTGATTATACATTACCAATTGAAACAAAGAGGTTTTTGGGGTATTAACTTACACAAGGGTCAGGGAAGTTACGATTATTTAAGTGTATAAACTGCTATCTTTCTTCCTGAAATCCACACAATGCTGTCACGGAAAAATATTCAACATTATAAACGATAATCATCAGTAATCATGTAATGTTTTTCTAAGGGAAAGATGTATGCTCAAGGATAACCTATTCTAATATTATATAAGTTGCGAAAAAGTATTAATATCATTTAAAGCATAAATATTTCCAGCTCAACGATCTTGACAAACAGATATCATGCAGATAAACTTTAAAAAATAGTAAAATATTTGATCAATTAAGTACAATGCCCCGCAATTATTAATGGTAACGCTAATAAATAACTAAAAGTTATAGGGAGTATAGAATGAGAGTTTATTCCAAGTTTATCTTTAAACTTAATCAATCTTCTGTTAATCAATATTTTAGAACATATAATAACCAGTCAAGAAGCTATCATCTAAGAAGTATCCTATATGTAATTTTTCTTAATACAGTATTCTGGAATGTTTTCGTGCTTATGCCCAAACTCGCTATGGCTGGTCCACCTTTTCTCACCGATGACCCAGAACCAGTGGAATACCAGCACTGGGAAGTATACATCGCCACGCAATACATGCATGATCGAGACCAGGATTCAGCTACGCTACCTCATCTCGAAATAAATTATGGCATAATGCCGAATGTTCAAATTCATTTAATCGCACCTCTTGTCTATGTGAAGCCGGAAGGGTCAGGGTCACAGTATGGTTATGGAGATACGGAATTGGGAGTCAAATATCGTTTTATTCAGGAAACGGATCACATTCCTCAAGTGGGAATATTTCCCCTGATTGAGCTACCAACCGGTGATTCCAATGAGGATTTAGGAAACGGTAAAACCCAATATTTTCTTCCCATTTGGTTACAGAAAAGTTGGGGGGCATGGACAACCTATGGGGGAGGAGGATACTGGATTAATCCCGGCGAGGGAAACAAGGACTGGTGGCAGTTCGGGTGGCTGATTCAGCGCGACATCAATAAAGCGCTGACGCTGGGAACGGAACTCTATTACAAAACAGCAAGCTCTTCCAACAGCAACGATACCACCGGATACACTGTGGGTGCCGTCATCAACATAACCGAAAACCATCATATGCTGCTGTCTATAGGACAGGATATTAGCGGCCCCAACTACCTCTCTGTTTACATTGGCTATCAATTGAAATTCGGTCCGCAGAAGAAAGAATAGTATGTATATCAAGTCTTGAAATATAAGTTATTTGGCTAGTTGTCCTGAGCTATACTTGACTCTATATTGGTTTTTCAACATTTCTTCCATAATCATTAATATCCATCTCATTGCAAATGTGCGGACTTGTAGGGTATGCCGTGTAAAACGTATGACTAGTCGGTTAAAGTCCGATCAGGGGAGTTCGGTAGTTCACCCATGTAGCTAGAGGGAGGTGTAAAGGGTAACCTGAAGCACTAAGTTCTCTGACAAAGGCTCCGTAAGGGAGTCGAGAGATATAAACAAAAGTTGTGTTTAAGAAGATAGGTGGTGTATCCATCGGTTGATTGTTTAGCGACAGTTAACCGACCACTAAAAAGGAAAGGATACACACACCATGAAAAAAGATAACGTAGT
>Ga0224558_1004646_pt1 | contig 10553 bp, 14 predicted proteins | sample 714S32024metaG_FD_180682 | JGI IMG/M metagenome (GOLD analysis project Ga0224558, IMG submission 180682) | Peat soil microbial communities from Stordalen Mire, Sweden - 717 S3 20-24 | ecosystem: Environmental > Terrestrial > Soil > Wetlands > Peat | place: Sweden: Norrbotten County, Stordalen... | reverse complement strand
CCGATGGGCAACGTGTGAGACCACATCACTTTGCCTTCATCATATTACAGCATTGCTTATGCTGTTCGAAAAAACGCCACTCTTGGGACAGGCTCTAGGCTACCTCCGCCCGTGGACCTCCCGTGAGCCAAGCCGGCGCAGACGGCCGAGCAGTCGCTCCTGCCCAGTCCTTTCCTGCGTCACCCGAGCAGAAGGCGCCTTGGACGCGGACAACAAAAACCCCGCCCGTGTCGTGTTTCGACTTTGCTTCGGAACCTCTTCAGAACATTTAGGACAAGCGGGCTGCTTTCGACTTCCAGTAAAGGCGTGTCGGCCACAGCCGCCGCTGTGCGTCCCTGAGTCGTTCAATTTACGGTTCGAGTGCTCTAGTCGCTGGCCACGAACAGGGCAGGGTAAATTCAAGTTTATGCCTGGTAAAGAACGCAGCTATCTTACCGCACCATCCGTGCCAATATCCGGAATTATCAAAGTGAGGCAAGCTCGAAATGGCCCAAGGCCCGTCGTCATCAGACCCGTCGGCACGTCGGCGCTGTCCGGTGGATGGGGGTTGATGTCTCCCCCATCTGGCCCCATACTCTCTGCAACCTCAACCAGGACCAGCAAATGAAACCGATTTCCCGCCGAGAAATGTTGAACCAGGCCGGTTTGCTCGGAACCGCCGTCGCCGTGGCCCTGCCACTGGCGCAAACCGCTGCCGACCAGGTGCCCAAGCAAGCTCCCGCAGCCAAACCCAAACTCAGAGTAGTGGTCACCGGCGGTCATCCCGGTGACCCTGAATACGGCTGCGGCGGCACGATCGCCTGCTACAGTGACCTGGGTCACGACGTCGTCCTGCTCTATCTCAACCGGGGCGAGTGGCCCGAAAACCCGCTGCTGGAAGATGCCAAATCAATGCGGATAGCAGAGGCCAGGAAGGCCTGCGAAATTCTCAAGGCCCGTCCTGCTTTCGCTGGACAGATCAATGGTGCCGCGATAGTTGACCCCGCCCATTACGACGCGTTTCATCACCTTTTGGAGGCGGAGCACCCCGATGTGGTCTTCACCCACTGGCCCATTGACAACCATGCCGACCACCGGGCCATATCGCTCCTGGTTTACGAGGCTTGGCTGCGGATGGGCAAGCGGTTCGCCCTTTATTACTACGAGGTTTCCAACGGGGAGGACACCGTCCAGTTCACCCCGACTCACTACGTCAATACCACCGGCACCGAACCTCGCAAGCGATCGGCCTGCTACGCCCACGCCAGCCAGGCGCCGGATAAGTTTTATGCGCTCCAGGAACTGGTCACCAGGATGCGCGGCATCGAGAGCGGTCACAAACAGGCCGAGGGCTATATCCGGCATGTCCAAAGCCCCGACTTCTCCCTTCCCATGTCGTCCTGAAGTCCGTGCTAAAAGTCAAGCGACCTGCCATAAGAGCTAACTATGCACAACACAAATCCGTGGATCTCGAGGTGCATCGCCGTGTGCTTGATGTTCAGTGCTTTCAGAACCAGCATCCAGGCCCAGCAGATGCAAAGCGGCGCGGTCTGGTCCTACGCGCTCTTGGAAGGCAGCCAACTCGTTGACGACTGCCCGATCTGCGACCGAGTGCCGATCGTCAGGCCCCTGCGCGGAACCTTCCAACTCCGCTTGGTCCAGCAGGACCCGCTTTTCTTCACTTACGCCCTGGAGAACATTTCATTCACAGCGGGCGACACCAACGGCCCGTACTACAGAGTCGTTGGAAACGGAACCTACCGGGTTGGCGGCGAAGTTGGGTTGCAGCAGTACTTATATTTGGAAGTCTTCATTGATAACGGCTCGACCAACCAACTGTGTCTGTTCACGAACGCACTGAGTGGCGTTTCACGCCTTTGGCCGATGATCCAGGTAGGCGTGGACCAAACCAACGGCACGATGGTTCGGCAATTCCATCTGGACCTCGCCACCGCCCCGCTGCGGGAAATCTGGTTGTCAACCACTCAGCCTTTCACGGCGGGCCTCTGGAATCCGCCGACCAACCTCGTCAGCCCGGGCGATTTGATTTCCTCCATTGGACGGGTCGTGAAGCGCAACTACGAACTCACGCAGAACTTAAGCATTCTGCCGACTATCCCCGATGTGGGTTTGAAAGACGTGGACGTTTTGCCGGGAGGCGAAATCGCTTTTTCCCTCGAGACTGCCATTTGGAGCCAGACGCTCGGCGTCCAGTTGCACCCAGGCGATTTGCTCTCGGACCAAGGCCGACTGCTGCGCACCAACCAGCAGTTGATCGCGGCTTTCGTTCCGCAGCCGCCAGCGCCGGCAGATGTCGGGTTGAGAGCCTTGCAGGTTATGGACGACGGCGAGATCTTCTTTTCCGTAGAGACTAATTTCTTCTCGGAAAAGCTGGGCCGCATGGTTCAACCCGGCGACTTGCTCACTGATCTCGGCGCCATCGTCAAAGCTAACGCTGACCTCCTGAGCCGGTTCAAACCCGCCAGCGACGGCGGCTTGAACGGGATTTACGTTTGGCCAAGCGGGGAGATCTGGTTCTCTACCCAAAACGGCTTCTATGATTCCACCTCGAATTACTATGCCCCGGGTGACCTGCTCAGCGATCAAGGTTACGTGGTCTATCGGAATTCGGAACTGCTTGCGGCTTTCCAGCCTGGTGCAGGCGTGGCGGACTTCGGCCTGGACGCTTTGTTTGTCGTCACCGATGTTGCCTTGGCCGGTCCGGCAACCCAATTGGGTCCGCTGCAATTAACCAACCAGCCACCCGCGAGCCTGATGGTTCAGCGGAGTGGAGGCAGCCGTGCCTTCCAATTGGAAAGAGCCTCGAACCCGGCTGGGCCGTATGTCCCGGTCAGTCCGATTACAACTGACACGCTTTTCCTGGACGCGGGTGTCCTGACCAATCAACCGCAGGCATTCTATCGCCTCCACCAATGGTAGGCCGCTCGGACGGGAGTCGGTCCAGCCTAAAAGACCTCGTCGCCGACGGCTTCGGCTTCAAGGAAGCCTGCATTGCCAGCTCGACGTACCCTTACATTGGCTTTTCCTCTGTCCAAATCCTGAGCACGGCAGTGCGGTTCTTCGCGCGATTCTGAACCGTGTCACTTGGGAAAGGGCGATTCGCACAACTGCTGCTCAGGGCGGCAAGACGTTTCGGCGCAAAGAGCCCAAGCTCGATGAAGTAATTCACCACAGCCGTTGCCCGCTCCAGAGACAGCGATTCTTCGAACCGCGCGGTCCAACTCCCGAAGAAGCGATTATCGTCAGCGCAGCCGATGACATCAATTCGCAGCGGAGGAGAAACCTGCGCCAGCGCCTTGGCGACTGCCTGCAAACGGGATTTGGCCTCCGGTCTAAAACACGTGCTGTGAAGAAAAAGGCCGTCATCGAAGCTGAGCAGGATCGAATTGCCGAGCGTCTTCGTACTGACCCCCGGCAGCGCGAGGAGGAGGTTCGGCGCGTTCGTTGACCCTGACAGGCGAGCCAGCAAGGCCTTGTTGCTGGCGGCCACTTCTGCAACTTTTGACTGAAGCTTTGATGTGTCGGCGCGGCTTTGGCTGGCGGATTCGGCGAGTCCCTGCTGGAACGTCCGGCCAAGGGACGTCCCCAGGTCCGCAACTTCTGACTGGAGCTTCGCGGTGTCGGCTCGGCCTTGGTTGGCGGTCTCGGCGAGTCCCTGCTGGAACGATTGGCGAAGGGATGCCACCAGGTTGGTCGTCTCTTGCGCCAACGTGGTTTGCGCTGCCGCCAACCTCCGGGTGGCGTCGGCTTGATCGGAGACCATAGAAGCGAGTTGCACATCAATGATGCTGAGCTTAGCCAAGCCGGCTCCGATATGAGCTTGGCTCGCGGCGAAATCGGCCTGGTTGCTGTTCAGGACGCTTACCTCTGCCAGAAGGCTCTGCACGAGCTGCTGTGCCGCCTCGCGGTACGTCTTCGAAATCTCGGGCTCTCGGTGTTGAATTCGGGTGTTTGCCAAGGCCTCGCTGTGCGCTAGCCAAACCAGCCCAAGCACGCAGCAAATCACCACCAGTGCCCCAACACAGACCGGCCAGACAGCTCGCAGCCCCATCGGGCGGCCTTGCAGCCTGGGAGGGGCAGAGGGAAATGAAGACGGAGTTCCAAATGGGGTCGCGGATGGGGTCGACGATGCGGTTGGTGATGAGGTTGTAGATGGATTTGTCCCGCTGATGTGCGGCTGAGCGGCTTCTTGAAATATTCTGAGAAACGTCTCGGTTTCGCAGTAAGGCCAGCCATTCAGGGAGCCCTTCTTGCAAGGAACATTCAGTTTGTTGTAGAGGTTAAATAACGCGTCACTGTATGTATTAACAATGTCATTCGCCATAGTCAGTCCTCGCGGATGCGATCACAACCACTTGGCTGACGACATGAAACTCGTCGCACGACCGTGGCATTGCCTAAGCCCTGCTTCGTCTCAATGATGTAGCCGCGCTTTTGCACTATTGGTATGATACAAGCTTCATGAGCTTCGAATAGTCAGGAAAAGTACAGATGCGGCGTCGGGCACTCTTCTGACCCAGTCTGTCCGCGTAGGATCTGATTGCTTAAGGCCGGCCCTTCATTACGGGTGAGTCCTCAGCCGCGCACCTTGAGTTCGACCATGATCAGTCGTCTTGTCATAAGCGGCATCTCGCGCCCTGAATTCCTGGAGGGTCTTGTTGCATTCCGCCTCTATTTGGACTTCGAGCTCCTTTCGGTCCGCTGCCCGCCACTCTCTGGAGTTCACCAGCCTTACGATTTCCTTCCCCGCTGCAATCCCGAAGCCAGCATGTGCACTCTCGTGGATTTGGAGGGCACCGAAGTAGCGCTTCCATTCTTCCTGGAGCGCTTTATCTGCGCCCTCGGAGTCAACCCATTGGGGAAGAGTGAATCGAACCCGCACCTGGACATTAAACGACCGCAGCACGCACTCGTTGGGCTTGAACAGGTAATCGTACTTCCAGGTTACGCGCCATTCGGTGGAGGCGTGGTTAGTATATGGTCTGTTGGCGCTCATCGAAGCCAGCAGCGCCTCGGTGGTGGCGCCACGCACCTCGTAGAAGTCGGTGCGGATGACATTTGGCGTCAGCTTAGCAGTTTCAAGTGGTGGCACAGCCTTAAGGGCCGGGGCGGGTTGGGCTGCGAGTTCTAAAGCAGCCACCACGCTGGCGGCGATAACCAGGCGGGTGACCGATCTTCTGCTCATATAGAACATACGAGAGCATTGCATACTGGAAGTCCGCAAATCTATCAGTTGGAAAATGAGAAATAGCATGCGGTCGGGGTTTTGCCCTTGTGCCGTCGAGCTAGCGGAGTAAGCTGCTGCGGTCCTTGCGAGCGAACGGAAGAAAGAACAACGCTATGGCTGAATCCAAACAACACTTGTCGGAGGCACCGTTAAGTCGGCGCCAGTTCCTCAAGCGCACGCTCGCGGCCAGCAGTGCGTTCGTGGTTCCGACCATTATTCCGGCCTCGGTGCTCGGGCGAGACGGCGCGGTGGCGCCCAGTGAACAGATTGTGATGGGAGCCATTGGTCTGGGTGGCCGCGGCCTCAGTGACCTCGATTGGATGCTTGGCCAGTCCGACGTGCGCTTTGTTGCCGTCTGTGATGTGCGCGGCGGGAACCGCGAAGCCGCCCGAATTGTCGTGAACAGCAGGTACGGCAACAAGGGCTGCGCGGCTTACCGGGACATGCGTGAGTTGCTCTCCGAGCGCAAGGATGTGGAGGCGGTATTGCTTGCCACCGGCGACCGCTGGCACGCGCTGGCCTCGATCATGGCGATGAAAGCGGGCAAGGATGTCTATTGCGAAAAGCCGTCCTGTCTCACGATGGCGCAGGGGCAGATGGTCGTGGAGACCGCCCGCCGGTATGGCCGGGTCTATCAAACCGGCGCCCAGCGGCTCAGCGAGCCGAATCACGTGTTCGCCATCGAAATGGCCCGATCCGGCCGGCTGGGCCAGATTCATACTGCTTACGCGGATTGTCGCTGGCGCGACGGGATGCGTCAGGACTGGTTGCCGGCGGAACCGGAACCGCCCAAGGATGAAGTGGACTGGGATGTCTGGCTCGGTCCATGTCCCTGGCGGCCTTACAACAGCGGTTATGTGAATGGAGGAGGGTGGTATCACTATTATGATTTCGCTACCGATGTCGCCATGTGGGGCGCACACTCGGTTGCCCAAGCCCTCGCCGGACTCGATATGGCGAATGTTACGTTCATCGAGTTCGCGTATGAGGGGCCGGATGCGACCATGGTGACGCGCTTGTCCAACGGGGTGAAGCTGGTTCTGTATCGAGTCGGCGGCTCGGTTTGGGAACCGTGCCAGTACTGGCATGGCGCCTGTGGGGAGCGGTTCGATGGTCCCGAAGGCTGGGCCGCGGCTGCGGACGGTTATTCGAAGCCTGATGTCTCATCGCCGACGCTGCTATTGGAATACAATAACGTGCTCGCTGATTACGTGGCCAGAACGCAACGGCCGATGAACCACGTGCGAGATTTCTTCAATTGCGTCCGGTCGCGCCAGCTCACGGTGGCGAACCCCGAAGTCATGCTTCGGTCCATGAGCATTTGCCTGGCTGCCGACATCTGCGAGCAATTGAGGCGCAACCTGAAGTTCGATTTGCTCAAGACTGAGTTTGTCGGCGATCCCGAAGCCAACCGGATGCGCTCCCGCGCCATGCGTCAACCATGGCAGATTTGAAGGGGCCAACCTCCGTCAAGCTGCCGGACGCGACCGCCCCGGCGAACCCCCTTAAACGCAGTTGACGGCCTTGACAGCCATAACGCCAAACGTTATAGTCATCCGCAGATGATACGCAGCTTCGCCTGCCGTGAAACTGAGCGGCTGTTCAACGACGAAACGTCGCGACGACTGCCGCACCAGATTCAACCGGCAGCCAGGCGGAAGCTGCTGCTGCTGAATCAGGCGCGGAGCCTGAATGATTTGCGCGTGCCCTACGGCAATCACCTGGAAGCCTTGAAGGGCGACCGCAAAGGCCAGCACAGCATCCGCATTAACGACCAATGGCGGATTTGCTTCCGCTGGGAAGGCCAGGATGCCTTTGAAGTTGAAATTGTGGACTACCACTGACGAAAGATGAAAACGAATAGACTGCCGCCGATTCACCCCGGCGAAATCCTGCGCGAGGAATTTATGAAGCCGCGCGCTCTGTCCCAAAATGCGCTAGCGCGGGCGTTGAATGTACCGCCCCGCCGCATCAACGAGATCGTGCTCGAAAAGCGCGGCATCACGGCAGACACCGCCTTGCGGCTGGCCCGTTATTTTGGCACGAGCGCGGAAATGTGGGCCGGCTTGCAGGCGGATTACGACCTGCGGCTAGCGCGCTACCAAAAGGAAAAGGAAATCAAGCGCGACGTGGAACCCCTGGCCGCCCTGCATCCGGCAATGGCGTGAATTATGGCGCAGAAGCAATCCAAAAGGCGAACTGCGCGTTGGTCGTCCGCCGTGCCGGCAAAACCGCGCCGGTTCAAGATGCCGGACATCATGGCGCGATTGGACCGGACTTTCGGCAACCGCGCTTATTCAGCCAAACAAGTCGCCGCCATGCGCGCGGCGGAATTGGAAGGCGACGAAGGATGACGGCGTTGCACTTGGGCGCGTGGGAATTCCTCACGTTCGATGTGAACCAGCGCAAACTCGCTGCCGCCGAGAAATTGAGGGTGAAACCATAACGATCAATGGCGCACAAACGCAAAGACACGCTCGTTGCCGCGCCGGAATGGTGGCGGCACTTGCGGCCATGCAACAAACGCCGCGGGGCCAAGAAAGAGCGCCGCGCCGCATACCGCATCATTCAGGACACCCGTGAAAACCAAGCTCACCCAGCGGAGAATTAAGGCGCGCAAATCATCGGCGTGCGGCCTCTGCAAACCGTGGAAACAAGGCTGGGCGGACAAGAAAACCCCGCGCGACATCCGGCACGCGCAACGCGCCGAGCAGCAACTCCACGAAGGTGGTTTCTGACAATGCAGGGCGCTCTGCAAGGCGTAACGGCTGGGGGCCGAGAAACAAGCGGGCCGCGCTCGACAAGCTGCCGGACGTGACCAAACCCTGAACCCTGGGCGTCCGGCTGATTTACTGGCCATCCGTGCGGGCCTATCTGCACCAGCTAATGGCGGAGCAGATCCCCCAGACCACAAACCAAGACACTTACACCAAGGAGATCAACTAAAAACCCCACGTGCCATTGCTGGCCGCGCGGGGCGTGAAAGTTTCAACACTCACATGCTCCCACAGGCGGACAGTGGCGCAAAGGCAAACCTTTGCATAGGCTACTACACCGGAGCGCGGCTCTCGGATTGCTGCCGTATGGAATGGAACGACGTGGACTTGGCGCAAGGCACGCTTACCTATGTCCAACGCAAGACGGGGAGCCGCCTGCCAAAGTTGTGCGGTTTAGTGAGGGATACCTTTACCCCAAGGGGTCTTATTTATGTGAGGATGCTCTTTCGGGTTAAAGCGAATTTGGGAAGGACCGAGTCTGGCAAAGCAAGTTGCCGCGTTGGAATTCCTGAAACGGCGACTTAATGATCAGCGATGCGAGCCTTGAAAGACTCGGCACGGCGCATGGCGTCGGACCATTGCGGCCAGGACATGGACTTCTCCATGCGGTCTCGGTTGAGCACCGCATTCGTGCAGCCTGCCTCGGCAGCAATCCAGAACATTGCGTAAGCCTGCAAGGTATCTTGTTGGACGCCGAGACCGTCGCGGAACAACGTGCCCAGGTTGTTCTGTGCCGAAGGGTCGCCTTGTTCGGCCGCTTTCTGGAACCAATAGGCGGCTTTTGCGTAGTCCTGTTCCACGCCGTTGCCTGTTTCAAACCGCCAACCAAGGTTGAACTGGCTTGAAGGGTCGCCTCGCTCAGCGGCGGCTTTAAGCTCAGGGACCGGGTCTTGCTGGCGGGCTATTTCCTGCCTCGCGGCTGTCGCATACGCCTCCATGACCGCTTCGAGGCTTGCATCGTGTCCGCTCGGCTTCAACTTTTCAGCCGCGCTGTCGAGCAGAGTTTTATACGGTTTCAAGTCCGGGTATTTCTCATAAAATCTGTCCTCGAATTCAGCCTTTACTTTGGGGTAAATAGTGGCAAGAGCCGCTATCGCATTGGTGTTACCCTGCGCAGCCGAACGAGAATACCATCTGTAAGCCTCAAAGTCGTCTTGCGGGACACCGGAGCCGGTTTCATAAAGCTCCCCCAAAAAACCTTGTGCGACGTCGTCACCGTTGGCCGCAGCCAAGCGAAACCATTCAAGGGCTTGTGCAAGGTCGTTAGGAACCCCCGCGCCGAGGTAATACATGGCTCCAAGGGCTCCTTGCGCACGGGCGAAACCTTGCTCAGCGGACCTACGCAGCCATTTCACCGCTTCCGCGTAGTCCTGTGGCACCAGGTATCCGTTTCTATAGATTGCACCCAGGTTGAACTGCGCGGTAGCGTCGCCCCGTTCTGCGGCTTCCTTCAAAGCCGCGATTTGTCTTGCGGCTTCGGCATTAGGCTGCGTTGCATTGCCAGCGGCGGGCGCAACGGGCTTCTGTGTTGTCTTGGTTGGAAGACTTGTTCCAATCAGGTATAAGATGGCAAAGAAACCGATAATACCCACCAAGGCGAGACCACCGCCCTGCTTGCGCGCCTTGGTCGCGCTTGGCTGAGCCGCCATTCCTGGCCCTCCCTTTGCAGCAAAGTAAAGCCCCGCGACAACAAAAGTCACCGCGGCGCAACCCAGTCCAAAGAATAGGCTGAAACACCCTGCGACCAGCATCCGACCGACAGGTGTGAAATCTGCTAGGTTGCCCCGATTGCCAGAGTAAAAGCTCGCTATTGCGATAAAAGAAGCCCAACCGAATGCCTGGCCTGCTGGTTCCCTGGCGCGACGCCAGGGGGAGCTTTCGCTTGGCGGGGTCATAATTAACTTAGCATGCTTGCCAAAGTCGCACCTGGGCGGTTAGCGATGCTCCTTGAAGAAACTGTTCAATGGCATCAGCGAGTTCCGACCTCCTGTAAAGGTGTTCCCAAATCGGCTTGTCACCAAGGCTGCGCCCTTTCTGCCCGGCATAGAATTGGAGTTGGATATGCTTGGGTGTCACCATTCGGAGCAAAGGTTGGATAAGGCCGAGGAAGCCAGTCATCGGTATAGTATGCATTAACGGTCACTGTTACTGGTAGGAATTTGCTTTTTGTGCGCCCCGCATGTACTCAACGCTGCGCGGGTGAGGGAGAATTGGTTTTCGGGCTCAGCGAGCATGGCGGGATTCTGTGCCTCTGCCTGGGGATTGCCAAGCCTGATTCTAAGCCCCGCCCGTGTGCGCCGCTTGGCCCTGAGAGCGACGGCTATAAGGCGGACTGCCGGAAGGGCTTCCCCGGTATGCTGACTGCGGAGAACCTCGGCCAATTGCTCAGGGAGCAACCAGGCGGAGGCTGCAAGGCGCTTTGCCTAGTATTACTCTGTTACGTGGAATCCACGAAAACGTCATCGAATTTTCGCCCGCAACAGTGGCAGAAGCCGATCCACCGTAGCAACCACGGCCGCATCCTCCTCAGTGTCTGTTCCCACGTCACA
>Ga0224558_1004643_pt1 | contig 10557 bp, 9 predicted proteins | sample 714S32024metaG_FD_180682 | JGI IMG/M metagenome (GOLD analysis project Ga0224558, IMG submission 180682) | Peat soil microbial communities from Stordalen Mire, Sweden - 717 S3 20-24 | ecosystem: Environmental > Terrestrial > Soil > Wetlands > Peat | place: Sweden: Norrbotten County, Stordalen... | reverse complement strand
CCAGTAGCCGCCTTCGAAATAAGCATCGGAACGGGCCGTCTTGTCGGGAGGAATCTGCGCGAGGTAAGCGTTGGTGGCCGCCGTGGCATCGAAGTGCGGCCAGGCCTGGGCCTCGGCGGGAACCTGGATCACGGATGGCATCTGGTTCGCGGCTGGCGGCTGAGCGAACGTGGGAGTTGCGAGAAAAGTTGCGCAGAAGAAAATCACACAACAGAATGCTGTCGCCAAGCTTATTCGTAAGGGCATCTTGTTGGTCTCCGAAAACACCTACCCGCAGAAGTGTATACGGAGTCAGACTACCGAGGGTTCAATTTCCTTGCAGAGACGGGCCGCGCTCCCGCTGCCGAGACGCGGCAAGCCGCGTCTCTACGGGGCCGGTTCGCTGGTGTCAACTTGCTACGGCCTTGTCTTGGCGATTTCGGGGACGGCCGCTTCGCCGGTGCGCTTGCTTGGTTGCTGGCCGAGATGGTGCCTGGTCAGTCCTTCTTTCAGGAACTCGAAACTTTCCTCCGGCGAATCGCACATCTTGAACAGTTGGAGGTCTTCGGGCGAGATCATGCCGGCGTCGACCATGGCTTCGAAATTGACGATTTTCTTCCAGTAATCGCTGCCATAGATGACGATAACAATTTTCTTGGCCAGTTTCTCCGTCTGGGCGAGGGTGACGATTTCAAAAAATTCGTCGAGCGTGCCAAAGCCGCCGGGAAAGATGACCAGCGCTTTGGCCAGGTACGCAAACCAGAACTTGCGCATGAAGAAATAGTGGAACTCGAAGTTGAGCGAAGGCGTGATATAGGCGTTCGGATTCTGTTCGAAGGGCAGGTTGATATTGAGGCCGATGGTTTTTCCTCCCGCTTCATGGGCGCCAAGATTGGCGGCTTCCATGATGCCCGGGCCGCCGCCGGTGGTGACGACGAAGCGGTGGCGCTTGGCAGGAATCTGGGTGGACCATTCGGTCAGCAGGAAGGCCAACCGGCGCGCGTCCTCGTAGTAGCGAGCCATGTCAACGGCGGCTTCGGCGCGCTTCATATCCTTGCCTTGCTGTGCGGCCGAGACATCAGCGCCGTTGCCGCGGACTTCCGTCAGACGGTTGCTGGCGTTGTCGCGGCTGTGGATGCGGGCCGAGCCGAAGAAGACGACCGTGTCCTGGATCTGCTCGCGGCGAAAGCGCGAAAGCGGCTCGCTGTACTCGGACAGCAGCCGCAGAATTCTCCCGTCAGGACTGTTGAGAAATGGTTCGTTCTGGTACGCGAGGGGAGCGGGCTTGTTTTTTTGATCCGTCATAGTCATTGAGACATTGAATCATTGAGTCATTGAGTCATTTAGTGATTGAATCACTGAGACGTTGAATCATTGGGGCATTGGGCTAATGTATCAATACCTCAATGATTCAATGACTCAATGTCTCGCTGATTCATTCTTCCTGATATTGAATGGCCTCCCAAAATCCGATCCACACATTGAGCACGCCCAAGCCGGTCGAGACGCCGCGGGCGAAGCCGCTGGCTACAATGGCGCGAAGCGTGGGATACGGGAGAAGCAGAGGGTTGTCGGACCACTCGGGACGCCAGGGCAGAATCATGAGCATCACCCCAACCGTCGCGCACAAAAACACGAACAGTAGCACTCCGATGCGGCGCAGCCACACCCGCGCTACTGAAGGCGAGGGTCTGGAAGCCGAAACTGGCACGGACGCTTGCATTGGCGGTTGCACGGGAACGAGCGGGACTGATGTTTCCGTCGGAACGTTGAATTCTCCGACACTGGTGGAATCGCCGGGAAAGGGTAGCTTGGGATCGGAAATCATTGCACGCGTCGTTGTGAGTAAGGGCGTGGGATGGGCGCGGGATCGGGTTGCATTCCAGCGCAAATTTTGAACCCACTTGGTGCATTCTACGACTTCAGAGCCTGAATGCGCTCGGCCACGTCGCGATAATCGATATTCGAACCGTACACACTGGTGAAATGACGCAGTGCCGCAGGCTTGTCCAGGGCAGTTTCGCAGGCCGACCCCAGCTCATAGTTGATGGCCACGCGCGCTTCGTCATCGAGTCCGGGAATGTTCAGCGCCTTTTCATACCAGCGGATGGCGGCTTCGGGAACTCCTTTATCGAGGAAGCACTGGGCCAGCCAGGTGTAGGTCTGGACGGGCTGCGTAAATGCCTTGCCGCGATCGATCGCGGTACACACCTTCTGCAATTCGGCGATGGCTTCATCGAGCAGGCCCATCTCGCGGAAGGCAACGCCCAGGTTGTAATGCGTTTCCGGATCGTCGTCGCCGGCAATAACCTCTTCTTCGAGTTCGTGTTTCAATTCGCCGAACATCTCCGAAAGATCGACGCTGTCGGAGGGATGCATGGCCTGCGCTCCAGCTCCCAAGGGGCGCACGGCAGCGGGGCTGTAGCTCATGGCAGGAGCGGCGGCGGTTGCGGCGCCCCCCGCCGATGCGGCAATCGCGGGCAGGGCCGGCGGAGCAGCCGGAATTTCACTTTCGAGTGCTACGGGCTCCGTTTCCGGCTCGGGCGTTCTCGCTGCGGCCGGCGCTGGCGCCGGACCCACCGGCCAGCCCGGCAGCGGCCGGGTTTCGGGTGCCTCAGTTGCCGGCGAATGAGCAAAGGGTGAATGCGCCGCGGGAAGGTCGGCAGCGGGCGGCTGCGCTTGCGGGAAAGAATCGCCGAGCGAAGCTTCCAGATCTGCGACAAACGAGGTCAGCTCGCTTGCCTCCGCATGTACGGGTTCGTGAGCTGGTTCGGTTTGATCCGGTTCGGTTTGATCCGGTTCGGTTTGATCTGGTTCTGCCTGATGATGTTCGGCACGGGCCGGTTCCGGCTCGAGTTCCGCCGGAGCCGCAACGTGGATCGGGTCGGGAACAACGTGATCGTAATCCACCAGATCGGGCGAGGCGGCGATCTCGGACCCGTGCTGGGTTTCCAGATCGACTTCGAAATCCGCGGGCTCGTCGGCATTGATTTCGGTGATTTCCGACTCGGACTCGGCCGCCGGCTGGCCGGCGGATTCGACGGCAGCGCGCAACGGATCAAGAATGCGGGCATCGCTGGTCAGGGATTCGAGCTTCTCGATCCCGGCGCGGGCCTGGTCCGTCATGAAGTGTTCGAGATAAAAGCGGATTTCTTCGACCGTCTCGGCGATCTCGGGATTGCTGGAAGCATCGGCCTCGGCTTCGCCTTCGACGGTGGCCGACAGTTCCGCGGCCGGAGCGGGCTCGTCGACGGAAAGGGAATGCTCCCACTCGGAGGCAAGGTCGGTGGAAAGGTCGGAGGAGAGATCGTGCGCGTCTGCGTGCGCGTGCACCGCCAATTCCTGGACGGCGAATTCCGGATGCGCGGCCGCGGCCATCGGCCAGGGCGCGGGCGGAGCCGCAGCGGCAGCCGCGGCGCGGCCCACAGGCGGCGCGGCGACCGATGAAGCGATGGCGGGCGAAGCGATTGTCGACGGAGCAGCAGTCAATGAAGCAGCAGACAAGGAAGCGGCGGCTTCCGCGTTCTGCTCATAGCGCGCAGCCAATTCTCCATAGCGCACGGCTTCATCAGGGTAGCCGGCGTCGTGGTACACGCCTTCCAGGGTGCGGCAGCAGACGGCGGCTTCGGTAAAGCGCAGGAAGCGAGTATGAAGCGCGGCCAGGCGCTGGTTCAGCCGCACGTCGCGTGGGGCCTGAGGCAGAACGCCCAACAGAGGCACCACCGCCTTGTCGGGCAGATTGTAAGAAAGAAACAGGTCAGCATCGGTGACCGCGGAGCGCACTGCGATCGCGACGTGGTCGGGATAAGACTGATCGATGACGGGCGCGGTCGCTTCCAACTCCTCCACGATAACCGCCCCTTCTTCGGCGGTGATCGCGATGGCTGGCGAGGCTCCCTCCATGCGCCCCAACACCTGCTGATAATTCTGCATGTGCAACGGGTTCTGGGGCTCGGCGGTGGCCAGCATCTGGTACAGGTCGCGAGCGCGGGCCAGGTTTCCGTCCTTGACCGAGGAGTGAGCCAGAAGCTCGGTGACCTCGTTGACGTGCGTGCTCTCGCCGGCTTTGCTCAGCAGCAGCAACAGCGAGTCCAGTGCGCCCGAATCGTCGCGCACATGGGTGATCATGGCGTGCAGGCTGGCCAGCAGTTTGGCCGAGTCGGTCGCCAGCAGTCGATCAGCGTGCCGGGTGTAAACTTCGAGCGCCTCATGATACTGACCGAGCCGGGTGCAGCCCTCTGCCAGCAGAAACAGCCCCTCGGGGTCATTGTGCACGGTGAGCAGCTTCTCGGCGATCGGGCCAGCGTTGGTCGGGTTTCCGATTTGCAGGTACGCCTTCAGCAGGTCGCGCAAACCTTCGGGATGCGAGTCGAGGTCAGAAGCCTTCTCCAGGTAGGCGATGGCGTTCTTGGGATCGTCACTTTCGAGGGCGGACTTTCCGCGCAGCAGCAGTACGTAACTGTTGCCCGGATCGAGCGCCAGCATCCGTTTCAGAATGTCTTCGGCGGCGGCGAGGGAACCACGTCCGCGCAGCGATTCAGCCGCCGCGCTGAAAATCTCCCACGCCTCTTTCTTTTTTCCGAGCCGGATATAAACCTCGGCGAGCTTGACCCGCATGGGCACATTTTCCGGGTCCATTTCGAGGACCTTCTGGAACAGGCGTACCGCTTGGTCGAGGTCGCCATTCTTCATGAAGTCTTCGGCGACTTGCAGATACTGGGCGCGGGCGTCGTTGAACAGCCCTTGCTGGGTGTAGAGTTCCGCCAGTTTCAGAGATCCATCCACGCTCGGATGGAGCTTGGTGATCTTCTTGTACATGGCGATGCCCTTGACGGTGAAGCCCTGCGCAGCATAGGCATCACCCACCGTTTTGAAGCACTCGATGGCTTTGGGGATATCGCCGAGACGCGCGTAAAGATCGCCAATGGTGTTGTTGACGGTAAGGTCCTTGGCATCGTGCTGCAGGACCTTGTCATACTCAGCAATGGCGTTCTGTAGCTTGCCCTGCTGGACAAACTTTTCCGCGGCGCTGAGAACCTTCTGTTTGTTAAAGCCAAAACCAAACGCCATAAGGTGTGCGGACTCCAGCCTTTTTTCCCGTCGAACGCCCGCGCTTTCCGCCAGCGTTACCGAACGGGTCCGAACCTCGCCGGGAGATTCCCAGACGAAACCCCGCAAACCGCGTAAACCGGGATCACGGAGTAAGGTAATTGTAAGGCCGGGTACCCGCAGTCCGATGGTTACCGACGATTACCGGGGGTTACCGAAAGGGAGTGTACGTCCGGTTCCGGAAAAACCTGCTCCCTGCTTCCAGAATGGGAGCAAGGAAAATGTCACCCATATGCCGCGCCTCTCCTTGTTATGGTGTATCCTGCTGCCCCGGCGTTTCCCTACTTTGCACTTGAGGAAAGAACATGGGCACACCCAAGGTGAACAGTCCCGCCGCCGCTAAAGTGGATCTCAAAGTGGATCTATATGACAAGCTCATCGCAACCCATCCCGAAATCGAACGCAAGGGCGCTGCCAATCCCTACACTTCCCTGAACGGAAACATGTTTACGCTGCTGCAGGATTCCCGCTCCTTGGCCATCCGGCTTCCTGAGGATAAGCGGGAAGAGTTTCTGAAGAAATACAAGACGACGCTGTTTAAGGCGTACGGCGCGGTGATGAAGGAATACGTTGCCGTTCCTGACGCGTTGTTGAAAAATACAAGAGAATTGCAGAAGTATCTCGAACTTAGCTACGAATACGTCAAGACTTTAAAGCCCAAGCCAACCAAGAGGAAGTCTTGATCGGTGGAGTGTGGCATGAGCAAGGTAAGAGTTCTGGTCGGTACACGTAAAGGCGCGTTCGTCCTGACGTCGGACGGTAAGCGCGAGCAGTGGGATGTCAGCGGCCCGCATTTTGCGGGCTGGGAGATCTACCACCTCAAGGGATCGCCCGCAGACCCGAATCGGCTGTATGTGTCGCAGTCCACCGGCTGGTTCGGGCAGTTGATCCAACGCTCGAACGACGGCGGCCAGACGTGGGAGCCGGTGGGCAACAAGTTCGTGTACGACGGCATCCCCGGCACTCACCAGTGGTACGACGGCACGGCGCATCCCTGGGAGTTCAAACGAGTGTGGCATCTGGAGCCGTCGCTCACCGATCCTGATACTGTTTACGCTGGAATCGAAGACGCCGCCCTGTTCCGGTCGAGCGACGGCGGCCAAACGTGGCAAGAACTCTCCGGACTGCGCGGCCACGGCTCCGGCCCGCAATGGCAGCCCGGGGCCGGCGGGATGTGCCTGCACACCATCATCCTCGATCCGAGCGACCCCGGACGGATTTTCATTGCCATCTCGGCGGCGGGCGCGTTTCGCACCGACGACGCGGGTAAAACCTGGAAACCGATCAACCGTGGACTGCGTTCCCAACACATCCCCGACCCCAGCGCCGAGGTCGGTCACTGTGTTCACCACATTGCAATGCACCCGTTACGTCCGGGAGTGCTCTTCATGCAGAAGCACTGGGACGTGATGCGCAGCAACGACGCCGGCGATTCGTGGCAGGAGGTCAGCGGAAACCTGCCCACCGACTTCGGGTTCGTGATCGACGTGCACGCGCACGAACCGGAGACCATCTACGTCGTCCCCATCAAAAGCGACTCGGAGCACTTTGTTCCGGATGGGAAGCTGCGCGTGTTCCGCAGCCGCACTGGCGGGAACGAATGGGAGGCGCTGACCAAAGGCTTGCCGCAACAGAACTGTTACGTCAATGTATTGCGCGACGCCATGGCGGTCGATTCGCTCGATCAATGCGGCGTGTATTTCGGCACCAGCGGCGGGCAGGTTTATGCCTCCGCCGATGCTGGCGACAACTGGGCCGCAATTGTTCGCGATCTTCCGGCAGTGCTATCGGTCGAGGTGCAGACGCTGCCGTGACCACATCGATATGATCCGAGTCATTCTCCCGCAACATCTGCGAACGCTGGCGCAAGTTGGCACCGAGCTACAGCTCGAAGTGGAGGGCCGGCCCACGCAGCGCTCGGTCCTCGATGCGCTCGAGGCCCACTATCCGATGCTGCGCGGCACGATCCGCGACCAAGTCACCGAGCAGCGCCGGCCGTTCTTGCGGTTCTTCGCCTGCGAAGAAGATCTGTCCCATGAGCCGCCGGACGCGCCACTGCCCGACGCGGTTGCGTCCGGGGCGGAGCCCTTTATCGTCATAGGAGCGATCGCCGGCGGTTAGGAGCAGCACTCGCGACCTAAGGGACTCTGCAATTCGGTTTTTCACTTCTGCAATGCAACTGCTACTTCGCCCCGCTTCTCCATGGGAACGAATTCCCGCGTGTCGTGCCCGATCCAGATTTGGCGCGGACGCGCAATCTTCTGTTCGGGGTCGTTCAGCATTTCCTGCCATTGCGTCAGCCAGCCGACGGTGCGCGGAATCGCGAACAAAACCGTAAACATCTCGGGCTTGAAGCCCATCGCCTGGTACATGATGCCGGAGTAGAAGTCCACGTTCGGATAGAGCTTGCGCTGCACGAAATAATCGTCTTCGAGCGCGATGCGCTCCAGTTCGAGAGCAACCTCGAGTTTGGTATTGTGTCCGGTAACTTCGAACACCTGGTCGGCGGCCCACTTGATGATCTTGGCCCGCGGATCGTAGTTCTTGTAGACGCGGTGCCCAAAGCCCATCAGCTTGCCTCTTCCCTCCTTGATCTTCTTGATGTAGGCGGGCACGTTGGCTTTGGTTCCGATCTCGTCCAGCATGTGCAGCACTTCCTCGTTGGCCCCGCCGTGCAGCGGTCCGGAAAGAGCGGATGCGGCGGAAGCCGTAGCCAGGTAGGGGTCGGCGTAGGAGCTGCCCACCGAGCGCATGGCGTTCGTGCTGCAGTTCTGCTCGTGGTCGGCGTGCAGAATAAAGAGGACGTCGAGCGCGCGCGCGATCACGGGATTGGCGACATACTTGGGCTCGACCATCCGCCACAGCATATTCATGAAGTTTTCGGTGTAGGTGAGATCGTTGTCGGGATACACGTACGGGAATCCCACCATGTGGCGATATGACATGGCGGCGATGGAGGGCATCTTGCCGATCAGGCGCTTGATCTGCAGCAGCCGGGTTGCCGGGTCGTGAACGTTCTTCGCCTCCCGATACACCGTCGACAGCGCCGCCACCGTGCTCACCAGCATCGCCATAGGGTGCGCGTTGTCGCGGAAACCTTCCATGAATTTCTTGGTGGTTTCATGGAGCATGGTGTGGTGGGTGATCTCGTATACCCAATCCTTCAATTCAGTCGCGGTGGGCAGCTCGCCGAACAGAAGCAGGTAGGCAACTTCGAGATAGGTACAGTGCTCGGCGAGAACGTCGATGGGATAACCGCGGTAGCGCAGGATTCCCTTATCGCCGTCAATGTAGGTGATCGCGCTCCGGCAGGAAGCGGTATTGGTGAAGGCGGGGTCATAGGTCATCAGGCCGAAATCATCAGGCCCGGTCTTAATCTTGCGCAGATCCATCGCGCGGATGGTTCCATTTTCGACGGGAACGGTGTAGCTCTGTCCGGTACGGTTGTCGGTGATAGTCAAGGAATCTTGCGACATTCAAACCCTCCTGAGAACGATAGCCAGCGAAAGAACCTAACGCGGGACTAAACGCGCCCGCCAATAGTATCGAGGCAGCGCACTGGACGCTGTAACCTACGTCACAAGAGAATGTTTACCGGCGCATTCGGTTGTGACCAGCCAATCCTACCAGCACCGGGCCCTGATTGGGGCAAGCAGCCGTAGAGACGCGGCTTGCCCCGACCGGCCGCATCTGGCTGCGGCCCTTACTCATTGGCCACGCGGCGGTGCGATTTCACCGCCAGGCAGCGCGCGAAGATCGCCGACACCTGCGGAATCTCCTCTTCATTCAACCGAATCGCGCTGCCCAGCTTCTTCAAGGCCGCATTTAGAGCGGCCGGCTGCGCGCGTGTCAATTCCGAGAGTTGCTGCCACTCCCGAGCGACGGGGATGCGCTCGTCGGTTTCGGCGTCTTCGCAAAATTGATCGGCCGCTTCCGGAGGAGTTCCGTACTCGTCGGCAACATCTTCATGGAAGTAGCCCCGCAGGAACGTATGCAGCGCGGGAAAGTTGGCAGCGGTGATTTCCGGTTTCGGGTTCATGAGCGGCACTCCGGATAAGAAGTCAAAACGTAATATTCGTTGGGCCCGGCGTATTTCAGCACGACCAGCGCGTGCGAGCACGGACGTGCCTGGTTCTCGCCGCGATTGATGGTGCGGCCGATCGGAGCTGCGCTGTCGTAGTCCAGCACAAGGTTGGGATGTCCACTCGAGCGGCTGAGCCAGCGCTGAATTCGGTCCTGCGATTCTGTGATGGCGGCGCCCACGGCGTGTTCAGCGGTCGGGCGGTCGGTGTAAGTCGACGCGCCGGTAATGCCGCGTTCCCGCTGCAGGCGCTCGCGCAGTTCGTCATCGGTCTGTCCCACATGCTTGCGCAGAATGTGTCCACCAGCGGCCTCGTCCTGGCTGAGGTCGCGCACGGGACCATTGGTCGGGTGGGCCTCGACCCGAGCGGTGATAGACCCCGACGGTGCCGCAGCAGCGCCATTCGTGGCTGCGGGGGGCTGGCACGAGATCAGGCCACACATCCCCAGCGCGACAACGATCTGAACTGTGACGCTGCGAACTGGAAAAATTCTTGTCATCCGTCCCCAACTGCGGCACCGAGCGGCGGTCATCACATGTAAAGTTCTGGGAATTGTGCTACTAAACAGGGTGTGCGGGCAAGTCTTTTGGATTCGCTGGACGATTTCGAGCGCTGGGGGGGCGACTGCGCCTACGTGTTTCCGCGAGGATACCGGCGCGAGCGTTGGAGCTACCAGCGGGTCGCCGAAGTGGCGTATCAGTTTGCCCGCGAGCTTGAGGCGCGCAATATCGGCAAGGGCGATGCGGTGCTGTTGTGGAGTCCGAACTGTGCCGAGTGGGTAGCGGCGTTCCTCGGATGCGCGCTTTGCGGGGTCATTGCCGTTCCCATCGACGATGGCGCCAGCCCCGATTTTGCGCGCCGGATCAGCACGCAGGTGCGAACGAAGCTGGTGTTGTGTCCGCGCGAACGGGGCCCGATTTTTGACGGGCTGGTGCTGGAGAAGGTCGCAACTAAGGTCGTGACTAAGGTCGTGACTATCGATCCCGCCGATCTGGCGGCCGCAGTCGCGGCGCATCCGGCCGAACGCTTTCGCCCCGCTCAGATTCAGCCTTCCGATCCACTCGAAATCGTTTTCACGTCCGGCACCACGGCCGAGCCCAAGGGAGTCGTGCTCACCCACGCCAACGTGGTCGGCAACCTGGCCCCGATCGAAACCGAGATCAGAAAATATCTGAAGTACGAGCGGTTGGTGCATCCGATTCGCTTCCTGAACCTGCTGCCGCTGAGTCACGTCTTCGGCCAATTCCTGGGAATTTTTCTGCCGCCGCTGCTGGGCGGCACTGTGGTATTCGAAAACACATTCAACCCAACCGAAGTCATGGCGACGATCCGCCGGGAACGCGTCTCGGTGCTGGTGGCCGTCCCGCGCATGATCGAGTCGCTGCAG
>Ga0224558_1004642_pt1 | contig 10561 bp, 8 predicted proteins | sample 714S32024metaG_FD_180682 | JGI IMG/M metagenome (GOLD analysis project Ga0224558, IMG submission 180682) | Peat soil microbial communities from Stordalen Mire, Sweden - 717 S3 20-24 | ecosystem: Environmental > Terrestrial > Soil > Wetlands > Peat | place: Sweden: Norrbotten County, Stordalen... | reverse complement strand
ACTACCTCACCACCGCCGGTCGAGTGCCCAACATGGATCGCATCTTTCAAATCCAGATGCGCCGTAAGCGCCGCCAGGTCATCCGCGTAATGGTCCATATCGTGCCCATCGGCCACCTGCGTCGAGCGCCCATGCCCACGTCGGTCATGCGCGATCACGCGATACCCCTTGCCCAGAAAGAACATCATCTGGTTATCCCAGTCATCCGCCGAAAGCGGCCAGCCATGGCTGAACACGATCGGCTGCCCCGAACCCCAGTCCTTGTAAAAGATCTCAACGCCGTCCTTGGTGGTAATAGTAGGCATACAGACTCCTTTGACAATTGGGTTAACGCCCGCCAATTAGATCACACTCGCTTGCTTAGAGAGAAGAAGCCCCTGCCGATTCCAAAGCGCACACCATCTCCGGAGTCACGGGGCCATCAAGACGCATGGTGCTAACAGGCCAATGCTTATTGAGCCCCCAAACGGGTGCCCTAGAGGCGTTCCGGTTGGTTTGTCGGCAAACCGGAATGTATCCGAGCCGCCAACTGTCCGATGCGTGGAACCTGCCAGCCCCGTCCGCAAGGGCGAGTTCAAACTAATACAACTGACAACTGATAACTGACAACTGAGAACCGATCTCAACGTTCCCCGCTTGACAACACTATATTAAGGGTCCGGCGCCAGCCTCCCCCGCTATGTAGGGCTTGACCTTTGGATTCGCCCGTAATCTGGCGGCTGCAATCCCACTCCGTTTAGGCTAAACTTCTGTACGCTCGGTGAGGTTCGGGCATCGGAAGACTTTGTAGAGACGCGGCTCGCCGCGTCTCCGACGGAAAAAAGAGACGAGCTAAGCCTCGTTTCTTTGTGGGGTGAAACCAATGGCGGCCTCAGTCTGGTCTGGGTATCTTACGTTCGGATTAATCTCGATGCCGGTGCGTCTGTTCTCGGGCGCGCGCAGCAACGGCATCTCGTTCAACCAGCTTCATCGCACCGACCACCATCGGGTAAAGCAGCAGCTCATTTGTCCGGCGGACAACCAGGTCCTCGAGCGCAGCGATATCGTCAAGGGCTACGAGTATCGCAAGGACGAGTACGTCATCATCGATCCCGAAGAGATCAAGAAGATCGAGCCGAAAACCGCGAAGACGATGGAGATCCTCGAATTCGTGAAGACGAGCGAAGTCGATCCCGTGTACTTCGAGTCGTCGTATTACATGGTTCCGGATGAAGCCGGCCGTCGCCCCTATGCGCTGCTGACCAAGGCGCTGGAAGAGAGCGAGTACGTCGCCATCGCCAAGCTCACCATGCACAACCGCGAATACACCGTTTTCCTGCGCCCGCATAAAGGCGGAATGATGCTGCACACCATGTACTACGCCGAGGAAGTGCGCGAGGTCGAGTCGTTCGGCGCTCCTGATGTGGAGATTAAAGACGCCGAAATCAAAGTTGCCCATCAACTCATCGAAGCGCTGGCGGGCGAGTGGGACCCGGAGAAATATCACGACACCTTTCAGGAAAATCTGAAGAAGCTGATCGAGGCCAAGCTGGAAGGCGGCGAAGTGCAGGCCGTCGAGCAACCCAAGAAGCTGGCCCCGGTGGTGGACCTGATGGCGGCGCTGAAGGAAAGCCTGGCCCAGACCAAGAAGCCGGTCGCGTCAGAAAAGGGTGCCGAGATGCCAGCCGCGAGCCAGCCGAAGAGCCGCCGCGGCCGCGCGTGAATCCCGGAAGAAACCCGTTTTCTCGCCGCGCCTGATTTCCCCTCGCAGCCCGGTTCCCGATACAATATCGCTTTCCGCGTATGACACCTTTTTCTCTGGAGTTGGAATGAAGCGGTTTCTCTGGCTGGGGTTTGCGCTGTTTCTTTGTGTGGTCTGCAGCGGCTGCGGCGAAACTTTTCGCCCCATTATCATCCCGATTCCTCCACAGTTTCCCAACCCGGCGGCGGCCCACACCGTGGTGTCGATCAACGATAACGGAACCCTCGTGCCCGGCACCGCCATGGTGATCGACGTCTCCGGCGACTCGGACGAGAGCAATGCCAACGTGGGCCTCGCTCCCGTTCACGCCGTGCTGCAAACCGCCTCCATCGCCCTGGTCGTAAACCACTCCGTGACCGGCGCGGTAGCCGATTCGATTACCAAGCTGAACTTCAGCGGCACGACTATCATCACCGACCCCCTTCCCCCCACCATCACTCTGCCGCCGAATTCGGCGCCGAACTTTGTGGCTACCACCGAGTCCACCCAGGCGTACGTCTTGCTGCCGAATTACTTGAACCCCGCCACCAATGTCGTCGTTCCATCGGTCGGCGTGCTCACCACCAGCACCACCAACAGCCTGGTGGCCACCATTCCGGTGGGAAACAACCCCGACGCCATGGCCGAGACGCCCAATCAACAGTTGCTCTACGTGGCCAACCAGGCCGACAACACGATCAGCGGCTTCAACACCAACCCGGTGATTCATTCTCTTTCCCCGCGGACTGTCAACGGTTCGTTCAACGGGCCGCTCTGGTTGATTGCGCGCTTCGACAGCCAGCGCCTCTATGTGCTCAACGGCAATGGAGTCGTGAGCACAGTTGATACTTCCACCACTTTGGGCCCGGATACCATGATCGATGCCAGCGTCCATGTCCCTGGCGCCGCTTACATGCTCTACGACGGAAATCTGAACCGGTTGTACATACCGGGAGGCACCCAGTTGACGATACTGGATGTCTCGCAGTCCATCCCCGCGGTTCTTGCCGGAGGCCCGATTGCGATTCCTACGGTTGCGCCCAGTTCGCGCGGCGCCTCGGACCCTTGCTCGATAACCGGCGCACAGCCGTTGACGGTGGCCGCCGTCGCAGCTCTGCCGGATGGCAGCCGCGCTTATGTGGGGGCTTACTACGAAGATGCATCCGATAACTTCTGCCCGCAGGTAACGGTGATTGACGCCGCCAGCAACACCATCAAGAGTTATTTTGCAATCCCGGGATTTCCTGCCTACGACGCCTTTTGCTCGCCGGCACAGTCTCCGCGAGCTCCGCGCTTCCGCATTATGATGGCGGCCGGAGGCGACAGTTCCCGTGCCTACCTGTCCAGCTGCGATGGCGGGAATGTCAACTTCATCGATACCTCCAGCGACACCTACATCCTGAATCTGTCGGCTCCAACCGGTTCGCGCTTGAACAACCCGCCGCAGAATCCGGTATTCCTCTTTGCCGGTCCATAAACGTTCCACCACGGAGACACAGAGAAACCCAACTGCTTGGCAAAGACCTTCCCCTTCTGGCTTTTACAGGTTCAAGTTTTTCTCCGTGACTCTGTGGCTCCGTGGTGAAAAAAGGCAGGACACTACCCATGTCGCGGAATGCATGTCGGGTATTGCGTGTTGATAAGGTTGGATGAGTTGCGGAGTCGCGCGACCAACGACTAACGACCAACGACCAATTTCCTATCCGGCGACGACAGCCGTTCCAAGGCCCGGCGGCGCCGGTAGCGCAGCGCCACATTCATGAAGACGTTTCCGCTGGAAGTATTGAAGCACATCACCAGCGCTTCGGTGTCTTCACTGCTTTTGCTGCCCTGCTCGGAAGTGTGCAAGGTTGGCGGACGAACGTGAAAGTGAAATCCCTGGTCGTTGAGCGAGGTGATGGCGTTGCCAATGATCTGGTTGGCCAGCTCACAGACCGCCTCGCTCACCAGTTCGTCGGTCTCGGATACTTCGACACCCGCCAGAAGAGTGGCGAGCTGCACTGCCGGGCCCAGGTCCGCATCAAAAATGATCCGCCCTTCGATTTCGCCCGCAAAGCAAACCTCGGCAGCGATCCCTTTCCGCCGGTACGCCTCTTCTTCCATGCTCAGGTTCTCGATGGAAATGGGCGACTGCAGCCCCTGTGCCAGGACGGCATCGGCCGAGTTGATGAAAGGCTGAATCAGGTCCATCCGCATTGACTAGACTCCGGCTCCTGCGCCGCGCGCCGCCGTTCCATCGTCACGCATTACGTACTTGATCACTTCATAGAGAACTTCCGGCTTCACCGGTTTCTGCACGAAGTGGCGCGCTCCCCGCTGCAAGGCGGCTACGATGTTCTCCTGATAGCCCACCGACGACACCATTACGATGCGGGCACTCGGATGTTCGCGCACGATCTTCTCCGCCGCCTCGATGCCTTCCATCTGCGGCATGGTGATATCCATCAGAACGATGTCGGGCGTGAGCCGTTCGTACTCGCTGATCGCAGAGATTCCGTCGCCAGCCTCGCCGACCACCTGTCCGCCGAAGGTTTCGACCATCCGGACCAGGTTCTTGCGGGCGAAAACGGAGTCATCCACGATCAGATAGCGCACCGGCTCTCCGTCTTCGCTCCGTTTTACGGGCGCGAACTTTTCCATGGCACTCCTCCACAACTATCACTTAATCACTTTCTACGCACTTTCGATAGATAACGCTAGTTACTTCCGGCACTGGTTGCCTGCTTGACCGCGCCCGCCTCCCGGCCACCCGGGTCGTGCCCGCACTGGGCCTGCAAAACATTGGGCAGATCCTGCAGGTGCGCGATCCTCATCGCGTATCCCCGGTCGATGGCTGCCTTGGGCATGCCGAAAACCACGCATGTTTCCTGGCTCTGCGCCACCGTGAATCCCCCCGCCGCCCGGATTTCTCCCAGTCCCGCCGCCCCGTCTTCTCCCATGCCGGTCATCAACACGGCCACCGCTTGCGAACCAAATTCCTCGGCTACGCTGCGGAACAGCACGTCCACCGAAGGACGATGCCCGTTCACCGGCATGTCATCCCCCAGCACCGCCACGTTGCCCAGCGGCAGTTTTTTCACTTTCATGTGCCGGTTTCCCGGACAAATCAGCGCCCGTCCGGCCACCAGCAAGTCGCCCGATTGCGCTTCCTTCACCCGGATCGGGCAAACATCGTCCAGCCGCTTGGCAAACAGTTCCGTGAAGCCGTCCGGCATGTGCTGCACCACCAGAATGCTGCCCGAAAAATCTACCGGCAGATGCGAAAACAGGTATTGCAGGGCATTTGGACCGCCCGTGGAAACGCCGAGGGCGATGATGTGCGTTGGCGCCACCGGCCGCAGCTTGCCCGCCTGCGCGCCTTTGGCCTCTCCCGGCAGGAACTGCGCCTGCACCCCCACGCTCAGCGCCGCGGCGTGGATTTTCTTGATCAACTCGGCGGCGATTTCGGGCATGCGCGCGGAAACATCCTGCGGCTTGGCCACGAAATCGAACGCGCCCTGCCCCAGCGCTTTGAGCGTGATCGACGCCCCGGCTATGCTATGCGAACTGACCACGATCACCGGCAGCCGCCAGCGCCGCATGATTTCCTTGAGCGTATCGATCCCGTTCATTCCCGGCATTTCCAGGTCGAGCGTCACCACTTGCGGCGACAACTCCTCGATTTTCTTCAGCCCGAAATAGCCGTCCATCGCCGTGCCCACCACCTCGATCCCGTGGTCCGCTTCGAGGATCTTGGGAATCAGCTTGCGCATCAGCGCCGAGTCGTCCACCACCAGGACCCGCACCGGCTTTTTCATGACTGGCCCCCGGCCGCGCCGCGCGCTCGCCCTTCACCAGTCTGGATTCCGCCACCGCTCGTCTCCGCGGGTGCGAGATCCGACAGCAGACCCGCCATCTGCGGGTTGTTTCCATCCGTCCGCCCGCGCGTGAAACGATCCATCAGGGCGATCATGTTCAAAATGAGAACCACCCGCCCATCCCCCAGAATCGACGCCCCACTGACCAGGTCGGTCGTAATCGACTGGTCGTCGAGCGCCTTGATGACCAGCTCGTCTTCGCCCTCGAGCGCGTCCACGACGAGACCGAACTTGCGATCCCCGCTGTTGATCACCAGCACGAAAACCTTGCGCCGCGCCGTTTCCGGCCCGCCCGCGGGTCTCGACCCCAGGCGCAGCAGCGGCAACACGTCGTTGCGCAGTTGCAGCACGTCGTAGTGCTCCACCTGATGAATATTTTCTTCCACCGTGCGCGCGATTTCCGCCACCGCGTTCAGCGGCAGGGCGTACAGCCGCTGCTCCACCCGAAACAGCAGCGCCCGAATGATGGCCAGGGTCAGCGGAAGCCGCATACGGAAGGTTGTGCCCCGTGCCCGCGCGGTTTCGATCTGCACCGTTCCCTTCAGGCGCGCTAGCACGCTCTGCACCACATCCAATCCCACGCCGCGGCCCGAAAGTTCCGTGATCTCCTCCGCCGTCGAGAATCCCGGCCGCAGGATCAGCTCCAGCGTCTCCGCCTCGCTCAGGCGGGCGGCCTGATCGGCGCTCAGCAAGCCCTGGGCGAGCGCGCGCTGCCTTACTTTTTCCGCATTGATGCCGCGCCCGTCGTCCGAGACCTCGACGACCACTTGGTGCCCCTGGTGATACGCGTCCAGCCGCAATGTCCCCTGCGCGCGCTTACCGGCGCGCACCCGCTCCTCGGCGCTCTCGATGCCGTGGCCGATCGCATTTCGCACCAGGTGGGTCATGGGTTCGGCAATCGCATCCAGAATGCTTTTGTCGAGATCGGTTTGTCCGCCTTTGATCAGCAGTTCGACTTCTTTCCCGCACTGCCGCCCAACGTCCCGCACAATCCGCGGGAAGCGGCGGAACAGTTGATCGACCGGCACCATGCGAATCTTCATGACCGAGTGCTGCAGGTCGTTCAAGACCCGCCCTTGAAATGCCATGGCGTCGGCGAACTTTCCCCGCAACCCATCTTTCGGAAAGCGTTCGCCAAATTCGAGGAGCGCCTGCTGCAACATCGATTTCGCCAGGATCAGTTCCCCGACCAGATTGAGCACGCTGTCGATTTTTTCCGCATCCACGCGCAGCAGGTTATCGCTGCCGCTCGGCACGGCGGGCGCCGGCGCCGCTTCCGCCGCGGCGGCAGCTTCGTCCACAGGGCAACCGGCAGCGGCCTCGGCGGCCGCCGGCAATGCCTCGTCCTTGCTTTCCCCAGCCATGCCTTCAGAAGCGGCGCCGGAAGCCTGCGGGAGCGGCGGCAACGGCGCTGCGGCGCGCAACGGCTTGACCTTTGCATCCAGCGCAATCGTGGGGATGCTGCACACGGCCCGTATCTGCTCCACCGATTTTTCCGACACCAGCGCCGCTTCAATCTGTTTTATGGGATCGAGACTGCCTTCCGCCGGATAGAGCGCCAGCACCTCGCCCAGTCCCGCCAGGGCCAGCTGGATCATCTGACGTCCGGCGATGGGCATGGCGCACTGGGGGTCGATCTCCACGACCACATGATGAACGCGCTTGCCCGCCGCCACCGCGCTGGCGATCGCCAGTTGCTCGTACTCGGACCAGCGGCTCTGCTGCACGGCGGTTTTTGTTTTCCTCGTCCTTTTTGTCGCTCGCACCACGCCGCCCGGCGCCGGGTGTGCCAGACGGGCAATGTCCTCGCGCAAAGACTGGATGCTGGGAAGCTTTGTCCCGTTGCGATACGCTTCTAGCAAGGCCGCAAACACATCGGCCGCGCGCAACGCGATCTCGGGAACCAAAGCCGCCGCTGCCGTGTTCCCGAGCGTCAGCACGTCCTCGAACTCATGGCAGAGTTCGCTGAGCGCCCGGAAGCCGCAGGCGGCCGCGTCTCCCTTCAGCGTGTGCACCGTCCGCCGCAGGCTGCGCGCCGTCTCCGCATCGCCGGGCGATTTCTCCAGCCGCATCGCTTCGTCGTTCAGCTTCTGCACCAGTTCCGCCGCGGTTTCGAAGAACAACTGGCGGAGTTCGGTCATCCGATCCTCGGGGGGAACGGTCACATTCTTACCTCTACCCGCTGGTATGCCGTGCCGCTGTTGCGATGCAGCATCTGAAATTTTTCCGTCAGCCCGAGCAGGCTCTCGGCGTGGCCGACAAACATGTATCCGTGGGAATTCAGGCAACGATAAAACTTCTCCACCAGCCGCTTTTGCTCCGGTTCGTCGAAATACATCATCACGTTGCGGCAGAAAATGATGTCGTTGCGCTGCGGCAGGTATTCCGTCTTCAGATTATGAAAGTCGAAGTGCACCAGTTCCTTGACGTTCTTTTTCACCGCGTAGCGTTCGCCCACTTTGTCGAAGTAGCGCAAGCGGTAGCTATAGTCGACTCCCGTCATCTGGTGCTCGCTGTAGGAGGCCTCCTGCGCCGTGCGCAACACCGAATAGTTGATGTCGCTGGCCAGGATCTCCACCCGCCAGGGCGCGGGTACCAGAGGCTTCGGAACCGGCGATTCGAACGGCAGAGGATTGCGCAGATAGTAGTACGACAGCGTATCGGCCACCAGCATGGCCAGGGTGTAGGGTTCCTGTCCCGTGGAACAGCCCGCGCTCCAGATTCTCACGGTGAAGTCCCGGCGCTCCTGCTTGCGCCGCAGAATGTCTTCCATCACGTCCCGCTGAAACAGATCCAGCTGCGCCTTGTTGCGGAAGAAGCTGGTCTCGTTGACCGTGAGGTTTTCGAGCAGGCACGACAGCTCTTTTTTCCCCGGCTGGCTGATGAGCAGACGATAGTAGCTGTAAAACGAATCCAGTTGGCACTCCTTCAACCGGCGCTGCAGACGGTCCTGCAGGAAGGGGGTGCGCCGTTCGTCGAAGTGCATGCCGCACTCCTGATAGACCAGCGTCTGCAGGAGTTTCAATTCCGTTTCGGTGAGTGCGGGTATTTCACTCGGGTTCATGTGGGTAAGGTTCTTGCGGCTACTTTCCGGCCGCGGCCGTCTTCGTTTTGGTTACTGTCCCAGTCGGTCTTCCGGTTCCCGCTTGGCCACTGCCGGCCGCAGCCGCCTTTTCCGCCGGCGCTTCGTTCCCCGCTTCGGGCGCCGCTAATACCTTGCTGATATCCAGCAGAATCACCAGCCGTCCCTGGTACTTGCCCAGGCCGGTCACACAGTCCAATCCGCCTTCCTGCATCATGGCGGGCGCCGCTTCGATTTCGCTTTCGGGAATTTTCAGCACTTCCGACGCCGAGTCCACAATCATGCCCGCCAGCCGGCCCCGGTGTTCCACCACCAGAATGCGGCTGCGCCGGTCGAGTCCGGCCGACTTCTGCCCAAACCGCTTCCGCAGATCCACCACCGACACAATCTTCCCGCGCAGGTTGATCACCCCTTCCAGATAAGCGGGCGCGTCCGGCACCGCCGTGATCTCCGGCACGCGGACGATCTCATGCAGCGACGTGATGGGCACGCCGTAGGTCTCGCGTCCCACCCGGAAGCCCACAATGTGCGTTTCCCGGCTCATGAATGGAATCCCCTTAGCGCGATCCCGCCGCCGCGGTCCGGGATGCGTTCCTGTGTCCCGGCGTGCTGTCGTTCAACCGCTCGTTCGACCGGTCGTTCGACCTGTCGTCCGATTGCAGCGCAAAACGGTCCATCGAATCCAGCAGCCCCCGCGACATCTTCGACATCTGATCGGAGGAAGCCGCCAATTCCGTGGAACCTTGCGTGTTGGACTGCACCAGCTCGCGCATGCGCTCCATGGCCTGCACCACCGCCTGCGCCCCGGAAGCCTGTTCCTCCACCGCCGAGTTGATCTCGTGCGTGATTTCGTTCAGCCTCGTGGTAGCGCGCGCAATCTGCGACGAGCCGTGCGACTGCTCGTTGGTGGCGGCCCCGATTTCCTGCGCGAACTTGTATACCTCGGCCACCACGTTCGAAATTTTTCGCAGCGCGGCATTCAGTTCCTGTCCCAGATTCAGTCCTTCGTTCACGATCGTCGTGCTCTTCTCCATGTTGTCGACCGCTTTGCGCGCTTCCTTCTGGATGCTCCCGATCAGCTCGGAAATCTCTTTCGTGGACTGCGCGGATTTTTCCGCCAGCTTCCGCACTTCGTCCGCCACCACCGCGAATCCCAGCCCATGTTCCCCCGCCCGCGCCGCTTCGATGGCCGCATTCAACGCCAGCAGGTTGGTCTGCTCCGCCAGATCGTCGATCACTTCGACGATCTTGCCGATGTTGTCCGCCCGCGTGCCCAGCGCGTCGATGATATCGCCCGAAGCGTGGATCGTCGTGTTGATCCGGTTCAGGCCGTCGGTCGCCTTTTCCATGGTGCCGATGCCGCTGTGCACTTCTTCCCGCGAACGGTTCGAGATATCGAGCAGTACCTTGGCCGTATCCGCGACCCTCTGGATCGAGGTCACCATCTGGTCGATCGAGGCCGAGGTTTCGCTCACGCTCGAGGCCTGCGTCTGCGTGCTCTTCACCATGTTCTGCACGTTCACGCTCATCTCGTGCATGGTGCTGGTCACTTCATCGATGGCCGAAGAGGTCTGCAGGCTGTTCCGCGCCGACTCGTCGGAAGAGCTCGCCACCTGGGTGGAAGCGCTGGCCACTTGCGTAGCCGCGTCGCGCACGTTGCGCACCAGCCCGCGCAACCCTGTCACCATGCTGGTGAAGGCGTTCGCCAGCGTGTCGTTGGCCGAGCGGGGATGGACCTCCACCGCCAGGTTGCCCCCGGCGATGGCTTCGGAAACCGCCGCCATTTCCTTCAGGTACTTCACCAGCGAGTCGAAAGTCCGGGCCAGTTCCCCGATCTCATCCTGACCGCGAACGTCAATATTGTGATCCAGATCCCCGGACTGCCCGATCTGCCCCGCCACG
>Ga0224558_1004641_pt1 | contig 10562 bp, 6 predicted proteins | sample 714S32024metaG_FD_180682 | JGI IMG/M metagenome (GOLD analysis project Ga0224558, IMG submission 180682) | Peat soil microbial communities from Stordalen Mire, Sweden - 717 S3 20-24 | ecosystem: Environmental > Terrestrial > Soil > Wetlands > Peat | place: Sweden: Norrbotten County, Stordalen... | reverse complement strand
GGCGACGCCCGCCGTGCCGTCCGGTTTCAGGCGGGATTTGCCCTGCATCTTCTTGACGGTGAGGACGGTGTTCTCCTTGAGGAGCAGGCTGGAGGCGTCGGGAAAGTCGATCTCGGCGGAACTGCCGGCTCCGGTGGTGATGGTATCGCCCTCGGCGATCGGGCTCGGGGCGGTGATGGGCGTGGTAGAACTGCTGCCGGAGGCAGTGAGCCCGACAACACCGGTGATGGGTTTCAGGGTACCGGTAAGGGTCGCCGTGTCATAGTCCGGGTTCTCGGTCAGGATGACCCCCAGCATTCGGGCAAGGTCGCTGCGGGTCAGGGAATCGTTCGGGGAGAACTGCCCGGGGGCGGTGGTCTGCATCATGCCCGCTGCCAGGGCCAGGGCAGCCGCTTTTGCCGCCCAGTGGCTGGGGGAGAGATCGCTCAAGGAGGGCAGGGTGGCCGCGTTCGGCTGCTTGATCAGGTTGGTGAACAGGGAGGCCCCCTCCGCCCGGGTGATGACGGCGCGGGGGTGATATGTGCCATCCGGGTAGCCGTGCACCAGGCCGGCAGCCGCGGCGGCGGCGATATCTCCATAGGCCCAGTAAGAGGAGTTCACATCGGAAAAGGGCATGGACCCGGATGACGGCTGCAGGCCGGCCACCTTCACCAGGAGGGCGGCGGCCTCGGCCCTGGTCAGGCCGGCTTCCGGGTGAAAGGCGCCGTCCGGGTAACCATTAACCAGATGGCGGTTAGCAAGGTAGTTGATGTAGAGCAGGTTGGGGTCGCCCTGGGAAACGTCGTTGAAGGCCGGGATGACGCTTTTGGGCGTGGTTGGTCCACTAGATGCTGCAGCGCCGCTTACAGGCGCGGTAGTCCCTTGGGGGTTGGCCGCTGATGACTGGGTGCCGGTGTCGGCTGCCAGGGTGTTGCCGGAGGCGTCTATGGTTGATGCAGTGCGTATAGCAGCAGCGCTGGGGACGATGACATTCTTAATGTCGGCGGCTGATGGGCCGGTGGCGCTCGTCGGTTTGTTGCCGGATGCGCTTATGGCAGAGGTTGCGCTGGCGGCAGCAGGGCTGGGGACATCGGCTGCCTGAATGCCAACGGCTCCCGTGCTTACTCCGGCGGGGTTCTCACCCTGCGTGAGCGCTGTGGCAGTGCCGGCGCCAAAAAACGCCCCGGACCCTGACAGCAGCGTCAAGATCAGGATAAAGGATAACAGCCTGGCCGTAAGGGCCGGATGTCTCTTGGACACCCATCTTATCACCAGTCCGACCTCCCCCAGTGATCGTCTGATTCGTAATTGCAGGCATTACTTAAATATATCTTTGAAATTCAAGAAATATAAACAAAACAGCAAAGACAAGCATGCCGCCACTTCGAGACTTTGGCGCTCAACATGCCCGCTTCAAGGATCGCCCTTCGGATTACTGTAAACAGCTTATCAGGTGACGGTAATATTTTAGTAATATTTTAGTAATATTTCGGTAATTATTTAGTAATATTTTCACAAGATTTTTATATATCTAAATTATTTAAAATATTTCCAATAAACTATTATCAACTAATCGCCAGAGGAGTCTCCCGCTTCCTCCGCATCCTCCGCATCCGGGCTAACGCCCGGCCTGAAAGAATGCGGAGAACTCGGGCTAACGCCCGGCGCAGCTCTCCGCATTCCTTGGGGCTAAGGCGAAGCCTTAGATGCGGAGGAACGGAATGCGGAGAACTTGTAAGCGGGAGTTGAATTTGGCAGAAGCTTTTGGCCTTAGCCACGATGCATCAAACACAGACGGTCCCTCGTAATTCTTGAACATTGTCAAATACGCCGCATTCAGTGATATAGCCGGTCACCAGTGAATGGGGCGTCACGTCGAATGAGGGGTTCATGACCGGTGCATCCGGCCTGGATACTGGATGCCCCTTGATCGACCGCACCTCTTCCGGAGCGCGCATCTCCACCGGGATCTCCTTCCCCTCCCCAAGTTTGAAGTCGAAGGTGGAAATGGGGGCGGCCACGTAGAAGGAGCGCTGGTGATAGGAAGCCAGCACTGCCAGGCCATAAGTGCCGATCTTGTTGGCAAAATCCCCGTTCCTCACGATCCGGTCGGCGCCGACGATCACCAGATCGACCAACCCCTGTGAAAACAGGTAACCGGCCATGTTGTCGGTGACCAGGGTGAAAGGGATGCCGGCCTGTTCCAGCTCCCAGGCCGTCAGGCGGGCGCCCTGCAGCAGGGGACGGGTTTCCGGCACGAAGACATGAATCTCCTTGCCAGACTGATGGGCACAGGAGATCACCCCCAGGGCGGTGCCGGATCCTCCAGTCGCCAGGGCGCCGGTGTTGCAGTAGGTCAATATGCGGGCACGCTCAGGGACAACCTGGTTCCCATAATCCGCCAGCCGGCGGTCCTGGTCCCTCTGGGTATCAAGCAACTGCAGGGCGCCTATCTGCAGGGCACCCCTGACCTGGGCTATCTCCTCATGCTTAACTTTTTGAAATATTTCAGCCATCCGGTCTAGCGCCCAGGCCAGGTTTACTGCTGTCGGTCGGGTGTCCAGCAATTCCCGGGCGGCCTGCTCCATATGCCGTTCCAGGCCCTGGCCTACGGGTTCATAATTGACAGCCGCCAGGAGATATCCAAAAGCAGCCGCCACCCCGATTGCCGGCGCTCCCCGCACTTGCAGCCTGGCGATCGCCTCTCCCACCTCCCGGTAATCCCTGCAGCAACGATACTCTATGCTCCCGGGCAGCTTGGTCTGGTCAAGCAACAACAGGCCGTTGTCTTCCCAGTGCAGCACCTCCCACTTCTGCGCCGGGTGCTGGGTGTTGGGTACTGAGTTATGGCTCATGTTGCGTCACGCCTCGATTCAGATTAAAAATTCGCGCCGGGTTCCCCGGCTGCCTGGGAGCAGCCGCAGGGCCGGGACTCGCTGACGTTCTCCAATACCGAAAAGATAATCCGGCGCAGCACCACCTGGGCCTTGTCCATGGCGGCAACGACCTCGTGGTGGGACAGCGGCCGGGTGGAGATGCCCGCTGCAAAGTTCGTGACCAGGGCGATAGTAGCATAGCAGAGCGCCGCCTCCCTGGCCAGCACCACCTCGGGAACACTGGTCATGCCGACCACGTCGCCCCCCAGGCTGCGGAACATCCTGATCTCCGCCGGGGTCTCGTAGCGGGGCCCCTCTGTGCACACATAGGTGCCCCCATTGTGCAGGTGTACCTGGATCCTGCCGGCTGCCTGGCAGATCTCCTCACGGAGGGCGGGGCAATACGGAGTGGTGACATCCACGTGCAGCACGCCATCCCCGCGGCCCTCAAAAAAGGTCTGCACCCTGCTCCTGGTAAAATCCAGGAACTGATCGACCAGGACGATCTCGCCCGGTGGCAGGTCTTTCTGCAGTGACCCCACTGCGGCGGTGGCAATCACCTTCTCTGCCCCGATCTCCCGCAGCGCCCAGATGTTGGCCCGGTAGTTCACCAGGTGCGGAGGGACGCTGTGCCTGGCGCCGTGCCTGGGCAGAAACACCACCTCCCGGCCTTGATAGTCGCCCATCTTGAGGTTTACCGATCCATAAGGGGTGGAGGCGGTAAAATCCTTTTCTTCACTGAATAGGCCGGCTTCATAGAAGCCGGTTCCCCCAATGATGCCAATTTTCATCCTGTTTCCTCCTCACCAAAAAGCGCCGCCAAAAACTCTTCTCCCGAGAAATCTTTCAGGTCATCCCTGCCCTCCCCCACTCCCACCAGTTTGACCGGGATGCCGAGCTCTTCCTTGATGGCCAGGACGATCCCGCCCTTGGCCGTGCCGTCCAGCTTCGCCAGGGCAATGCCGGTCACCTCGGTGGCATCCCTGAATAACTCCGCCTGCCGGATGGCGTTCTGGCCGGTGGTGGCGTCCAGCACCAGCAGGACCTCGTGGGGCGCCCCGGGCAGTTCCCGTGAGATAATTCTCCTGATCTTGCGCAGTTCCTCCATCAGGTTCGATTTCGTATGCAAACGGCCTGCTGTGTCGATGATCAGGAGATCGACATCTCTTTTGACAGCCGCCTGAATAGCATCATACACTACTGCGGCGGGATCCGAGCCGGCCTGGTGCTTCACCAGCCCAACCCCGGCCCGGTCGCTCCAGGCCTCCAACTGCTCGATGGCTGCCGCCCGAAAGGTATCACCCGCAGCCAGCAGCACCCGTTTCTTTTCATTAATAAAGCGATAGGCCAGCTTCCCGATGGTGGTCGTCTTGCCCGCTCCGTTGACGCCGACCACCAGGTAGACCGTAGGACCCTGGCTGCTGATGCCCAATGGGGCTCCTTCCCCCAGAATCTCTCCCATTTTAGATCGCAGCAGGCTTTTCAACTGACTCGCATCGTTTAGCCCCTGCTTCTTGGCCTCGCTTCTGATCCCGGCGATCAGGCGCGCCGTGGCCGCAGGTCCTACATCTGCCTGCAGCAAGATCGCCTCCAGGTCTTCGAAGAGATCTTCGTCGATCTTGCGGGTCACCGCCACCAACTGGTTTACCTTATCGACAAAATTATTTCGTGTTTTGGTCAGACTTTCCTTGAGTTTTGAAAATAATGCCACCATTGATTCATCCTCTTTTCACCAATTGTAACCATTCTATCATAAACTCAAACGAAGCGAAGCGACGTTTGAGCGCAGCCTGCGAAGCAATAGTTATACAAATCCGCACAGCTTTGAACCAACCGCGTGTTGAGAGGGGGACTACTTGCGAAGTTAAAAAAAGCATGCTCAACATGCCAACTGGGTTGTAGAATGGGGATGACCATTTCCTCTTTTAGCTCTAACCCCTGAGTTTTTGCCCCTTGCTTCCGAATTCCACCGCCACCAGCTTGGAGATCCCCGGCTCTTCCATGGTGATGCCGTACAGGGTTCCCGCCACCTGCATTGTACGCGGGCGGTGGGATATGATGATAATCTGGGCCTTTTCGGCCATCTGGCACAGGAAATCCGTAAAACGGACCAGGTTGGATTCATCAAGGAAGGCCTCGATCTCGTCCAGGAAATAGAATGCGCTCGGTCGGGTCTGCAGCAGCGCAAAAAGAAAGGAGATTCCCGTCAGGGCTTTCTCGCCTCCGGAAAGCAGGGACAGGTGGCGGGGTTTTTTCCCAGGAGGCAGCACTTTCACATCTATGCCCGTGTTCATCAGGTCCTTCTCGTCGGTCAGGAACAGTTCCGCCGTGCCGCCATCAAACAGGATGGCAAAGACCGTCTCGAAGTTCTGCTTGACCTCCGTGAACAACTGGCGGAAACGGCTGGCCACGATCTGGTCCATCTCCCTGATCACGCCCTGCAGGGCGATTCGTCCCTCCTCCATGTCCTCTCTCTGCTGCAACAGAAAGCCGTGCCTTTCCACCAGGGCCGTATATTCTCCCGGGGCGGCAAAATTAATCTCGCCGAAGCTCCCCAGCCTGGTCTTGAGATCAGCAACCTGCTCCTTCATGATGTTCTCATCCTGGCGCCCCAACTCGGAGGCGCCGGGAGCCTGGTCAAGGTCCAGACCCAGCTCCATCGCCCTGGCCCTGATTTCGTCCAGTTGTTCTTCCAGATGCCGCCCCTGCGTCTCCAGGCTGTGCACCTTCTGCTCACGCTGCCAGCCAAGGTGTTTGAGCCGTAGATATCTCTTTTCCTTGGCATGCCAGTACCTTTCCTTGGCGTCGATCTGCTTCCTTCGAAAGTCAATATCGGATTCGAGCTCCGTTTTTCTGCTCTCGAGAGCATCCAGGCTCCTTTGGGAACCATCTTTCTGCTCCTCGTAGCCGCCTAGCACATCAATCATGGCGTCCAGGGCGGCTTCGACCTGGAGGCGCTCCCTCTGCTGCTCTTTGACCAGGTTGTTTTCCTGCTGGGCTTTCTGCTCGAGGTACTTGATCTCCTGGTTTATCGAGACCAGGTGCACCCTGCTTTCGGATAACTGTCCGTTCAACTGGCGCAAGGCTATATCGCAGTCCTTCCTCTCCTGCTCCAACTGAACCCGCCGTTGCTCCAGGCCGCCTTCACTCTCCAGCACCCTGGCCAGATCACGCTTGGTGTGCTCGATCTCCTGGTCGAGATCCCCCCAGCGGTAGTTCTCCTCCTTGCTCTCCACCAGCCATTCCTGGCCAAATTCATGGAGCCTTTGCGCCTCCCGGTTCCCGGAGGCTATGGCCTGCTCCAGGTCGCCCTGCTCTTTTTCCAGCGAGCGCCCCCTGGCTTCCAGTTCGCTGATCCTGGCCGCCACCCGGTTCTGCTCCCCGTTCAGTGCAGCAAGCCCTTGCTGGAGCGCCTCCAGGGCCTGCTGCCCGCGTCCCTGATCTTCGGACAACTGGGAGATCTCCCGCCGGCGCCTGATCGCAAACTGCGCCGGCTGGTCCTCCCGGCCACCGGTGATCAGGCCACCCGGCTGGACCAGGTCTCCATCCAGAGTCACCACGCGCACCCGGTAATAGTTGGCCTCGGCAAACTTCCGGGCCTCCTTAAGGTTTCTGGCAAAAAAGGTGCGTCCCAGCAAAAATTCGGCCACGTTCCGATACTCGTTCCCGAAGCTGACCAGCTCGGCGCCGCGCCCCAGGATCTCTTCCGCACCAACATACCTGGGGGGCCGCTCCTTTTCCATCCAGTGCTGCAGGGCTGCCAGCGGCAAAAAGCTGGCCCTGCCGACGTCCCGCTTTTTCAGAAATGACAGGGCCTGTTGGGCAACATCAGGCGTGGTGCAGACAAAATATTGGGCTGCCCGCCCCAGGGCTGTAAAGAATGCCGTTTCATACTCCCGGGAGACCGTGAACAACTCCTCGACCATGCCAAGGATGCCGCTGCAGAAGGCCTCGCTGCCTGAGCGGGCCTGGATGATCATCCTGACTCCCCTCTGGTAGCCATCCCTGCTCTTGTCTGACTCCTGGATCAACTGCAGGCGGGCCGTGCACCGTTCATTCTCCTGGACCTGTTTCTGGATCGCCGGCATGATCTGCTCCCGCTCCCCGCTGATTCCGGCCGCTCTCTGCCGCTCCTGTTCCAGCTCTGCCAGCGTCTCCGCCAGAGCAGCAGCTTTTGTTTTCAAAAGTTTGGTCTTCTCCCCGGTCAGTTCCCCGACCTGGTCTATCCTGGCGGCATTTTCGGCAGACTTCTGCGCCAGGTTTTCCTGCTGCCTGCGGGCAGCCTCTGTCCGGTTCTGAAGCTCCTTGACCTGGCTGGCCAGCAGGGTTTTCTGGTGCAGTACCTCAAAAAGCTCCCCGTTGTTTTTCTCCCACTCACTGCCCACCTGCTGCCTGGCCTTTTCCCCTTCTTCCAGGGCCTGCTCCAACTCCAGGCAGCGCTGCTCGGCCAACACCTTCTGATCGCGGCACTGCTGGTCCTGGCTGGCAATCTGCTGTATTTCCGAGGCCATCTCCTGACGCTTTCGGTCGATCACCTCCAGCCGGACCCTCAGTTCCGACTGGCGCGACAGGGAGGATGCATTTTTTTCTTCCATCCGGGCAAATGCCACCTGCGCCTCCTGAAGCTGCTGCCGGGCCTGACCGGACTCCCGCTCGCGCAACTGCAGCCGCTCCTTGCGCAGCCTGATCCCCTCTTCCAGGTCATTCAGCTCACCCGCCATCAGCTCGACCCTGGTCAGGGCTGCTTCCCTGCTGCCCTGAAAATCGTCGACGTTTGCCGCAATCGCCATCTTTTTGGCCATCGCCCTGGCAAACACGCTGCCGACCAGCGTCGCTTCCAGCCCTTTCAGGGTCTCCTGGCACTCGTTGTACTGATTGGCGATCCTGGCCTGCTCAGCCAGCGGCGAGAGCTGGCGGTCCAGTTCATGAACAACGTCCTGGAGCCTTACCAGCACCCCCTCGGTTTCTTCCAGCTTGCCCGCCGCATCAGTCTTGCGCTGACGGTACTTGCTGATCCCCGCCAGTTCCTCCAGGTACAACCGCCGCTCCTCAGGCCGCTGGGATATGAATTCCTCGATCCGGCCCTGGCCAACGATCGAAAAAGCCGCTCTGCCGATACCGCAGGATAAGAAAAGATCCTGGATATCGCGCAGGCGGCAGGGCATCTTGTTGATAAAATACTCTCCCTCACCAGACCTGTATACCCGGCGGGAAATCGAGACCTCGTCGTACTCCAGGGGCAGGGCTTTTTGGCTGTTGTCGAACGTCAGGGTGACTTCCGCCATTCCATAGGACCGACGCCGGGTGGTCCCCGCAAAGATCACGTCGTCCATCCGGTAGCCCCTGAGAGCCCTGACATTCTGTTCGCCCAACACCCACTGAACAGCCTCGATGAGGTTGCTCTTGCCGCAACCGTTGGGACCAACTATGGCCGTTATGCCGGGCGCCAGACCGAGTTCCACCCGTTCTGCAAAAGATTTGAAACCTTGGATTTCAATGCGTTTTAAAAACATTGACGGCTCATCTACCTGGGTTCCACAATGAATTTTATGGCTGTCCGTTCTTCCCCGTCTATGGAAATCTCGACAAAAGCCGGAACAGAAATCAGGTCCATCCCATTGGGCGCCACAAAACCCCTGGAGATAGCGATCGCTTTTACTGCCTGGTTGACCGCTCCGGCGCCAACTGCCTGCAGTTCGGCGGACCCTCTCTCCCTCAGCACGGCGGTCAGAGCGCCGGCGACGGATTTCGGGTTCGATCGGGCAGATACTTTGAGCACTTCCACCATCTTTTCCCCCTCAATAGCGCGTCAACTGGCAAAAATAAAAGAATCGTCACCATTCGCCCTGGCAAAATACCGGCTCGTCTAAAATTATATTTCTCCAATTAGCTAAAAATTCCTGCCGGAGCTGAGGATGGTACCGGGCGAGACCCGGAGGGGGCGTCCGCCTTCGGGTGCGGCACGCCTTGCCGGCTCCGTATGTCGGCCTGGCAAAGCCACGAGTGATTTTATTTTTTATATTTTACTGTTGATCATCTTTTTTAGAGAAGGTTGGGGGGCAATTGAGGAGAGAGAGTGCGTTCCTGGCAGCCTGTTGTTCTGCCTCCTTTTTGGACTTCCCGCTGCCGCTGCCCAGCATCTTGCCGTTCCAGAGCACCCCGGCGGTGAAGTGCTTATCGTGGTCGGGGCCAGTCTCATCAATGATACAATAGACCAGGGCCACCCCTCCCCGCTGCTGAACCATCTCCTGGAGAGCAGTTTTATAATCCAGCCCGCTGCCCCGGACAGTATTCAGCATCTCCTCGCCCAGCAGTGTCAACAGAAACCGGCGGGCCTGCGTCCATCCCTGATCAAGAAATACAGCTCCCGTCAGAGCTTCCAGGGCATCGGCCAGCACCGAAGCCCGCTCCCTGCCGCCCGACAGTTCTTCCCCACGGCCCAGCCTCAGGTAACTGCCCAGGTCCAACTGCCTCGCCATCCTGGCCAGGGTAGATTCACAGACCACTGCCGCCCTCAGCCTGGTCAACTGGCCTTCAGGCTCGTCCGGAAAGCGATGATAGAAGTAATCGGCGACTACCAGGCCCAACACAGCATCACCCAGGAATTCCAGCCTCTGGTTGTGAATGCTCGCCTGTGGATGCTCGGCCAGATAGGAGGGGTGGGTGAGAGCAATCAGCAGCAGTTCCGGATCGTTGAAAGAAACATCGGCCGCCTGCTGCAGCCTGTCGAGTATTGCCTGCCCCTGTTTGGATTTATGAAAATTCGTCATCAACAATGTTCAACCTTCAAATTTTTTAAAAACCAGCACGCCGTTATGCCCACCAAAACCGAAAGAGTTGGAGACCGCCGTCCTGACCTGACACCGGCGGGCCAGGTTGGGCACATAATCCAGATCGCACTCCGGATCCGGCAGCTCGAGATTAATGGTCGGAGGCACCCAGTCCGTACTGACTGAGAGGGCGCAGGCAATGGCCTCGAGGGCGCCTGCGGCGCCCAGGGAGTGCCCGATCATCGACTTGTTGGAACTGACCGGGATCTGATAGGCATGATCCCCAAGCACCTTTTTAATAGCGATGGTTTCAATCTTGTCGTTGAGACCGGTGGAAGTGCCATGAGCATTGACGTGATCCACCTGATCCGGGGAGACCCCGGCATCGGCGAGGGCGATCCGGATCGCCCTCGCCTGCTCGGTGCCCTCAGGTTCGGGAGCGGTGATGTGATAGCTGTCGGCGGTGCATCCATATCCGGCCAACTCGCCATAGATCCGGGCGCCTCTAGCTGTAGCATGTCCGAGGGTCTCCAGGATCAAAATCCCGGCTCCCTCGCTGATCACAAACCCATCCCTGTTCTTGTCAAAAGGGCGGCTGGCGCGCTGCGGCTCATCGTTGCGGGTGCTCATCGCTTTCATGGAACAGAATCCCGCCATGGCGACCGGCACGATCGGGGCTTCGGTGCCTCCCGCCAGAATCACCTCCGCCGTTCCCTGCTGGAGCATCCGGTAGGCCTCTCCGATGGCGTTGGTGCCCGATGCGCAGGCCGTCACCACAGTGATGTTGGGGCCCTTCGGCCCCAGGCTGATGGCAATCTGGCCGGCCGCCATGTTGCCGATGATCATCGGGATGAACAGTGGGCTGACGCGGTTCGGACCCTTGGTAAGCAGGATGTTGTGCTGCTCACAGAGGGTTTCGATGCCGCCGATCCCGGAG
>Ga0224558_1004640_pt1 | contig 10562 bp, 10 predicted proteins | sample 714S32024metaG_FD_180682 | JGI IMG/M metagenome (GOLD analysis project Ga0224558, IMG submission 180682) | Peat soil microbial communities from Stordalen Mire, Sweden - 717 S3 20-24 | ecosystem: Environmental > Terrestrial > Soil > Wetlands > Peat | place: Sweden: Norrbotten County, Stordalen... | reverse complement strand
TATAATTCGCAAGTAGTTAAATAACTACCATCTCCCGAATAGCTTCCATCGTCCCCGCCAGAAATCAGAACCTTATTATTGGTCAATAAAATTGAAGAATGATGCCTTCTTGCAGCAGCCAATACACCAGTATTAGACCAAGTTCCAGCCGTTGAATCGTATAATTCTGAACTGGTAGTAGAACCACTGTCATTATCTCCACCGGCTACTAAAACCTTTCCAGTAGATAACAAATTAGCTGTGTGATTACTTCTAACGGTATTCATTGCGCCCGTATTGGCAAAGAAACTTGAATTGCCTCCGGTTGCATTAGAAAATAATCCATCTACATACCCAGTGATTTGATAACTATGAACATCTGCATTGGTAATATGCGCCTGCGGACAAACTAAAACTCCATTGATAATTTGCGCCTCTGCAAATTGATTTAGAGCATTTTGTGCATTTGCATTTGCTTCTGCTTGTGTCGTCCCGCCAATTATTCCAGCAGCACCAACCAACCGGCTATTGGCTGAATCAAAGGTTATCCATTGTGGATATGTGCCAGAGAAATACATCACATCGCACGTCTTGAAATACACCACTTCATTAAAGAATGGGAATGGTGCGGGTGCGGCAGTAGAACCTGACCCTATCTGTGGCGGGAATCCCTGCAATCCATACAGAGTAAAATCATCCGGCACTTGACCTTGAATGTTCTGGCAATCGGGTGGAATATCCACCGGCGCAAATGCTGGTTGCGGCATTTCCACGGCTGATACTTGCATCCCGTTCCATTCGCAGCTTCCGGTTATCTCGACTCTGCATTGAAAGAAATTTCCAACCGTTAAAGACCTATCATTCCCAATTTCGCTTGGCTCAACATCCGGCTCGCCCAAACCCAATCGCATCCTATAACCTGTCTGTTGATTTGTGTTGTCTGTATCCGCGCAAACTGTTTGTGTCTGCCATAGTGTCCAAATTGGATAAAAATCAGGCCGATACCATACCTTTATCGTTACTGTCCCCTTTATGTTACTAATGTAAAATTCTCCATCTCCAAGCTGGCACAAAGTTGTCAGTGGTTTAATATCCTGATTGAACAATGCCGGAGTTTCAAATGCCCAGAATATCGGTGTCTCGTCATTGTCCAGATATGACTCCGAGTATTCAGCTAACAACTCGTAGAGTTCAATAGTCGAAGTAGTGATGTTGTAGGTGAACGCAAAATTGCGTTTTGTTCCGTTCACCCTGCCGCTGACTAGTTTCAAAACATTGATGCCCGTCCATAGTCCTTCCCATGCCGGAGGAAGTGTTTCCCTCAAGGAAGTCATTAAATCGAAATTGAGAGCTACCAGTCCCGAATGTATAACTCCACCAGCTTGTGAGTAAGGAGCGCAAGTGCATAAATATCTATTGTCAAAACTTACCGCACTACCGAACGAAAGCAGCGTTTGGTCGTCATCTTCAAGATACTTCCTGACTTCGTTGCTGACGGGTTTGTTACCCCAACCCATAAACGAGCGTCGAGCCAATACAAGTGAACCAATAGCCACATCAGACCTGAAAAACGTATCGCTATTGACCAAAATCGTGTTGTCTTGGCCTACGGCAGCGTTGTCTTTCAATGTCTCGGTGACGATTGGATTGGTTAGATTAGCCCAAGTTGACCTGTCAATGGGAGCGTTATTGCTCCACATTGAGAATGGAGTGGAGATTATCAATGCCCCCTGACCCAGTGAAGTGTCCAAAACAGGCTGGAAAATCATCGCGGTTATGATGTCGCCACTACCCGGAAGAATAAAAGTGCCGCCATTGGTTTGAAAATCATTCTCTGTAACCTTCAACACGGCATCTCGATAATTTAGAACCTTTGTTCCAGACGGGTCGCCCACCGCATCACCAGCCATATAACTAATTCCGTCAGTCAAACACATCCATTGTCTGCCCATTCCGTATGCTCCCATTCGTCCAGCAGGAAGTTCAGGAACACTTAATAGCTCCTCTCCACCAGCCACGGGGTTCGTGGTCGCATCAGCCAAATCCAAAACCAATAGTTGGTTTGAAACAGGCGTTTGTGGGACAGCAGATATGAGATAGAAAATTGGATTGCCGTAATTATCCACTCCAATTGAAACCAATGCTCCATCCTGTCCGGTATAGGGAACAGTCAGTCCGACTTGAACATCAGCACCATTATTCGGTGCGGTAAATGCCGCTGTCGTTAATCCAAGAACAACTTGAGGAAGGGTTGAAGACGCGAATGAAATTAATTGAGTTGAGGAAATGTTTATATCAAATAAATATACACTTTGACCATGAAACGTATTCATTATACAGCTAAGGTCTATAGTTGGATTATTCGGATAAAGAGAGTTGCTTCCGGGCTGTCCTGTTCCGACTACAGACCACGAAACGGGTAGTCCCACATCAGGCGACCAGGCTGACGCAGAAATTACTCCCCAAAAAACAGTTGCTCCGATTGCTCCAGTATAAGGAACGGCCAAAGGAATGTTATTTATTATTCTATAAGCAGTTCCGTTTGCTCCCCCACCAACGTTTTTCAAAGCGTATGGCTGCACACTATATCCAATATTTTGTGGGTTGTAAGTGATTTGAGTTAATTCAGGCCAGACTGTCGAGGGGGAATCATCCAGATTTGTCAGAATTGCCGCATACTGTCCAACTGCTCCTGTAATGGCCTGATAGTATGCTCCATTTAGAAGGAACGGCACGTTGTATTGTCCAGTGAACGGAGATTGTAAAGTCAGTTCAACACTTGACCCAACTCCCGGAGGAGTGAACGCCGCTGCGGTAGTTCCAAGCACAATCGAATCTCCATAAGACCTTCGTGAAGTTGTGCCGTCAAAGAATATGGGCAATACACCGCTACCGTCATTGATTATCTCCCATTTCTCTGCCTGATTCATCCAGACTTGGCTCGTAGTAGCCGCGTTCAAATCGTTCGGAATACTTACATCAATCACATTCCAATCTTCGCCCTGCTCCGTGAATTGAAGCAGGTGTCCACTGATTTGTGCCAGTAAAGATTCTGTTCCGAAATCAGGACGGTAATATCCTGCTCCTTGAAACAATCCCGACATCAAAGCTGCCGTTGTTGTGCTACCCTGAAAGTTAAGATTCTTTTTCTGGTAAGGCGGACGATGAGTAATAAATCCTCCACGCAAAGAAACATTGATTGCGGAGGATAATTGATTTTTTTTTACCAGTAATGGACTGACACCCGTTTGCACTCCACTTTCAAAAGCAGATACAAAGTCTATGAATGTCTTTTGGTTGGCCACATTACTAGCCTATGATAATCCACGCCACGGTGTCCGTGCATGAACTTAAAGTTGTAGCATCACCACCCGCATCACTGATTGCCGTGATGGTAAATGTTCCCGGTGTGCCATTCGACTTCGTAACTACATAACCAGCAAATGAAGTCCGAGTCCCCGCAGCAGTAAAGGTTGAAACCACAATCACGCTGTTCGTAGTAATGTTGGCCGAGCCGATTGATTTTGTTCCAGAACTTAAAACCGCATACCCAGATTGAATTGGAAATGCGGCGAGCAACAAAGCAAGTGAAGCCACGCCCGTTCCACCTTGAGCAGCACTTAATGGAGTTGTTAGGCCAGTTAATGAAGTGATGTTTGCATTTGCGCCACTTGCACTACCACTGACAGTTGCCAGATAAGTCAATGCAGCTTGTGTTCCAGCTGGTGAAATCTGTGAACCTGCCGCCACGGGATTTCCCGCCGCCGTGTTGCCCGCATAATTTAGATAGGTCAGCCCGACAATGGTAGTGCCTGAAAGTGAGTTGACTTGGAAATAGCCTGCGCTGAATACATAGACATTCTGGCCTATGACCATCCAAGCATTGTTATCCACCGTGAACGAAACAGAAGATGAAATTGCCGGAACAACAAAGCCCGGAGATTGAACAAGTGAATATGAGTTTGCTCCGGCAGAACCGTCGCTTCCGTTTGCGCCAGCAGACCCCGGCACAAGAACCACGGAACTCGTTGGACATACTAGAGGGTTGCAAATTGCTTGTGGCATAGATAAAAATGGGTTACTTTAACGTTACATATATCTTGATTTTGTCAAAAGTCAAGTGTATTTTATTAAAAAGTGCCTAAAGCAAAGACATTCACATTTCTTGGTTGGAACTTCCCCATTGGAACAAGCCTGATGGATGTTCACTTTTTCTTCATCAGGAAAGGTGAGGAATGGTTGCGGGCAAATGGCAGGTCATTATTTTTTCATTACAAGGAACTGGACAAAGTTATCTGGCCAGAGGATTCGCAAAATCGTTGGTCAGACTTAATAATGAAAACCTATCTCGATAACGATGTGTCTGTTTTTCTTGGGAGTAGTGATAGTGGAAAAACTTATACAATGTCCAAAATTATCTTATTGGATTATTGGTGCTATCCAGACAAGACTCTTTGGCTTGTATCAACAACAGAAGGTCGCGGTTCAGAACTTAGGATTTGGGGTTGTATTAAAGACCTGTTCAATCGCGCAAAAGAGGCTGGACATGAAGTGGCAGGAAAACCCATTGATTACATTAAAACAATCACAACGGATTCAATAGATGAAAAAGGTGAACTCGCCCGTTCTTTACGCCGTGGAATTATTGTTGTGCCATGCAAAGTCGGAGGTTTGCAATCCGGTCTTGCTCCCTACATAGGAATCAAGTCTCCGCGCCTGCGTCATTGCGGAGATGAATTGGCTGTCATGTCCGATGCTTTTCTTAACGCTTATTCCAACTGGTTTGGTAAGGAAGATTTCAAAGGTATGATGTCAGGAAATTTCATGGAAACAGACGACCCACTTGGCATCGCTTCCGAGCCGGAGGATGGATGGGATTCGTTCTCTGACTCTGGGAAAACCCAAACATGGAAGGGAAAATTCTACAATGCAACCGTAGTGGCTCTGGATGGTCGAGACTCACCTAACTTCGATTTTCCTTCCAGCGAAAAACCCCACTATCCTTATCTCATAGGCCAGAAGAAACTTGATGGAGTTAAGAAAACCTATGGAACAGATTCGTGGCAATGGTGGAGTCAGTGTGTGGGAAAGCCTGTAAAGGGAATGGATATTTGGCGAGTGTTAACCCGTGATTTCTGTCGGAAGCATCATGCTATGGATGATGTTGTTTGGGAAGGAACTCCACTTACCAAAATCTATTCTCTTGACCCTGCTTACGGTGGTGGAGACTTATGCGTTGGCCGAGAATTAAGATTTGGGAAGGACATTAAAGGGAAACAAATCTTGTGGGTGGGCGAACCGGAAGTCATTCCCATATCACCCAAGTCACCACTTGAACCAGAAGAACAAATTGCAGCCTTTATCAAGAATCGACTTGAACAACTTGAGATAGACGCCAAGGATTGTTTTTACGATTCATTCGGGCGCGGCACTTTGGGGTTTCAATTCGCAAAACTGTTCGGAGCAAACTGTCCAATACCAGTTAATTCGGGCGGGATGCCCACAGCCCGCCCTGTAAGGTTTGACCTGTTTGTAGAAGAAAATGGACGCCACCGCCTAAAAAGGTGCAATGAACATTATATCAAGTTCGTTACCGAGATGTGGTTTTCTGGGCGTGAGGCCGTAGAAAGCGAACAGGTCAGAAACTTGGACAATGAAACTGTCTCTGAGGGTTGCGCCAGAAAGTTTCGCCGTGATGAAGGAAACGACAAGATAGAACTTGAAACCAAAAGCGATATGAAGGAGCGAACTTCTGGGAAGTCTCCTGACAAATTTGATAATTTCGCCATCGGAGTGGAAGGAGCGCGTCAGCGAGGATTCAAGATTGAACGCCTTGGTGCTGATATTAACCAGAAAAAGGCTGATGATTGGCTTGACAAACACACCAAAGAATACGAAGATTTCCAGCAGAAACGAAGGCTTGTTTACGCATGAACCTTAAATTCAACCATGATAAGATTCCGGTAGGCCACAAGACAGCCCGACGTCGAGGAGTCATAATGTCCTTCATCCGTCTGTTCGCCAAGCATCATAAGCAGTTCACCGTCCGCGACCTTGTGCCTCCATTAAACCATCGTCAGGCCATTACCAATGCTCAGTTCCTTTTTGCCAAGGGTGAGTTGAAACGTATCCGACCTTCCTTTATGTCCGGCTATCAAAAGGCTGAACCATCCATTTACAAATATGTCTAACACTCTGGTCAGAATAGAACACCATGCCAAACACAAGTGTCGCGGCCTTTTTTCCCGCTCCCTCTCAAAGGCGGGTTATTTCTGCCGTCATTTAACACTGACCTATTCTAAAGACTTCACCGGACGCTCCTAAAACCCTCGCTACACGCCCCCAGTCCATCTAGAATCAACTTTGTTTGCTCTACCTTAACATTGTGCCTTTTATCCTGCTAATGCCTTAAATCAAGCCTGAATTGATTAAGACTAAAATGGCTTTAATGGGTCATTCTCGGAAACTGGACTTCCCATTTGTATAACCTTGAATTGTTCTCCTTCTACACTTATCTCGCCCCTCCAGTATGCAGCGCAAAATTCAACCGACTTCTCAAATCTCCCACACCAATCATCTTCCCTTGTGGATGCAAAGGTTGGATTCGGTGCATTAAACGTGCATCGTCCCATTACAACCGTTTCATCTCCTTCTGACTTTGCTGGCACTTTTATCTTGAATCCCCTGTCGTCTGAATCATACCACCATTTGCAGTTCTTACACCTTTCCATCTCATCTGTTGTCATGCCTAAATCCTATCCTTTTACCACATCTAGGTCAAGATATTACTGAAGTTGGGCTGTCTAAAGACTACCTCCTTATCGTATAACCGAGACTCCTGCATCGGGGGTCTGGGGGGCATGGCGTGGGGACGGTCAGGCCAGAAAAAGAGATTCCTTGCCTTGCCCAGCTACAGCACACACCACAAGGCCAGAGCATGGGTATAGCCATGATGTGTGTATTAGATGTGCTTAGGTGATGATGCGCTAAAAGCTAATAATGTTGCACAAGATACGAATACTTTAATAGGTGTGCTTATGTTGCCATAGGTTCAACGCTTGGCTTTGCCTGCTCTGCTACTGGCTCTATGGCTTGTAGTGTCACCGGCTCTGGCTCTGTCTTGGACTTGCTCTTCTTTGGCTTTGCTACTGGCCTTAATGTTCCCGGTAATGGCTTGCCACGATGGATCCTGACGTGGTCGTCTGCCTCTGCCCATGCACGGACTAGGGCTGCAACTTCCTTTGCTCGAGAAGTCTTATCAAGCTCTTTATCAGGTTGAGCTTCAGCAAGCTCTAAAGCCAGTTTATGTGTAAGGTCACGCAAATCATATGCTTGGATTAGACCTTTGGATAATTTCATTTCAAATACAGGCTTTGGACAAGGTTAAAGGACAACGCATTTCAGGCAATATAGCCTTTATGGTGATTTAGTCAAACACTTTAACGATACAATTTAAGTGTGGAGAGGTTTGAAGCAGGTAGGTGGTGGGATTGTATGGGGTGTTTCTGCCTTCTTCACTAGAAGCGTCTTTTCGGGTGGATGCGAAGCAGACACAGCGGAGCGTCTTTGTCACGTTGTAATACGTTTACATAATACAGAGGGTGACAGCGTTACTTTTTGTGACCGTAACGATTTTAATTGACTTTATTGATTCCATTGATGATATTGATTATATGCGCCGCATATTAACGCCATGGCAAAAAGCCCATCAAAAGTATCTGCAAACCGAACACTGGAAGAATCTTCGCGAATCAGCAATTAAACGGGATGGTGGAAAGTGCATTGAATGTGGAGACACGACAACCTTGAATGTTCACCACAAAGTTTATCGCAAACGATTTGAAGATGGAGTTTTGGAAGATGTTGTGACCTTGTGCAAAATGTGTCATAGGATTGAACACGGTCGCAGAGTCTATTTCCCATTTGATTACAAAATCCTCGAATTGAGGCAGCTTTTGAATTATTCAATCCTGCCAACACCAGAACAGGAACGGGAACTTGTGTCTTTGATATTGTGTGAAGAAGATGAACAAGAAACGAGAGGGCTTTTCAGATACGCAGCTAACACCCGCATCGGAAAACATTTTGACTTATGGCTTAAGAAGCCAACTGAACTACACAAGCGACTTTGGCCGTGGTCATATCTCAAACTCAAACGAATCCAAAACGAAATCAACTCAACTCAATAAAACTATGTATGGAAAAATATTTTCAAACCTATTCACCGGCTCAATGTATGGTGCGGGCGCACCTGCATTTTCACTTATGTCCTATGTCATTGCAAATATGCGACCCGATAAGACCGTGGGATTTCAAGTCGAATTGAACGTAAAAGACCTGGCAAATCGCATCGGTGAACCACAAGAGACGATTCAGAAGGCCATTGATTTTCTGTGTTCTCCTGACCCGCTTACAACAACACAAGGAAAAGAGGGAAGGCGTTTGATACAAGTCGGGACGTTTGCTTATCAAGTGGTAAATGGCGTCCATTATGCCGCAATTAGAAACGAGGAGGAACGACGAGAGAAAAACCGTGAGCGTCAGGCGAAACACCGAGCCTTAAGATTTACAAAGACTAAAGGTGGCACACCATTGCCGGGTGAAGTCGAAGGCGTGCGCAAGTTTGCTGATGGTGAAGTTGACGAGCATTTCCAGCCCATCAAGCCCTGACACCACCCCGCGCCATTGTCAAATAAATCTTCAAAACCAGCTAAAATCACAATAAATCTTGCCTTGTAACCTATTCATTGTCAGTAGTTTGCAAACAATCGTATCAAAATGATAAATAAGTCTTGCAAGCTGGCTGGCATGGTGTAGAGTTGGGGCATGAAAATGCAATGGACTCTTTGTGCGGATGGTATCGAGCGCAAGCTGCCAGTTCCGCCGAAACAAAAACTCACCGCCGACGAGCGTTATAACCTCCGCGAACGTCAGAACGAAGCGCAAGCCGAGTCCATGACTTACGGAGGCGGCGGCGAATATGAACCATCACAAGACGAATAATAAATATGTTGACCCCGAACTCCGGCGGGCTGCGGCTGCGCCGGACTTCAAGGCCAACAAACCTTGAGGCATGAAAGGAAATAAAAATATGAAAATAAAAACATTCGTGGTGCTGGTAACAAACAAACTGACTGGACAGAGCTTTCCCATCCGCCGCTCGCTCTCGACAGACGATGGTGAAACCTATACGGAAGAAGACCGCAAGCTCGACCGCAAAACGCCGCCGACGAGATACTGCTCTTGCGGCCTTTGCAACACGCTCGCGGAAGCCAAACGCCACTTGGACTACTGCGTCTGCCGCGCTTGACCTCGAACTGGCGAGGGCTGCGGCTGCTCGCCATTTCAAGGCCAACAAACCTTGAGCATGAAACACCATTGCAACAACACTAACCAAAACGAGTGGATGCACTGTTCATTCTGTGGCGGAAGGATACACGACGAAGGATGCACCACGAAGAAACGCATTGGAATCGATTGTCCCGGACAACATTTTCATTCACCGCTTGAGATGGAATTAGCAGGATACGGAGATGCCACAACAGAACAATGGCAAGAATTTCAAAAGTATTTACCATGAAACACCCCAACACAATGACGGTAACAGAGTTTGCCAAGCTAGGTGGCAAGGCTAGGGCAGAGAAGCTATCAGCCAAGCGCATGTCAGAGATAGGCAAGCTCGGTGCAGCAGCAGCCAAAGCCAGCGGCAAGAGACTGGGCAGACCACCTAAACAATAATTGCGAAATGCCGGACTAAATAGGGTGAAAGATTGTTGAAGATAATTGTTGCTTGTAAGACTGGAAAATGCGAATGTCAGGTGTAAGCAGAAAACAACAAAACAAAATAACGGTTACGAGAAAAAAGGAAAATTATGACAAACGCAATTATGATAAACGGTGTTAAGTGCATGAAAAAGGGCGTGAAATCACCGGATGGCAAATACAGTCCGTGCTGGTATTCACGCGGGCAACTGGTGAACGGCTTGGAAGCAATTACCATTTACGCCAAGTGTATTTTGAAAGACCTTCCACGTGAGCTTGGCAATGTCGAAAACAACACCGAGATAATGACGGATTATTTCGAGAAAGACCGCGCAAGATTCTACGCTGGCACGCCAGAGTTCAACGCGCTTTTGCCACTAACCCATAAAGACATTTTGCAAACAGCCTAACCCCGCCTCCCCTTGAGGCGCACAACAAATAAAGGAAATATGACATTTGATGAACTTGAAATAAAACTTGGTAAGCAAATTAAGTCCGACTGGCGACAAGCCAAAGGCGGCGGCTGGTTGAATAAATCAGCCAAAGTTGACGACGAAACCAAAATAACCGGCAACACGATTGTGTGGGGAACGGTCTCTGGCGATGCGTGGGTCTATGGCAATGCGCGGGTCTATGGCAATGCGCGGGTCTCTGGCAATGCGCAGGTCTCTGGCAATGCGCAGGTCTCTGGCAATGCGCAGGTCTATGGCAATGCGCAGGTCTCTGGCAATGCGTGGGTCTATGGCAATGCGCAGGTCTCTGGCAATGCGTGGGTCTATGGCAATGCGCAGGTCTCTGGCACTGCGTGGGTCTATGGCAAT
>Ga0224558_1004639_pt1 | contig 10563 bp, 5 predicted proteins | sample 714S32024metaG_FD_180682 | JGI IMG/M metagenome (GOLD analysis project Ga0224558, IMG submission 180682) | Peat soil microbial communities from Stordalen Mire, Sweden - 717 S3 20-24 | ecosystem: Environmental > Terrestrial > Soil > Wetlands > Peat | place: Sweden: Norrbotten County, Stordalen... | reverse complement strand
CTACGTTTTGTTCTACGGTCATGTGCGGGAATAGCGCGTAGTGCTGGAAGACGGTGTTCACGCGGCGGCGATAGGGAGGCTCGGTGTCCAGGCGCTCGCCCTGCATCCAGACTTCTCCGGAGGTGGACTGCTCGAAGCCGGCTAGAATTCGCAGGAGCGTGGTTTTTCCGGAGCCGCTCTCGCCGAGGATGGTCAGGAATTCGCCTTCGGCGATTTCCAGCGAGATGTCTCGCAGCACGATATTTTTGCCGAAGTGCTTGGCTACCTTGCGGATCGATAGCAGGGGATTCGTGCTTGGCTCATTGCTGATTGCTACTCCGGCGGGTTCTGACGTCGTTGCCATGGCTGTCGGTTCTACGCTGCTTGCGTTTCGCGGACAGGAGTGTCCGCGCTACACATTACTGGGTTGCTTTTACTTCGTTCCAGATCTCGTTGTACTTGGCACGGCGCGGAACATTTTGCCAGAAATATAGTCGCTTCTGGTAATTATCTACGTCGTCGAGGTGCAGGTTCTTCACTTCTTCCGGCGTCATGAACTGCGCGGCGTGGGGATTCGCCGGGGTGTAGCCGGTCACGTCGGTGACTTTTTTCTGCGTCTGCGACTGGATCATGAACTCCAGAAACTTGTAGGCCAGATCTTTGTTTTCGCTGCCGGCGGTGATCATGAGGTGATCGATCCAGCCGGTGGTGTTTTCCCTGGGAATGGTCTCGCCCACGGGAAAATTGCTCTTGCGCAACTGGTTGGTCATGAGCGGCCAGCCCATGGCGATCACCACTTCGTGGTTCTGGAAAAGGTTGGTGAGTTCTCCGCCCGTGGACCACATCTTGCGAATGTTTGGCTTCAGCTGCACCAGCTTCTTTTTGACCGCGTCGAGTTCTTCGTCGGTCATATTGTAGAGATGACCGGGATCGGGCTTGTCGTAGCCGAGCACCTGGGCTGCCATGTAGACAGTGGAAAGATCGTCCCACACGGAAACCTTTCCTTTCAGCTTCGGGTCCCACAGGACGTTCCAGCTTTCGGGAGGCTGGGGGAATGCGGTGGTGTCGTAAATCATCGGGTCTGGTCCCCACATGAACGGCACACCATAGACTTCGTCCTTTACCCGAACCAGCGACAGCGTGGTGAGCTGCGGCGAAAGCTGGCCGTAGCTGGACAGTTTGCCGAGATCGAGGGGCGCCGCCAGGCCGGTGGTCGCAATCATGGTGGCCACATCGCTCGACGGAGAGATCACGTCGTAATTGCCCGAACTGCCACCGCGCAATTTGGCGACGAGTTCGTCGCTCGATCCCATGTAGGAGGCCGACACTTTGCAGTGGTTCTGCGCTTCGAAAGCCTTGAGGTAAGAGGGATCGGCGTAGCCTTCCCAGACGAGCAGGTTGAGGGTGGGAGTTTTCCTGGCGCAGGATGCGGAGAATAGGGCCAGCAAGACGACGAACAGGGCGAACATAGATTTGCGCAACATTAATTAGTCTCCCTCATGATGGAGAACAGGGATGCCATCGGTAACGACACGTGGCGTCGCTCGAGATGATTTCCGAATATGCCTGCTGGTCGCGCCGCGAAGATGCACTTTTTCCGCTTGACAGAGGGCCGCAGAATCTCTAACGTTGCGCGATTATAGCAAGGTTTGCGTTGCGCGCAAGCTGAATCGGATCCGGCAAATTGCCCCCCGAGATCTGGAGGATCTGTTCCATGCCGTCGTCAAAAGCTTCCCGGATGTCTAACTGGTTCATCTTCTCGACTTCGGCGCTGAGCGTGTGCGTGATCTGCTCCACGCTGCTGTGTGCCCAGGGCACCGGCGGACGCATCCTCGGGCGCGTAGCCGATCCCAGCGGCGCCGTGCTATCGGGAGTGAAAGTCACCGCGACCAACGAGGCGACCGGGGTCAGTCACGATACCCAGACCAACGACAGCGGCGACTACGGCTTCCCACAAGTTCCGGTCGGGACCTACACGCTCTCCTTTGATTCGAAGGGATTCAAGACCAATGTCCGCAAGGGAATTGTTGTGGACCTGAACCAGGTGATTACGATGAACACCGTCCTCCAGGTCGGCGAGACCAAAGAAACGGTGGAAGTTACTTCCGAAGCGCCCATGGTGGATACGACGAGTACACAGCTGGGGGCGGTGATGGATTCGCGGCAGGTTTCGCAGTTGCCGCTCAATTCGCGCGATACCTATCAACTGCTGCAGTTGCAGCCGGGGGTGCAGGGAGTCGGCGGCTCGGATCTGTTTTATGGAAGTAACTCGGCGGGAGCGGTCTCGGTGAACGGCGGGCGCGGGCGCTCCAACAATTTCAGCGTCAACGGCGGGGATGGCAATGATCTGTTCGTCAACGGGCCAGCGATTGAGCCGTCGCCCGACAGCATCGAAGAATTCCGAGTGATCTCCAATACCTTCGATGCCGAGTATGGCCGCAACTCCGGAGCGGTCATCAACGTGGTGACCAAGTCGGGCACCAATCAATTGCACGGGAGCGTCTACGAGTTCTTCCGCAACGATGTGCTCGATTCGAAAGGATTCCTGGACCCCGCCACGCCCGACAATAAGCAAAACCAGTTCGGCGGAACTTTTGGCGGTCCCATAAGAAAGGACCGCACGTTCTTCTTTGCCTCGTATGAAGGGCGCCGGGTGGTGCAGGGTATCGTGGGCGATCCAACCGTGGTGCCCAATGCCTCCGAGCGCGCCGGGCTCTTCGGCGCCACGGGCAGTATCACCAGCGACGCTCTCGCCTCCATACTAAATGCGCGATGCAATGCAGGAATCCCCTTGCCTTCGACGGTGGTTGGAGGATCGGTCCCCTACAGTTCCGTGTTCCCGGGAGGCAACATTCCCACAAATTGCTTTGACCCGGTTGCAGTCAGCTTGATGAACCAATTTGTGCCCTGTCCGAACGCAGACCCGACCTGCTCTAATCTGGCCAATACCAACAATATCTTCCAATCCATTCCGAACTCGCAGCAGCACGCGAATCAGTTCACCGTCAAGCTGGATCATCACATCAACGACCGCCAGAACTTGAGCGTGTACTACTACTTCAACGATGCATATGATGCGGAGCCGTTTACAAAATTCCAGGCGGAGTCTACTAACCTATTGCCCGGCTTCGGCGACCTCAACAAGACGCGATCGCAGCAGGTGAATATAAGCCATAACTGGACCCTGAGCAGCACGGTGGTGAATGAAGCCCGGATTACGTATTTCCGGGAGGGGCAAGGAACGTTTTTGTCTCCGCAGAACCACCATCTGGTCGTTGACTCCTGCAATGGCGCGGCGGTGCCGTACTGCTTTACCGGGACCACGGACACGCCGGGTGTAATCATCCCCAATCCCAAGATTGGCATTACGCCGGGAATAGGTTCGCAGCACGAGGGCGTGCCCTTCATCAACATTTCCGGCGGTTTCAGCATCGGCAATGACTACGAAGGTGAGTTACCGCAAACCGGCAATACTTACCAGTTTTCCGACAACCTCACCAAGGTGAAGGGCAACCACACGATGAAGTTTGGCGTGGATTTCCGAATTCAGCGCTTCTTGCAAACGTTGTACTTCGCACCACAGGGGGACTACTCGTATTCTGGGGGCGGACCGAACGACACCGGCGACCTGTTCGGCAACTACCTGTTGGGGCTGCCCGATTCGGACCTGATCGGTTCCACAAACTCAGAGGATGTCCGCGGAAACGCTCTCTATCTGTTTGCACAGGACAGCTGGAAGCTCAAGCCGAATCTAACTCTCAACTACGGGCTGCGCTGGGAATACAACGCACCTTTCTACGACGCCGGCGGGCGCTATCAGACCTTCCGTCCCGGGCAGGCAACGACCACTTATCCTTGTCAGCTGACGCCCGGAAGCCCGCTTGCGATCGAATATGGCAGTACCGATTGCAGTCCGACTGGCCCAGCGAATGCGGTCTTCCCGCTGGGTCTGGTGGTGCCGGGAGATGCCGGCGTTCCCAGAGGTTTGACCAAGTCCTATTACCACTCCTTTGCGCCGCGGATTGGTATCGCCTGGGACCCAGCGAAGAACGGCAAGATGACCATTCGTGGGGGATTTGGACTTTTCTATAACCCGATCGAACAGTTGGTGCTGGAACAGTTCCAGGCGGAACCGCCGTTCGGTGGCAGCACGACCATCACGGAAGGATTCTTCAGCACGCCGTTCGTTCTGCAGAGCTGCACTGTGCCCTGCCAGGGTAACGGAGCCAACGGTGGAGCCGGTGTGCTCCCGAATCCCTTCGGCAGGATCCTCAATCCTGCCCATGGCACGCCGATTGACTGGTCGATTTTTCGGCCCATCACACTCTTCGGAGAGTTGCAGCCGCAGCTCCGGGCGCAGTACACGGAACAGTACAACCTTGGCATTGAGCGCGAAGTGGCCAAGAACACGGTCCTTACGATCGGCTACGTGGGCTCGCAGGGACATCGCTTGCTAGCCACTCATGATCTGAGCCCGGGGAACGCGCAGACTTGTCTGGATCTGCAAAATATTTCCAGCCTGACGGGAGATGCGACCCTCGCCTGCGGGCCATATTATGCTGACAGCGCTTTCAGCGTTGCGGCCGGGGAGATCCCCGCTGGCGTAACCTTGCATTTGCCCTATGGTCCCACACCCGTGGTGACCGGGCCCAATCCGGCTGCGATTACGCTGGTGGGCTTGCGGCCGTACTCTTCGCCCTTGTGTAATCCGATCACCGGGAACGGTTGTCCGGCGGATGGAACACCGGTTTTCAGCAGCATCTACGCGCAGGATACGATTGCGAATTCCGCCTATAACTCTTTGCAGGCCTCGCTGGAGCGGCGGTTCTCGAATGGATTGCAGTTTGAGATTGCCTATACTTATAGTAAGTCGATTGACGATGCCTCCAGTTTTGAGAACTCGCTGAAGCCGATTTGCAACGGGGTGTTGAACAGCTTCACTTGTAACCGGTCGTTGTCGTTGTTCGATGCCCGGCACCGATTGGTGATCAGCTATTTGTGGGAGATTCCCGTCCCCAAGTACAGCGGTGCAAAGCGGCAACTCCTGAACGGCTGGGCGGTTTCGGGCATCACCAGCTTCCAGTCAGGTTTTCCGATTCGTATGCAGACTCTGGACGATACGGAACTCGAAAATGACGTGAGCGGCTTCGAGGCGCCGGGACGGCCGATCGAAACGGGCCCTGTCCCTTTCCTGAATCCCAAAAGCAACAGTAACTATTACTTTTGCAACGGGGGCGCTGGCGCCCCGGGGTGCAACATCCAGGACGCGCCCCTGGGATCGTTGGGTGGGCCGCGGACGATCTGCTGCGGACCGGGCATCAACAACTTTGACATGTCGGTGCAGAAGGGTATCCCGATTGGAGAGACCGTACACGCCGAGTTCCGGGCTGAATTTTTCAACATATTCAACCACACGCAATTCCTGAACCCGGATGGCAATTTCAGCGACGGGCCGGATTTCGGCCGCGTGACGCATACGCGCGACCCGCGCCAAATTCAGTTTGCTTTGAAGCTTTCGTTCTAGAATACCTATATCCCCGGGCGGTTTCGGCCGCTCGGGCCCAATCTAATGGCCTACCCGGCCTGAGCCTTATTGGAGATCACGATGTACCCCGCATTGCAAAAAGAGCTCGAGACCTTCGAGCGCCGCACTCCGAAGTCCGCTGAAGCGCATAAGAAGAACCTGAAGCGACTGCCCTTGGGCGTGGCCAGCAATTATCGCGCTTACGAGCCGTATCCGATCTTTGTTTCGGAGGCGTCGGGCAGCAAGTTCCGCGATCTCGACGGCAACGAATACCTGGATCACAACCTATGTTTCGGCACGCTCATGGCGGGCCATTCGCATCCGGCGGTGATCAAGGCGGTCGAAGGCCGCCTGCACAAGGGCACGGCGTATGGCATGCCGCACAACATGGAGTGGGAACTGGCGGAAGAAATTTGCACGCGCTTTCCGGTGGAGATGTGCCGCTTCGGCAATAGCGGCACAGAAGTGACCATGCATACGATTCGTCTGGCGCGTGCAGCTACGGGGCGGGACAAGATCATCAAGTTCGAAGGCGGTTACCACGGCTTGCATGATGCGGCGCTGGTGAGCGTGAAGCCGCATCCTCCCGGCGACGACCTCGGCGATATCAAGAATCCGAAACCTGTGTCGGCTGGAGGAGGCGTGCCGAAGGCGAGTATCGCGAACGTGCTGGTTGCGACGTTCAACGACCTGGAAACGGTGGAGCGCCGGTTCAAAGAGAATCCGAATGAGGTTGCGGCCGTCATCCTGGAGCCGATCATGATGAACGTTGGCATCTGCATGCCGCAGAAAGGATTTCTGGAAGGCCTGCGGGCGCTCTGCGACAAGCATGGGGCGCTGTTGATCTTCGACGAAGTCAAGACGGGCGCGAAGCTGTGCTGGGGCGGAGCTACGGAATACTTTGGCGTGAGGCCCGATATGATCTGCCTGGCGAAGTCGATTGGCGGGGGATTTCCGCTGGCGGCTTTCGGCACGCACAAGCGGGTTATGAGTTTGATTTCGGACCACAAAGTTTTCCACGGCGGCACTTACAACACGAATCCGATTTCGATGGCGGCTGGCCTGGCGACGTTCCGCGAAGTGCTTACTCGGGCTAACTACGCGCACATCGAGAAGCTTAGTAACCAGCTGGCGGGCGGATATAAGAAGACCATCGCGAAGGCCGGCTTGCAGAGTTACATCGCAAGCGCGGGGGCGAACGGCGCGCTGATGTTGTATGCAAAGGAGGTCCGCAACTACCGCGACTGGCTGGCGATTGACGTGGACCTGTGGCGGCATTACTGGTTCGGCATGGTGAATCGCGGCGTGATGTGCCAGCCCTACTGGTGGGACGAGCAGTGGACGATTTCTGTGCAGCACACCGAGGCCGACATCGACAAACACCTGGCGGCGTTTGCCGACATCGCCGGGTCTCTCGCCGCCGCGCAGCATGAGCGGTTGGGAGCCGTGGCAGCACACTAATTATCGGGTGATCCGAGCACCCGATTTCTTCAAATGGCTAACGACGATCCCAACCAGCCGCACCTGAAGCGCGTCCTCGGACGCTTTGACCTGGTGTTGCTGTTTGTCGTCGCCGTTTTCAATCTCAACGTTGTCCCGAGCATCGCTGCCAACGGGGGCGTGACCGTCTGGCTATGGATCATCTCGCTGCTTCTGTTTTTCTGGCCGCAGGGGATCGCGGTGATCGAACTCGCGCATCGCTACCCCGGCGAAGGCGGCGTCTACTTATGGGCAAAAGAGGTGTTCGGCGACTTCCACGGCTTTCTCTCCGGCTGGTGTTACTGGACGAATAACATGCTGTACGTGCCGACGGTGATGCTGTATTTCGTGGGCGTAACGGTGTTTGCGATGGGCCCGGGCCACGCGGCGCTCGCCGACAACAAGAATTTTGCGATGACCGCTTCTCTGGCGCTACTGGCGCTGCTTACGGGCGTCAACATTGTTGGACTGGGAGTTGGGAAATGGCTTAACAATCTGGGCGCCATCGGAACTTTTATAGCGGCGGCGGTTCTGATCGGACTGGGAGTTACGGTCTGTTCGCGTTTTGGCACGACCGTAACGGCCGCCGATTTTCGGATTCCGCCGGATCCCAGGTTCGTTTTGAATTCGTTCGGCGTGATTTGCTTCGGCTTGGTCGGGCTTGAACTTGCTTCGGTGATGGGCGATGAAATCCGGGATCCGCAGAAAACATTGCCGGGCGCGGTGGCATGGGGCGGCATGATTTCCGGGCTTCTGTACATAGGAGCGACGCTGACGCTGCTGGTCGCGGTGGGCAAGAACGACATCAACGTGCTGCAGGGAATTGTGCAGGCGGTCAGTCATATGGCCGGCAAGGTGGGCGTGGCGCGGATTGTCACCCCGTTCGCGGTGATGCTGAGTCTCTCGATTGCAGGGATTGGCTCAGCATGGATGGGCGGTTCGGCGCGCATTCCGTTCGTCGCCGGACTGGATTCCTACATGCCCGCGTGGCTCGGCAAAGTTCACCCCAAATACAGGACGCCGGCTGCGGCGCTGATCGTGCAGGCGGTCGTATCGCTGGTATTGATCGTCATCAATTTTTATGCCTCGGGCGGCGTGCAGGAAGCTTTCCAGACCATGCTTTCGCTGGCGGTAGTTCTGCAACTGGTGCCGTTTCTGTATGTGTTTGCGGCGCTCTTGAAGTTTGCTTTCGACGGCGACCTGGCGGGCGCCCGCTATGGCCGCGGCACGCTGATTGTTTCCGGATTCTGCGGCTTCGTGACGACGGCGCTTGGAATCGCATTGGCGTTCTTTCCGGCCAAGCAGATTACTTCAGTCTGGAGGTATGAAGCGAAGATGTTCGGCTTTACGGCGTTTTTTCTGGCGCTGGCCGCGTTTTTCTTTTTTGTGTACGGGCGGCTGAAAACACCGCGGGCCGCCGTGGTTGAATAGAAGAAGCTGATTCGTGGAGGAGTTATGCCTGGTGGGGTTACAACTGGCATCAATAGTTATTCGATGCTGATCAATGGCGAGTGGGTGGCGAGTAAGTCGGCTAAGACCTTTCCAGTGTACGATCCCTCAACCGAAGAGGTCATTGCACAGGTTCCCGACGCGAACGCGGACGACGTTAACCGCGCGGTCGCGGCTGCCAGGGCCGCGTTTGAAGAAGGTTCGTGGGCGACCACCACGGCGCAGGAGCGTGGACGTGTTCTCTTCCGTTTGGCCGACAAGGTGCGCCAGAACCTGCCCATGCTTGCTGAACTCGAGTGCCGTAACTCGGGCAAGCCGATTGTTGAAGCGGAGTTCGACATCAACGACGTGGCTACGTGCTTCGAATACTATGGCGGGCTGGCCACGAAGGTCGTCGGCTACGTAAATCCCGTTCCCGACAACGCGATGAGCCTGTCGCTGAAAGAACCGATGGGCGTCGCCGGGCAGATCATTCCCTGGAATTATCCGTTGCTGATGGCGGCGTGGAAACTGGCTCCGGCTTTGGCTGCGGGTTGCACCTGCGTGCTCAAGCCCGCCGAGCAAACGCCGCTTACCGCGCTTGAACTGGCGAAGTGGTTCGAGGAGGTTGGCCTGCCGAAGGGCGTGGTGAATGTGATTACCGGTTTCGGTGAAACCTGCGGATCTCCGCTGGTCAAGCATCCGGACGTGAACAAGATCGCTTTTACTGGCTCGGCCGCTGTCGGCAAGATCATTGTCAAGGAAGCCGCCGATACCGTGAAACGCGTTACGCTCGAACTGGGCGGCAAGTCGCCGAACATCTTTTTTGCCGATGCCGACTTCGAAGCCGCCATCGATGGCGCGCTGTTCGGGGTCTTCATCAATCAGGGAGAAGTCTGCTCGGCCGGCAGCCGCATCCTGGTACAGAAATCGATTTACAACAAATTTGTTGAAGCCATGGCCGAGAAGGCGAAGAAGATCAAGATCGGTCCTCCGCTCGAGCGCGAAACCAAGATGGGATCGCTGGTCTCGAAAGAACAGTACGACCGCGTTTGCTCGTATCTCGAAATCGGGAAGAAAGAGGCCAAAGTGGCCGCGGGCGGCGGGCGCGCCGACAAGTTTGACAAGGGTTACTATGTGCAGCCTACTATCTTCTATAACGTCGATAACAGCGCCCGGATCGCGCGGGAAGAGATCTTCGGCCCGGTCGCGGCCGTGATTCCGTTCGACGACGAAGGAGACGCGCTGAAGATCGCGAACGACACGCCCTACGGGCTGGCCGCTGCCGTCTGGACGCGTGACATTTTCAAAGCCATGCGCGCGGTGAAGTCGCTGCGCGCGGGCATCGTATGGGTGAATCACATGCAACCGACTTATGTAGAAGCACCCTGGGGAGGGTACAAGCAGTCGGGCTTTGGCCGTGAACTGGGGCCGTGGGGCATCGAAGAATATCTTGAGACCAAGCAGGTGTATATCAATTTGAACGAAGCTCCGATCGGCTGGTACTAACACCCTGCTGGCCGCGAGCGTTGCAGTGTTGCGGACAGAGACGCGGCAAGCCGCGTCTCTACAAAACGGAATCTGATTGGCAACTGAGAACAGAATTATGCCTACCATACAACTGCGCACACCTATCCCCGGACCTTGCTCGCAGGCTTTGATGAAGCGACGCAATGCTGCTGTTGTGCAGGGGGCCTTTCACGCCACTCCGGTCTTCGTGGCCAAGGCGGAAGGAGCGGTCGTTGAAGATGTTGACGGCAACCGGCTGATTGATTTTGCCGGAGGCATCGGCTGCCTCAACACGGGACATCGCGCGCCGGCTGTGGTCGAGGCCGTGCGCCGCCAACTTGATCGCTTCCTGCACACCAGCTTCAACGTACTGCCTTACGAAAGCTACATCGCCGTTTGCGAGAAGCTGAACGCGCTGGCGCCAGGCAAGGGACCGAAGAAAACCATACTCGTGAACACGGGCGCGGAAGCTGTGGAGAACGCCATCAAGATCGCGCGCTGCTACACGAAGCGGCCGGCGATCATTTGCTTCGAGGACGCGTTTCACGGCCGCACTTATATGGCGATGGCCGCGACCAGTAAGACGCATCCTTATAAGGCGGGATTCGAGCCGTTCCCGAGCGAGGTTTATCGCATTCCTTATG
>Ga0224558_1004637_pt1 | contig 10567 bp, 10 predicted proteins | sample 714S32024metaG_FD_180682 | JGI IMG/M metagenome (GOLD analysis project Ga0224558, IMG submission 180682) | Peat soil microbial communities from Stordalen Mire, Sweden - 717 S3 20-24 | ecosystem: Environmental > Terrestrial > Soil > Wetlands > Peat | place: Sweden: Norrbotten County, Stordalen... | reverse complement strand
GGACCGTCCCGATGGAGGGCGTGGTCGCAGCGCGACCGGGTCGTCCCCCCGTACCCAGCAGCTGGCGCGGAGCAGCCGGCGGCTCGATCGGATCGCCCACGATAGTTCGTTGCCGGTTGCGGCGCTTCTGGTGGGTGGCGCTCTGATCTGCTCCGTGGCGGTCGGGGCAGTGCTCGGGTTCCCCGCCGGATGGCTGACCGGTTTCGAGGTCGGTACGGCGGTCGTGACGCTGATGATGGTCTTCTTGATCCGGCACACCCAGAGCCGGAACATGCGGCCACCGAGCGCAAGCTCGACGAGCTGCTGCGGGTCCTCTCCGGGGGGGACGGGTTCGTGAAGCTGGAGGAGGTCTCGGAGGTGGTGTGGCGCGGCGTGGGGAGATGGGACAGCGGGAGTCGAAGGGGGCGCCGGCCGGCGACTACACATGGACCATGACGGATCGGCGGTCTGACCCCGGGGGTCACTGATGCGGGCCCTCCCACCCGTCCACGATCCTGGCGGTCGGTCCCTCCGCAAGGCGGGCCGGACGGCACTGGTGATGTCGGCCTGCTTCCTCTTCGGGGTCCATGTGCTCGGAAACTCGCAGTTCGCGGTGATCGCCGCCTTCACCGCAGCGGCGGTCCTCGGGATCGCCGACTTCTCGGGGAGGCGGGCCCAGCGGCTCCGGGCCGCCGCCGCCACCCTGGCCGCAGGAGCGGTCCTGCTGGCCCTCGGCACCGTCGTGTCGGAGAACACCGCGGCAGCCACCGTCACGATGACCGTGGTGACCTTCGTGGTCGGGTTCTCGGCTGTGTTCAGCGGCTACTTCGCTGCAGCGTCGAGTGCGGTCATCGTCTTCTACGTGGTGGCGACCGGTGTCGAGGGTCCGGTGGGACTCGTCCCGTCCCGGGAGGCGGGCCTGGCCTTCGGCGGCGCCCTGTCGCTCCTCGCCGTCGGCTGGCTGTGGCCGTCGCGCGCGGCGGCCGAGAGCCGGACCGCCCTGGCCGGGGTGTTCCGGGGCCTCGGCGGCCGGGTCCGCCAGTGCCGCCAACCGGTGCGGGTGAGGGAGCAAGGCTCGGTCGATGCGGTGGCGCACGGGATCGGGCCGGCGATCCTCGAGGCCGAGCGGGCGATCTCGCGTTCCGCCTGGCGCCCCGACGGTCTGGCCGCTCCCCACAAGGCACGGATGTACATGCTGGAGGGTGCCCGCCGGATGAACGGCCTCCTGGACGACCTGCCCGTCCCCCCGGACCGCACGGGCGCCGAGCTCACCGGGCCCCTGATCCGGCAGATGGCGTTGTCGCTGGACGGGTGCGCTACAGCACTCGAGTCGGACGGTCGCGACCTGCCCGACACCGGAGTCGTGGAACGGGCCAACGCCGAGTTCGCGGCCGCCGCCCGTACCTGCTTCGACCGGAGCGTGGCGGCCGGCGTGACGCCAGACCAGCGCGCTGCGTTCGCCCGGTGGTACTTCGTGTGGCAACAGTTGGGGTGGGGCGTGGTCCTGGCCGTCATCCACTGCCGGGCCATGCACGGCGCCCCACTGGCGGCATCGGCCCGGTCGCTGCAGTCCGACCTGGTGAGGACCCTGGGCGACGGTTCGTCGCCGCGGAAATGGGCACGTCGGGCCCGTCGCAACCTGAACTGGCGGTCGGTGCACCTCCAGAACAGCATCCGGCTCGCCGTCGGCCTGGGCCTGGCCCGGCTCGCCGTAGGCGTTTTCGACCTGCAGCACGGATTCTGGGTGGGCTTCGCCACGCTGGTGGTCATCAAGACGAGCGCGGCCGGGACCCGGTCGACCGCCGTGCAGGCCGCGGTGGGCACGGCGATCGGCTTCGCCGCTTCGACGGTGCTCATCACGACATTCGGCGTCGACGCTCCGGTGTACTCGGTCGTGCTGCCCATCGTGATCTTCGCCGGCTTCTACCTTCCGGGCGCAGTCAGCTTCATCGCTGGCCAGGCCTTCTTCACCGTGGTGATCGTGGTCCTGTTCAACCTGTTGAAGCCGGCCGGGTGGACGGTCGGCCTGGTGCGGTTGGAGGATGTGCTCGTCGGCGCCACCATCGGGCTGGTCATCGGGATGGCCATCTGGCCCCGCGGCGCCGCCACCGAGCTCTCGGGTGTGGTCGGGCGCCTGTTCGCCGCCGGAGGCGAGTACGTGGAGGGGAGGGTGCGTCAGCTGATCGGGCCCGGCACGGGTACCTCGGACCTTGCCGGGCTTGGGTACCGGGTGGGCGTGGCCGCCGTCGACGCCGAGGACGTCTTCTCCCAGTACCTCTCCGAGCCCCACCAGTCGGATGTACCGGTCGTCGCGTGGTCGGAGCTGATCGCCGCCGCCCACCAGGTCTGGTTCGGGGCCAGCGTGGCCAGCGTGGTGCCGGTGGCGGCCGGGGCGGCCACGAGGACACCGGAGCTGGCCCACAGCCTCACCAGGTCCGCTGCTGAACTGGCCCGGGCGTATCGCCGACTGGCCGCAGTGGTGGCGGGCGGTGGCCCGCTCGCCGTCGGTTCGCTCGAGATGGCACAGGGCCCGATCGACCCCTCGGATCCGGAGGGCGCGCTGACCCTCCTCGAGCTCGAGGCGTGGCTCGACGGTCTCAACGGCGACATCGGGCACCTGCGCCCGGCGCTGGCGGCCCTCCGGGGGGACGAGGCGGCGGCTCAGGTGGACGGGGGAGTGGCGTAGTCCCACAGGAGGTGGGAGTCCTCGGTCCCGCCCAGGAGGACGTTGGCCGGCACCGCCTTGTCGATGTGGCCGATGAGGCCTCGGTAGACGCCGTAGCCGACCAGTTGGCGGAGCCGGGGCGGGAAGTGGCGGACCGTGTCGGTCGGGAGACCGAGCTGCTGGTTCTCCTGCTGACGGATGTAACCGGCGCAGTAGTTCATGGCGATCCCCACACGGCGGGTGGAGGTCGTGTTCGCCCCGCCCCCGTGCCACAGGCTCCCGTGCCACACCAGCACGCTGCCCCTCGGCATCTCGGCGGGGAGGGTCTCGTAGTGCCGGGCGAGGTCGGGCGAGTCGGGGGCCTTGTGGGAGCCGGGGATGAGACGGGTGGCGCCGTTGGCCTCGGTGAAGTCGGTCAGGGCCCACATGGTGTTGCATACGGTCGCCGGGTGGGGCTTGGGCAGCGGGATGACCTGATCGTCGGCGTGGACGGGCTGGGCCGACTCGCCGGGACCGATGGCGATGGAGGACAGGGAGGACACCAGCAGTCCCTCGTCGAGCACGCCCTCGCAGATGGGCAGGATGGCCGGGTGCACGGGAACCTGCTCGAAGTGGGGGCCGTGGGCCAGCAGGTTGTAGATGCGGGTGGTGTGCAGACCCTCGAAGGTGTTGTGGGCCGGGGTGACGCCGAGGTCGCGCTCGAGACGGAGCAGGTCGTCGTCGAGGGCGTCGACGAGTGCGGGGTCGAGAGCGCCCTCGACGATGGTGTACCCCTGATCCTCGATGCGGTCCAGATGCGATCGGACGTCCATGGGCATGCCTTCCCCCTTCGCCTATCCTGACAGGACCGAGCCTATTGTGCGGAGGATGCCCGGGAAGAGGAAGACCCAGCGCCACGACAATCGGTACGAGCTGCTGACCTGTGCATGGTCGGGCCATGTGTTGGTCGGCACCGACGCCAAGGAGGTCACCCCGGAGGACGCCGTGGTGGTCCGGGAGGGGGACGGCGTGCGGTGGCACCGGTGCCTCCGCTGCGATGCGTGGCTCCCCCGGGCGATCCCCGATGATCCCGGCTCCGAGCGGGTGCCCCCGCGGGAGGAGATCGAAGTCCCGGCCCGGGGGCCAGTACTACGTGACCGCTATGTGCTGCGGCTGATCGCCCTCGACCGGGCCGTCCACGTCATCGTGCTCAGCCTGCTGGCCGTCGTCCTGTTCACGTTCGCCCGGCACGACGCCTCCTTGCACCGCGACTACATCAACATCATGAACGACCTGAACGGCGGCAATCCCGGAGAGGCCCAGGTGCGGGGCGTCCTCGGGTACCTGCGCAGGGCATTCGCATACACGCCGCACCATCTGATCCAGCTGGGCCTGTTGGTCACGGCCTATGCGGCGTTGGAGGCGAGCGAGATGGTGGGCCTCTGGCTCAACAAGCGGTGGGCGGAGTACCTGACCTTCGTCGCCACAACATTGCTTGTGCCCTTCGAGATCTACGAGCTGTCGCTGAGCATCAGCGTGTTCAAGGTCGTCACACTGGTCATCAACGTGGCCATCGTGATCTACCTGCTGCTGGCCAAGCGGTTGTTCGGGCTCCGCGGGGGTCATCGCGCCGAGGCGGAGCGTCGTCGTCAACTGGGGGGATGGGCCGCCATCGAGCGGGCGACCCCGAAGGCCCCGGTGGCCACGCAGTCGGCTTGACCCGCCGATCCGCGTTGTGGGCGGACTCCGGCGGGCCCATCGGGGCAGGTGACCGGTGGTAGCCTCGTCCTCCACGGGCCGTTGGCGCAGTTGGTAGCGCACTTGCATGACACGCAAGGGGTCGTGGGTTCAAGTCCCGCACGGCCCACCGAGAAAGACCAGGTCAGAGGCTAGTTCCCGATGCAACGCTCCCATCTGACGGGGATCCAGAGTCGGATTGGTTGCACCATTGGGGGCGAATCGCGGCCAGTCGGGCACTCGATCCGAGCTGGTCACGACGCCTGGCCACGCATGGGTGCCCGTTGTCCCATACCCCCTGGAGCGGCTTCCAAGTGGGCACCATGGGCTTGTGGAATGTGCTCTCCCCATCGCCATCGTGATGTAGCTGACTAGTAGTCACGTGCAGGGACTCAGAGAGCCCCTCGGCGGACCGCTACACACCCGATCGGCGGCCCAGGCCCAATTGGCAGCCCCCGGGTCCCGGGGGCGATGGTGGAACGGCCTAGAGGCTGTCTGCGACCCCACGGGGACCCTCGATGGGTACCACCGTCCCGATTGGTGCCCTACGGCCCTATTGACAGCATCGGCATCGACATACCTTGAACACCGAGAGGCACGGTGACAGGCCTACATGGAAACGGGAGTACCGATGAGAATCCCCAAGAGCCTTCGTGTCCTCGCTGGCGTGCTGGTCGGTGCCACCGTGCTGACCGCGGTGGTCAGCGTGTCTCCTGCTGTCGCCGGGACCACGATCAAGGCGCCTGGTGCCCCGACTGACGTAAAGGTGATAGGCGGCACAGGGTTGCTCGATGTGTCCTGGACGGCACCGGCATCCGATGGCGGTTCGCCGATCACCGCCTACACGGTGACCGCGACTCCCGGCCCCTTGACCTGCAGCACCAACGTCGGTCTCACCTGCACGTTCACCATCCCCACCGGAGTGAAGACCCTCACCATCAGCGTGCGGGCGTTCAACGCAGTGGGCCTCGGTAGGCCGTCGAAGAAGGTCAAGGTCACCGTCCCCGGTGCACCGACCGGCGTTAAGGCTGTCGGTGTCGACGACGCAATCGGCGTGTCCTGGACGGCACCGGCCTCGGACGGTGGAATCGCCGTCACCGGCTACACCGTCACCGCCACGCCCGGCACGGCGACCTGCGCCACGACTGGGGCCACCACCTGCTCAGTACTCGGTCTCGCCAACGGCACGGCCTATTCCATCACCGTCCAGGCCACCAACTCCATGGGGGCGGGGAAGTCCTCTCGCAGAACCAGGGCCACGCCCTCGACCACCCAGAACTGCTCCTACTTCGGCCCAGGGGCCAACCTCCAGGGATGCAATCTGGCCAATGCCAACCTAGCCAACGCCGACCTGTTCGATGCCAACTTGACCAGTGCCACGCTGACCGACGCCAACCTGGCCTACGCCGACCTGAGTGGCGCCGATCTGACCAGCACCGAACTGACGGGCGCTGACCTGTACGGGGCAAACCTGACGAACTCCAACCTGTCGGGCGCCGACCTGTCCGGCACCACCCTTGCGGGTCTGTTCTCGGGAGGGATTATCGGAACACCGTCCGCTCTGCCTTCGGGATGGATCCTCATGGGTGGCTACCTCATCGGCCCCGGGGCCTACCTCAGCTACGCCAACCTGAGCGGTCTTGACCTAGCCAACATCGACCTAGCCAACGCCAACCTGATCAGTTCAAACCTGACGAGCACCAACCTCGCTGGAGCCACCCTTACTGGCGTCGAATCTGGAGGAATTATAGGGACGCCGGCCGCGCTGCCTTCCGGTTGGAGCCTCATGGGTGGCTACCTCATCGGCCCCGGGGCCTACCTCAGCTACGCCAACCTGAGCGGCTTCAACCTGAGCGGTCTCAACCTGAGTTCCGCCGTGCTGTACGGAGCCAACCTATCCGGCGCCAACCTGACCGACGCCAACCTGACCGACGCCAACCTGACCGAAGCGAACCTTGACGCTGCCATCCTTACGGGGGCGAATCTGACAGGCGTCACCTGGTCGAACGACACTTGCCCTGACGGCACCAACAGCAACAACGATGGCGGAACGTGTCTCAACAACCTGACGCCGGACTGACCCACTCACAGGGCGAAGGCGCCCCTTCCGCGTCAGGGAGCATTTCGCGCTTCAACCTCGCTCGGCCCAAACTCGCCCCTTCAGAGGAAGGACATAATCGTCCGTCCTGTCATGGCGGCAGCCATCTAGTCCTTCCAGTCCCTAACTACGCTTCGATCGGCCCCGCCACTCCAGGCGATCCGAAACAGCCCAAGCGCCCCAGATGATGGGCAACGCAATCGGACAACTTCCGGATGTTCAGCTTCTTCCGTGCTCAAGGCTCACGATGGTGGCGGAAGCCCCTGAAGAGGTGCTGTCCACGGTGCCGGTCCCATGCAAACGAAAGTCATAACGGGGTTCGTCACCAGCCTCCAGGATTTCCAAGACGCCGTTCACTCGATCAAGCTGACGAGCCTGGCTCATCTTGACTGCATTCCGATCACCGACTTGCGCACCCATGGAATCTCCCTCCATCGGCCCCTCCCTGTACTGGAACTTTGCGCCTGTGACCGTCCATCCTCAAGGGCCAAAGGTCCCTGATACGCCCACTTCTTGACCATCCGCTCCCCTCAAGTCTCCATGCGAAGCGAGAGGTGGCGATGGAGCCCGGTGAGGGAGGGCAATGATCTGTCCGACTCGGCCCACGCCCGGAAGCGAGGGGCTGCTCAGAAGCCCCCCTGGAAGAAAGGCATCTGGGGCGCACGGACCCCACGGTGGCAATCAGACTCCTGGCGTCCGGCTGTGCCATCGTGCCGCTCAGGATGTGGTCAGTGCTCTCCCATACGCTGACTTCATGGACCACCGCGATCACGCCGCCACCAACGTTGTCAGGTTCGAATCAGGGGCTTGCTGGCGCACGGTGAGCCGTGGCCCCGGCCGTGGGGTAGATACTCCCCCCGTCTGCCCAGTCTCGTCCGGTGGGCCGGCCGGGCGGAGGTCGGCAAGAAGGTGATCGGCCAGTGGTCATGCGAACGACACGCTGACGTACTCGGTGACCTTCGATGCCCAGGTCCGATCCAAGGAGTCACCCGTTTGCCCTGACATGACGCTCATGCTCAGCGGGCCGGTCCCCACTCCCTGAGAAGTGTCACCAGCCCGTCGGTCGGGGCGATCCAAGATCTGTGAGGCGACAGAAGCCATGGGACACCCAGCCTCTGCCTATTGAGGTCCTGGTGGCTCTCCGACGAGCCATTCCCCTAGTCGCCTACGGGCTAGTCGCCTACGGCCCGCGACGCTACCTACGGTGACCGAGGCTGACCGTGTCCGGTCACCACGTGCCGGAAGAAAGTGCGGAGGGTGCATTGATACTCAGCGAGGACAGTCCAGTCGAAGTTGCGCAACCAGTGGCGACGGCCCCGCTCGCTCCCGGCCACGATGGATCGGCCAGGGTCGCGTTCGGAGTGGCGTAGGGCGCGAAGGAACCGGTCACGGCACCACCGGTGATGGTGATGGCCGAGGGTGAGCCGACGACCGAGAACGCCGGTGGGATCCACAATGTCGGTGCGCCGGCGGGGTTCACCCACTTGATCTTGAATGCTGCGACAGTGGGAGTGAGCGTACCGCCGCCGAAGATCGTCGTGCAGTTGTTGCTGCCGGCTCCGACGAACCTCACCTTGCCGATGAGCTTACCGAAGACGGTACTCAGTGGTGGGGGGGTCGTCGAGGTGTGGCATCCGGTCCCGACTGTGCCGGTGCTTGAGGAGCCGAGTGTTGCCTTGACCTTGAATGTCTCGTGTGTTGCCGTGCCACCGTTCCTCAGAGGTGGGGAGAAGGCGATCGTGCCGCCCCACGCGCCGTTCGTGGCGTTGCACGTCACGGTGCCCGGGAAGATCGGGCTGGCCCCCGCCACCCCGGGCGCCACCGTGACCAGAAGGAGCGATGGCAAGGTCATCGCCGCCAGAAAAAGGACAATCTTGCGCACCATCGCATCCCCCGGTTTCGCCGCCGCCGGATCCTCTCCGCCGTGCTGGCAAGGCTAGTGGCAGGTGAGGCCCGATGCTCGTGGAGGATTGCGACCTTCCTCACCAGGGAGAATGCACCCGTGTCGACTCCAACCTCGCGCTCAGGGTTGCCAGCAGCCCTGACGCTCACCGCGCAGAGCACCGGCGGCGCCGATGTCACCGCGGCGATGACCGTAGTGGCAGTCTGATGGCCCATGTCCGGACCACTACGGAGCCGTCGCCCGGGATGGTCGGGGTGAGGGAGCGATGGTTGTTCATTTGCGTCGGCCACGGGAGCCCGACGTTGCTGGGGGGCGGGCCAAGGGTCGCGTAACCTGAGCGGAGCGTTGGCAGGTTCGGGCGTAAACGACCGATTGCGACCGACTGCCTCGGTCCATAGGGGCCACGCCTGACTACCTGTGTCTGAAACCGCATGCACCATCAAGGCTGGGGCAATGGCTTCCATCTGCCGGCGCACCACGACACCGCTGACCGGTCGGTACGACGCCTGCATGGACGCTCTCGAGGGGGTGACCGATGCGCTTCGGGCCGAGGCTGCTGGCGATGGCGCGAGGGCCCCTTCGGTTGTGACTTTCGCCTCTTGCTCCGTGCCGACGCACCGTCAAAATTGAAGAAGAAGCCAATGGGAGAGGTGGGAACGTGGTTGCAGAGGATGCTTACGAGTCGCTGATCCGCCGGACCTACCAGGATTTCGAGTCGGTTGACTTGGACCTCTTGAGGGTTGTGATGGCAGAGGGCGTCGTCTGGCACGAACCAGGACGCAGCAGCCTGGCCGGTAACTACAAGGGGCCGGAGGCCGTGCTCGGCTTTCTCGCAAAGTTGAAGTCGGAGAGTGGCGGCACGTTCAAGATCGAGGTGTTGGACGTACTCAGCAAACCCGAGAGGGTTGTTGTGCTTCAACGTGACACTGCGAAGAGGAACGGCAGGGATCTGAACGTCATCGTGGCCGTGGAGTTCGAAATCCATCACGGAAAGATCACCGAGGTCACCGTCTACCAGGCCGACACCTATGTGTTCGACGAGTTCTGGGCGGATTAGTGCCGTGACCGCCAGCGTTGCCGGTCACGGCACTGATTGTCATGCCGTCTCCTCTGTGTGAGCGTCGGCCCACTTCAAGATGGCATCGGCTGTGGTCTGATCGAAGATCACGCCGAGGTGCCCGACGTTCGGTACCTCGAGGAACGTATGTGGCCGGGTCGGTTGCGTGGCACCCTTCGGCACCAACCTGTCGTTCGCCCCGGTGATCACAAGGATCGGTGGGCGTGGGCCAGGGATTGCTTCCACGCTCCTTAGGTAGGCGCTATTCGTCCCCATCTCCCTCATGACCGGTAGCGGGCCGAAGCGTGACAGCGAGTGGCCCCGGTGCGGCGTGCCAATCGTGACGAGTGCATCGATGGGCGCTCCAAGTGCTCCTGCGTGCTCGGCGACCAGACCTCCCATGGAGTGCCCGACGACCACGATTGTGTCGTGTATGTGATCCAGTTCGTCGATCAGGCTGACCAGGCGCTTCGCTGAGGTGGCGATTGGACCGAAGGCCAATCGCTCGTTGAAGTACTTGGTCCGCCAGCCCTGTTCGCGGGCGCTGCGCCTGATCGGAGTCAGCGGCCATTCGTTACCGGGAGCAGCGAAACCTCCCACGAAAACCAGCGTCCTGCTCATCGTTCAGGACTTGGAACAGTCGGGCGCCGTGCGGCGAGCTTGCATCTCGGGTTCCCCAGTTCAGCCGAGGGCTTGGAGAGATTCACGGTCAGGGTGACGACGCACTCCGAGCGGTGTGCGCACCGGCGCTCGGTGTACATCCGGACCGCTCGCTCACGCACCTCCGGGGAGTTCCAGATTGTTCTCGGCATTGCTCCATCCTCTCAAGGAAAAGGAGCCTCCAGGATTCGCGGGCCGATTCATGGGCCCTCCGCTGGGAGTTGATCCGAGCAACTGCCGGCCGAGTACGGTCCGCGCACCCCCGGAACGGCACTCGTGACCTGTACCGACTGGTTGGTCGAATGACGCGGCGAAACCATCGACGTCGGCCTGCAGCGTCGGGCCCGGGCGGCAACCGCTCCCCACCCGGCGCACGAAGGATCGCTCACGACCCTCGTCTCCCAGCTGGCTCACGATGGGTCCGACGATGACAGTTCCGTGTTCGCATCCAGCTGGTGTGACCCCGGGTAGCCCGAACACGGAACTGTC
>Ga0224558_1004636_pt1 | contig 10567 bp, 10 predicted proteins | sample 714S32024metaG_FD_180682 | JGI IMG/M metagenome (GOLD analysis project Ga0224558, IMG submission 180682) | Peat soil microbial communities from Stordalen Mire, Sweden - 717 S3 20-24 | ecosystem: Environmental > Terrestrial > Soil > Wetlands > Peat | place: Sweden: Norrbotten County, Stordalen... | reverse complement strand
GCTCCCTGATGGTCGCGCCGACTTGACTCTTCAGCTTTACCCTAGACCATTCCTGAAAATGCGACGCGCCGGGCCGCCCCGTCCCCTAAGAGGAGGGCTGCCACCTTCCACATGTTTCAAATTCGATGGAAGGCCCGCTGGATCTCCTTCCAAGAATACAGCAAAGCTATTGGACGTCCATGGGGGCAAGAGGTTGGGTGGCTGGTTTTTGCCAGTTCCACTAGTAACCATTCCATTCGAACCGGGTCGAGCGGGGTATTGACCTTAATGGCGGAATGACAGGCGATGGAAGCGGCAATGCGCGTGCGCAGAGCCGTAAGATCATGATTATGCGTAGGTTCGTCTGAATCGGCGCTGGATTGCTCGATAACCTCGGCTAACATCCTCTCCAGAGCCGCTCCCTCCAGGCCAACCGGGGCAGCCTTCACCGCAAGTGTTTGAGGGCCAAATGGTTCCACCTCGAAGCCGTTGCGTTCCAGCTCATCGGCGATGCCGGCGAATACCACCATCTGGGATGCCTTTAGTTCCACAAGCATGGGCATTAGTAACCTTTGGCGCATTACCTGCTCAACCTGGCGATCTTTTAAAATTTTCTCAAAAAGTATTCTTTCGTGTGCCACATGCTGGTCGATAATCCACAAACCATCGTCACCGGTGGCCAGAATGAACGACTCGCGCAACTGTCCCAGCGGCCGCAGCGAGCCCAGGTGGTCGAGGTTGGCGGCGGCTTGCTCGGCCTCGATAAGGGCCGTTTCCGCTGCGGGATTCGTGCCGGTGGCATCGCTGGGGTTGGGGGAACAGTCGCCTGCAGGCGGCAGGCTGAGTGGCTGAAAGAGTGCCGCCGCAGCCTCGCTCCACGCTTTCTGGTCGCCCCAGTCGCCCGTTTGGAGACTCTGGGCGGTAAAGGGCAGCTTGCCGGGGACTGGTGTGGGCAGTTGATGCGTCAGCTCAAAGGCTTCGGCATCAGCCCCGGCTGTCTGGAACGCGGCCAGATCGGAGTCGGGCTGCGCGGGAAATCGCATCGAATCCGGTGAACCGGGCAAAGGCGAAGCGGCTGGAGGCATCAGCGAAGGGCTGGCTGCGGGCGCGGAATCCAACGCTGCCAGAAAACCGGCTGCGGGCCTGGCTTGGATGAGCGCCGTGCGCAAACTGTCGCGGACAAAGTCGTGGATAAGGCTCTGCTGGCGAAAACGGACCTCGGTTTTGGCGGGATGAACGTTCACATCCACCTCTTCGGGCGGCATCTCCAGGAAGAGCAGTACCACCGGAAAGCTGGTGGGCGGAATCACGTTGCGATAAGCCTCGGTGATGGCGTGCATCAGCAGCCGGTCGCGGATCAGGCGCTTGTTGATGAAGATATAGATGGAATTGCGGTTCAGCTTTTGCAACTCGGGCTTGGAGTAGAAGCCGGTTAATCGAAGAGCGCCGGGGATGCGCGCGGGCTCGTCGGGATTCTTCTTCCAGGGCGGCGGCTCGGGCAATCCGGCGTGGGCCAGAGGGGTCTCGGCGGCCACGGGCAGCAGTTGGGCCAGCGTCTCCTTGCCAAAAATCTGGTAGATGCGCTCGGCCGTGCGGGCGACTGGCGGCGCGGAAACGATTGTGTGCGTGGCGGAGATGAGCTCGAAGTGCTTCTCGGGGTGGGCCAGAGCGTAGTGAGTCACCAGTGCTGTCACGTGGGCCAGTTCGGTAGATTCGGCGCGGAGAAATTTACGGCGGGCGGGAGTGTTGAAGAAGAGATCGGCGACGGCCAGCGAGGTGCCGCGTGGCAGAGCCGCGTCGTCCACGTGGAGGATTTTGCCACCGGCAATCTCGACGCGTGTTCCAGCGCTCTCCTCGCCCGTGGCTGTTTCCAGCGTCACGCGGGCCACAGAGGCGATAGAGGGCAACGCCTCGCCGCGAAATCCCAGCGTCGCAATGGAGAGCAAGTCGTCGGCGGTGCGGAGTTTAGAGGTGGCGTGGCGCTCAAAGGCCAGCAAGGCGTCGTCGCGATTCATGCCGTTGCCGTCGTCGGTGAGGCGAATGAGCTTGCGTCCGCCCGCCTCAACCTCGACCCGGATGCGGTTGGCTCCGGCGTCCAGGGCGTTCTCCAGAAGTTCCTTCACGACCGAGGCAGGCCGGTCCACCACCTCGCCGGCGGCGATCTGATTGGCAACCTGGTCGGGAAGTACGCGGATGCGGCCCATACGGCTCTAAGAGTAACGCAGGGGGTGAGTGTGGGGTCCGTTGAAAACGTGTCACAAATGCCAAATGCCGCCCGGAGGCGGCATTTGCCAACAAGAATCAGTGCAGCGGCGCTAAATGCCCAAGCCGAACTCGCCGGTCTGGCGCTTGCCGGCCTCAGAGTAGAAGTCGTAGGGGGTACGATGGTTGAACTTGTAGCGCTTGCGGAGTTCACGGCCCACGAAGATGCCGAGCGCGGCCACGGCCATTCCCACCGAAAGCCAGCCAATCACCCGTAGGGTGCTGGATTCTTTTGTCTCTTTGGTCTCTTCTTCGGCTGTCAAGGCATCGGGTTCAGTGGACATGAGCTGAATTTCTCCTACTTGAACATCATACCGCTGTATTGGCTGAACTGGATGTGACGACCGACAGCCGTATTTCGGCCCTCTGGAGTAGCAGGACCAAACCCAGTTTCATTTACTCGATAGAGTCGATGCGCGCGAGCCATGCGGCTTTTGTCTCCACGGGAAGGAAGCTCGCACGGATGGAGTTGCGGGCGAGTTGGCGGAGTTCGTCGCGGGTGAATTTCTGCTCTGTGTGGGCCAGCAGGTATTCGTTGGCAAGGTCTGAGCCGAAAAAGGCCGGGTCGTCGGAGTTGAGCGTGACGAGCAGGCCGAGATCGAAGAGGCGGCGCAGCGGGTGGGCGGCAAACGAGGGGCAGACGCCCGTGCGGACATTTGACGTAGGGCACAACTCCAGTGGCACTTCTCGTGCTCTTAGCTCTTGAACGAGATTTTCGTCCTGAATGGCTGAAACAACGTGGCCGATGCGCTCCGAGCCAATGGCGAGAGCTTCCCAAATGGCCTCAGAACCGGTGGTTTCGCCAGCGTGGTTAGTAAGCCGCAGTCCTGCCCGCGCCGCCTGGGTATAGAAAGCGCGAAAAGGCTCGGAGCCGGTGCGCCGCTCATCGCCGCCTAATCCAATTCCGATAATCGAGGGATGCGTGGGTTTGAGTTCGACGGCCTTCAGAAAGACGCGCTCAGCTTCCGGCACGGTGAAGTGGCGTACGGCGTCAAAAATCCAATAGAGCGAGAGGCCCAACTCATGTTCCGCGCGTTTCCGCGCTCGTTCAAGGCCGGTGAATATCGGCTCGAAGGCTGCCGGATCATGGTTGCGCCAGAGGTAGATGACGCCCACCGAGATGTAGACCTCGGCATGAACCACGCCCTGCTCGGCCAAGTGCTCCATCATGTGCCAAGCGGCCAGTTCGTAGTCTTCCGGGCCAATCAGCAGGCGTGTGACAGCCTTGAAGGCCTCCATAAAGCCGGTAAAGTCGGTGAACTCGTAAAGCGCTTCAGCCTCGGCCAGCGTGAGCGGGCGTGCGTCGTGGCGGAGGCTCAGCTCAACCAGCGTAGAGGGCAGAATCGTGCCCTCGAGGTGCAGATGCAACTCGGCCTTGGGCAGGCGACGAATGAAGTCTTCAATCTCCATTGTCATAAGAGTCTACTTCAGCCCAGCAAACTCCGAGCGATGGCGGCTGTAAAGGAAGTAGATCAGCAGGCCCGTGACAAGCCACGCGAAGAAGGCCATCCAGGTCATTACTTCCAAACCCATCATCAGAACGACACAGAAGATGATGCTCAGCACCGGGAATAGCGGCCCGAGTGGCACGCGGAAGCTGCGATGACGCTCCGGCTCGCGAAGGCGCAGGATGAGCACGGCGATGGAAACCAGCACAAAGGCGAAGAGGGTGCCGATGTTGGAAAGATTCGACACGGTGCCAATGTCCAGCAATCCGGCGGGAACACCCACCACAAAGCCAGCCACCCAGGTGGCCACAGCGGGTGTGCGGAACTTGGGATGGATGTGGCTGAAGACGGTGGGCAACAGCCCATCGCGCGACATGGCGAACCAAACGCGCGCCTGGCCAAGCTGGAAGACGAGGATGGAGGAGATCATGCCCAGCATGGCGCCGATAAGCACAAAGAGCCGCACCCAGATGAGGTTGTGGCCGCCGGGAAGCAGCGAGAGCCGCTTGATGGCGTTGACCACCGGCGCCGCGTCACCCATCACCGATTGCCATGGGACAATGCCGCTGAGCACCAGAGCCACTCCGCCATAGAGCACGGTGCAGGCTACCAGCGTAGCCATGATGCCGAAGGGCAGATCGCGCTGTGGGTTTTTGCACTCCTCGGCGGCTGTGGAGACTGAGTCGAAGCCGATGTAGGTGAAAAAGATGATGGAGCCGCCGGTCAACACGCCAGTCCAGCCGTTGGGCATGAAGGGGTGCCAGTAGTGCGGCTTGATGAAGCTGGCGCCGGCACAGATGAAGACCAGGATGGCGGCCATCTTGATCAGAACCAGGACGTTGTTGGTGCGGGCCGACTCGCGGATGCCGCGCACCAGAATGACAGTGAGAAGCATGACGACAAGGAAGGCGGGGATGTTGAAGCCGAAGTGCCAGCCAGACTTGTAGAGGTCGTTGCCGGCCAGATCCTGGAGTCCGGTGGGCAGATAGGCCGGGGAGATCCATTGCACCGGTGGATGGAGGCCGAACCAGTCAAGCAGATCGACGATATGAGCCGACAACCCCACGCTGACGCTCATGTTGCTGAAGGCGTATTCCAGAATCAAATCCCAGCCGATGATCCAGGCCACGAGTTCGCCGAGCGTGGCATAGGTGTATGTGTATGCGGAGCCGGCGATGGGAATCATTGACGCCAGTTCTGCGTAACAGAGCCCGGTGAAGACGCAGACAATAGCCACCAGCACCAGCGAAAGGGCAAGCGCCGGTCCCGCGCCGGGCCGTCCTGCCATGGCCGTGTGGTGGATGAGGTAGTGCAGCAGCGGGGTATCCCGGATATTCGGCACATCGAATTTTTGGCCGGCCATGGCGGTGCCGATGACCGTGAAAATGCCGGACCCAATCACCGCTCCGATGCCCAGCGCGGTCAGTGACCAGGGCCCGAGGGATTTTTTCAGGGAGTGCCCGGGCTCTTGCGAGTCGCGGATCAACTTATCGATGGACTTGCGGGCAACTAGCTGTCTGAACAGGGCGGTTCTCCTCATCCCGCTGTCGGCGGGGGCCTGAGAATGGCAGAGCCTTGCCGGCTAGTAGAGAGTTTTCCGGTTGAGGGTGCCTTCGACGCAGTTTACAGGGTGAGGGTGTGCTGATGGAACTCCGCACTGTTCCGCTCGGGTCCAGAGGCTGGCGGCAGAGGAGAAAAACTAATGGGACTGGAGGAGGGCAAACTGGGGTTCCGGGCCTGCCGCAACCTCGCTGGCCAGCCCGGAACACTGTTTCTTCATGAAGATCGCTTACCGCTTCGAGACGCCGCGCGCGAGCTTCTTGACCTTCTTCTTTTTCGATCCGCGGGGTTCCGTCCGCTTCGCCTTGGGAGCGGCCTTCTTACGGGCGGCGCGCTTCAGCTTCTTCCGTTCCTGTGTATCTTCGATCTTGGTAGTGTCTGCCACTCGTAACCTCTTTCGGTGCAATCTATTCAGGGTTTCCCGCAAATCGTGCGGATGCAACCCCTAGAATAACAGGGTTTGTGTGCCTGCGAAAGCGGCGCTAGCGCGTGAAAACCCGCGCTGAATCTGTTTCCGGCGTACAATTAAAGATAGATTTGAATCATCAGACCCGGCCTTCGAATTGGAAAAGCCTCTTCGGCTCTAGCCTTCCCACCGTCCTGACGAGTTCCGCACCCCACGCAGTAATCACCCGTTGACCGGAGTAAATTCATGCGTTCCGACAAGATACACCGCGCGCTCGCGCAGGGAATGAACCGCTTTGAAGTCTGCCAATTGGTAGCCAAAGGCGTCAAAGCTACCCACAAGACCGGCGCGCGCTTTGAGGATTCAATTAACGATGTGCTGCAATATTTAGGCACCCACGTCACGCTCAGGGAAAATCTTCACCCGGCCGTTCCCCAGGTCAGCGTCAAGAGCCTCAAGCCGGCTGCATAGGCTCACCGGGCCAGCCTTAGCAGGCCGGAGTTAAATTCCACCAAACGCAAGAAAGGGACGGCATAGCGCCGTCCCTTTCTCTTTGATTCCGAACCGGTTGGAAGGGTGGTTACCCTTAGACAACCTGGACGTTCTCAGCCTGCCAGCCCTTGGGACCCTTGGTCACGTTGAACTGGACGCGCTGGCCCTCTTGCAGTGAACGGAAGCCGTTCGACTGGATGGCGGTGTGATGAACAAAGACATCCTCGCCGTTTTCGCGGCTCAAAAATCCAAAACCCTTGGCGTCATTAAACCACTTGACTGTGCCTGTTTCCATTGTGTGTTACTCCTTCGATACTGATTTACCGCGAACGCAATGTGGAAGTTTGCGAGTAGGCGGTAACCGGAACAGGCAAGAACTTCAGATCGAATTCTACGATTGAATAGAGTGTAGCACGGTTTGGTCAACCGGCACCGAAATTTCTGGCTGAGCCGGGTGAGAGCCGCTGGGAAGGTCCCAATTCGGGACCGGAGGTTGTCTGGCATCTCCTTTGGAAAGATGTGGCGGGAGCGGGGCACGGGGTACACTCATTCTGGCAGCGGAGGGCTGACTTTTGACCAATGAAAACAGCCGGGTGCTTGTCCTCAACCCCGGATCGACCTCCACGAAGTTTGGAGTATACGCAAGAGACGGCGCCGAGCTGGTGCGCACCATCCGGCATGGACAGGACGAGCTGGCCGGCTTTCGCGGGCAGCCGATGCTGGCGCAGTTGGACTATCGCGCGGAGCTTATCGAGCAAGCGCTCGCGGCGGCTGGATACGCGGCAGACGGATTTGCGGCCGTTGCCGGCCGGGGCGGGCTTTTGCCGCCAACGGCCTGTGGCACATTTTTGGTGGACGATGCGATGGTGGCTGAGCTGCGCCTGGCTCGCCGCGGCGAGCACGCATCCAACCTGGGCGCATTGCTGGCGCTCCGCTTCGCTCAGGCTGCCAGGGTGAACGCCTATATCGTGGACCCGGTGACAGTAGACGAGTGGGAGCCGTGCGCGCGCCCCACAGGCTCGCCGCTGGTGCAGCGCACGTCAGTCGGCCACGCCCTGAATACCAAGGCCGTGGCGCGGCGGTATGCGCGAGAGCAGGGCCGTGCCTACCAGACGCTGCGGCTTATTGTGGCGCACCTGGGCAGCGGAATCACCGTCTCGGCCCACCAGGACGGACGGATGATCGACAGCAATTCCATCGAGGAAGGCCCATTTGGCGTTGACCGCAGCGGGGGGTTGCCGGTGCGGGCGCTCATCAAACTTTGCTTTAGCGGCAAATACACCCAGGACCAGCTTGACCGCCATGTCTTCGGAGACGGCGGCCTCTTCGCTTACCTGGGTACGCGCGACCTGGTCGAGGTGGAACGGCGCATCGACGCGGGCGACCAGGAAGCCGCTCGATTCTTCGAGGCGATGGTCCATCAGGTTTGCAAAGAAGCGGGAGCTATGGCCGCGGTGCTCAAGGGCAAGGTGGACGCTGTGCTGCTGACCGGCGGAATGGCGTATTCAGAGAGGGTGGTGACGCAGTTGCGCGGTAGCCTGGACTGGATTGCGCCCATCCGCGTTTATCCCGGCGAGGATGAATTGCAGGCCCTGGCTGAAGGTGTCTTCCGCGTGCTAAGCGGTGAGGAGCAGGCAAAGAGATTGGGAGCGTAAGCTGTGGCGAACCAGGAAACGCTTGAAGCCAAAGCATACCGTGAGTGGATATGGCGATAGAATTCTCTCCTTCTTCTGAGACGCTCAGCATTGCGGGGATATTGAATGCTCTGGGAATCAATGGCGGCGACGCCGCCGTGGATTCGGAACCTTATCTCGTGATTCCCGGCAACTGGGGTCCACGTTGGCTGATTCCGGCGCGGCCGCGCGCTTCCGCCTTCGCATTGAGCACGTGGCGGCCTTACACGATTTCCAGCCGGTTCAAATGGTTCGCCATACGCATGGCCGCGCGCACCGGCGCATTGCAGCTTGCTCACTCTGTATCGAGCGTGGCCGTCTCCCGGTCATGCGCGCAACAATGGTTCGAAAGGTGCGGCATTCGATCCCAGACCGGGGATATGGTCATTCTGGTCGGCAATCCATCTCCCGACAGAAAGTTAGTCGTCTTCTTGCTCGATGACGCGCATCGCATTGCGGCGGTTCTCAAAGTCGGGCTGACAGTTGGAGGCGGAATAAGCGTCCTTCATGAAGCTGAGATGCTCCGCAAGCTGGAGCAATACTGTTGGGCGCCTAAGCTTCTATCGGTTCACTCCGAAATGCGGGCAGCCGCACAGGAATTTGTGCATGGCGCAATGCCGGGCCGTAGATTTCGGCCTGAATTCATGGAAATTCTTTGTCGCCTGCCTCGCAGCGGCGGGTCAAAAAACTTGGCTCATCTTGCCGGCGACATGGCTCGGCGTCTCGGCCCGTTCAAGGCTCAGTTGGATAAGATAGCTCCCGATATTCTCGACCGCTCTTTAGACTGCCTCGCTCTCGATATCTCCGTGCCAACGATGTTAGTGCATGGAGACTTTACGCCCTGGAACATGCGCAAAAATACGAAGGTGGGTTATGTCCTCGTTGATTGGGAGTGGGCTGATTTTGCCGGCCTGCCCGCATACGATCTGCTGCATTTTCAATTCAACGACGACCGCCATTTTGGCGAAAAGGCCGGAGGCTATGCGGCCATTCGTGCAAGGTCTATCTGTGCGGAATACTTCCGCCGCATGGACCTCGATGCAGAATTATTATCGCGGCTTGCCGTCGCGTTTCTGCTCGATCAGCTCGAATCGCACTGTAAACAGCGGGGTTCCCAGTACACCGCCTATACATTACGCCAACTCGCGGCCGTCACCGGCGAACTCGCCTCCACGCCCTGGTTTGGCGCTCTCAGCTCGGGCGGTAAATCATGAACGCGCCTTAAGGGCTGTGCGCCCATTTGAAAGCCGGTTTAACTTATCCAGATTCCGCCGAGCGACTTAAGCCATTCAACTGTTTCCTTGACCCCATCTTCCAGCGAATACTTCGCGCTTCCCAAGAGCGTAACGGTCGGGGTCATATCGACAAGATAGCTTTGCGTCATGCTTCGGTAACGGCTCGTGAACAATGGAAACGGCCGTCCAGTAAGCCTGACAATATCCCCTATGAGCGCAATTCCTCGCAGGACGGGCCGAGGGGCAACGCGGAGAGGGCGGCCCGTGAGGGCCACAGTAAACGCGGAAGCCCATAGCTTGATGTCCGCGGGAGAATCCCCCAAGTAAAACGTCTTTCCAGAAACCGCATCGGCCGGCGCCGCGAGAATCTTCACGGTATATTCGGCCACGTTGCCAACATACCCATACGCGCGCACCACTGCCGCGCCTCCAGGATGAACGTACTGCCCCTTCTTTACAACCAGCCAAAACTCTTGCGGGTAGCGGGGATGCCATGGGCCCCATATATTCGTTGGCCGCACAATGGTCCAAATGCCCGGAAGGTTTGCATCCTGGCGAACCATTTCCTCCATCATGCTCTTGCTTTCTCCATATAGATTCACCGGACGATATTCCCGGTCACTCTGCGCCAGTGGGCCTGCCCGCACTACGTACTGAGTCGAGTAATAAATTGTCCGCTCTACGCTTCCTGCGGCCTTGATTGCTTCAATAAAATTTGCGCTGCCCTCTATGTTAATTCTGTAATCATCCAGAGTGCGCCCTTCGCCATCTGTACGGGCGGCCATGTGGATCGCATGAGTCGGACGAAACTCCCTAACGGCGCCGATAAATGTTGCCGTATCCAGAAGATCGCCTTTATGCCAATACGGCAAGTGACTGGCCAGCTTTGGTTTCTCGCGGTCGACGTTGAGTACATTGACATCCGGAAAGGCGCTTAGTATCTCCCCAACGACGCGCGTCCCGATAAAACCGCTTCCTCCGGTTACTAATACTCGCACTCTCTTCCCACTCATCCCTTCAATTGAGATAGCGCGTTCTCCATAGCCTTGCGATGCGCGTCGATCGTGAAATAGCGTAAATATCTCTCTCTCGCCTTCCGGCCCATTCTTTCGCGGAGAGAAGAGTCGCTGACTAATTGAACCAGAGCGTCCCGGCAGCCAGCTACATCACGTGGCTCGCAAAGGATCGCGCAGCTTCCTTCTTCAACAACCTCAGGTATCCCACTCCACCGGGTTGCCACTACGGGAAGGCTGAAACACATAGCCTCAACAAGAACGAGGCCAAAGGTCTCTGAATGAAAAAAGCTCGGGAAAAGGAAAATATCCGCGTTTCGGTAGTATTCCCACTTCCCGTATCCAATCTGCACGCCTGGGAACTTGAACCGCAGCCTGAATCTCGTCTCAATCATAGATTCAGCGCGCGTGTGAACATCCGGCGAGTCCCACTCCCCAATACATGTTAGTTCCACATTCATTCCCGCCATCAGCAACTGTTGCACGGCGTTGATAGCAA
>Ga0224558_1004634_pt1 | contig 10570 bp, 3 predicted proteins | sample 714S32024metaG_FD_180682 | JGI IMG/M metagenome (GOLD analysis project Ga0224558, IMG submission 180682) | Peat soil microbial communities from Stordalen Mire, Sweden - 717 S3 20-24 | ecosystem: Environmental > Terrestrial > Soil > Wetlands > Peat | place: Sweden: Norrbotten County, Stordalen... | reverse complement strand
TGGAACTCATTGACGATCTGCTCGTCGGTAATGTGCAGGACGTAAAAGTCCGACGCAAAGGCTGGGGCCACGCTGAGAGACTGGACTTGCACGCTGACGCCTTCGCTGCACGAGATCACCAGAGTGAACAGCTCGGGAGGCGTGTTGGCGGGCACGGTGGCCTTGAGCTGCCAGCCGGGCTCCGTCCCCCGATTGATTGTGGAATAGGCCGCAGATATGACCGGGCAATTCCATGCCCGCAAGTCATTGGAGATCGTGACGCTCCAGCCGGTGGCTGAGGGCGCGGCTTTGATTTCCGCAGTGAATTGCCGGTTCGCCGGCGAGTCAAGGGCAACGATGGCGGGCAGGGCGAAGCGCGGCCGCCAGAGCGCGCCGTCATTGCGGTTCAAGGCTCCGGCGGTTAGCGGCTGCAGCTCCGCCAGCAGCAGCACTGAGAGCAACCAGAGCCCGCCGTTCTTTGCGGTCGGCGCGAAGGAGAGATTTAGCACAGGCTGATCTTACTATGGACCGGCATTGCCTGTGTCTCGTATAAACCTATGAGTTGCCGAGGCGTGCCTCAGTCTGGGAAACCCCGGGCGTTTCGCCTTGTCGTCACGCAACAGGAACGCTTGGCAAGCCCGCCTTGCTCCCCTAAAGTAGGGAGCAGATGAACTGGCCTTTTCCAAGCTGCCACCTTGGGCGGCGCGTGGTGCGCGGGGTGATCGTGGCCGGAATGCTCGCCCTGCCCGGCGGAGTCGCGGCGGGGGCTGAGGGGGAGTCGGCGGCCGGCCGGCCGGTGCTGGGGAAAAATGCCGATGGCTACCTGGAGGTGTTCCGAGTCGGGACTGATGGAGAGTTGTTTCATCGGTGGCAAAGGAGGGCCAGCGGCGACTGGTCATCGTGGGCCAGCTTGGGTGGGACGCTGCTGCCCGGCATCGCGGTGGTCACCAACGGTGATGGCCGGATGCAGGCCTTTGGGGTGGATCGAACAAACCACACGCTTGAGTATATCCGGCAGGAAGCGACCAACAGCGTTGAGTGGTCGGGTTGGACGAACCTGGGGGGCGCGATTCGGTCGCCGGTCACGGTGGGACAAAACGCAGACGGGATGCTGGAGGTGTTCGCCCTGGAGGCGGGCGGCAACGGGGTAAAGCATCTACGGCAGACCAACGCAACCGATGGCTGGTCAGGCTGGGAGGACTTGGGGGGCGGAGTAGAATCGCAGCTCGCTGTGGCGAGAAACCAGGATGGCCGGCTGGAACTATTCGGCCTCGAGGCCGGCTCGCACCAGTTGGTGCATCGCTGGCAAAACCGTCCCGGAGGCAACGCTGACTGGTCGGGGTGGGTGGGTCTTGGCGGCGCGATCGAACCCGGCTTCGCGGTGGGTCAAAATGTGCTGGGACTGCTGGAGGTGTTTGCCGTGGCCCGGACCAATAACGGCGTGGTGCGGATCTGCCAGAGCGCGCCGGGCGAAAGTCTGAAATGGACTGCCTGGGAGGCTTTTAGCGGACCGCTCCCGATCACCGCGCCCGAGCGGTCCTCGTCCCCGCAACCCAATCCCTCGCTGACGGCCCAATCTTCCCCGGGAGCAACGACACCTTCAGGGACGAACAGTGCGGTACCGCCAAAAAGGTCGAGCGGTTCGGCTGATACGCAGCGCCCGGTGGTTTCTACTGTGAAGCCGGACTTGGCGACCGCGCAGAGCGCGGACGGCCGCATGGAGGTCTTCGCCGTAGATGCCCGGGAGATGACGTTGCTGCACCGCTGGGAGAATTTGACCAACGGTTCGGACGAGTGGTCGGCGTGGGCGAGCATGGGGGAGTCAACGCCGTCGTGCGCAGCGGTGGGGCAAAACGAAGACGGGAATTTGGAAGTCTTCGCGGTTGATGTCCGCGATAGCAGCCGGATCAACCACCGCCGGCAGATCAGTCGCGCAAGTGACTGGCTGGACTGGTCGAGCCTGGATCATCCGACCTTCGATTACAGCACGCGCACCTGGCAAACCGATGAGGGGCTGCCCGACAACGTGGTGGAGGCAATCACGCAGACGCAGGATGGTTATCTCTGGGTGGGCACACGGGCGGGCCTGGCGCGGTTCGACGGGATGAGTTTTGCTTCCTTCGATGCCAAGAACACACCGGCGATCAAGGATTCTTCCATAACCGCGCTGTGCCGGGACCGGAACGGAAGGTTGTGGATCGGCACGGATGGGGGCGGGGTGGCGCGTTTAGAGGGCCGGGCTTTTTCGCACTACAGCAAGACCAATGGCCTGGCGGGCGACAACATCAAAGTGATTTACGAAAGGAAAGACGGGTCGGTCTGGATTGGGACGACCACCGGGCTGACACGATACGAAAAGGAGCAGTGCCGCAACTACACGAGCAAACAGGGGTTGCTCTCGGACGGGGTCACCGCGCTATTTGAGGATGCGGACACGAATCTTTGGATTGCGACCGGCGAAGGGCTGAATCGGCTGCAAGGGGAGAGCATGGTGTCGTTTGCGATGCCGAATCGGCTGCCGGGTGATTCGGTGCGGAGCATTTGCCAGGACAAGGGGGGCCGGGTCTGGATTGGCTCCAACAACGGGATGCTTTGGTATAGCTGGTATTGGACGAATTTCTACGCCTACAACTCGCGGTATGGCTTGTCCGACACTTTTGTGAGCACCATTTGCGAAGATCACGAGGCCAATCTTTGGGTGGGCACCTATAGCGGCCTGAATCGGTTCCGGGAAGGCCGGTTCTTCCCCCAACTCAACAACGAAGGGGCGCCGTTTGGGAGAGTTAACGCCCTGTTCGAGGATCGTGATGGAGACCTGTGGGTTGGTTCGGGTGAGGGGCTGGTGCGGCTGGCGCCCAAGCGGTTCTTCACGTACACGCGGCGACAGGGTCTGACGCACAACCACATCACGTCGGTGCTGGAGGACCGGAGCGGCAGCCTCTGGATCGGGACCTGGGGCGGCGGGCTGAACCAGCTACGAGGGGAGAAGGTGACGGCGCATTCGACCACCAACGGCTTTTCGGACATGCTGGTCTTATCCATCTGCGAGGGGCGCGATGGGAGCCTGTGGGTGGGCGCAGATTTTGACGGCGGGGTGACGCGACTGAAAGACGGGAAATACACCCATTATACGTCCAAAGACGGCTTGATCAACGCCCCGGTGAGGGTGCTTCACGAGGACCGCTCAGGGAATCTCTGGATCGGCACCGGACGGGGGCTCAGTTGTTTGAAGGATGAGAAATTCACCAACTACACGGTGGAGGACCACTTGGGCGAGGGTGCGGTTCAGGCCATTTGCGAAGACCACGCGGGGAATCTTTGGGTTGGGACCGAAGGGGGGTTGAGCTGCCGGGCAAACGGGCGATTCACTAATCTGACGACCGAGGCCGGGCTTTCGGCAAATACGGTGACAGCGCTTTATGAGGACAAAGCCCACGACCTGTGGGTCGGCACGAGCAGCGGCGGGCTGAACCGGTGGCGGGCCGGGCGGTTTACGGCCTATACGACGCGGCAAGGGCTCTCGAGCGATGAGGTGCTGGAAATCCTGGAGGACGGCCAGGGCTGGTTATGGATGAGCTGTTCCAAAGGGGTATTCCGCGTCCGCAAGAGAGATCTGGACGACCTCGACGGAGGGAAGACGGCGACGCTGGCCAGTGTTGCCTATGGCAAGAACGATGGCATGGAAAGCGCGCAGTGCAGCGGTATGGGAAAACCCGCGGGTTGGAAAACCCGGGATGGCAAGCTTTGGTTCCCGACCGCCAAGGGATTGGTGGTCGTGGACCCCAAAACCACCCCCATCAATCATGTGCCGCCGGCGGTGTACATCGAGCAACTCATCGCCGACCGCAAGCCGGTGCTGTACACCGGGCCGGAGCTGGAGGGCAGTGCGGGGGAGACCGGTCTTGACACAGCGGCCGGGCTTTCTGAGAGGGCTGCCATTCGCATTCCGCCCGGGCGCGGCGAGTTGGAATTCCACTATACCGCGCTGAATCTTCAAGTGCCGGAAAACAGCCGTTTCAAGTGCCGGCTGGAAGGAATTGACGCGGACTGGGTAGATGCCGGGGCCCGCCGGACGGCTCACTATTACAACGTTTATCCGGGGGAATACCGTTTTCGCGTCCTGGCCTGCAACAAAGACGGGGTCTGGAATATGACGGGGGCTTCGCTGGCGATCGCGCTGCGGCCACATTTTTGGCAGACTTGGTGGTGGCGAGGATTGGTGGTGGTGGTGGTGGTGGGTGGGGCGAGCGGAACGGCGCTCTACGTGACGCGCAGAAGGATGCAGCGCAAGCTGGCTTTGTTGGAGCAACGGGCGGCGATTGAAAAGGAGCGCGGGCGCATCGCCAAAGACATTCACGATGATCTGGGGTCGAGTCTCACCCGGATCATGATGCTGGGCGAACGGGCGGGGGAGGACCTGGACAAACGGGAAAGCCTTGGGGTGCACGTCGGCAAGATCGTGACCACGGCCCGGCGGACGGTGCAAGCTCTGGACGAAATCGTGTGGGCGGTGAACCCGGCGAATGACACGTTCGAAGGGTTGGTCCAATACATCAGCCACCATACGGACGAATTCTTCGAGAACACCAGCGTGAGCAGCCGGCTGGAAATGCCCGAGGCGCTGCCGGCGTTCGTCCTGCCGGCGGAAGTGCGGCACGATCTGTTTCTCGTCGTGAAGGAAGCGTTCAACAACGTTCTCAAGCATGCGCACGCATCGGAGGTCCGGGTGCGGGTTTCTGGAGACGATACCGCGGTCACGATTGAGATAGAGGACAACGGCTGCGGGTTCGAGCCCGCCAAGAACGGCGGCGGCCGGGTAGGCAACGGACTGACCAACATGCGCAAGCGCATCGAAGGGCTGGGCGGGGAACTCTGCCTCTCCAGCGCTCCTTCCGAGGGAACGAAGCTGAGGGTCAGGGTCAAAGTGAAACCGCCGCTGGGGGCGGTTTAGGGTCCGCTGCGGCCCGTATGTTCATACGATTGGAGGCCAGGCCCGGACAAGGTAGAATCTGGATGTGACGAGTTCAGTTGAGATGAAGCAAATTCAAGTCGCCATCGTGGAAGACGACGATGAGATCCGCGCCAACCTGGGTCATCGGATCGGCAGCAACCCGGCGTTTCGATTGCTGCGGAGTTACGGCGACGCGGAATCGGCGCTGGCGGACCTTCCCCGGCACAAGCCGGACGTGGTGCTGATGGATATCAATTTGCCGGGCATGGATGGGATTGAATGCGTGCGGGAGTTGAAAGCCAGGATGCCGAAATCGCAGTTCGTGATGCTCACGGTGTACGAAGACAGCAACCGGCTGTTCAAGTCGCTGGTGGCCGGGGCGAGCGGCTACCTGTTAAAACGCACCCCGCCGGCCAAGCTGGACACGGCGATTCGGGAAGCGTACCAGGGGGGCTCGCCGATGACTCCCCAAATCGCCCGCCAGGTCGTGCAGTATTTCCAGCAGGCGCGGGAGCCGGGACCGGAAGTGCAGCGGTTGACCCCGCGGGAAACGCAAGTGTTGCAACAGCTCGCCCGGGGTTTTCGTTACAAGGAAATCGTGGACAACCTCGCCATCAGCCCCGGGACGCTTCACAGTTACATCAGCAGCATCTACGAGAAGCTCCACGTCCACTCGCGCACCGAGGCGGTGGTGAAATTCCTGAATCGCTGACGGCGCGGGAGTGTGCCCGCCTCATTATCCCGCAACGCAAAACAACCAACCCGAAGCCCAGAATTCAAATGTCGAAACAAATCCAACTTTTAATGGTCCTGCTCATAGGCTGGGGTGCGATGCACTTCGCGTCGGCGGCGACGTTGTCAGACCCGGCGGTGGACAGCTACAACGTGCGCGTGGGCACGGAAACGTTCGCGGGCGCCTACAAGTTTACCAGCAACACGCTGCTGGTGGAGACGGCGCAGGCGATCACCAACCTGGGGAGCGACACGATCAAGCTCTATATGGGGTCGGACACCTCCAAGCAAAGCGGAGTGACGCTCACGTCCAGCATCACGAATCTGCTGACGCTGGCGCGAAACGAACCTTCCTACCGCGCGGTGCTGGACATGCCCTTTCGCCATTACATCATGTGGGAGTACCCGTTCTCCAATCCGGACGCGCCGTTTCAGGGCAATTATACCCCCACCCAGCAGGCCAACGATTACCGCGAGATGTACGACCTGACCTGTTACCTGCTGACCAACTACAGCGGTTCGGCCAAGACCTTCTATCTTGGCCATTGGGAGGGGGACGGGTATTTGGATGTCAACGGCTGGACCACCAACCCCAGCCCGACGGTGGTTACGGGGATGATTCTCTGGGAAAACATTCGCCAGAAGGCGGTGGATGACGCCAAAGCCAGCACCAGCCATAGCAATGTGAGCGTGTACTATTACGCGGAGGCCAACCGGGTGCGGGACGCGATGAACAACGGCACGAATAACAACGTGCGCGTGATCAATGCCGTCGTGCCCTACGTCACCAACCTCGATTACCTTTCGTATTCATCCTACGACGCCGCGGGCCTCGACAGTACGGACCTCTACACGACGCTCAACTACATGCAGGCGCATCTGCCCGCGAACAAGGCCGGGACAGTGCCGGGGGAACGCATGTGGATCGGCGAATATGGCTGGGGTGGCGACTCGACCGCCGCCCAGGAACCGCTCAATCGCGCCTACATCCAGCGGCTGATGGGTTGGAGTTACGGCGGGCAATGTCTTCAGTTCATCCTCTTCTGGGAGATCTACAGCAACTATAACCCGAACGGGGGGACCAACTTCTGCCTGATTGATTACACCGGCAACCAGGTCGCCTCGTGGTACCTGCAGCAGCGTTTTATCAACCAGGGGCGTTTGCTGACCGCCCAGTTCAAGGAGACCAACAGCCGGCTGCCGACCGACACGGAGTTCTCTTCCCTGATGACGCCGCTATTGAACCAAGTACTGCCGGCGCCCGTGAACCTGACGGTGGCCAACGGAGGGGTGACGGGCGTGACCGGGACGGCTGCGACCGTGGCGGGCACGGTGGGGCAGGGGGTTTATGGCAGCGACCAGGCCACGCTTTGGGTCTATTGCGGCACCCAGGATGGCGGCGCCGTGAAGGCCAATTGGCAGCAGGCGGTTCGGGTGGCGGTGAACACCAATTTCAACCCCGTCACCCTGAGCACGACGCTGACCAACCTGGCGGCGGGCGCGAACTATTATTACCGGTTCTATGTCACCAACGCCAGCGGCGAGGTGTGGGCGCCGGCTTCGGCGGCCTTCACCACCGGACTGGACCCGACGGCGTTCGGCTCGCGGATGAAGATCGTCTTCAGCGGCTACACGCGGAGCGAAGCGCTCACCAATTTCCCGGTGCTAGTAACCTTCGGCACGAGCCAGACGGGGTTCGCCTACAGCCAGTTCGCCTCGCCGACGGGCGGGGATCTGCGCTTCACGGATGCCTCGGGCACGGCGCCGGTCTTTCACGAGATAGATGAGTGGAACACCAACGGCGCCTCGAGTGTCTGGGTGCAACTGCCGGCGCTGGCGAGCGCGACCAATTTTATCTGGGCCTACTGGGGCAACCCGGCCGCGACCAATCCGCCGCCTTATGCCACGGACGGCTCGGTCTGGACGCCGAACTATTACGTAGTCTATCACCTCAAGGAGAGCGGTTTCCCCTATGCGGATAGCACCCAACAACACCCCGCCCTCAACGGCACGGCCCCCACTTCAGTCACCGGCATGGTCGGGCGAGGATGTTCTTTCAACGGCTCGCTCTCCCAATACCTCAACGCGGGGGTCCTCAACCTCGGCAATACCTTCACCCTCTCCGCGTGGGCGAACCTGGTGACCAATGCTTTTGATATCCAGACGGTCTGGGCCAGCCAGCCGGGCGGCTACGGTTCCGCTGGCTTTGCCTGGTTCGTGAATACTTATAAGACGAACAACCAGAAGCTGGACTTCTCCAGCGGTGACGGCGTGAATGGCAACGAGACCACCAGCGCCGCCGGGGCGGTCAGCTTTGGCCGGTGGCACCTGCTGACAGCGTCGGTGAACCGGACCAAAGGCAGCGTAGAGTTGTATGTGGACGGCACCGATCTGGGCGGCTCCAGTTCTGTAGTCACGGACTTCCCGTTGCAGGCCACGGTGGACCTCGGCCGGTTTACCAACAACTCGTTCTATTTCAATGGTGTGCTGGATGAGGCGCGGATCGGGGTGGGCGCCTGCTCATCGAACTGGGTCTGGGCGAGTTGGATGACCGTCGCGTCGAATACCGCATTCGCGGCTCCGGCGTCCTTGATCCGACAAACACCGTCGCTCGGGCTCGTTGCGGGCGGGGGCGGACTGTCCTTGAGTTGGCCGGCGACCGGCGTCGGCTTTGCGCTCTACGCGGCTACCAACCTGATCCCCCCGGTCACATGGGCCCCCGTCACGAACGCGCCGGCGCTGGTCAACGGCCAGTGGCAGATCTCGCTGCCGCCCGACGGCAGCGCTGGCTGGTTCTATCGGCTCCAGTCGCGATGACCGCGGTTCACCTTGCAGGCAGGTAATCCATCAACCCACATGTCATTACGTAAGCACCCGTTTTTATTGGCATTTGCTCTCAGCGCTTCCCTCGACTTCTCCTCTGCCTCCCTCCTGGCAGAAATCCCAGGCGAGTTTCGTCCTAAGCCAGTCCCTAACCCGACGGAAAAGGTCGGTGGCCCGGGCAACAAGGTCCAGCCGCCCGACACTCTGCCCAAATCCCCCGCTCCCATTCAGACCGCGCAGCGCAAACCGAAACTGGCCAAACGAGGCCAGCCCAGCCTTCGCGGCAACGAACTCGTCTTCAATGCCGGCTGGGAACTCGCTGAAGCTCCGCGCCTAAAGGCCGGCGGCGCAGCCCTCTCCCAACCGGGCGTTGATACCCATGACTGGTACGACGCCACCGTGCCCGGCACCGTGCTGACGACGCTGGTGGATCAGGGCGTCTATCCGGACCCTTATTTCAGCCTCAACAACCTGGCCATCCCCGAGAGCCTCAATAAACAGGATTATTGGTATCGCACTGAATTCACGGTGCCAGCCGCCTTCAGCGGGCGCGAGCTTTGGCTCCAGTTCGGGGGCATCAATTATTATGCCGAGATCTGGCTCAACGGCGAGTACCTCGGCCACATTACCGGCGCGTTTATCCGCGGCGAGTTCAACGTCACGCGGTTCGCCAAACCCAGCGCCCTCAACGTCCTGGCCGTGATGGTCGCCCCGCCGCCCGACCCGGGCATCCCCAGCGAGCAGTCCGTCAAGTTCGGCCCCGGCGACAACGGCGGCGCGCTCTGTCTCGACGGACCCACCTTTGTCTGCACCGAAGGCTGGGATTGGATTCCCGCCATCCGCGATCGTTGCACGGGTCTATGGCAGGACGTCGTGCTCCGCGCGACCGGCCCGGTCACCATCGCCGACCCCCAAGTCGTCACTAAGCTGCCGCTGCCCGACACCACGCGGGCCGAGGTCAGCGTCCAGACCGAGCTGCGCAACGCCTCTGCCTCCGTCCAGCAAGGTATCCTCAAGGGCGCCTTCGAGGGCGTGCATTTCGAGCGACCGGTGACGCTGCAGGCCGGCGAGACCAAGAGCGTTTCCTTCACGCCCAAAGACTACTCGCAGCTCACCCTCCGTCAGCCTCGCCTCTGGTGGCCCAATGGCTATGGCAAGCAGGAGCTTTACCATCTCCAACTCAGCTTCATCACCAAGGACAAGCAGGAATCGGATCGCGCCTCCGCGCGCTTCGGCGTCCGCGAAATGAGCTACGAACTTGGTGTGAAGCAGGCCGATGGCAAAGTCGAGCGCGTCGAGTTTCGGCCCACCCTGGCGCGCGGCGCCAGCCAGCCGGTCATTGATAATCGTCGCGACACCATGGTGTGGGGTTTGGAGAACAAGGAGAAACGCGCCCAGGCGGCTGGGCCCGGCGCAAAGATTCCGAAGACCCCCTTCTGGTATGGCGAAGGCCAGGCGACGACCGTGGGTCTGTGGCCGGGCGCGGAGCAATCGCCCGCGCTCCGCCCCATCAGCGATCCCGCCATGGGGCCGTTCCTGGTGGTGAAGGTGAACGGCCAAAAGATTGAATGCCTTGGGGGAAACTGGGGCATGGACGACGGCATGAAGCGCATCTCCCGCGAGCGCCTGGAGCCTTACGTGCGCCTGCACCGTGATGCCAATCTCACCATGATCCGTAACTGGAGCGGCCAGAGCACGTCGGAGGTTTTCTACGATCTCTGCGACGAATACGGCCTGCTGGTCTGGAATGACTTCTGGCTCAATACTGAAGGCCAAAATTACAACCCGGTGGACAACGACCTCTTTCTGCGCAATGTCGCGGACACCCTTAAACGTTACCGCACCCACCCCTCCATCGCCCTGTGGTGTCCGCGCAACGAGGGAGTGCCGCCGCAGCCGTTGAACGAGGGCATTGACCGCCTCATCCGCGAGCTCGACGGCACGCGTTATTATCAGCCCAACTCGCGCCTGGTGAACCTGCGCAATAGCGGGCCGTGGTCCAACCTGCCGCTCGACAAGTATTTCGGCGAGCTGAACCAGGGCTTCAGCACCGAGATGGGCGCCAGCTCGATCCCCTCGGCCGAA
>Ga0224558_1004633_pt1 | contig 10572 bp, 5 predicted proteins | sample 714S32024metaG_FD_180682 | JGI IMG/M metagenome (GOLD analysis project Ga0224558, IMG submission 180682) | Peat soil microbial communities from Stordalen Mire, Sweden - 717 S3 20-24 | ecosystem: Environmental > Terrestrial > Soil > Wetlands > Peat | place: Sweden: Norrbotten County, Stordalen... | reverse complement strand
TCATCCTCACCGAGTTGCGGCTCGCCTGGCGCTACCCGATCTACCTGGTGCCCGCTTTGGTCATTCCGGTGGTGCTGCTGGTCATCTTCGGCAGCATCCCGTCGCTAACCCGGCCGAGCAAGGGTCTCGGCGGTGTCTCCTTCTTCACCATTTACACCCCGACTCTCATCGTGCTCGTGCTCATCTTCCTCGGCCTGTTGAACCTGCCGGCGCAGATGGCCACCTACCGAGAACAGGGCGTCCTCCGCCGGATGTCGACCACACCGGTCCCCGCTTCGGCTCTGCTCGGCGCGCAAGTGGCGATCAACATCATCTTCGCTGTGGTCTCGATCGCGTTGCTCCTCGGCGTGGGGGCCGGTGCGTTCAACCTCGTCCTGCCCACCCAGTTCGCCTGGCTCATCCTCTCGCTTGCCCTCACGGTGGCGGCGATGTTCGGGATCGGTCTGTGCATTGCTGCCTTTGCCGGCTCGTCGCGCATCGCCAACGTGATCGGGGGAACTCTCCTTTACCCGTTGGCCTTCTTCTCGGGACTTTGGGGCCCGCTCAGCGTCTACCCCGGCGTGATTCGCCAGATCGCAAAGGCGCTACCCTCCGGTGCCGGATTCAACGCCATCCATGCCTCGCTCGGGGGACACTTTCCCGGTTGGGCGGCACTCGGGGTTCTCGTCGCGTACGCGGTCGTGCTCAGCACGATCGCCGTCCGTTGGTTCGGGTGGGACATCGAGCGCTCCCACGGCCGGCGCGGGGGATGATCCTGCGCGAGAGGTCGTGGGCGAGTACATCGCGAGGGCCGGGCGCGACAGCCTGCCATCCCACTCCGAGGCAAAATCGAAAAGGCTACCGGTCCGGCACCCGGGTGCGGAGACCGCGTGCGCGGGCCACCGCTAGACGGTGCTGGCCGCGAGCGGGGCGGGATTGACGCGGGCGCCGGGAGTGAACGCCACTGGGATGTGCTTGATCCCACCGATGAAGTTGGAGCGCAAGAACTGGGGCTCCCCCGTCATGTGCATATCAGGTATGCGCCGCACGATCTCGTCGAACATGAGGCGCAGCTCCATGCGGGCCAGGTTGGCACCGAGGCAGAAGTGGGCCCCGCCACCGCCGAAGGCGATGTGGGGATTCGGGTCGCGCTCGATGTCGAAGGTGAACGGGTCGTTGAACACCTCTTCGTCCCGGTTGGCGGAGATGTACCACATGACGACCTTGTCGTCCTTGGCGAGGGCCTGGCCACCGACCTCGGTGTCCTCCGTAGCGGTGCGCCGGAAATGAAGCACCGGCGTGGCCCAGCGCAGGATCTCATCGGCCGCCACGTCCAGCTTTGACGGGTCCTCGACGAGGGCGGCGTACGCATCGGGGTTCTGCATGAGGGCCAGCATCCCCCACGCCGTGGCGTTGCGGGTGGTCTCGTTGCCTGCCACCGACAAGAGCAGCATGAACATGTCGAACTCGAGTTCGGTCAACCGGTCCCCGCCGATCTCGGCGTTGATGAGTTTGGTGACGATGTCCTGGCGCGGATCGCTGCGACGCTGTTTGCCCAGTTCGTTCACGTACGTGTACAGCTCTATGAAGGCCGTTGCCCCCTCGTCGCTGGCGAACTCGGGGTCGTCGATCCCGATCATGCGGTTGGACCAGTCGAAAATGAGCTTGCGATCTTGCTGGGGCACGCCCATGATCTCGGCGATGGCCTGTAGGGGGAGCTCGGAGGCCACCTCGGTCACGAAATCGGTCGAACCGCTCTCGATCACGTTGTCCACGATCAGGACGGCCCGATGCTTGAGGTACTGCTCGAGAAGTCCGATCATGCGCGGGGTGAAGCCCTTGTTGACGAGGAGCCGGTAGCGGGTGTGCTTGGGGGGATCGCTATAGAGCATCATCAGCCCTCGGGGATCGCCCCCAACGTCGCCGGTGGTCGGCAGCTCGTCGGGGTTGTACAAGCCCACCACTCCCTCGGCCTCCGAGGAGAACAGCTTCGAGTCCCGGTTGATGGTCACCACATCGGCGTGGCGGGCGAAGCTCCAAAAGCCCTTGGCACCAGGAACTTCGTGCCAGGACACGGGCTCCTCGGCCCGCAGGCGGCGAAACATCTCGTGGTGCTCTTGGCGCTGAAAGGCGTCCAAATCGAGCAGATCGATGCCACTGGTCTTCACTGCGCACCCCCAGGGTGACTGGTAGCCATTAATGGCCGGGTTCCCATGACTGCTAGCTGATTGCAGTTTAGGCCGCCGCGAAGAGCGGGGTGTGGTGGATTTCGGGTGCTGGCACGAAGGAGATACGGATGCTGCCTCCCTTGGCCGCTGACCGACCCTCGACGACACTTTGGGGTGTGGTGGCGCAGCTGCAGAGGTCGAAGGAGTTCTGACGTCGTGAGCACGGCGCTAGGGGTCGCCTGGTACCGGTTCCGGGCCACGTTAGGCCGCCGGTGGCCGGGCTACCTGCTCATCGTCCTCCTCATCGGGCTGGTTGGGGGCGTCGCCATGGGGTCGATCGCCGGTGCCCGACGGACCCAGTCCACCTTCTCCGTCTATCTGGCCGCCACGGATGCGTCGGACCTCCAATTCCAGACATCCGTTGCCACCAGCGGTTTTCTCTCGGCGAACCTGACGAAGAAGTTGGCACACCTTCCCTACGTGGAGCACGTAGCCAGCTCTCCCGATCTTCTCGTCATTCCCTCCGGGCCCAACGGGAAGGCCCTCAAATCCGCCTTGAACGACGACGATGTACAGGAGGTCGGGAGCGAAGGAGGCATGTACTTCACGCAGGACCGGGTCACCGTGACCGAGGGTCGGATGGCCGATCCGGCACGCACCGACCAGATGGTGGCGACGGAGGAGGCGGCACGACTCTCCGGGTGGCACCTCGGTCAGACCGTCCGCTTCGGTAGCTACACACTGGCACAGGCGAACCAAGCGGACTTCGACCCCCTCACCGCGGAGCCGTCGATGCACTATTCGGCCAAGCTGGTCGGCCTCGTCGTGTTCTCCAGCCAGATCGTCGACGACGACGTCGATCGCTTCCCCACCGACATAGTGCTGACACCAGCTCTCACCAGGCGGCTGAGCGTGAGTGCGACCTACCCCACCTACGGGCTGCGTCTCGACGGGGGTAGCAGTGCCGTGTCCACAGTGGAGCGGGAGATCATCGCCGCCCTTCCCCCCGGCTCCACCTATAGCTTCCACCTCACATCCGTGGTCGAAAGTCAGGTGGACCGAGCCACCAAACCCGAAGCGATCGCCCTGGGGGTGTTCGGCATCATCGCCGGCCTCGCCGTCATGTTCATCGCAGGGCAGGCCATAAGCAGGCGAATCTGGGCGAACGGCGAGGATCTCGATGTCCTGCGCTCCCTGGGGACCGATAGGGCCACCATGACGTCGGAGTCCGTGCTGGGTCCGCTCTGGGCCGTGCTCCTCGGCGCCCTCCTCGCCGTCGGCGTCGCCATTGCGCTCTCACCGCTGATGCCGATCGGGCCGTCAAGCGAGGTCGATCCGACGCCGGGGGTTTCCTTCGACTGGACAGTGCTCCTCGTCGGGTTCGCCGTGCTGAGTCTCGGGCTCGGCGGCCTCACCGTCACTTTGGCCGCCCGCCGGGCCACCCGACGGTACGGCGAGCGACAGCAGTCCGGGCGGCGCTCCAAGGTGGTCGACGTTGCCGCGCGATCCGGACTGCCCGAACCGGCGATCGCCGGGCTGCGCTTCTCCCTCGAACGGGGCCGCGGCCGGACCGCAGTGCCGGTGCGCTCGGCGCTGATGGGCGCAGCGTTGGCGGTGGCCGTCGTGGTGGCCACGGTCACCTTCGGGAGCAGTCTCGACACCCTCGACTCGCATCCGGCCCTCTACGGGTGGAACTGGACGTACGCCATCAACTCGCCGGGCACCAACAATGTCCCCCCGGCCGTCGGCCGGCTCCTCAGCCACGACCCGGACGTGGCCGCCTGGACCGGCTACTCGTTCGCCAACATCCAGATCGACGGCCAGACCGTCCCCGTCCTCCTGACCTCGGCGCACGCCGCCCTCTCCCCGCCGATCCTTTCGGGGCACGCCATCGACGCCAACAATCAGATCGTGCTGGGCGCCGCGACCCTGGCCGCACTCCACAAGAAGGCCGGTGAATCCGTGCTGCTCAGCTACGGCGCCCCAAAGGATGCCCCGATCTACCTGCCTCCGACACCCCTGGTGATCGTCGGGACGGCCACCATGCCGGCCATCGGGGTGAGCGGCCACCTCCACCCCTCCATGGGGACTGGGGCCCTCGTGCCGGAGGGCCTCGAGCCGGCGACATTCAAGAGGGCCCTCACGAATCCCGACCCCAACTTGGACGGCCCGATCATCGACGTGATTCGGCTCAAGCGCGGCGTCTCGGACGCTGCCGGCCGGGCCTCGCTCCAGCGGATCGTCGTCGCGGCAGACAAAGTGATGGCGGCCGATCCCCAGGGTGCGGGCGACACCTACGCCTTGCTGCCCGTCCAGCGACCGGCCGAGATCGTCAACTATCAGTCCACTGGCGCCACCCCCGCCATTTTGGCCACCGGCCTCGCCGTCGGCGCGGTCGTGGCCCTCGGCCTCACGCTGGCCGCATCGGTCCGGCGCCGGCGACGGGACCTGGCCCTGCTCAAAACATTCGGATTCACCCAGTTCCAGCTCGCCTCCGCCGTCAGCTGGCAGGCATCCGTCGCCGCCCTCATCGGGATTGTCCTCGGCGTGCCAATCGGCATCATCGTGGGCCGCTGGCTCTGGATCCTCTTCGCCCGGGCCATCTATGCCGTCCCCTCCCCCTCCGTCCCGGTCCTCGACATCGCCGTCACCGCACTCGGCACGCTCATCCTGGCCAACCTGGCGGCGGTGATCCCAGGCCGTATGGCGGCCCGGACGCCAACAGCGCTCGTACTGAGGGCCGAGTGAGACGGGCTGGTCAGAGCTACAGCACCTCTCAAAGTTCGTAGACGTCTCGTCGACATCTCGTCGATGAGCGATCTCTCCCCTGCGGCCGGGGGTGCTGGCATGAAGGCGGGTCCGGATGCTGACACCCTTTGTCACAGGCCGAGATTCGACAACATTGTCAATGGTGAATGTGTTGGGGTACGCGTTGACGTCGACGATCGCGCGGCGGCAGTTGGGCACGTCCCGCATACCCGCGACGTGCTGACCCTCGCCTGGTACCGAACCCGGGCCACCTTTCGTCGCCGGTGGCCCGGCTATCTCACCGTCGTCGCCCTCGTAGGGCTGGTCGGTGGCGTAGCCATGGCCTCGATCGCCGGCGCACGGCTGACGCAGTCGTCGTACCCGACTTTCCTGGCTAGCACGAACCCCTCGGACATGAACGTAGCGATATACAACCCGGACACCGGAGGTGGTCCGGGTCCGACCTTGACAAACCTGCTCTCTCACCTGCCTGGCGTAAAGCGGGTAAGGGCTGTCGCAGCTCCGACCATCGCGCCCCTTGCCAAGAACGGCAGTCCCGACCTGGGGATCCTAAACGACCTGGGAATCGGCGGCAGCGTGGACGGAGAATACTTCCATCAGGACCGCTTGACCGTCGTCCAGGGCCGGATGGCGAATCCGAATCGCGCCAACGAGATGGTGATGGACGCTACCGCGGCGAGGCTGCTCGACGTCCACGTCGGCCAGATAGTCACCTTGGGCCTGTACACGGACGCGCAGACCAATTTGCCGGGCTTCGGCACCCCGAGCGTGCGGCCCATCCTCCGCGTCCCTGTCAAAGTGGTGGGGATCGCTGTTGCCAACAACGGCGTGGTCGAAGACGACATCGACCGGGCCTACGGGACGGCGGTGGTGACCCCGGCGTTCCTTCGACGGGCGATCGGGGTGTCGCCGACCGCGGGTGCCCCCGAGCTCTATGCGTTGCAGCTTGACCACGGCGGCCGGAACGTGCCTGCCGTAGAGCAGGAGGTCATCAGCCATTTGCCGCGGGGACTCACCAACGAGTTCCATGTGACCTCTCGGGTCGTCACGGAGGTGGAGCTCGCCGTGAAGCCGGAGGCAATCGCTCTGGGTGGCTTTGGGGCCATCGCCGCCGCGGTCGCCTTGGTGCTCGGTATACAAGCCATCTCCCGGCAGGTGCGCGTGGGAGGCGAAGAGCGCCAGGTGTTGCGAGCCCTCGGAGCGAGCCCGGCGACCACAGCTGCCGACGGACTGGTCGCCATTCTCTTCGCCGTGCTCATCGGCTCACTTGTGGCCGTTGGCCTGGCCGTTGGACTGTCGCCCCTGTTTCCCTTAGGACCGGTGCGCCCCGTTTACCCCAACCATGGGATCTCTTTGGACTGGACGGTCCTCGGCATCGGCTTTGCCGTGCTGGTGATCGGTCTCGGAGCCGCCGCAATTGCGCTGTCTTATCGGACGATGCCAAACCGGGCGGGGGCTCGAGCCGGCGCGGAGACGACTCGCACTTCGCGCGTCATTCGGGGTGCTGAGGCAACGGGGATGTCCGTGTCCGGCGTGTTGGGGTTGCACTTCGCTCTCGGAACGGGGCGAGGAGGCAGATCGGTGCCGGTGCGATCAGCGCTGTTGGGTACCGTTCTCGCCGTGGTCATTGTGGTCGCTGCCTTCACATTCGCCAGCGGCCTCAGCACTCTCCTTTCAAGTCCTCCCCTGTACGGATGGAATTGGAACTACGCGCTGAACCCGAGCAATGACGTCCCTCCGCAATCCCTCACGCTCCTCAGTCACGACAGTGATGTCGCTGCGTGGAGCGGGTTCGACTACAACGATTTCGAAGTCGACGGTCAGACCGTCCCCGTCCTTTTTGGACGCCCACATGCCCAAGCTACCCCGCCGATCCTGTCGGGACACGGTCTAGATGCCAACAACCAAATCGTGATGGGTGCAGCCACGCTCGCCGTACTTCACAAGCATGTCGGCGACACGGTGCTCTTGAGCTACGGCACTGCCGCAAACGCTCCGACGTACCTTCCGCCCACCCCATTGGTGATCGTGGGAACGGCAACGTTTCCCGCCGTGGGGTACGCCAGCTCCGTGGCTGATCACACCTCCATGGGCACGGGGGCTTTGTTCTCGGCGGGGATCTTCCCGCCGACATTCCAAAGGGCCGTCAACAGCCGCGATCCCATTTTGAATGGTCCGGAACTGGTCTTCGTGCGGCTCCGAAGCGGGGTCAGCGCGGCGACAGGTCGAGTCAACCTGGAACACATTGCCAAGGCAGCGGACAAAGTATTCGCGGCCGACCCCAATGCCGACGGCGACACGGTTGCCGTTATCGGCGTGCAGCGCCCGGCACAGATCGTGAACTACCGAACCATCGGTTCGACTCCGATCATCCTCGCTGTCGGGATTGCAGTCGGGGCGATCGTCGCTCTTGCCATCACACTCATAGCCTCCGTCCGCCACCGCAGGCGAGACTTGGCCGTATTGAAGGTTCTCGGCTTCACTCCACGACAACTGTCGGCCCTGGTCGCCTGGCAATCGACAGTTGCCGCATTGGTCGGCATCATCGTGGGGGTTCCCTGTGGAATAATTCTTGGGCGTCAACTTTGGACCGCATTCGCCCGTGGCATCAATGCGGTGCCTGACTCCACCATCCCAGTCGTGTCGGTGATCCTGGTCGCCATCGGTGCTCTGATCTTCGCCAACCTCATAGCGGCAATCCCCGGTCGGCTCGCGGCACGCACCCCGACCGCACTAGTACTCCGAGCCGAGTAACGCAGTCCGTCGATTCCCGCGCTGAAGGAGCGGCACGGAGGCAGCGGGGCAGTCCACCGCGCACTCCTATTCCATGGGGCGAGTAGAGATCCCCGTCGGCTCCCGTCCCGCCAGCACCCAGCCGACGGCAGCCGCGACGATCGGCATGGCGATCACAATGAGGAACAGGTTGCTCCAGGGGACATGATCAAGGATGTCCGACAGTCCACCTTCCAGAGCGTTCGAGCGGGCGAGGCGGCCGATCAGCGCCGGGGCCCGGGCTGACTGCTCTCCTCGAGCAGGGCCTCCAGGCTCGGCGGCGGCACCGTCTGATCGACGACCCGGCCGTCGCGCAAAAAGACCACCCGGTCGGCCCACGAGGCGAGCTGGGCGTCGTGGGTGACGACGACGGCGGCGACCCCGCGCTTGCAGGCGGTGAGGATCATGCGCATCACCGCTTCGCCGTTGGTCGAGTCGAGCGCCCCTGACGGCTCGTCGGCTAAGAGCAGGTGACGCTCCCCTACGACCGCCCGGGCGATCGCCACCCGCTGGCGCTCACCGCCCGAGAGCTCATCGGGATAGTGCGTCGCCCGATCCGCCAGGCCGAGATCCTCGAGCGCTGCCATCCCGGCCGCCTGCGCCTTCTTGGCGGGGCGCCCGTCGAGCTCGAGAGGCAGGGCGACGTTCTCGAGCGCCGTCAGCCCGGCCAAGAGGTTGAACTCTTGGAAGACGTAGCCAATGGTGCGCCGGCGCAGGCGCGCCTTGTCGTTGCGCGACATCGCCCGGAGCGACGCGCCGTCGATGGCCACCTCGCCGCTGGTCGGCTCCTCGAGACTGCCGGCGATGGTGAGCAGGGTCGACTTTCCCGAGCCGCTCGGCCCCATCACCGCCACGAGTGATCCGCGATTGACGAAGAGGTTGACGTCTTCGAGGGCGTGGACCCGGGCGGCGCCCTCACCGTAGGACTTGGAGACCCCTCGCAGTTCGAGGAAGCTCACCGGCGCACGACCAGTCGCCGGGCCAGCCGTGGTGTGGCCGAAGAGGTCGGCGGCTCAGAGGCGGCGCGCTTGAGGCGGCCGTCGGCCGTGTCGAGCCAACGCACGACCGAGTCCAACCGGAACAGCTCGGCGTCGACGACGAGCGCGAAGGTGAGATCGAAGTCGGCCTCGTCCTCTTTGAGGCGGGTCCACTGCTGCATGAGCTCGACGAGGTAGCGACGGTGGACCTGGATCACGTCGTGCACGGAGACCCCCGGTACCCGCAGGGCCGACAACACCTTGATGACGAGCTCGTCGCGCGGCGGCGAGGTCATGTCCGGCGGCGTGTTCAGCCACGACGAGAGCTCGATCGATCCGGCGTCGGTGATGTGAAAGCCCTTTTGGGGACCTTCGTTCTCGGGCTCGTCGGACTCGACCAGCCCGTCGCGCTCGAGGCGCTGCAGCGTCGTGTACACCTGGCCGATGTTGAGCGGCCACACCTCGCCGGTGCTCGCCTCGAACTCCTTTTGGAGCTGGAGGCCGTACTTCGGACCCTCGCTCAACAGGGCGAGGATTGCGTGGCGCACACTCATCGCGCGACCTCATCATCGATCATACTCAGTATGGTACACCCGGCCAGTGCGGCGTCAAGCACCGGCAGGAGGACCGGCCCGGCAGGGGCACCGAGACGAGAGCTCCTATGTGACTGGGATCGCTATCGTCGTCGACGGCGGGACCGCAGACTGGTGATTCGCCCGGAGTACCATCAACGAGAAGTCAGGGATCAGAACGCGATCACCAGCATCGATCGCCTTGTCTCCCAGATGACTTGTGTCCGCGGGGTGCCCGGTGTCGATTTCGGTCACCCAGGAAAGATGCCCGCCCACTTTGGGAAGCACGAACTCGACCGGCTCCTTCCAGCTGTTGACCAAGAGCAGGAAGTCATCGTCGATGAGAGGACGGCCATCGACGCCGGTGTCGGGATCGTCGTGCCCATCGAGAAAGATGGTCAGGCACCTGGTCGATTCGTTGGCCCAGTCCTCTTGGACCATCGGCGACCCTTGCGTGTTGAACCATTGAAGTTCACTTGCTTCGACACCTTGGAGAAACCTCCGGCGTCGAAAGACCGGATGGACCGAGCGAAATGCCAGCAGGGCCTTGGTGAAGTCAAGAAGTCCGATGTCCATGGCCGACCAGTCGAACCAAGTGACTTCGTTGTCCTGGCAGTAGGCGTTGTTGTTACCGCCCTGGGTCCTTCCCCATTCGTCGCCGCCCAAAAGCAGGGGGATCCCAAACGAAAGCAACAAAGTAGCCAGCAGGGACCTGGACCGCCTGGCGCGGAGTGCCCCTATGGCAGGATCGTTGGTGGGCCCCTCGACCCCGCTGTTCCACGACCGGTTGTCGTTGCTGCCATCGCGATTGTTCTCCCCGTTGTTCTCGTTGTGCTTGGTGTCGTACGAGACGAGATCGGTCAGAGTGAAGCCGTCGTGCACGGTGATCAGGTTGACCGACGAGGTGGGCCGGCGTCCTTGTCCACCGTAGAGGTCCGACGAACCCGCGAAGCGGGTGGCGAAGTCGGGGGCCATTCTTCCCGTCCCTCGCCAGAAATCACGCATGGTGTCGCGATACTTGCCATTCCACTCGCGCCATAACGGAGGGAAACGACCGACGTCGTAGCTGTCCGTTTGACCGACGTCCCAGGGTTCGGCAATCAGCTTCACGCGCGATACGACCGGGTCCTGGGAGACCAGATCGAAGAAGGCCGAGGCCTGATCGAATCCCCCCTCCTGGCGGGCCAGAGTGGGAGCGAGATCGAAGCGGAAGCCGTCCACCCCCATTTCGGTCACCCAGTAGCGGAGGGAATCCATGATCAAGGTGAGGGTCACCGGGCTTCCGGCGTTGAGTGAGTTGCCACATCCCGTGGTGTCGACATACCCAGCACCGTC
>Ga0224558_1004631_pt1 | contig 10576 bp, 6 predicted proteins | sample 714S32024metaG_FD_180682 | JGI IMG/M metagenome (GOLD analysis project Ga0224558, IMG submission 180682) | Peat soil microbial communities from Stordalen Mire, Sweden - 717 S3 20-24 | ecosystem: Environmental > Terrestrial > Soil > Wetlands > Peat | place: Sweden: Norrbotten County, Stordalen... | reverse complement strand
CCGGCACGGCCATGGTCTGGGCAGCGACCCCAAACATCTTCACCACGACAATGGTCGGGGGCGGCCGACGCGAACGGATCCGTGACCGTGATCATGAGAGAAGCAGTCCGAACGCCATGGCTTCGAGGCCGCCCCCGACCATTGTCGTGGTGAAGATGTTTGGGGTCGCTGCCCAGACCATGGCCGTGCCGGTTTTGAGTCCAACGCTGACGGTGCTCGGAACCGCACAGGTCACCGTCAAATTATTGTTGTATTCCGTCAAGCCGGATCCACCACCAGATCCGCCGTCACAAGCGTTGCCGACTGGATCGGTCTGCGAATCATACGTTTCATTGTTGTTCATGATGGTCAGAGGGGTATTGGCGGTCCACGAGATCGACTCGCCCTGGTCCGTCGATTCGGCGTCCGCTCCCACGGCCTCCCAGCCCGTCGCGGGAAGTCCCTGCGCATTGAGCACCGTGATGCCTTTGATGGTGATGGTGGTAAGACCCGAACCCGTCTGATAGAGCGCCGGTTCACCTGGAATGCCGGTGTAGAAGGGCGTGCCGGTGGCGCAAGACGACGAGCCGGCGCAACTGTTACCCAGGAAGGCGTTTTGCCACGTGGGCAGGGGAGAAGGCAGCACCGGAGTCCCCGTGACACCGATGCAGAAGTACAAGGTGGAGCCCCCCGGCAGGGGTACGGACATCTCCAGGCACCCTTGCTCCGCCGCAAGAAGGTTGTTGCCGGTCAGGGAAGAGAAGTCCACGAGGCACAGCGTGGAAGCGTACGTGCCCGTGCCCGGGCTGGCGAAGCCGCAGCCGGTCGTCGTGGCCGGGGTGATCGGCGAGCCGGTTGGAATAATCTGAGCGCTGTCTGCGGGAACTGCCGCCAGCGTGTACGAGAAACTGCCGTTGGCCTCGGTGCTGTTGGGCTCTGAAATCTCAAGCTGGACGCCCGTGACCTGCTGCGTAGAAGTCCATCCGGTCAGTGCGGCCGTGCTGCTGCTGGCGGGAAGAATGGCGGGGGGGCTTTGGCAGTTCGTCGTAACGGTGGCGGAACAGGCGACTGGCATGTTGTACGAGATAATCGTGGAACTTGTCGGGGTTGCCGAAAAACCGGACGAGCAGTACTGGCGAACCAGCGAGTAGGTCGATCCGTTTTTCACTTCGGCGTACGAGACAATGGTCTGGTATCCACCTCCAGAGACGAAAGGATTCCACTCCAACCCCATCAGTTGAACCTCTGTGTTCGGTCCACATTGGTCATTTCCGCTGTAACCAAGGTTGGAGACAGTGGTGATCTGCGCCGCGCTCTGTACGTCATTCTCGAAGTTGGATGACACCACTTGCGAGTCACCAGTGTCAGCGAGGCGATTCGAGACGCTCGACTGCAAAGAGAAGACCGACAGAAGACCGACCGAGAGGCCACCGACAATCAGGGGAAGAATCGCCGTCACGATAACGAGTTCAATCAGGGTAAATCCGGCCTCGTGGCTGTCCCTGGATTGAAAGGCACGTCGGCTGTCCAGCCAAGCGCGGCGGCGCTCCGGCGGCGCTGGGCCTACCCCTCGGCTTTGGGCGGCCTTCATCCCACGTGTACCTGGTTGTAGATGCCGTACATCGCCGAGATGAGGGCAACCGCCACGAATCCGACCACCACTCCCATGAAGATGATGATCGCGGGTTCGAAAAGCGCCGTCGCCTTCTCCAACTTCGTCTCCAGTTCGCGGTTGTAGTACTCAGCCGCGACGTCCAGTTGCTGGTCGAGTGTTCCGGTCTCTTCGCCGACGCGGAACATCTGGCGAGCGGCACCCGGGAACAGGCCGCTGCGCGCTATAGGCCCCGCCAGGCCTTGTCCCTCCATCATCGCTTCGCGGATGACTTCCAGCGCGTTGTGATACACCGCATTATTCGCCGAGTCCGCCGTTACGGTCATTGAACGCGGCAGATCGACGCCCGCCTTCAACATCGACGAGAGGATGCGACAGACCCGCTCGAGGATTGCGGTCTGGGTGAGGTCGCCAACCACCGGCAACTTCAGTATCACCGCGTCCATCTGGGCACGACCCTTGTCCGATTTGCGCATCATGATGAATCCGGCTACGAGGATGATGACCAGAGCCGCCTCCACGTACCACCAGTGCATGATGAATCCAGAGCCACTCATCATTATCTGAGTGATGAGTGGCAGCTTGGCATGGAGCGACTTGAAGAAGACGGTGAACCGGGGCAGGACGAACACGGTGAGCACGAGAACCGTGACGACTGACATGCAGGCGACGACCGCTGGATAGATCAACGCCGCCGTGATCTTGCTCTTCGCCTTCTGGTCACGCTCGATGTAGTCAGCCAGCTGGTTCAAGACGTGGTCGAGGTTTCCGGTCAGCTCAGCGGATTCGAGGATTCCTACGTAGAAATTGGGGAACGCCTCGGGATGCGCCGCGGCGGCCGTGGCGAACGTGTCGCCAGCTCGAAGGCTGTCGATCAGTTCGAAGATGACGGTTCGGAGCAACTTGTTCTGGGTCTCTTCGACGATGACCTCGAGCGCCTCCATGATGGGGATACCCGCCTTCATGAAGACCGCCAACTGGCGGGTGAAGTTCATCACGTCCTGCTTCGGGACCATCTTCTTGGTGATCTCGAACTTCAACAGGCTCTGCTTGGCCGTGACCTCGAGGGGCTGGAGCCCTCGCTCGATCAGGGCGAGGTGCGCGGCACCGGTGGAGGCGGCGGATTGGGTGCCCGTGACCTTCTTGCCGGACTCATCCAGCGCGCTGTACTTGAAGGCAACTGCTGACTTATCTCGACTCATAGTGCGTACACGCTCCTGATCACTTCAGCCACCGTGGTGATGTCTTGGTTGACGAGGCTGATTGCCTCCTGACGGAGGGTCCTCATGCCTTGCTTCATTGCTAAATTGTGCAACTCCTCCTGGGTCGCCCAGCCCACGATCAGTCGCTTGATCTCGGGCGACATAACCAGGAGCTCGTAGACCCCGATCCGCTCCTTGTAGCCGGTGCCGTTGCAGAAGTTGCAACCCGAGCCGTGGTAGAAGACGTCCTTCTGAGGTCCATTGCTCTCCTCGTAGAACTCGCGCTCGTCGTCGGTGAGGGTGTACGTGGTCTTGCACGACGGGCAGATCCGGCGCAGGAGTCGTTGGGCCACGATCGCGAGCACCGACGACGCGACGAGGAAGGACTCGATGCCCATGTCGAGGAACCGGTGAAGCGCCGACACCGAGTCGGTGGCGTGCATCGAGGAGACGACGAAGTGACCGGTCAGCGCGGACTGCACCGCGACCCGGGTCGTCTCGACGTCGCGAATCTCACCGACGAGGATCACGTCGGGGTCCTGGCGCAGGATCGACTTCAAACCGGTGGCGAAGGTGAGGCCAGCCTGCTCGTTGGTCTGGATCTGGTTGATCGAGGGGAAGACGTACTCGACCGGGTCCTCGATCGTCATGATGTTGAGCGTCGGGTTGCTGACCTCGCTCAGCGTCGCGTAGAGGGTCGTCGTCTTGCCGCTTCCGGTCGGTCCCGCGCAGAGCATCATCCCGAACGGCGAACGGGCGAGCTTCGAATACGTCGCGTGCGTGTCGTTCGGCATGCCGAGGTCGTTCAAATGGAAGACCGACTTCGTCTTGTCGAGGATTCGCATCACGCAGTTCTCGCCCATGATGGTCGAAACCGTCGCGACACGTACGTCGACCTCCTTGCCGTCGATGTTGATCGTCAACTGGCCGTCCTGGGGACGACGACGTTCGACGATGTTCATGTTGGCCATGATCTTGATGCGACTCACGAGTCCCGGTCCGATCGCCGAAGGCAACTGAAGGATCTCCTTCAGCGCTCCGTCGATGCGGAATCGAACCCGGACATATTCGTCGGACGGTTCGATGTGCACGTCAGACGCGCGGTCGCGCATCGCCTGGGTGAGGATGCGGTCGACCACCTGGACGACGGGAGCGTCGTCGATCGGCACCTCGGCTTCGGCTACGTCGGCAACACGCCTTCTGGAACCCTCTACCGCCTCGAAAGCCTGAACGAGTTTGCCGACGTTGCCGATGGCCCGGTAGTTGCTGTCGATCGCCCAGGTGATGTCGCTGAGCGGCGCGATCATCAAATTCACCTTTTTGCTGGTCGTCTTCGCGAGCAGTTCGCGAAGCTCGTCACTCGGCTCGGCGACCGCGACGTACAGACCGTCGTCTTGGAGTCGCACCGGGATAGCCAGGTTCTCTCGGGCCATCTCCTCGGGGACGAGGTTGATCACGTCGGGGTCGACGTTGTCGCGGCGAAGGTTCACCACCACCAGTCCGTAGTACGTCGCCAATGCGTCTGCCAGGGTCTGGGCGTCGAGCGCGCCGAGCGCGACGAGAAGCTCACCGAGCTTGCCACCCGATTCGCTCTGCTGGGCGAGCGCCCGGTCGAGCTGGTCCTGGGTGACGAGGTTCTTCTCCAAGAGCAGATCGCCGAGCCGGCCCTTGTAGGCGGTGATTGACATCGTCGAACTCGTCACCTTGCTGCTGGGAACGTGCCCGCCCGATCCACCGATCGAACCCTTGGAGCTCGGCTTCTTCGATCGCTTCGAAATTACAGCTGTGCCCTTGCCGGTGATTTCATCGGCACCCTCAGGCATTCCGCCCAGGGGAGGAACTTTTTCACTCTTCCTCTTGAACGCCACATTTACCTCTCAGATTTCCGACCAAACTGATTTGTACTAAACGAATATAGTGCCATCGATTTAGAAAACCCGTCACATAAATTTCTAATTCATTTTCATTTTTTGATTCACAAATTTTCAAAAACGAATTCGCAAAATTTGAACACAGGAAAATCTTCTCCGATTCCCACTTCATTCGATCCACATCGATGTCCGCGCCAGAGCAGACCGGCATCGAGCCTCGGCTTCGTGCGAACGCGCAGGAGCTGATTCCGGCGTGAGGGGGATTTCCAGTTCGCACGAAAGTCCCCCATTTGATTGGGTGCGCACGACTCGAGAAAGGCTCTCGGACAATAACGGTCTACACAGGTGCGACGGCCTACTCCGTCATAACCTTTCTGATGGTCCGATGTCTGCTCACGTGATGCTGAGCCGGCAGTGAGCGCACCAATTGCCGTTTATCGATTCGATCAGAACCGCGTATCGCCCAACGAGCAGCAACGTCAAGAAGTTGTTCCTTGCGGCAACACCAACCGCGAATTCGAACGATGTCCGCGAAACGTCCGCCAGAGGACCGTCGACCTGCTTGGCGCAGCCCCAATCGGGAGTTAGTCCCCCAGGACGCGTGAAAGCATCGTCGCGATCTCCACATCAGGCACCGCTGGAGAGAAGAGGAACCCTTGGCCTAGTTCGCAGCCCAGTAGGAGGAGACGCTCCAGTTGAGCCTTCGTTTCGATTCCCTCGGCGAGCATCGTCATGTTCAGCTTGTTGCCGAGCGAGATGATCGTCTCCAGCAGAGTGTCGTTGTGGACACTCTCGTTCTTAGGGCGAACAAACGACTGGTCGATCTTGATGAACTTCGGATGCAGGAGGACCAGATACGAGAGCGAGGAGAACCCTGTGCCGAAATCGTCGAGCGCAATGTTGACGCCCAGTCGGTGCAGTTCATTCATCACGCTCACGGTTTCGGTGACATCTTGCAGGGCCGAGCTCTCGGTGATCTCGATCACCAGCCTCTCGGGGGCTAGTCCGCTTTCCTTGAGGACCTGTTCGATCATGGGCACCAGTCCCGGATCATGGAACTGGCTGGAAGAGAAATTGACGGTGACGAACGGTGGATCTTGATTGTTCCCCACCGGCCGCCATGCGGTCGCCGCCGCCACCGCATGGTTGAGCGCGAATGAACTGAGTTCCAGGATCAAATCGCTCATCTCGGCGAGGGGGATGAACACGCTCGGCGGCACCCACCCCCGTTCGCGGTGATGCCAGCGCATCAGGGCCTCGAAACCCACTACCTCGGAAGCCCTCAGATCCACGATCGGCTGGTAGTGCATGATGAGGTCCCCGGACTGGAACGAATGGCGGAGCTCCTGGATCGTCGCGAATCGGTTCTCCGCCTTGGCGCGCATGCTCGGCGTGAAGACCGCGTGGTGGCCCTTGCCCTTGCGCTTTGCCTCGTAGAGGGCCACGTCGGCGTCTTGGATCAGCTGGCTCGTGTCGGCGCTCGACGCGTCCCACACCATCAGTCCGATGCTCGCGTGCTGCTCGATGTAGGCGCCGGCGATGAGGAACGGCTCGCTGAGCGCGGCGAGCAGGCGTTTGGCGACCAGGACCGCCTCTTCGGGCGTCTGCAGACCAACCGCCAGGTAGAGGAATTCGTCGCCACCGAAGCGGCAAAGGGAATCCGACGCCCTCGTCACCCGCTCGAAGCGCCGGGCAATCCCGATCAGCAACTGGTCGCCCACTATGTGGCCGAAGGTGTCGTTCACTCCCTTGAAGTCGTCGAGGTCCAGCATCAGCACGGCTCCCAGCCCGCCTTGGCGCACGACCGCGGCGTGCGCCTGGGTTAGGCGGTCCTGGAAGAGCGCGCGATTCGCGAGTCCGGTCAACGAGTCGTGCAGCGCCTGATGGGACAACTGGGCGCTGAGCGCGCGCTCCTCGGTGATGTCGCGCTCGGAGAACACGAAATAGAGCGTCCTTCCGGAGGCGTCGCGAGCGGGAGAGCGCAAGACCTCGACCACGAGCACCCGGCCGTCCTTGTGGAGATAACGCTTGACGTAGCGAACCTGGTCCGCCTCGCCGGAGCTCACCCGCCGCAGCGTCTCCTCGGTGATGCCGATGTCCTCGGGAAAGGTGAATATCTTCGAGTCCTGTCCGATCAGCTCTTCCCTGGAATATCCCACCATCTGGCAGAAGGCGTCGTTGACCGCGATCGAACGGTCAGCGAGGTCGGTGAACATCATTGGCGCCATGTTGTCCTCGAAGGCGACGCGAAAGCGCAGTTCCGCCTCGACGTGGGCGGTCTCCGCCTCGCGCTGGACCCGATTGTCGCGAATCGAGGCGACCACCCAGGCCCGGCCCTCCACCGAGATCGGCGAAAGGGCGAAATCCACCGAGATCTCGCTTCCATCGCGACAGAGCACCGAAAGATCCATGTCGCTCCAGATGATCCGGGTGTTGGGATCCCGGGCGTACTCGCGGCGCGCAACGTATTCGGTGTCCCGGTGCCTCGGTGGCACCAGCATCTGCACGTTCTGGCCCACCAGCTCTTCATGCGTGTAGCCGGTGAGTTCGGCGAGGACGCCGTTGACCCGCACGAAGGTACCTTGCTCGTCCAAGAGAGCTGTTCCATCCGGCAACGCCTGGAGCAACCTGTCCCACGAAAGAGCAAAATCCTGGGAATAGCTCACGCGGCGCTCGCTTTCGTCCTCATCGCTCGGCTAGGAAACCCTAATGTCTGGTAGACAAATTGTCAAAGTTCCGACTTATTGGATCAACCGTGTTGACCTTCATTTAACCCCACCGAACCAACAATTGCCTCACGCTCCAACTTGGATCTCCGCTGGCTTTCGAGACGACACGCGGCTCCATGGCAATTGCTCGCCCGAGGCATCGTGACGGAACGGACCGCCAGATCCTGCCTACCCCGGGACGAATGAAAGGACGCAGCTCACGCGTCCCTGGCTCGGCAGCGCCACTTCGACCAGTCATTGGTGCCGGACCAGTCGATGGTTCTTCTACTACCCCTCCCCCGCGTCGGTATCCGATCCATCTGTGGCGTTCACCGCCTCGGTCGACGTGGGCCGGGTTGGTCGTCGACGTGGACGCGAAGCCGCTGTGCGGGCCGCGGCCGCGCGCTGGAGCTTCGGAACGATCAACATGACGTACGCCGTGGAGATGGCGCCCAGCACTGCGATGACGGTGAACGGCGCCACCGAGAAGTGTCGGGAGTTCTTCGGGTCGGCGAACGCCGTCGCGAGGAAGAGCACGCTGAAGAGCACGACGCCGAACGCCGCCAGCGGTCGGCCGGCGATCAACCGGAATGGCCGCTTGCGGTCGACGCGCGAGCGCAGGATCAACAAGCAGTAGGAGCCCACCGCATAGATGGCGCACTCGATGGCGGCGCCGACCGACACCAAGAGCAGCCACTGCCCGGTAGCAAAGACGACCGCGGCGACGGCGGCCGACGTGACGGCAAGCACCGTCACCGCCAGCCACGGCACCGCGTTCAGGTTGAGCCGTGCGAACTGACGGGGGAGATTGCCTTCGCGTGCGGCGGCGTAGATGAACCTCGAAGCGACGAGGAACCCGCCGTTGAAGGTGTTGAGCGCCGTCAGCACCGTCAGGGCCAGCATCCACAGTTCTCCCACGGTGCCGAGGGCGGCGTGGCCGAGGAGCAGTTGCGGATAGGCGCTGTTGTGCAGGGTCGAATAGCCCACCAGGTGCGAAAGGGCGAGCGCGAAGATCGAGGCGACGATCCAAATCAGTGCTGGCGCGACGAAAAGCGCCCTGGTGATGACCTTCGGCGTTCGCGCCTCCTCCGCGGTGGTGGTGACCCATTCGAAGGCGGCGTAGAGGAAGAGCGCGAAGGCGACCGCCTGGATGCCCGAGAAAGTGCCGCCTCCGAAGAGGTCGAACGGGCGCCTGAAGGCGCCGCCGACGTGAAAGAGAGCCACCACCGACAGGATCGACGTCCCGCTCAGCACCGTGTAGGTGACGACGGTCTGCACCCAGCCGGCTATGCGCACGCCGCGCAAGTTCGCCGCGAGCGCGACACCGAGCAGGACCGCGATCCATACGTAGGCGAGCACCGCCGGCTCATTCAGCACGTGGCGCACGGCCGCGCCGATGAGAAAGGCGTCGGCGGCGATAACGAGCACGACCGTCGTCATGTACGTGAAGGTCACCGACAGCGCGGTGCGGTTCCCGATGGCCCGGCTCAGGTACAGCCGGATCCCCGCCGCGGTCGGATAGAGGCCGTTGAGCTCCGAGAAGATCGCCGACACCAGGATGACGACCAGGCCGCCGATCAAGATGGCGAAGGCCGCGGTCGCTCCGGGGGCGTAGGCGAGGATCGACACCACGCCGAGGTAGTCGATCGCGGCGAACGCGAGACCAGCCGAGGTCGCCGTCGCCGTCGCGGTGCCGACCGACCGGCGAAGGGTGATGGTCGGCTGACCCTCGCGGTCGCCCATCAAGATTCGGGCCAGATGACGTAACTGATCGCGTCGAGGCGCATGACGTCCTCCTGCGAACCCTTCACGACGATCTCGCCCCGCAGGTACTTCTGGACCGGGTTCAGGTCTCCCCAGAACATGTCGCAGAACGTCTCGGAGCTCGTCGTCACCACGATGTCGGGCACGCCGACGTGGCCTTCTCGGACTCCGATGATCTCTCCATGGTCGACGTCCATGGTGAAGGTCTGGTCCGTATCCGAACACACGAAGTGCAGGATCCGCGACCAGTCGCGCTGCATCCTTCGCAGGCGCTCGTTACCGTTGCAGCTGACCGTGTAGTCCGCCAGCGCCTCGCTCAGTTCTTGCCAGTCCGCCACTGTCTGATCCCTTCACTGCGCCGCGGCATCGCGCACGGGCCGGCGGCGCGTTCTCGTCGACGTCTCACTCGGACCGGCGCCCTTGGCGAGGTCGTCGAGCGCTGCGCGCATGGCGCCGAGCAGGAAGTCGACGTCGCGCTCCTCGATCACGAGGGCGGGCATGAGGCGCATCACCGACGGCTGGTTCCCGCTGTAGATCGCGAGGACCCCGTGCTGGGACAGGTGGTAGGACATCCTCGGTCCGAGCGAGTCCTCCACGTACTGCACCCCGACCATGAGCCCGAGTCCCCGAACCTCGGCGATGAACTGCGGGTAGTCGCTCGCGATCGAGCGCAGCCCGTCGAGGACGAGCTCGCCCATGGCGGCCGCGTGCTCGACGAGTCCCGTCTCTTCGATGACGTTCAGCACCTCGAGGGCGACCGCGCACGCGATGTCCGAGCCGCCGAACGTCGACTGGTGGATGAACGGATTCGGGATGAGGAACTCGCGCAGTTCCTCGCTGAAGAGCGTCGCCGAGATGGGCACGAGCGATCCGCCGAGTGACTTGGCCGTGGTCATGATGTCGGGCACCACCCCGAAGTGCTCGCTCGCCCACCACTTGCCGGTGCGCCCGAGGCCGGTCTGGATCTCGTCGAGTATCAGCAGGGCCCCCGTCCGGTCGCACGCCGCGCGAACGTCGGCGAGGTACCCGGGCGGCGCGACGACGATGCCGCCTTCACCCTGCACCGGCTCGAGCAGCACGGCCGCGGTGTGCTCGTCGATCGCCGCGACCATCGCCGCGGAGTCGCCGTAGGGAACCTGCACGAAGTCGGGCATCAGCGGCTCGAAAGGTCCTCGAAAGGCCTCGCGCCCTCCGGCCGAGAGGGCGAAGCCGGTGTGGCCGTGATAGCCGTTCACCGTCGAGACGATCTTGGGCCGCCGGGTCGCTCCGCGGGCCAGCTTGATCGCGAAGTCGATCGCCTCGCCTCCGCCGGTGCCGTACATCGTGCACGAAAGGTTCCCGGGCGCCAGCTGGGCCAGGCGCGCGGCGAGTTCGGACTTCTCGCGTGAGCAGAGTATGAAGTTGCCGTGATCCAGGTGGTCGATCGCCCGGTGCGCCGCG
>Ga0224558_1004626_pt1 | contig 10585 bp, 8 predicted proteins | sample 714S32024metaG_FD_180682 | JGI IMG/M metagenome (GOLD analysis project Ga0224558, IMG submission 180682) | Peat soil microbial communities from Stordalen Mire, Sweden - 717 S3 20-24 | ecosystem: Environmental > Terrestrial > Soil > Wetlands > Peat | place: Sweden: Norrbotten County, Stordalen... | reverse complement strand
CCTTCCGAGAGCCCGCGCACCGATGGCAAGAAAATTCTTGAGCGAATTTCCAAAGAAACGGGCGGACGTTTCTTTGAAGTCACTAAGAAGGAAACCGTCGGCGACATCTACACCAGCATTGTCGAGGAACTACGAACCCAATACAGCATGGGCTACACACCCGATAAAGACAACACAGCCACCGGTTATCACCACATTCAGTTGACGGTGAAGAAAAAAGACCTGACCGTGCAAACCAGAGACGGATATTACGCGGATCGCTAGATAGCAGAAGCGGCAGAAATTATTTTGTCGCGAGTTCGTCGCGCAGCGCCTGCCCGAGCGCCGCCTGCCGATCCGCGCTCAACTTGGCTCCGCCTGAGGTCAGATACAGGACATCAATCGCCATCTGCCCCTCGGTCTCGATCAGCGCGATTTCGATGTTGCACTCGTGCTTCGAGACCAGCGAACACATCCGGTAAAGCAGTCCCGGACGATCCTGGGTCAGAATCTGCACCATCGTGCTGTGTGCCGAGCAACCATCGTCGAATTCAATCTGCGTCGCAATCTTGACCTTCGTGCCGTTCACCTTCTCCGATTTCAAGCGGTCGCGCAGCATGCGGGCCACGTCGGCTTCTCCTTTGACCACGGCCGCGATACTTTTTTTCAAACGCTCCCATTCCTGCAGATTCATCTCCAGGGTTCGAAAGCGATCCGTGAAATAGAAAGTGTCCACCACTATTCCCGAGGCATTCGAGAACGCGTTCGCTTTCACGATGTTCATTCCCCACGCGGCCAGCGCTCCGGAAACCGAAGCAAAGAGAAACGGCCGGTCGGCGGTAACCAACGTCAGCTCATACCAGTGACGAACTTGCTTCAAATTCAATTGGACACCGTCCTGCCCCAGCCGGGCGGCCATCTCGGCATGCGCGAGAACATCGCTCGCGCCATGGATCCGCAGATACCGTTGTGGCAATCCTTCGAGAAAAATATTGATCTTCTTGCCCGCCACCGGCGCCAGCGACCGCAGATGGGCGAGGCTGGAACCATCATCGCCAGTGTGCACGCGCTCATCGGCACTCCGGCTCAAATAATTCGCGCACGCAATATACAGTTGCCATAAGTTGTCCGCTTTCCACGGCGTCATGGCCTCCGGGTTCACGGCTTTGATGTCGGCATACGTCATCAGGCACAGCATCTTCAGCCGCTCGGGTACTCCCACTTTTTCCGCGAACGACTTCACATTCGCTGGATCGAATACGTCGCGCCGCATCGCCGCCGACATTTCCAGATGGCTCGCCACCAGATATCGCACCGTCTCGCGATCCACCGGATCAAGATCCAGCCGCTCCGTGCAGCTGTCGGTGAGTTGCACGCTGACCTCGACGTGATTCTGGCTAGGCACGGCTTTACCGGAATCATGCAGCAGCAACGCCAGGTAAAGCAGTTCCGGTTGTTCGAGTTCACTCTGCAACTCGGCAAAGCGCTGGTCCCATTCCGATTTCGATTCTTTCAGACGATGCAGATGTTCGATTGCCAGAAACGAATGCTCATCCACCGTGTAGCGATGGTAAAAATCCCGCACCACCAGCGCCTCAATCCCTTTCAGCTCCGGCAGCAGAAGAGCCAGGAGGCGAAGCGCGTTCATGGCGCGCAGAGCGTCGGCCGCATGGGGCTGCAGCAGCGTTTCCTGCAGGTAAAGCCACAACTCGGCGCCCCGCGGAGGCGTCGCCGCCAGCGCCGGCAGCGCCTGCTCGACTTTATATTCGGTCGTCGTGCTCAGTTTCAGGCCATGTTCGGCCATGAAGTGAAAAAGCCGCAGCAGCATTTCCGGATCGCGCAGCCCAGCTGGTTGCTGGAGAAAGATCAGTCCATCCACCACCGAGAAGTCCGCGCTTGCGACCCGCGAACGCCAGCCCTGGAATTGCCGGTACAAGGACGACCAGGCTGCCGGAATCTCCTCCAGCAACTGGTTGCAGACGCGGTGCACGCTGCGCACGTGGCCAAAGTAGACACGCATCCAGTCGGCTGCGTTCGTGATTTCAAGATCGCCGGCGCCGATCTTTCTCGCCGCTGCTTCGTCCTGCGCCTCCCAGGTGAGTGTGTTATCGTGACGCCCATAGCGGAAGTGCAGAAAGCAACGCACTGACATTTGGAAATCCAGCGCCGCGTCGAACGCCCTCCGCGAAGAAACCGGCAACAGCGTTTGCGCGTCCGGCCACACCTTCAACTTTTCCATCGCGGAAATCAGCGCCAGCCAGTTGGCCACGTTGTAGTCACGCAACCCGCCGGGCCCGTCCTTCACGTTCGGTTCCAGGTGAAACACGGTGTTGGCAAACTTGTGATGACGCGCGCGCGTAATCTCGCCCAGATTCTGGATCAGGTTCTGGCACTCCCGCCCCACCAGACGAGGAACAACTTTTTCGTGCAGCCGTGAAAACAGTTCACGATCGCCCGCCAGGTACCGGCAGTCGAGCAGCGAGATGGCAAACTCAATATTGTTCGGGTCCAATTTGTCGCATTCCGCCAAATTTCGCGTGGCTGGACTGAGCTTCAGCCGGAGATCCCACAACTCCTGGGAAAAACGGCGGATGGGATCTTTGAATTCACTCTCGGAGCTAGCGCTGGCGTGCAGAAACAGCAGATCAATATCGGAGTGGGGGAAAAGCCAGCCGCGCCCGAATCCGCCGGTTGCCACGAGCGCGAGATTTTTTGGGCTGTCGGGATCGGCAGGGCTGGAACCAGGTTGGGAACTAACGATGATTTCGTTCCAGAGCCGCTGAACAATGGTATCGACCAGCGCCGTGCGCCGTGCGAGAGCCGTCCGCCCTTCACCGGTGACGGAAAATTCCTGCTCGATGGCAGCGGATTCCCGCACGTACAGGTCCCGCAACTCACTACGGACGGCGGCCACGGTGGTCATTTCGATGACACTCTCCCCGAACTGTTAAGCCCTGCTCCAGACTTTATTCCGCGCTGCTCAGAAAGCAGCAGACAAGGGGGATGTCGATCTTTTGCTGTCGATCTCTTGCCGTCGATCTTTGGCTGTCGATCTGCCGTCGATCCGCCGTTTTGAAATTCGTGCGCTTAGAGCACGCTATCGCCACGTTCGTCGTTGCGAATCCGAATCGCTTCGTCAATGCGCGAAAGAAAAATCTTCCCGTCGCCGATCTTGCCGGTGCGCGCCGCGGTGGTGATCGCCTGCACTACTTTTTCGACCATTTCATCGGCCAGCACGATTTCGAGCTTCACCTTCGGAATCAAGTCCACGGTGTACTCGCGCCCTCGATAAAACTCGGTGTGTCCTTTTTGGCGGCCATGTCCTCTGGCTTCAAAAACGGTCATGCCTTCGACGCCGACTTCGTGCAATGCGTCTTTCACGGCTTCGAGCTTGGAAACCTGAATAATCGCTTCGACCTTTGTCATGGTTCTCCGTCCCGTTGATTCCATTGCCCAGTTTTTGGTTTCTCGTTACGCGGAAGACTCCCAATAATATCCCTCTTCGCCGTGCTGCGAGAGATCTAGACCCTGCATCTCGTGGTCCTCTGAAACGCGCAGGCCGATGGTCATATCCACCAGCTTCAGCAGGACCACGGTTCCCACGATCGCCAGCCCCCAGGCAATCGCTACCCCGACCAACTGATTGAATAGCTGGTGGGCATTGCCCTCGAACAGGCCCGATGCGAGTGTGCTTCCCTGAGCGTTCTTGAAGATAGGATTCACGGCCCTCGAAGCGAAGACGCCCGTCAGCAGAGCGCCCAGAGTTCCGCCCGCGCCGTGAACGCCGAAGGCATCGAGCGAGTCGTCGTAGCGGAACAGAGACTTGACCTTGGTCACCATAAAGAAACAGAAAATACCCGCGGCCAATCCGATAGCAACCGCCGACATGGGCGAGACGAACCCAGCCGCTGGGGTAATCGCGACTAGCCCGGCCACGGCTCCCGAGATGGCGCCCAGTGCGCTGGGCTTCCCCCTCTTCCACCACTCCGCGGCGCTCCAGCCGAGGGTTGCCGCGGCGGCGCCAAAGTGCGTGGCGACGAATGCACTCGTAGCCAGAGCTCCCGCCGACAGCGCACTGCCCGCATTGAATCCAAACCATCCTACCCAGAGCAAGCAGGCCCCAACGAAACTCAAAACCACGCTATGAGGCGGCATGGACTGCTTGGGATACCCGATGCGAGGTCCCAGATACAACGCACACACCAACGCCGATACGCCCGACGTAACGTGCACCACTGTGCCGCCGGCAAAATCCAGACAGGGGAACCGTCCGCCGAGAGAAGCATTCAGCAGGCCACCCTTCCCCCAGACCATGTGCGCCATGGGCGCATACACCACGAGCGACCACAGCACCATGAAGGCTGTCATGGCGCTGAATTTCATGCGCTCCGCGAACGCGCCCGTAATGAGCGCCGGGGTGATGATGGCGAACATCAACTGGTACACCATGAATGTCTGGAGTGGAATGGTCGGGGCGTAATCGGGGTCAGGTTGCGCTCCCACGCCGCGGAGAAAGACGCTGTGCAAGCCGCCGATGAAGCTGTTTCCCGAAGCAAATGCCAGACTATAGGAGACCAGGCCCCACAGCAAAGTGACGATGGCCATCAGCGCGAAGCTTTGCATCATCGTCGAGAGGACGTTTTTCTTCCGCACCAGCCCGCCGTAGAACAATGTCAGGCCAGGTCCGGTCATCATCAATACCAGGGCAGAACTCGTCAGCATCCAGGCGTTGTCGCCGGAGGACTTGGCGTCGGCCACCGCCTGTTCCAATTTTGCGATCCGCGCCGATTGCGCCTCAGTCGTGGCGCCATCCCCGCCCGAAGTCTGCGCCAGCGCGCCGATCGCAAATAGACACACCATCACCAGCGTAAGACAAACCGTGGCGGATTGTTTCATGGATCCCTTCTGACTCCTCGCCTTGAACTCGCAGCATCATAACAATATCCGCTGAGCCGGCCTTTGCGGAAATCGAAACTATTTATGTTGGTGATTGGAAATCCTTATGTGCGAATCTCTAGTGTGCGCATTTTGGTCTCTGGCTTCGCCGCCCCAGGACCGGAGGAAGTTGCTATCCAATTGACGCGGGAGGGCTTTCTGCGGTTGGATGGAAGCTGCGTGGCACCTGCGCCTCCCATTTTCGATCCCGAGTCCCGGCGGCTTAGCCGCCTCGATGCTGCCTGGCTCACGATCTGGCTCCTCTTCCTTGTAATACTGGCCGTTCTCCCTCCGCTGTTCGAATGGCACAAGCAGCTGATTCTCCTCGCCATCGGTATTGTGCAACTGCTGGAAACAAAGTTGATCTCCCACTTCCCGAAACGGGGAGTCTTCTACGTCATCCTGCTTAAGATTTTGCTGGCCACTCTGCTCATCGATCACACCGGCGAAATCGGAATCAATAGCAGTTACTATCCTATTTATTACTTGCCGGTGGTTACCGCGGCGCTTTACTGCGGCCCGTGGCTGACGCTCGTCTGGACCCTGGTTGCGTCCGCCGCCTACTGCTCGTATCTCTATCCTGCGATGCAGGAATACGAATTGACGCCTGAGGCTTTCGGCTACCTGGCGCTGCGCATCATGTTTTTCTTTCTCGCCGCCATGGTCGTCAACCGCTTTTCGCAGCAGAGCCAGCATCAAACCCAGTTGTACCGTGAACTCGCCGAACGCCTTGCTGAAACCAATCGCCGGCTCGAGCACGCTCAGGCCGAAGCGCGGCGCTCGGAACGCCTGGCCGCTCTCGGTCAGCTCTCGGCAGGATTGGCCCACGAAATTCGCAATCCACTCGGAGTCATCAAGGGCTCGGCCGAAATGTTGACCCAGAAGTTGCAGACCTCCGACGAGCTTGCTCGTGAGTTAGCCGGGTATATTTCGACCGAGGTCAACCGGCTCAGCGCTCTGGTCACCGAGTTTCTCGACTTCGCTCGTCCTCTTCACGCCGAACCGCATCCCGCGAATCTGACCGCGCTTCTCGATCGCGTGCTGCAAATTGTCGCCGACCGCTTTGCGGGCAAACCAGCTACGAGTAAACCCGTGCGCGTCGAGCGTCACTATGCGAGCGGACTGCCGCTGGTTCCGCTCGACGAAAGCCTGTGCGAACAAGCCTTCCTCAACCTGGTGCAGAACGCCTACGAAGCCATGCAGGATGAAGACGACGGTGGCACTTTGCGGGTCGAGGTCCAACTCATTACACAGAATGGTCGTGAAGGAGTGGAACTCCGCCTGGCCGACACCGGCCCCGGTGTTCCCGAAGAACTGCGCGAAGAAATTTTCAACCCGTTTGTGACCACCAAGAAAACCGGCGTGGGACTGGGCCTCTCCATCGTTTCAAAGATCGTGGATGGGCATCATGGTTCGATCCATGTCGAGAACGCGGCGGAGGGCGGCGCCGTGTTTACACTCTTCTTTCCGCTCGAAGAAACCGGCGAACCGTACGCGTTGCCCGTGATATCCGCAGGATAGAAAATCAGGATAAGAATCCTGCAGCTAGGTGAACAGTGAACAGCGAACGACGTAAAGCGAACAGCGAATGACTAACGACTAACGGCCGACGACTAACCATGCCCACCATCCTCATCATCGAAGACGAAGCCAAGATGCGGCGGCTGCTTGAACTGAACCTTGGCGACGACGGCTTCAAAACGCTCTCCGCGGGCGACGCCGAAACTGGGTTGAAGCTGCTTGCCTCCGAACCTGTTCACCTCGTTCTCACCGATCTCAAACTCCCCGGCATCAGCGGGCTCGAATTTCTGCAAGCCGCCAAGCAGCAAAACGCCGCGTTGCCCATCGTCGTCATGACCGCGTTCGGGTCTGTTGAAACCGCCGTTGAGGCGATGAAAGCCGGCGCCTGCGACTACGTCCTCAAGCCGTTTTCGCTCGCTGAAATGCGGATGGTGGTGCACAAGGAGCTCGATAACTCCCGCCTGCGCGAGGAGAATCGCTCGCTGCGCGAAGCCCTCGGACAGAAGTACAGCCACCCCAACATTGTCGCGATCAGTCCCAAAATGCAGGAAGTGCTGGCCACAGTCGAACGCGTTGCGCCCACCAACTCCACCGTTCTTTTGGGTGGCGAAAGCGGAGTTGGCAAAGACCTCATCGCCCGCGCCATCCATGAAAAGTCGCGCCGCGCTTCCGGTCCATTTATCAAGATCAACAGCACCGCCATCCCGGAAAATCTTTTGGAGAGCGAACTTTTCGGCTACGAAAAAGGAGCCTTTACCGGAGCCGCCACCAGCAAGCCGGGCAAATTCGAACTGGCCGACAAAGGCACGCTCTTCCTCGATGAAATCGGAGACGTGCCGCCCGCCATCCAGGTCAAACTTCTCCGCGTGCTGCAGGAGCGCGAGTTCGAGCGCCTGGGCGGCACGCGCACCATCAAAGTCGACGTTCGTCTAATCGCTGCCACCAATCGCGACCTGCGGGCCGCGCTCGAAGATGGAACGTTTCGCGAAGACCTCTACTACCGGCTCAACGTGGTCCCGATCGATATCCCGCCGCTGCGCGAACACAAAGAAGATATCCCTGGATTAGCAAACCTGTTCCTCGCGCGCTTCGCCAAAGATTCCGGGAGAGAAGAAAAAATCGCCGGCATTTCGCCCGCTGCCATGCAGCTTCTGGCCGGTCATTATTGGCCGGGCAATGTGCGCGAACTGCAGAACGTCATCGAACGGGCCTGCGCGCTGGCCTCAGGCAAGCAGTTGGAAGCCAGCGACATACAACTCGATTCCCCGCGCAATCGCAACAACGCTTCGTCCGATCGCTTCCTCCCCGACGGCATGACGATTGACCAGTGGGAAGACGAAATGATTCGCGAGGCGCTCAAGCGCGCGGGCGGCAACAAGTCGCAGGCGGCGCGTCTGCTCGGGCTCTCGCGGAATGCGCTGCGGTATCGCTTGTCCAAGATCGGCATTGACGACAACGAAGGGGAGTGAAGGATTTGGGTCATTTGGTGATCGGGCCATCGGGTGAACGAAAACCCTCTTAAACTCTTCTGGGACCTCCTGTTTTTTCTGCCCCTGGTTACTGGTTCGTATATTAACTAGTTAGGGTGATTATTTACTTGACTCGACCACGAGTCGGGCAGATTATGGTTCTAGCGGGAGCGCGCGATGAGCGCCCGCTACAGCTTCATCGAGCATCTAGCACACTCTGTCCTGTTCTCTCGATGCCATGATGGGGCGATCATCTCCATGTTCAAGGCTGCGACAGCATATTTCGATGCAAGCGGTCATCCCGATCAGCACAACGTCCTTACCGTTGGCGGATTTCTATCGAGAGTGGATAAATGGGGGCGATTTGAGGATGAGTGGGCGGAAATCCTCCATGAATATGGGATCAGCGCTCTCCACATGACTGACTATGTTAGTGGCCGTGGAGAATTCGCAAAATTCAAAGGCAACACGCCACTGCGAAACCGCCTCCAATTGCAACTCTCAGAATGCATCAAAAAGAACACAAATAAATCGATCCGGGCAACGCTGATTTTGCCAGATTACCGCGCGGTCAATAAGCACTTTAAATTACAGGAAAAAATCGGCCCGCCTTATGTGGTTTGTTCGATGATGTGCTTGATTGAGACGCTTGAGTGGGCAAGACGAAAGAAGTGCGATGATACTCTACTTTGCTATTTCGAGGATGGCGATAAGGACAAGGGGGAGTTTAAGAAAAAGAGTGAGGGGATGCTTCCGCCCCCACGGTTGCAGTTCCTCCAAAAAGACGGGATCAATGCGTTTCAAGCCGCCGATTTCGTGGCGTGGAAAACCAAAGCAAACGTAGAAAAATGGCTGTCTGAATCGTATCACCCAGATCAGCGTCACGATCTTGCGAGGTCGCTGGGGTCAGTGGGCGCCATTCCGACAGAAGCAAAGGTGCTTACATTTGAGGGGTTGATTGGTATTTGCCTCTACCTAGGAGTTGAACGCCGGTGAAAACGCAGAACGAAGCTGAGAAATTCGACATGGCCATTCGGAAGATGTTCACGGTCTCCCATGACGAGATTGTGAAGCGCGACCAGGAATGGCACCGTAAACGAGCCGCGAAAAAGCGGGCTAAGACTTCGCCCGCTTCCCGCGTTTCAAAGACCAAGGTTTAGTTAACCGTTTCTCCCACCTTGCCGGTGAGTTGAGCGAAGGTGATCCGCTTACCGACCATCTGGGAGATAGCGATGCTGAACCGATCCGCATCGGTGATCGGGTTTTTCTTAGTACCGCGATAGTTGAAACGGAACGATTGCTCGTCAAGGTAACGGAACAAATGAAACGGTTCTACGCTGACGTAAGTACCAGACAATCCGCGCTTCAGCAACGACCAGAAGTTCTCCATGCTGTTAGTGTGTACGCGGCCATCTACGTACTTAACAGCGTGGTCAATGATCTGGTGCTCGTACTCGCCTTGCAATCCCTTGTATCCTCCGAGTTCATCGGTATACAGCATGGTTCCCGGTTCAACGTGAGTCTTGACGATCTCTTGCAAAGTATCTTGCTTGCGATCAGGGACGATCTGAGTGCGAATCTTTCCGCCGCGCTCCATCATTCCCATGACCATGATTTTGTCATCGGTATTGCGGCCCTGTCCGGTGATGCGGCGAGCCCTGACGCTCTTATGCATGTTCCGCGCTTTGCCGCCGATGAAAGTTTCGTCTGCTTCGACTTCGCCGTTGAATTTCGACCCGAGAGTTTCATCCTGCATAAACAGGCGGATTCGATGGAGCATGAACCAAGCCGACTTCTGGGTGACCCTGACGGCCTTGGCGATCTCGCAACTGCTGACGCCGTTTTTACAATTCAGGATCATCCAAGTTGCGGTGAGCCACTTGTCCAAGGGGATCGGGGAATCTTCCATGACGGTTCCGACCTTGATAGAGAACTCGCGCTTGGCATGGTGTTTGGCGCAGGTCCAAGTGCGCCGTTTTTGGCTGAACTTTACGGTTTCACAGCCGCAAGTCGGGCAAATTACCTTGCCGTCTGGCCATCGCCGTATCGCCAAGTAATCAATGCAGTTGTCCGGGTTTGCAAAGTAGATAATGGCCTCTTGCAGGCTCTTTGGTTCGGGCATCATTTCCGGCATGGCCTTGTTCTCCATGCCTTAAAATGTAGCACTTATCCGTGGTCGAGTCAAGTAAATAATTACCCTAGTTAGTATGGGTACCCCCCTCCCCCCCGGTCCAGTGGAATCATGGAGTTAGAGGGAAGAATCCAGTCCGGTCTTTGATTTTAAAGGACTTATATCAAAGTATTCCGGAATAAGGACTTACGGTTGTCAAGGAGCGCTGAAATGGCTTTGGGGCAGCTTCGAGGACCGTCTTGGGAGACGGGAACACTCATAAACTGCCCCAATCTGATGGCTATTATCGCACCGGCCCAGTGGGCACGTCTGTGACGGGACGCACCGATGATTTGTGATGAAAAATCAGGGGTCGGAAGTGCGAACCCCGCCTAAAGTGAGAACCCCGCCTAAGCGGACCTTGACGCTACACCGGCATGAGGAACGGAGGCATCCCGTGTCTCGGCACGTCGGGTCTCGAAACCCGCAAGACAAGCTGTACCCGGCAGCCGGCGGTCAGCAGACGGAGTTCCACCGCTTTTGTGGGCAGCGTTATGACGGCTTTGGTCGA
>Ga0224558_1004625_pt1 | contig 10588 bp, 8 predicted proteins | sample 714S32024metaG_FD_180682 | JGI IMG/M metagenome (GOLD analysis project Ga0224558, IMG submission 180682) | Peat soil microbial communities from Stordalen Mire, Sweden - 717 S3 20-24 | ecosystem: Environmental > Terrestrial > Soil > Wetlands > Peat | place: Sweden: Norrbotten County, Stordalen... | reverse complement strand
TGCGCAGCACGGGCTTGAGCGACAACTTCACCTCCTGGCCGGCGATGAAGACGGTGTGGTCGCTGGGCAGGTCGTCGCGGTGAGCTCGTTTGAGAGCGGAAAATATCCCGAACAAAATGAGAAACGTGAGTGCGGCAAAGGCCGCAAAGATGCCCCATTGCAGCCCCCGCGCCTTCCAGAACACGTCACCGTACCCGAGCGACTTGAACCACAGCAGGTCAACCCAGTAGGAAAGCGCTGTCCGGCTGCCAAGTACGATGACGGCGATGATGGCGATGAGAAAAATCAATCCGCCACGGCGGCGGCGCGGCGGCGTTGTCAGCTTTGGCCAATTGATGGTATCGGGCAACTCTCTACCCCACTCTTTCTGTTACTGTGATCTTCGCGGTTTCAGTGCGCCGGGAACGCCCGGAACGCAAGATTGTACGAAACCGGAAACCTAAGAAGTTGCCGGTCACACCAACTCCACTCTAAACTTCTTCAGAGCTTCTTGCAGACGAAAACTGCCTTCCGCGTCCGCGGGCTTGCTCGGCCGGACAACGATTTACGATGAATTGGAGCCGACCTGATTTTGCTCCGTCGAGGGCTGCAAACCTTGGCCCGCGCATGCTACCCTCACATATCAACATGAGCCAGATACCCTCCACGCAAACCCAACCTGTCATGGCCAACCTGCCTCGCGTGCTGGGCGCCAGTCAGGCCACGGCTTTCGTCGTCGGCACCGTTATCGGCAGCGGCATCTTTCTGGTGCCACGGGAGATGATGCAGGATGTGGGCTCTTCCGCGCTGGTCTATCTGGCATGGATCGCCGGCGGTCTGCTCTCGCTCTTCGGCGCCATGACCCTGGCTGAATTGGGAGCTATGCTGCCCTACGCCGGCGGCGGATATGTCTACCTGCGCGGCGCATACGGCGACACATCGGCCTTCCTATATATGTGGACCTGGTTTGCCGTGGCCAAGCCGGCCTCAGCCGCGGCCATCACCATCGGCCTCGCCCGCACCCTGGAGTTCTTCCCGGCATTCAGTGGCCTCAGCCATCAAGCCATAGGAGGCCCCATCCCCCTGCTGTGGTCGCAGATCTTCGCCATCGCCGTGGTCTGGTTCATGACCGGCCTGAACTACTTGGGCATCAAAAAGGCCGGCGACTTCCAACTCGTCTTCACCGTACTCAAGGGCATTCTCATCCTCATTGTGGTCGCGCTCTGCTTCGCATCAGCCTCTGGCTCGCTGGGCAATTACTCCACGATGCTGCCCCATGCAGTGGGAGGCTTCGGCGGCTTCATGCTGGCGATGATCGCCACTCTTTGGGCTTACGACGGCTGGCCCGACCTCGCAATTCTTGCCGGCGAGATAAAACGGCCGGGCCGAAATCTGCCCATCGCTCTGATCGGCGGCCTCTGCATCATCGGCTTTCTCTACATGGCCACCAACGCCGCCATGCAATATGTCCTTTCCGCCACGCAGATCGCCGCCAGCGACCAGCCTGCCGTGGCGGCGCTCAAGATTGTCGCGGGACCGGCCGGAGCAAGTTTTGTTGCCGCGGCAATGGCTATTTCCATCTTCGTCACCCTCAACGGAACGATCATGTCCGGCGCACGCGTCCCCTTTGCCGCCGCCCGCGACCGGCTTTTCTTCCGCCAGTTCGCGCACATCAGCCCGCGCTTTCAATCCCCTTCCACTTCTCTGGCGATTCAAGGAGTGCTCGCCACCATTCTGCTGCTCTTTCTCAGCCAGTTTCAGCAACACTTCGAACTAGCCATTTTTTCCGAGTGGATTTTCTATATGCTCATCGCCACCACGGTCTTCGTCTACCGTCGCCGGCGGCCTGATCTGGCGCGCCCCTACAAGGTCTGGGGCTACCCGCTGCTGCCGGCCATTTTTGTCTTCTGCGCAGCCGTCGTGCTCGTCTACAGCTTCCTGGGCAACCTGAAGGGCTCGCTCATGGGCACCGCACTCATCCTGGTTGGCCTGCCGGTGCTGTGGCTTGTGCGTAAGATGTATCCTGGACCGACCGCAGAGTTGGAGGGAATGGGGAAATAATGTAATTCGAAAGGCCCTGGCCTTACAGATGCAATCCCGGCCTTACCTAAGCTGCCGCACTAACTCCGCTTTCTTGCTGCCTCTTCGTACACCGCCGCGTACTCCCGCGCCGGCTGCTCCCAGCTATAATTCCGCGCCATGCCATTGAGCATCAGCTTCTTCCAGCCTTCTTTATCTTCAAAAGCAGCGAGAGCGCGGTCGATGGCATCCCGCAGACCCTCGGCTCTCATACCCTTGAACTTGAAACCTGTCCCCGTTCCCTGCTTCGGGTCCCACTCTTCGATGGTGTCATCCAGACCGCCGGTGGCGCGCACCACGGGCACCGTGCCGTACTTGAGCGAATAGATCTGGTTCAGCCCGCAAGGCTCGTAGAGCGACGGCATGAGAAACATATCGGCGCCTGCCTCGATCTTGTGGGCCAGCGCGTCGTCGTAGCCGATGCGCACAGCCACATTCGCCTTGTTCCAGAATGCCCAATCGCGGAAGAATTTCTCGTAGACCGGCTCGCCCGAGCCCAAAGCCACCACGGCTACACTCAGCTCCGAAAGCCTGCCGGCAATCTGCTCCACCAGGTCGAAACCTTTTTGGAGAGCAAACCGCGAGACAATGCCTATCACCGGGGTCGAGTCCCCTACCTGCTCCAAGCCGAAGGCGCGAAGCAGATCGGCGCGGCACTCCCGCTTGCCGGCCAGATTCTCAGGCGTGTAATGCGCCGCCAGGTTGGGGTCCGTAGCCGGGTTCCACTGCGTATAGTCCATGCCGTTCAGAATCCCGCGCAACTCCGCCGCTCGCCTTCGCAGCACACTGTCGAGCTGGTTGCCGAACTCCGGCGTCTGAATCTCCTCAGCATATTTGCGGCTCACCGTAGTGAGAATGTCGGAGTAGACCAGGCCGCCTTTGAGAAAGTTGAAGCTGTCAAACTGCTCCAGCTTGTCCATGGTGAAAATCTCCCAGGGAAAAAGCAGCCGCTCAGTGGTCACCGGCGGAAACGCTCCCTGATACGCGGCGTTATGAAGAGTCAGGACCACGCCGGCGTTCTTCAGCAATGGGTCAGAGTTATACGTTGTGCGCAGGTAAACGGGAATCAGCGCCGCCTGCCAGTCATGCACATGAAAGACTTCAGGCACACCCAACAGTTTGGCGGCCTCCAGCACCGCTCGGCAGAACAGGCCAAAGCGTTCCCAATTATTGGGATAATCGCCTTCCGCGGTTCCGTAAAGCCCCTCCCGGTCAAAGAGTTCTGGACAATCTATAAAGTAGTACTGCACACCGGCACGCTTGCCGCCGTTCACAACTCCCGCGAAGCGGTTGTAATACGCAAAAGGAATGGTGATGGAGCGGACCGCGTACTTCAATTCGCCCTTGATCTGTCGCCGCACGCCCGCATAGAGCGGCAGGTAGACCGTTACCTCGTGGCCCAGCTTGACCAGCTCCGGAGGCAGCGCGCCCACCACGTCGGCCAACCCCCCGGTCTTGGCAAACGGCACGCACTCCGAAGCGGCAAAAACAATATGCATCAGGGCTTCTCCATGGCCGGCGAACCAATCCGCATTAATCGCTCGAATTCCTCGGCCAAAGGGTCAGTCTACTACGCTCCTACTGGAGAACTATACGCGGCTTCGACCTCAGAAGGTTTCCGCATCCGGCGGGTAAACCTCCTCATCCAAAGATCATGCACGACCGAAATCCGATAGGCTTCTCGTCTTCATCCTCTTCCTCCGGTTCGACTCGACGGTTTTCCGGTCCCACTCCCCTCGACAATCCAATCTGGCACGCACTGGTGACAGAGCAGCGGTCTCTCGCCCTGGGCAGCGGACCGGCAAGACGCTTTCCTGCCGAAATTGGGCCGCTCTGCGGAATGGAAGCCTCCTCCGCCGCCAGCTACGATGCGCTGCGAACACTGGTCGGCCCCGGCGAGACGTTGGCGCTATTCTTTACGGAGCCGCCAACGCCCCCGGCTGGCTGGACGATGACACATTCTGACGTACTCGATCAGATGATCTGCCGAGAGCCCCGGAATCTGGAATCCGCGCACACGACGCCGGAGTCAAAACTTCGCCGGCTCACACCCGCTGATGTGCCGGCAATGCTGGATCTGGCCAGGCTGACCGAGCCGGGGCCATTTGATCGGCGCACAATCGAGTTGGGAATCTTCTTCGGCATCTTCGACCCGGGACGCCTGCTGGCCATGGCTGGGCAGCGTCTGCACCTGCCTCAGTTCGTCGAGGTGAGCGCGGTTTGCACACACCCGGACGCGAGGGGCCGGGGTTATGCACGTACCGTGATGATAGCGGTGATGGAAGATATCCGGCAACGGGGCAAGACACCGTTTCTGCACGTCCGCGCCAGCAATCTTCGTGCGATCAGCGTTTACGAAGGCCTTGGCTTTACTCTGCGCCGGAAGGTGCATCTTGCGGTATTGAAAAGCGACGGTTGACACCACACAATTGCTCCGTTGGCCTGCGGCTTCCTCTACCATCAAAGAAGCCCATGCCCATCAAACCCAAGCTCGGCCAGAACTTCCTCGATGACGCCGAAGCCATCCAGCGCATTGCGGCCTCAATCGGCGATCTCGCAGGACGCACGGTGGTCGAAATTGGCCCCGGCGGCGGCGCCATCACAGGAGAACTGGCCGCCCGCGCCGCCCATGTGCTGGCCGTCGAGTTGGACCACGAGCTTGCCCTCTTCCTGCGTGTGCAGTTTCCTCCGGGTCGCGTAACCGTCGTTGAGCAGGACGTGCTGCAATTCGATTTTGCGGCAGCCTCGGCCGCGGCGGGAGAACGCTTGTTGGTGGTCGGCAACCTGCCCTACGGCATCACTTCTCCGATTCTGCTGAAGCTTGCCGCCAGCCACGCCGCGCTCAACCGCGCCGTGCTCATGGTGCAGCGCGAAGTGGCCGATCGGGTTACAGCCGAGCCGGGCTCGCGCGACTACGGCCTGCTCTCGGTCACCGTGCAACTCTACGGGCCTGCCCAACGGCTCTTCACTTTGCCGCCAAGCGCCTTCTCGCCGCCGCCCGTGGTACATTCGACCGTCTTCCGCTGGCGATTTGCCCCGCGCTTCGCCGAGCTCGGCGTTGAAGAAGCGCCGTTCCTTCGCTTCGTGCGCCAGTGCTTTGCCCAAAAACGCAAAACCCTGGCCAACAATCTGCGTGCAGCCGGAGTTCCGCCCGCAGCGGTTGCCGCCGCGCTCACTCAGGCCGCAATCGCCCCTCAGGCTCGCGCTGAAGCTGTGCCCATCGAAGGCCTCGCAATTCTCTGGCGCTGGCTGGAAGCCACGACCGGTACCTTAATGCACGAAGCGGTTTGAATCAGCCTGAAATCAGCCGCGCCCCACGCCTTGCAGCGTGAGCGTCTGCGCGGTGTGAATGTGGCAGATGGCAACAGCCAGTGCATCGGCGGCGTCTGCCGGCTGCGGCACTTCGGCCAGTTCCAGAAGCCGAGCCACCATAAACTGGACCTGTTCTTTTTTAGCCAGTCCGTAGCCCACCACGCTCGATTTAATCTTGAGCGGCGCATATTCGGCCACCGGAAGCCCTTGCGTGGCCGCCGCCAGCAGAGCCACACCCCGCACCTGCCCCAATTTCAGCGCCGATTTGGCGTTTACCGAGTAGAAGACCTCCTCGATGGCCACCGCGTCCGGCTTCCATCGCTCCAACTCGGTGCTCAGCTCGCGAAAGACCTGCTCCAGCCGTTCGGCTGTGGTCTTGGACTTGACAAGCCGGATGGCCCCCATCGCCTTCAACACCAGCCGTGGCTGCCTGCCTGTGTCGTCCGACTCGACGACGCCATAGCCGGTTATCTCCGTTCCGCAATCGATGCCAAAGACCCGCATGGGCCTGAGTGTACCGCAGACCTGCCCATCCCCGCTTGCCGCAATTGCAGCCTAAACATAACGGCGGCCTGGGCGCATTGCCCAGGCCGTCGCGGTGAACTGTGGGTATTGGACTAAGGCCATCGCGCTGAAGCGAGTGCCCGAGCATCTTCACTACCGTTCCCATGCCGCAATCGTTGTGTGGCGACGCCCGGCAAGCCGGACTCCCTTCGGCGGCGATATTCGCCGCTGTATTGAAGAATTGCCACGCGCCCATCGGGTTGAGAGAACGATCTAACAGTGAAGGTGCGGTTGCGTACCATGCGGCAAGACTCTCTCCGCCGGAGCGACCATGGGGACTAAGGCGCGATGCCTTAGGCCTCAGTCACCTCACGTACCAAACATCTTGAAGAATCATGCATCAGTTGGACCAACCTCCTTTCCCGTGTATCGCTAAACTACCCCTTCCGGGACGGGGCGTCAAGGGGCAGGCGATATTTCGTTTCTGTTCCGTACCGTTACCAGCTGTGCAGCCACTTTTCATCGCGCCCGATGCGCACCGGCACATGAAAAAGCTCGCTCAGCCTTGCCTCTGTCAACATCTCCTCGCGCGGCCCGTCGCCCACGATGCGCCCGGCACGCATCAGAATGATCCGCTCGATTTCCGGCAAAATGTCTCCCAAATAATGCGTCACCAGCACGAGGCCTGTGCCTTCGCGAGCGAGACGCTGTAGGCTCTCGCGCAGTTCCCGTTGCGCGGCCAGGTCGAGCGCATTCGATGGCTCGTCCAGCAGGAGTTGGCGCGGACGATGCACCAGCGCACGCGCAATCAGGATGCGCCGCCTCTCGCCGGCTGACATCGTGCCCACTGTTTGCCGCGCCAGGTGCATGGCTTCCATGCGTTCCAGCGCTTCTTTCGCCCGTGCGCGCATCTCGCCCGTGACGTGAAGATTGGGCCACAGCGTCGAGGCGGAAAAGAATCCGGCAATCACCGCATCAAGGCCCGTAGTCACGGCTGTTCTCTCGCCCGGCAACTCCCCCGCCAGATCTCCCCGCGGACCGGCCGCTACCACACCGAAGTGCTTGCGCAACTCCGTCAGGTCCCAGCGTTCGCGGCCAAAGATGCGCACCTTCATGCCCGGCTTTACGATTGGGTATATCTGGCAGGTCATGGCCAGAATCAGCGTGGATTTACCGCAGCCATTTGGCCCCAGGATCGCCACGTGTTCCCCGGCGCGAATCGTCAGGCTTACATCGTGAAGCACTACGCGGTCGCCGCGCGCCACGTTCACTTTGCGCAGTTCAAGAAACTGCGTCTCGTGGTTGTCGATTGCTTCTGACTTATTTGAAAGATTTTTATCCATCACACCATCAGCAACTTTCAGACTATTGATCCGGCAACTAAATACTGTGCGGGTGCCCCATCCATTCCCGCGTTTTTTGCGGGAATGGGTGGGAAACGATGTCACTCTTTTCTTGCCGGATCAATAGCGCGCCTTCGCTTTGAATACTGGCCCCAAAAAACTATTTCGATTATTCCACGATGTCCGCGTCATTCGCGGACCATGAGCGAGTATCCCCAGGCGCGGCATTCGAGTGGCTGGGCATTCAGCCCATCTCACCTGCTAAATTAAATAGATTGAAGCCTACCACCGAAATCTCCGACACCACCGAACTCGCCCTCCCTCGCGGTTTCCGTTATGGCGCTGCCAAAGCGGGACTTAAGAGAAGCGGCCGCCCTGACTTTGCCCTCATTGTGGCCGACGCGCCATCGAGCGCCGCTGCCGCTTTCACCGCCAACCGTGTCACCGCGGCGCCGCTTGTGGTGGATAAGGAACATCTGCGGGCCAGCGGAGCCAGGGTGCGCGTAATCGCCATCAACGCCGGCAACGCCAACTGCGCCGCAGGCCAGGCCGGGCTGGATGCGGCCCGCGCCACCTGCGAAGCCGCCGCACAGCTCTTCGGCTGCCGAGCGGAAGAGGTCTTCCCCTCGTCGACCGGCATCATTGGCGTTCCGCTGCCGGCAGAGAAACTCATCGCCGCATTGCCGGGACTGGCCACGTCACTAGGCGCCGATTTCGATCACTTCCACCAGGTCGCCCAAGCCATCCTCACCACTGACACGGTGGAGAAGACCGAGTTCAAACAGCTGGAGATTGCCGGCCCGGATGGCGCGCCGCGCGAGGTCCGCATCGCCGCGCTGTGCAAAGGCTCGGGAATGATTCATCCCCAGCTTGTACCACACGCCACCATGCTCGTCTACATCCTGACCGATGCGGCTGTCGATCCGGCAGTGCTGGACGGCTACCTGCGCGCGGCCATCGAAGTCAGTTTCAACCGCATCTCTGTGGACGGAGACACCTCGACCAACGACACTGTGCTGCTGTTGGCCTCGGGCGCCAGCGGCGCGGCCATTAGTCCCGGAAACTCAGCGTTCGCCGGCGCCTTGACGGAAGTCTGCACCTCGCTGGCCCGTCAGATTGTGGCCGACGGCGAAGGCATTACGCATGTGGTGGAATTGCGCATCGAAGGAGCGGCCACGGATGCGGACGCGCTCAAGATTGCCAAAGCCATCGCACATTCGCCGCTGGTCAAGACCGCCTGGGCCGGCAGCGACCCCAACTGGGGCAGGCTGTTGGCCGCCATCGGCTACTCCGGCGCCCAGATCGACCCGGAGCGCATCGACATCCGCTTCGGAGAACTCGCCATCTGCCACAATGGTGGCCGCGCAACTGAATTCGACGAGGCCGCCGCCCACGCCTATATCGCGCAGCCGGAGTTTTCGATTACTATCCAGATCCATCAGGGCGCCTGCTTCTGCATCTTCTGGACTACCGACCTGACCCATGAATACGTCAGCATCAACGCGGACTATTCTACTTAGGCTGATCCACCTGCATAACCAGGATCAAGGCAGCGCTGCAAGCTGGTCTGCGCCTTCCGGCGACCTTCGACCACCTGCATCGACAGGAAAAGCGCCAACCCCATCATCGCGGCTCCGCAGCAATCAAGCACCACATCACTGAACTGGCCACTACGGTTAGGCACAAAACTCTGGTGAAATTCGTCCGCGCTGGCCACTAAACACGTGGCCAGAATCGCCAATCCGTGCGCCCGCAGTTGGCGCGGCAGCAGTGACGCCACGCCCCTCAACTCAATCCAGAAAGCGCGAAAACAGATCAGGGAAAACATTCCGTATCCCATGAAGTGTCCGGTCTTGCGGATGAAAAAATGGATCAAATTCCAGTGCACACACACGTCGTAGCCAAAGATAGCTTCGACTATGCGCTGCAACGGCTCGCTGGTCCGGTCCGCGCCAAAATATGAAGTGGACTCGACAGCAAAGACCATTGAGAAGGCCAGCACCGGCAGCCATGTCCGCAATTGAGCCTGCAACCGCGCGCTCCCGCCTGCCGAAGCTTGCGGTGCGTAGACTCCAAAGACCATGGAAGGTGAATACATGATGATCGCTCCTGCACAACGGCTCAGCGATGGGGCGCAAAAGTCGCGCACGACACCAGCCCGATAAGGAGTTTTTCGGCTCAAACGAGCGCGTCTTGAAGAAAATCTTTATGTCTTTGAAAATTCTAACCTTGCACTGTCCTGAAACGAGACAAAGGGCACCGCTTGCCCGCCCAGCGGAATTCTTCCCCGCGCTGTTCTCTCCCCGCGTCCACCCCCGGGGAAACGAATGATAGAGTGAGGGGTATGAATTTGAGCAAGCGCAGGTACGCAACTGCTGTTTTTCAATGCACCATGTTGTTGGCTGGATTTTCTATTTTGGCAACCGCTCCTCTTGCGGCTGAAAATCCCGGAGCAACCCCGGCCACCCAATCTCGCGGCTCCGGGCAGCGGGGTTGGGAGAGCGCCGGCGCTGTACCCGCTTGCATGCCCGCCGCGCTCGGTTCGCCCTACATCCCGGTCGATAGTTGGGTCTATCCGGCCATACTGCGGCTCTACTCGCTGGGCTTCGTGGACAATGTCTTTCTCGGCATGAGGCCTTGGACCCGCGCCAGCGTGGGCCACATGATGGAAGAGGCCGGCGCGCGCATCGAGGATGCGGATGCGGGAGCGGCCACGGACGAGGCTCAAGGCATCTACGATGCGCTGATGCACGAACTGCGCTCCGACGCGGAAGGCCCTTGCCTGCCCCGCCAGAGCAACACCCATATCGAGTCGGTCTACTCAGTGGCTCGCGCCATCAGCGGAACGCCCTTGCGCGACAGCTATCATCTCGGCTCAACCATCATCAACGACTATGGCCGTCCTTACAATAACGGCTTCAACAACTACACCGGCGCCAGCGGCTATGCCACAGCCGGGCGCTTCGTATTCTACGTGCGCGGTGAGTTCGAGGCCGTTCCCTCAGCCACCGGCTACTCACACTCGTTGGCCAACACGCTCAGCGTAGTTGACGCCACCACCTTCCTCAATCCCGCGACCGGGCTTCCATACAACCAGGCCACCATTCCGATGGGACCGATTGCTGCCACCGCCGACGGGCGGGTGATGGAGGCTTTCGTCTCCGCGCATGTCTTGGATCACGAAATCTCCTTCGGCAAGCAGGACGACTGGCTTGGGCCTGGGTTGGGCGGCGGAATGGCCTACTCCAACAATGCCGAAAACATATACTCCTTCCGCATTAATCGCGTCGAGCCGCTGCACATTCCGCTCCTCTCCTGGGTTACTGGTCCATTCCGCTACGACTTTCTGATAGGCGGGCTTCATGGTCACA
>Ga0224558_1004624_pt1 | contig 10589 bp, 5 predicted proteins | sample 714S32024metaG_FD_180682 | JGI IMG/M metagenome (GOLD analysis project Ga0224558, IMG submission 180682) | Peat soil microbial communities from Stordalen Mire, Sweden - 717 S3 20-24 | ecosystem: Environmental > Terrestrial > Soil > Wetlands > Peat | place: Sweden: Norrbotten County, Stordalen... | reverse complement strand
CACCATCGCCATCATCGGGGGCACCGGCCCGGCCGGTACGGGCCTCGCGCTGCGTTGGGCGCGCGCGGGAGAGACCGTCATCATCGGCTCGCGCGATGCCGCTCGCGCACAGCAAACGGCAGAGACGATCCGCAAGCGGGCGGGCACAAATGCTCAAGTCTCCGGGATGGAAAATTCGGCAGCGTGCGCCGCCAGCGATCTGCTCGTGTTCACGGTGCCGTTCGCAGGGCAGGCAGCGCTGCTGAAGCAGTTGAAGGCTGCGATCCGTCCGGGCAGCATCCTGATTGATGCCACCGTTCCGCTGGCTGCGAGTGTGGGCGGACGCGCCAGTCGCACCCTTGGCCTGTGGCAAGGCTCGGCTGCGCAACAGACGGCGGAACTGGTCCCGAAGGGCGTTTCCGTCGCGGCGGCATTCCAGAACGTTTCGGCGGACGTGCTCAATAGCGACGCAGACGAAGACGTGGATTGCGATGTCATCGTCTGCAGCGACGATCCCCATGCCACGCAAGTCGCGATGGAACTCGCCGCCAAGATCGGGCGAGTGCGAGCGATCGATGGCGGGAAGCTTGAGAATGCGCGCCTCGTCGAGCAGATCACCGCGCTGCTGATCGGGCTCAACATCCGACACAAAGGGCACGGTGGAATACGGATCACGGGGTTGCCCGACGCCGCGTACAAGCATGGGCCGGTTGTCCGCTAGCGCAACACACCTCGTCCTTGTTTCTGCAGCTCACGCATTCGCCCGTGGAACGCTGGCGCGACACGGTCGGATTGTGTTTAACTTTTCAGTCGTCCACGCAGTTCATTTCAAGACGAGGGACTTCATGCACAGGAAACTGTTCTCGTTCTTATTCTGCTTTCTGTTGGTGGCTGTTTCCAGCGCTGCCGCCAAACGCGCCTTCACCATCGAAGATTTTTACCGCCTTCGCGGAATAGAAGACTTGCACGTATCTCCCGACGGCAAGACCGTCCTGTTCACTCTGCACACCAACGATCTGCCAAAGGCAAAGAGCGTCAGCCACGTCTGGCTGATGGACGCCGACGGCAAGAACGCGCGCCAGTTTACGTCTGGCGAAAAAGGAGAATCGTCGCCCATCTTCTCGCCGGACGGCAAGTGGATCGCCTTCATCAGCGCGCGCGATGGCAATAGCAATGACAACGACAATCTTTACGTCATCTCCGCCAGCGGTGGCGAAGCCCGGCAACTCACCAACATTTCCACCGGAGTTTCCGATCCGCTCTGGTCACCGGACGGAAAAACGATCGCGTTGTCGAGCGACGTCTATCCCGAATGCAGCGCCGACGATGCTTGCAATAAGAAGATCGAACAGCGATGGAGCAAGGGCCCGCTCCACGCCCACATGGCCGATGCGCTGCTCTATCGCCATTGGACCGAATGGAAGGACGGCAAGCGCACACACATCCTGCTGGCCGACGTTTCCACCGGCGCCGTGCGCGACCTGACGCCAGGTAACTTCGATTCGCCTCCCTTCCAGCTCGGCGGATCCTTGCAATATGATTTCTCGCCCGATAGCACGGAACTCGCCTTCGATTCCAATCATGACCGCGACCTCGCGTCGTCCACCAACAGTGACGTGTGGATCGTCTCGCTCTCCGGCAATCAGCCGCCGCGCAACATCACCGCTTCGAATCCAGCCTTCGACGGCCATCCGAAATACTCGCCCGACGGAAAATACATCGCTTATCAAATGCAAAAGCAGCCCGGCTATGAATCCGACCTCTTTCGCTTGGCCATTTACGATCGCTCCACCGGAGCGTCGCGCGTGCTCACCGAGTCCTTCCGCAACTGGGTCGACGCCTTCCAATGGGCCTCAGACTCGAAGTCTCTCTACTTCGGCGCTCCGCTCGAAGGCGACAACCCCATCTTCCGCGTGACCCTCGACTCCGGCTCCGGCTCCATTCAACAAGTGTTGGTGGACCGGACCATCGACTCCTTCCAACTCTCCCCTGACAACCGCCGCATCATCTACACCCGTCGTGCTGTCAGCGACCCCGTCGAAATTTTTGCCGTGGATTTGGCTGACGGCAAGTCCTCGACGCCGCAGCGCCTTTCTCAATTCAACGACGTAGTCGCCAATGAAGTGGACCTGCGTCCGGCCGAGCGCATGTGGGTCAAAGGAGCCGACGGAGCGAAGATTGAAGTTTTTATCGTCAAGCCCCACAACTTCGATCCGTCGAAAAAATATCCGCTCATCCTCAACGTGCACGGTGGGCCGCAGTTTCAGTGGCAGGATTCCTTTCGCGGTGACTGGCAGGTTTATCCCGGCGCCGGCTATGTCGTCGCTTTCGCCAATCCCCATGGATCGACCGGCTATGGCCAGGACTTCACGGCTGAAATCTCGGGAGACCATGGGGGCAAGGTTTTTGAAGACCTGATGAAGGTCACCGACGAACTGATCAAACTTCCTTACGTCGATCCCGACCGCACGGGCGCCATGGGCTGGTCCTACGGGGGCTACATGATGGATTGGTTCGAGGGCCACACCACCCGCTTCAAGGCTATCGCGTCGATGATGGGTGTCTTCGATCTCCGCTCAATGTACGGCGCGACCGAAGAGTTATGGTTTCCAACGTGGGACTACAAAGGTCAGCCGTGGAATTCCGACCAGTACGAAAAGTTCTCTCCGTCCTACTTCGTGAAAAATTTCAAGACGCCTTGCCTCGTGATCTCCGGCGAGCGCGACTATCGCGTCCCTTACACGCAGTCACTGCAGATGTTCACGTCGCTGCAGGAAATGAATGTCCCTTCCAAGCTGATCATCTATTCGAACGCCGGACACTGGCCCAGTTGGTATGAAATGGCTCTGTACTACACCGCGCACCTGGAGTGGTTCCATCAGTATCTTGGAGGAGACGCGCCACCCTGGACCTCAGAACAATTCCTGCGCAACGCCGTGTTTGACAAGGAGACTGGTCAACGGATCAAGTAATTTTGGCGGCCTGCCGAGTTCTCAGTTCCCGGTTCTCAGTAAGAGTCCGACTTTTTCCCGAAGCGCTTTGCTTGTTTTCCTGCTCGTTACTAGAGGTTTATTAACCCGTGTTTACTACTACCCCCCTCCCCCTAGTCTCTGGAATCATGGGGTTAGGAGGTGTTGAGCCGCCAAAGTCCAGAGCCTAAAGGACTTATTTTCAAAGTATTCCGGAATAAGGAGTTAGCTGGATTTTGGGTCCAAATTCCTGTTTTGGGGCACCGTTTTGGGAAAATGGCGTGAGTCCTGGCGAAGGGAATTTAGTTATCAAAGAGCCACTAGCGAACGGGGCCGCGGCTTCCTGGGCCGTCTCTGGAGACGGGCGCAGCTCGGACCTGCCCTAAGCAACAGGATTTTCGCACAGAGGTGGCTGGGAAGTCTGTGATGGCGGTTACGGGTTGTTTGTGATGAAAAAAATCAAAAGGATGCACCCCAGTGAGAGCTTGGTGCCGAAACGGATCATCTCCACTGTTTAGAATCTCTCCGGCAATCTGCTTCGCTACGCGCAAAGCCGCCTCTCCAATCGGAAATCAGTCCCAGTTCCTGCATGACGCGGGGAAGCACTTCGGCGACCTCGAAGTAAGTACGCTTAGGACATGGATTGCAGTGACAAACGGGAATCGCAGGGATGATCTAGGTAAACGAGATTAACGCTGTCAGACGCGATGGAATCTCGCAGAACTTGCCGGTTGTTACGGACGGGAGTTTCGCCTTGCAATCGGAATCCTCCCCGGCATGACCGCGACGTCGCTTCAGTTTGTGCTCGCCTTCTTTGCCTGCGCCGCATTCTGCTTCAGAGACAGCTTGTAACGCGCCAGCAGTTTCTCGCGGTTCTGGCGCAGATCTTTTCCGGTCGGCTTGGCGGGATAAGGCTTGTTGCCCATCAGCCCCTTCCAGAGAATGTGATTGTATTCCGCAAAGTCCATGCGGTCTTCCGAGGTGAAGTCCATGCCCTTGGTGGCCCGCGCCCAGTACGCTCCCGTGTGTGTTGGCTTGGGCACGATCAGGCCGACCGGAGGGGTGAGCGGCAGGTGCGTATTGTAGAGACCCAGCGGGACGGTGGCCGTAAAGCTCCACGTGCTCGGCGTGGTGTTGAAGATGTCGGCCATGGGCTGAGCCAACGCATCGTTCAGATTCATCGGCGGCAGACCCAGAACCTCTTCGATTGTGCGCACGAAGTTGATGGTGTTGTACGGCGTCGAGACCAGCGCGCCCTGTTTCACATAGGCGCCGGCCACAAAGCCGATGGTGCGGTGGGAATCGACGTGGTCGCCGGAATCCTGCGAGTCGTCTTCAATGACAAAGATCAGGGTGTTTTGTGCGTAAACGCTGTCGGCGATGGTCTGAACCAGCAGTCCGACCGCATAGTCGTTATCCGAATTCTGCAACTCCGGCGTGATCAGTCCGAATCCGCCGGGGTCGGTGAAGCTTCCGGTGTGGTCGTGCATAAAGCGAACCAGGCTCAAAGACGGCAGTCCGCCCGCGGCGTAGTTGGCGTTGAAATCGCGCAGCCACTCCTGGTAACGGTAATAGTCCGGGAACTGGTTGTCGAAGCCGCGAAAGTATGGATCGGTGAATGGGGTAAGGGTAACGTTCTGGGAGTAGGCCACCTGGGTTTTGGTTGAGAAGGGGGTGGTCAGAGTCGGGGGGATCCAGATTTTAGTAGGCCAGGTGGGGCATGGGGGGGAGTCGGCAATGGGCATGTGTAGAGGGTCGGGTCGACAAAAAATCCATAGTCGCGAATCGTGAGCTTCGCCCGATACGCGGCATCCCACAGATAGCCTTGACCCGGATACAGCACATTGTTCGGTCCTTCCCCATCCGGCGCGGCCGTGTTGGCAGACCCCGGCAGCAGATTCCCGTCGGGCGGCGTAAGGTAATCGGCTGCCATGCGGCCTGCGACCGTGGGAATGGCCACGTTCACATTGCGGTTCAAACCATCGTAATCCAGGCTGAGGCCGCGTCCCGCATAGAACGACGGTTCCTGGCGTTCGATTACATCGGGGGCGCGAGCCGAGGTGGTCCAGGGCCAGCCGTCGTTGCTGACTTCAGAACTGGCCAGCATGTTGTCGAGGGTGACGAAGGTCCGCGCCAATTGATGCTGATTCGGCGTGATCGGCTGGCCAAATTCCGTCAAATTTGGGTCGCCATTGCCGACTTCCAGATCGCCCAGAACCTGGTCGTAGCCCCGGTTCTCTTTAATGATGAAGATCACATGTTGGACGCCCTGATGCACGGCCGCCATGACCGCGGCATCGCTGTTGCTCTCGGTTGCGGAGAAGTGGTCGTTGATGGCGACCTGCGCGGTCAGCGTGGACAGTTGTGCCGCAGTGGGCTGGGGAAAGCTCTGAAAGCCGGCTTTGACCTGCTGGGGGTTGTATTCCTGCGAAGACGTACAGTTCTTGTGTACTGATGGCGGGGCGGCGCTATAGCACATGCCTGGATTCGGGCCCGTCGGCGACTTCCCATTGACCACGTAGACCCAATTGCCATTGGGGCTGTTGACCGTGGGGCCGAAGCTCACGGAATTCGGGTACCAGCCGGTCGGAATCAGACCGACAACCTGGTCGCCCTTATCCGTTCCGGTCAATTGCACCACTGCGACGGCATTCAAATTGCCATTCGTCACGTAGAGTTGCGACTCATCCGGCGAGAGCGTCACGCTGTTGGTGTTGGCGCCTTTGTGCGCCTTCACCAGCGGATACGCGTTTAATACGTCTGCTGGAGCGCGGGCGTAAATGGTTTCCAGTATCGCCCCCGCGCCGTTGGTTGCGCTGCCCTTCGATATGTCGATGACATCGACCGAATCCGTCATATCCTCGGCGACATACAGGCGCGTCTGGGCCTTGTTCATCGTCATCTTGATCGGTTCGCCAACCACGGGTACCCGGCCCGTGACTTTCAGCGTCGAGCCCAGGCTCACCACATCGATCTCGCGGTCGCGAATGCTCGACACATACGCCGTCGCATTCTCTCCCGTACCTTGAATCTGCACCCAAAACGGATACTCGCCGCCCGGTGTACCCATCGTCGTGGGGGTTCCGTCGCCGGGGCGCAGGTCGATGTCCGGCATTACTCGGCTCCAGTTGCCCAAGCCTCCGGTGAACACCGAGATCGAGTCGTTGTCGTAATTGGCAACAGCCAGGGTCTGGCCATCGCTCGAAATGGCCACGCCGGCCGCGCAAACCTGCTCGAAGATCGCGCCATTTGCCGTGGCGGGTGGTGAGTAGGACACGGTGAGCCCCAGGCCGCCGCCATGGTGCATGACAAGCTCCTGTTGCTCCGACCATGTGGTTCCATCGGAACTCAAAGTGAAGACATGCACATTGTCCTTGCCGCTGTTGCCGGTGGGGTAAGTGTTGGGTGTACTTTGGGGAGGATTTGAACCGCTGCTTTCAAATGGATAGTCGCCGCTGCCGCTGGACACATAAAATGCCGTGCTCTTGCCGAAGTTTGTGTCGGTTGGAGTTGTATCGATCGTTGGATCGAAGACAATCCCGTTGTAGGAGTTGGGAATGGTCACGACCTGCTTCTGGACAGGCGTGCCCTGTGAGATGTCGTAGATGAACACATACTCTTTCGAGTTCGGATAGTCACAGGCAGTCATATCGTGGTTGATGCCATAGCCGCGGTCGGCCGTGCCCAGCGGTTGGTAGATGCGGTTATATCCGCTGGTAAGAATCAGGAGTGTATGGCCATCCGGACTTACCACTGTGGTAACTGCTTGTCCTACCTGCCAGTCGGGATATTGGGGCAGGACAGCCGCCCCTGGTATCAGCGGCTCGAAGGTGGAATCGTAGGGCGCCGTGGGCGTGATCATTTGGCCTAGATTGGGTATGGCCTGCGGCGCAGAGGGCGCCATCACCGTAATGTTCAGAACCGCCGTCGTGTTGCCGCCTAAGGTGGTTGCCGTTACCGTGTAGTTGGCCGCGGCTGCCACAACTGTCGGAGTTCCGCTTACGATACCAGTGCTGGCGCTCAGGGCCAACCCAGCCGGAAAGGCCGGGCTCACGCTGTACGAGATTACCGTTCCGCCACTGCTGGTGGGGCTGTCCGGCGTAATCTGCACACCCCTGGTGTAGACCGCTATCGCCGTGGTGTAGCTGAGCGTCGCTGGTGCCGTGACGCCGATGCCACCACACCCGCAGAAAAGAACGAATGCGGGTGTTAGAAAAATGCCAACTCTTTGCAGGGTACGCACAGAAGCTACCTCCCTTAAATTCTCGGCGAGATGGAAAGGGTCTTGCGCCACCCCTTCTATACGCCAACTTCACGCTATCGAAGAACGAAATGCGAGTCTTATCAAAACCGCTCACGCCGCATATTCTCGAGCAAATCAACAATCGTCGTAGCGACCCGCCGGCCGCTCTCCCGGCGATAGCAAGGAAAGCTCCCGCCAACGACCCCGCGTCTAGGATCGATCGGACTGGAGAGAAAATAATAAGAAATACAACTAAATGCTGTGATCCCCCTACATTGGGTTTGTGATGAATCCGAGGAGCGCTCGGAAAGGCATTGGTGGTGAGGGCAAAGAACGCGGCAACTGTCGTTAGCAGGCGTTTACACTTGTAACCCTTTGGTTACGAGTTAAATGGGATTTTCCGCCAACAATCCTATTGAGGTTCTCCCAACTCCATGGCTTTCATTGACGGGATAGGAGGTAGAGCGTTTTGAAATGGCCACGCTACCAAATAGGAAACAGTTCAGGGTGGCGAGGGGGGATACTGCGCGGTGAAAAAGATTCGTCGCCCGGGCAGCAGACCCTATGAATTAAGCAGGTTAGGTCTCTGCCATGCTGCAAAATCTCGCTGGCGCGCCCGCGAGTGGACGCTAAAGGGACGCTAAAAATCATTCTAGGCAACTGAGCAAAATAGAACAGTGCGCGCTAGTACGACATGTGTATTATTCCCGCTATGTACCATCGTCTACGGTAGCGGCATATTGCATTGAGCAGCACCAGAACATAAGGAGCAATCAAATGAAGAGATCGCTAGTTACGGTTGTAATTTTGCTAGCCATATTTATTAGCGGTTGCAACACAAGCCCAGCTCCGCAGCAAGGGCCCCCTGGACAGCAGGGTGCGCAGGGGCAACAGGGTGACCAGGGGCAGTCCGGCCAACAGGGCTATCGGGGTGACCAGGGGCGGTCCGGCCAACAGGGCCAGCAGGGTGACCAGGGGCAGTCCGGCCAACAGGGCCAGCAGGGTGACCAAGGGCAATCCGGCCAACAGGGCCGTCGGGGTGACCAGGGGCAGTCCGGCCAACAGGGCCAGCAGGGCCCGGGCGCACCATGTCCGGCGGGACAGCATCGCTATACCGACCCAGCTAATGGAGAAGTGCGGTGCGTCAGAGACTAAGCAGTAGTTCGCTGTTCATCGTGAGGGAGGTCCATTAAATTCAAAGGCCCTCTCTTTCCGTTGAATATTTCACCGGCCTCCCTGTTGGAGTGAAAGCGGAGCGCGAACTCGCATAACTCACTTGCCTGGTGGTCGAACCGAATAGCTAACCGAACCCTTCAGAACCACCAGGTTTAAGATCATGCCCCGGAAACAGCAGGAAAAGATCACACCAGCTATCCCGCACGCCATTATGAGGCGGGTTTGATAGCCTCTATCCTTCCGCGCTGCTGTCTGACCGCAGCGGCTGAAGCCGCCTTTAGAAACAAGCCACTTATCGCAGCGGTGAACCGCTGCGCCACCCAAAATCAGGTGCAACGTCGAGTTTTCCCGCAGCTCGTTAGACAGGCACCGGTACGCTCTCCACGATCTCGCGGAGGACTTGTTCGGCTTGTTCGGATTTTTTCAGGGTGGAAGTGTAGAGCGAACTTACTACTACGCGGTGGGCGAAGACGGAGACGACTAATGGCTTGAAATCTTCGGGAGTGCAGTAATCGCGGCCATCGAGGAAGGCCATGGACTGGGCGGCGCGGTATAGCATCTGCGAGCCTCGGGGAGAAACTCCGAGGGAAAGATATTCGGACTCGCGGGTTTTGTTGACGATGTTCAGCATGTAGGTGATGAGCGATTCGTCGACGTGGACCTGGGCCACGGCTTGCTGAATTTCGACTACGTCGGCGGCGTTGAGCGCGGGGCGCAGGTTTTCCAGTTGAGCGACGCCGGCTTCGGCACGCAGGATCTCGCGCTCGGCGTTGCCTTCGGGATATCCCATGCGAACTCGCATCAGGAAACGATCGAGCTGCGACTCGGGCAAGGGATAAGTGCCGTGATGCTCGATAGGATTCTGCGTGGCGATAACCAGGAACGGCTGCGGCAGCGGATAGGAATGCGCGTCGATGGTGACTTGGCCCTCGTTCATGGCTTCGAGCAGGGCGGACTGCGTCTTCGGAGTGGTGCGGTTGATTTCGTCGGCTAAGAGGACGTTGGCGAAGACCGGTCCGCGCTTGAATTCGAATTTCTGCTCGATGGCGGAGTAGATCGAGATGCCCAGCACGTCGGAGGGCAACATGTCGCTGGTGAACTGGATGCGCTGAAAGGTGCAGTCGATGGCGCGGGCCAGGGCCTGGCCTAGTGTGGTCTTGCCGACTCCGGGGACGCCTTCGATCAGCAGATGGCCTCTGGCGAACATGGAAACCAGGGCGAGGCGGATCACGTCGTCTTTGCCGCGGATGACGCGGCGCAGACTATTCTCGAGGGCCGCGGCGCGGCGCGAGGTCGCTACCAGAGTTTCGGGAGCCATTAGGGGCGATTTTACTATGCGGGTCGCGGGGTTGTGGGTTACGTGGGTCATGAGGCAGCTTTCGTTAAGCGCGCCAATTCCAGCGGGCATCTTGTCGAGCTTCGCTCGACTGGACGGCCGAGGGCGGCCGTCCCTACGTGTTACCGCGTGAATTCCGCCGGCCTTCCGGTCAAGCGCTCGATCCTTTTCGCCGTTGGCGGATGGGTCGAGAACAGGTTGCCGAAACTCATCCCACCTAAGAACGGCTGAATGATGAACAGGTGCGCAGTGGATGGCGTCGCTACCAGCGGGCGCTGGCGGGAATAGGCGTCGATTTTGGCCAGAGCGCTGGCCAGGGCGTAGGGATTGCCGGTCCAGTGGGCTCCGGTGTCGTCGGCGGCGTATTCGCGGGAGCGCGAGACGGCGAGTTGGATCAACATGGCTGCGAATGGGGCGAGGAACATCATGGCGATGGCTGCAATGCCGCCGCCTCCGTCGCGGTCGCGGCTGCCTCTCATGCCGCCAAAAATCATGCCCCAGCGGGCAATCGAGGCGAGGTAGGTAATGGCGCCGGCTAAAGTAGCGGCGATTGAACTGATGAGGATGTCGCGATTGCGCACGTGGCCGAGTTCATGGGCGAGCACGCCTTCCAGTTCGTCGTCGGTGAGCAGTCCGAGGATGCCCTGGGTTACGGCGACGGAGGCGTGGTTCGGATTGCGTCCGGTGGCGAAGGCGTTGGGAGAATCGGTCGGGATGAGGTAGACCTTGGGCATCGGCAGGCTTTCTTTTTGCGCCAGTCGCTCGACGATGTTGTAGACGCGCGGCAGATCGTCGCGGCCGACGGGTTGGGCGCGGTAGGTGGCGAGCGCGATCTTGTCGGAGAAAAAGTAGGAAACGAAATTCAGGACGGCGGCGAAAGCGAGCG
>Ga0224558_1004623_pt1 | contig 10592 bp, 9 predicted proteins | sample 714S32024metaG_FD_180682 | JGI IMG/M metagenome (GOLD analysis project Ga0224558, IMG submission 180682) | Peat soil microbial communities from Stordalen Mire, Sweden - 717 S3 20-24 | ecosystem: Environmental > Terrestrial > Soil > Wetlands > Peat | place: Sweden: Norrbotten County, Stordalen... | reverse complement strand
GCTTGAGCGAGCCGTCCATCATGACCGAGGTGAAGCCCAGTTCAATGGCGCTCACGCAGGTCTCATAGCTGTTGCCGTGATCCAGGTGCATGGCCAGCGGAATCTGCGGATAGAGTTCGCTCGCGGCCAGCATCAGGTGATAAAGGTAGAGGTCCTGCGCGTAGGCGCGTGCGCCACGGCTGGCCTGAATGATGACCGGCGAATTGGTTTCCTTCGCGGCCTCCATGATGGCCTGAATCTGTTCCATATCGTTGACGTTGAATGCACCAACGCCATAACCACCCTTGGCAGCCTCGTCGAGAAGCTGCCGCGTAGAAACTAGAGGCATAAGAAATTCTCCTTCTGGTTCAACTCCGGTCGCCGGTGCGCTCTGGCCCGGAAAGGCCTGGAATCAGCTTCACGGACGGCAGGAACTGCAATCGTCCTCATGGTAGCAGAGCCGCGCAGGGGGAGGTGTGTTCTCCGGCACAACGCGGCTCTACAACCCTAGCACGGCCCGCTGCGCGGCGAAGATTTCCTTGAGGCCCACCTCGGCCAGATCAATCAGCTCGTTGAGCTGCTGGCGCGAGTAGCTGCCCCGCTCTGCCGTGGCCTGGGTCTCGACCAAGCCGCCATCGGCAGTCATCACCACGTTCATGTCCACCTGGGCCTGCGAATCCTCCTCATAGCAGAGGTCGAGCAGCTCCGCGCCGCCGACGATGCCCACCGAGGTCGCGGCCACCAGTTGCTTCATGGGCGAGGCCTTGAGAGTTCCCGCAGCCACCAGGGCGTTCATGGCCAAAGCCAGCGCCACGGCCGCGCCGGTGATGGCCGCCGTGCGCGTGCCGCCGTCGGCCTGGATCACGTCGCAGTCCAGAATCACCGTCCGTTCGCCCAAAGCCTTCATGTCGATCACCGAGCGCAGGCTGCGGCCGATCAGCCGCTGAATCTCGTGCGTGCGGCCGCCGATCTTGCCCTTCTCGCTCTCGCGCGGGGTACGGGTCACCGTGGCGCGGGGCAACATGGAATACTCCGCCGTCACCCAGCCGCGGCCCGAGTTCCTGAGCCAGCCCGGAACGCCCTGCTCGACGGTGGCGTTGGTCAGTACGCGGGTATTGCCGAGCGAAACCAGCACGGAGCCTTCGGCGGTCTGAACAAAACCGGGAGTGAGAGTGAGCGGGCGAAGCTGGGCCGGAGTCCGGCCTCCGGGACGATAAAAGGGCGAAGTGGAAAGGGTGGTCATAAGGAGATTGTACGAGGAGTGGCTTCAAGGGCCGAGGCAAGGGGGCGCGAAAAGGCCATTCTCAAAACGGGAATCGGGCGTTTTCCTGGCCCATAACCGGAATTCTCATGTAACCAGTTGAAAATATACAGGTTGCTCCAGTATGAGCCCGATCTTGTTTCCCGTTATGGGACTTCCTGTTCTGCTGGGAGCACCGGCCATTGTCCTGAATTTGGACACTAAGTAGTTTCCTTATCAGGAACTTAATTTTTTCTGTCCTAGTTTGGCACGCTACGTGTATTAGAAGAGGACAGTTCCACATTAAAAACAAGAATGGGAAGACCGGAGAAGAAAGGGAGCAGGCTATGCAGCAACCAACAGGACAAGCGGCAGAAGCGAACGGAAGTGGGCTGGCGGCAACGGCCCTGACCGAAACAGGCTTGGTGGAAGCGGGCTTGGCAACAGAAGGCCACATCGCTGGAATGGAGCGCAAGCGGGTCGAAGCCGTGGTTGAAACCCTGGTCAACCTGCGCAATGATGCCGAAAGCCTGGACGATGTGGCGCATGACGCACGGAATATGGTCACGGCGCTGGGACTCTACTGCGATCTGCTGGAGGAGCCGGGAGTGCTGACGGCTCCGTTTGCTCACTACGCTGGCGAACTTCGGCTGGTGGCCACGACCAGCCGTCGGCTGGTGGAGAAGCTGCTGGCCCTCGATCTTCGGCAAATTGACATCCGGCAGGAAGCGGCTCTCTCACCTGCAACCGGCTCCGCGCCGGCCCGGACAAGGACCGAGTCGTCCTATACTGGACAGCCGGAACACGCCCACCGCTGGGAGCTGATGCCCGCCGAGCCGATCAACAATCTGGCCGAAGAAGTGCTGGCCAATCGCAATCTACTGGCAGCCCTGGCCGGACCCTCCATCGCGCTCACCGTGGACGCCGAAGGTTGTGCGCTGCCGGTGCGGTTGACCGGTGAGGACCTGACCCGGATTCTGGTCAACCTGGTCAAGAATGCAGCCGAAGCCATGGAGACCAAGCCGGAGGGCGGCCGCATCCAGATTGGCCTGCGCGAGCTTCCCGCCGCATCCGGAACGGACAGGTCTTCGTTCGTGGGGCGTGTACACTGGCTGGCGCTCACCCTCATCGACAGCGGACCGGGCATTCCCCTGGAGGCTCTGGAAAAGATCTTCGAGCCGGGCTACACCACACGGCCCAAGGACGCCTCCACGCAGGACAGCAGGTTGGGCTTCCATCGTGGACTGGGTCTGGCCATCACTCGTTCCATCGTCAAAGCTGCCGGCGGGGGCATTCGCGCCACCAACCACGCCCCGTCTGGCATCTGCTTTGAAATCGAGCTGCCCGTCCGCTCCTTCTGAAACACGAATGCAAATCTGACGGCAAACAGATTGAAAGCAAGCCTGTCAGCGACATAACAAAGAATCAAATTTTACCGATAGCGCGTGAGGCGAATACAATGCTCGAAACAGTACGAAACACACAAACGATGGAGTTTATCCCCCAACTCACAAAGTCGCAGGTGCGCTTGCACCTTCTGGTGGTCGATGCCGACCCGGCCGTTCGCTCGGCCTGCGCCGAGATTGCAGCCAGCCTCGGCTATGCAGTGGAAAGCACCGGCGACATGGGGCAGGCGCGCGTCATGCTGCGCGGCAGCACCGCCGATATTCTGCTGGTCAACCTGCCGGCGGGCACCAGCCAGGGCCTGGAATTGGTCTCCGAGGTCAAGCTTCTCTATCCGCAGACGGCCGTCGTCGCCATGACCGCCTCGGGCTCGGTCAACGCCGCCGTCGAGGCCATGCGCTGCGGGGCCAGCGACTACCTTGCCAAGCCCTTCGCCATGGACGAACTCTCGACTGTTCTGGACCGCGCATCGAGCAGCCTGGTCACCGACTCCGCCACCCGCCAACTGCGCGAGCGGCTCCGGCTCAGCCAGGGGCTGGGTTCCATGATCGGCCGCTCCGGGGAGATGGAAAAGCTCTACCGCATCCTTTCCAAGGTCGCGCAGAGTTCCCATCCCGTTCTGGTCCTGGGCGAAAGCGGCACCGGCAAGGAGCTGGTGGCGAGAACCATCCACGCCTACGGCCCCAACGCGCAAAAACCATTTCTGCCGGTCGATTGCGGCTCGCTGGTGCCCTCGCTGATCGAGAGTGAGCTGTTCGGCTATGTAAAGGGCGCCTTCACCGGAGCCAACCACGCCAAGGACGGCTTGCTGGTCGCGGCCGAGGGAGGCACGGTCTTTCTGGACGAAATCGGCGAGCTTTCGCTCGATCTGCAAGCCAAGCTGCTGCGCGCCCTGCAAGAAAAGGAAGTGCGGCCGGTCGGCTCCACGCACCGCGTCCCCATCAAAGCGCGCATTGTGGCCGCCACCAACCGGGATCTGGCGGAGATGGTGGAAAAGGGCACCTTCCGCAAGGATCTTTTTTATCGGCTCAACGTGGTCAACCTGCGCCTGCCGCCGCTGCGCAACCGCCGCGAGGACATTCCGCTGCTGGCGGCCCACTTTCTGGACCACATCAGCCGCGAGCGCGGCATCAAGTTCACGCTGAGCGACGAGGTTCTGCGCACCATGATGCGCCATGACTGGCCGGGTAACGTCAGGGAGCTGGAAAACGCCATCGAGCGGGCCTGCACCCTTTCCTCCGGGCCGGTACTGCACCTGGGCGATCTGCCCACGCAGCTTCAACAGCAGGGATTAGAAGCGCGGCGCTCGGCCACGGCCACTGAATCGGCCGCCGAGGGTGGCGCGCCGCAGGTGACCACTCTGGCCGATCTGGAGCGGCAGGCCATTCTGGGAGCCATTCGCACCCTCAACGGCGACAAGCTGCAAGCCGCCAAGCTACTGGGCATCGGCAAGACCACGCTCTACCGCAAGCTGAAGGAATACGGCATCGCCGACCCGCTTCGGGACGAGTGACCGTCCCTGTATCAAGCTGGGACGAATCGCGCCGATAAAGCCATCGCAGAGACAATTCACAGTCCCCGGCGGAAATCGCATCGCAGGGGCCGCTTAGGCGGTTCTGCAATAGCTGTTGACCGGAGCCGGGAAGACGCGTGGCTTTTTCCTTGAAGAAAAAGCCATTTTCAACGAAGTTGGTAAGGGTATACCAACTGCAGAACCGCTTTTGAGAGCCCTGGCCACAGACTGGCCAGGCAGGGACGAGGAGCTGAAAATGAGCATTCTGATTGTGACCGGAATTGAAGGCGCCAGCAACTGCGCCGCCACCGTGGCAGCGCAACTTGGCATGAAGGTGGAAATAGCAGCGGGACGCAAGGCCGCGCTGGCCGCGCTGCGCCACCAGGAGTTTGCAGCCGTGGTCGTGGATGAAACCATGGCCGAGTGCGATCCAGCCGCCACTGAGGCTATCTGGGAGCACGCCGGGCTGGCCATTCCTCTGCAAATCAACTTTGCCCTCTCCGGCGCGGTGCGTCTGACCCGCGAAATCCGCGCCGCCCTGCACCGTCGTGAACGCGAACAGGCGCTGGCCCGCCGGGCAGCCACGGCAGCCATCGAAACCGAGCTCAAATCCACCCTTGCAGGCCTGCTGCTTCATTCGCAACTGGCCCTTAACGACAGCGAGATGCCTCCTCTGGCCGCGGAAAAGATGCGCGTGGTGGCCGATCTGGCTGGCAGTCTTCGCCAGCAGTTGAACGCGCCGCAGATGGCCCGCAGCGAGTCCGCCGCCTGACCACCTGCGCCGCCTGCGCCACCTGCGGTGGGGCCAACTGCGCCTTTGGCGCCAAACCCACGCTGCCCGGCGCGCGAAATCTGTGCGCTCGGGGTAGAGAAATCGACGCGGGCGCGGCACAGCTTTTCAGCCTGCCGAACTGGGCTGGCAAACAAGATTCAATTGCGTTGCACGCGCATCGCCGGGGCGAAAATTGCCCCGGCGTTTTTTTGCGCGCCGCGAGTGCGTGCCACTCATCTTCTGTGGAAGCTCAATGAATGGACGATCCGTCCAAGGGCGTTGAGTGAATCCTCGGCGACTTTTGAGGAGCAATCGGTATCGTTCGGGTGCCCCACCCTCGGCGCGTTTTTGTTTTTGCGCCTAGGGTGGGCTGCCATGAACCCAGCTCCCGTAGGGCCGGAACGAAACGCAGCCAATAGGACTCAGTTGCAGGCAAGCCGACAAATTTTCGTCGACTAATCAGGATCGATATGCATTTGAAGTTGTCTGGCGTTTTGGAACAAGCGGTCGTATACTTTTGCCATGCAAAAAATCCTTCCAGACAATGCATCGGACTCCGAGCGCACGGATACAACGTTGCCGCCCAAGGTCTTTATTTCATATAGCTGGACTTCACCAGGCCATCAGAATCAGGTCCGCGAGTGGGCAGAGCGACTGATAGAAGATGGCGTTGAGATTGTCCTGGATGTTTTTGACCTAAAAGAAGGTCAAGACAAGTATACATTCATGGAAAAAATGGTCACAGACCAAAGTGTTACGCATGTATTAGCCCTGTGCGACAAGGCATATTCAGAGAAGGCAGATGCAAGAAAGGATGGAGTGGGAACGGAATCTCAGATTATTTCTAGAGAAGTATATAAAAAGGTCGCGCAGTCAAAGTTCATACCTGTTGTTTGCGAAAAGTCAGACGCTCAAGAGCCATTTCTACCTACATTTTTCAAATCTCGAATATGGATAGATTTTTCCACACCGGAAGCTGCGAATGAAAACTGGGAACAGTTGGTCCGAGCTATATATGGAAAGCCGGTCCATCAAAAACCGCAACTTGGAAAACCGCCCGTATACATAATCAATGGTGAGGGCGCTTCATCAATCCCATCAATTGGGAAATTTATCACTTTCAAACAAGCGCTGTTACAAAACAGTAAAAGGCTGAACGCTTATCGAAGGGAGTTTCTCGCCTCTTGTGTTCAATATGCTGACGCGCTTCGTGTCAGAGAGCGTCCAGACGAAAATTCTTTCGGAACGAAAGTTCTGGAAGACTGCGGAAAGCTGAAGAGCGTTCGCAATCAGATAGTAGATTGGATTTTGTTTGAAAGTGATGCATCGGCAACAGAGGACTTTTCTGACGCACTTCTAGGTTTGCTCGAAGATCTGTACGAGTTGAAATCTCGTCCTCCAGAAATCAATGCATGGAATGACACGTGGTTCGAAGCTGAGTCTGTATTCGTTTACGAGACATTTCTGTATATCATAGCGGCATTGCTAAGAACGAGATCGTACAATGTGCTGCATGAAATATTTACATCGCATTATCTTCGACCCAAGTTAAAGAGGTTTAACGAAAGCAAGTTCGACAGTTTTGAATGCTTTCGTGGCCATTCTGAAGCCCTCCAGTCAGTGCTGGCGCCAGAAGGAAAAAGGCTCTTGAGCCCAGCTGCGGCACTGATAAAGAGACAAGCTGATCGCAAAGATATTACATTTTCCGAAGTGATGGAAGCAGAACTGCTCGTATTGCTCATGGCTTTCGTCACAAAGGATGCTAGGTGGTATCCGCAAACATTGATCTACATGTCAAATACCGAGTCTCCTTTCTTTATTCGAGCCACACAGCATAAGTATTTCTTAAGACTTGCCACGATAACAGGAATTGATAAGGCGGAGAATCTTCGTGAGGCCGTAAAGGCTGGTCATGAACGATTAGGGGTGGACAGGTGGACTGACTTTTATATGTGCGACCAGCCTTTTTGGGCATGCATGAATATGGATAAGCTTGACACGCTTAAATAAGGTCATCGGTGTAGTCGGCGGATAGCCCCGGTGCCTCGCGGTCGGAGACCGACGAGACACTGGAGCCACAGGCGACATGATATTACTCCCGATAAACGCCGTTGTAGCCAGAATGGCTTCTGGCGTTACGCAAAATCGCCGATGCATTTACTGATCCGGAACGATTGGATTGCGATACGAGAGTCGAAGAACCTGCGTCTCGCTCCCTTGCGCCCAAGGTGGGATTCCAGCGCTGAATCCCACCTTGTGAATCGAGAAATGCCCTTACGGCTTCACATGCGTGAAGATCGGCAGCCGTGCCACGTCGTTGAAGATAACGAAGGCGAAAAACGCCATCAGCAGGACAAACGCAGCCTGATAGATCCGTTCCTTCATGTCGATGTTGATGTCGCGGCGGATCACGCTTTCGATCAGCAGAAACATAATCATGCCGCCGTCCAGGATAGGGAAGGGCATCAGGTTGAGAATGCCCAGGTTGATGCTGATCATTCCCGCCAGGCCAAGCTTTTCGCTCCAGCCCTTTGTCTCGGCGGCATCTCCGGCAACGCGTGCAATGCCGACCGGCCCCATCAACTGCGACATGGGAACCCTGCGCGAAACCAGCCGCCCCAGAGTCTCGAAGATGAGCGTCGAGTTATTCACGCAGAAGGCGGTGGACTTGGACACAGCTTTGCCCATGGGCAGCGGATCGTTGCGATAAGGCGGCGGAGCAACGGCAAAGCCCAGCTTCCAGCCGGTGTCGAGCTTGGCCGGATGCGCCACCAGCGGCAGCACAGCGCCGTTGCGCACCACCTCCAGCGAAATCGCCTTGCCCTGCCCGCTCTGCATATAGGCCAGCAGCGAGGAGACGGTATGGAAAGGGTGTCCATCCACGGACTGGATGGCGTCGCCGTTGCGCAGGCCAGCCTGATCGGCGGGAGTTCCCGGCTGCACTTCCTTCACGCTGATCGGGCCGGGCAGGAACTGCGGCAGCAGGCCCGCCAGATCATCGCCTTTCAGTTGGCCGGGGATGCGCATGGAGAGTTGAAGCGTCGCGCCGCCGCGTTCCACCGTAACCGGAACCGTCTGGTTGGGGTCCAGGTTGAGGCGTTCGTAGACGTTTTCCCAGTCTGGATGGTCGGCCTCGGCGAAGTGGCGAATGATGTCGCCGGGCTGAATGCCGGCCTGCGCCGCCGCCGAGCCTGGAATCACCCACTCGACCACAGTCGTCTTGACTTCGTAGGCGGGAACATCGTTGATCCAGCCGTAATAGATGAACATCAGCACAAAGGCCAGAACGAAGTTGGCAAATGGTCCGGCAAAGCCGATCAGCATTTGCTGCCAGCGGGGATGCGAGGTCAGTGCGCCGGGGTCGCTGGCCGGAGCCACAGTGGCCGTGCCGGAGGCCGCGTCGCTGACTTCGCTGAAGTTCTCGCCGGACATCTTGACGTAGCCGCCGAAGGGAAGCAGGCTGACCTTGTAGTCCGTGTCGCCGTATTTATAGCCGAACAGGCGCGGTCCAAAGCCAAACGAAAACGCCTCGACGCGGACTCCGCAGAGCTTGGCGAGGGCAAAATGGCCAAACTCGTGGACCACAACCATGACGGCGATGAGGACGATAAAGGCAACGACAGAGACTATGAATGCATGCATAAATGTGCGGTTTTTTCCTCAAGAATGCGCTGGGCGCCTGGCTTGCGCCGCCTATGGTTAGATCAGCAGCGTTCGCGCTGTTTCGCGCGCTTCCCGGTCGTGGGCGAGCACCTCGGCAATGGTGGCCGGGTGCGCCTCGGGTGTGGCTGCGAGTACCTTTTCAATTGTACGCGGGATTCCCATGAAGGGGATGCGCCGCTCCAGGAAGGCCTCAACGGCCACCTCGTCGGCGGCATTCAGGGCAATGCAGTGCGCGCCGCCGATTTTCGCCGCTTCAAAGCCCAGCCGCAGGCAGGGAAAGCGCTCCAGATCGGGCTGCTCGAAGTCCAAGTGAGTCAGCGCGGCCAGGTCGAAGGTCAGCGTGGAGGCCGGGCGCTCCGGGTAGGCCAGCGCATAGAGAATCGGCAGCCGCATGTCGGTCACCGAAATTTGCGCCAGAATCGAGCCGTCCACGTACTCCACCAGCGAGTGAACCGTGGATTGCGGATGGACCGTGACCCGCACTTGACTGGCCGTCACATCAAAGAGCCGGCAGGCCTCGATGACTTCCAGAGCCTTGTTCAACATGGTCGCCGAGTCGATCGTGATCCGCCGGCCCATCTTCCATGTGGGGTGCTTGAGCGCCTGCTCGGGAGTGATGTTGGCGAACCCCGCCAGCGGCAGCTTGCGGAAGGGTCCGCCCGAGGCCGTCAGCCAGATGGTTTTCACTTCGGAGTGCTGGCCCACGCGCAGACACTGATGCACGGCATTGTGCTCGCTGTCGATGGGCACGATGAGCACGTTGTGTTCGCGGGCTGCCTTGGTGAGGATTTCGCCTGCGTCCACCATGCATTCCTTGGTGGCAAGGCCCAGCGGCTTGCCGGCCAGGATGGCGGCGTAGGTGGCTTCCAGACCGGCCACGCCCACGATGGCTGAGACCACAAAGTCGGCCTCGGGCAAGGTGGCGCAGGCAATCGTGCCCGCCGTGCCATGCACGACCTCGACGCCCGTTACGCCAGCCTCATGCAGGCGTTTGGTCAGCTTTGCGGCCAGTTCTTCCGTGGCCAGCGAAATCATCTTTGGCCGCCAGCGAACGGTCTGCTCAAAGACTCTGTCGATGTTGTGCCCGGCAGCCAGCGAGGCTACTGAATAGCGCTCAGGGAACTGCTCGACGATGGAAAGGGTGCTTTGTCCGATGGACCCTGTGGAACCGAGAATGGCAAGTTTTTTCAAGGTGTCTTTTGGTTTTCCTCTCGCATCAATTATCACCCATGAATTGGCTTGCCTGAGAAAGAGGCATTCTGACAAATTGCCACCTTACACTTTGTCTGCGAATGGACTCTATCTTGGTGCTGCCGACTTGAACGATGACAGCATCTCCCGCCTAAGGATAGCGTTCATTCGTGACTGATAGCCCCTGCCGTGAGATTTCAACCATTCCAGAACATCTCTGTCCAGACGTGCGGTGACAATCTGCTTGACCGGGCGATAGAGATGTCCGCGCACACGCTGGGTTTTTCCCCACTCCGTATCAGTCAGCACAGGAATATCGCTTGTATCGATCTCGCTGTCCGGCCGCGCCGAGAGAGCCTTCAGATTTGTGCGCTGCGCGTCGGTCAGTGGCGGCAATGTTTCGAGTGTGTACCTAACCATTTTCTTTTTCATAGCGTCGCCTTTCTTTGGGCTCGGCTCGCCTCGCGGAGATCATGCGAACCACTTCGATTTCGTTCCCATCCTCAAGTTCTTCCCGGATGGTGTGGGCGACGATCAGCAAAGACAATCCCTCAACTTCGCCGCACGCTTGCCAACACTCTTCTCCATCCTGAACACGATCCTTCCAGGACAGATAAAGTGGATTTTGGAAAACCTGAGCCGCTTCCTCGAAGCTCACGCCGTGTTTGCACTGGTTCGAGAGATTTTTCGCCGGGTCCCACTCGAACTGTACGCTTCTCACAATTTTATTGTAATACATATTTGTAAATATAAAAATCTGTTTGGCTACCTTCTATTCTCTGATCCATGACCCCTGATCCCTGCTCAGAACCACTTATGCGCAGGGATCA
>Ga0224558_1004622_pt1 | contig 10594 bp, 8 predicted proteins | sample 714S32024metaG_FD_180682 | JGI IMG/M metagenome (GOLD analysis project Ga0224558, IMG submission 180682) | Peat soil microbial communities from Stordalen Mire, Sweden - 717 S3 20-24 | ecosystem: Environmental > Terrestrial > Soil > Wetlands > Peat | place: Sweden: Norrbotten County, Stordalen... | reverse complement strand
GCGGCCAAGCTGTCTTTGCTATCAACAATTGCTTTTATCAGTTCGGTATTCATACGGGTGGTGGTGCTTTGGTTGGTCAGTTCTTTGATCAAATGGATATATTGCGAGATGGTTTCGCGCACGACTGGCAGGCACGCGGCCTCCTTGCGGCATTCGTTGAGCCATGCAAGTATGTCCTCAGCGTAGGAGATGCACTTATACTTGATGTCGATTAGTGTAGCCGACGAGTGGTTGCTTGGCTTTCGGCCGTCCAGTGTCAGGTAGAATAGATGCGCCTTAGGATTAGAATTACTGTATCGCGCCATCTGATTCTCCTGATCCTTCGCGTAAATCTTGTTCTCAATCTCAATCGTTGATCCCTTTCCATCCTTGACCACGATGTCAATCCGCCCGCCGGTCTTCTCCGTGACCAGACCAACGTAATACTCCAATTCTATCGTTGCCATCTCTGATTTCGCATCGAAGTCGGTGATTTTGAACTTCGAGAGGAAAAGACGCAAAAATGCTGCCCCCTGGCCGTGGTGTCCTTTTGGATTAAGCAATTCTCCCAGGATTGGCGAGTGCGTCTTCACTTCGAGATGACCAATCCCCAGAATTTGGAAGATGTTGAAATGTTCGCCGGTCGCCCGCGCCAAAGCGTCCGTGTGGCGTTGTTGGACTTCAGTGAATGTCAACAACTCCGAGACGTGGGGACTGTAGTAACTATTGTTTTGCACCTTCGATCTTCTATTCGCAAAAATGACCCGGCACAATACAAATCTTCTGCAACAGCTCGGACGGCGTGTTTGCGTTCGCATGTTTCATCATCGCCAGCAGCACTCGTCCGGCGGCTTCGGCATCGGACTGGGCGTGGTGGTGGTGAAACGCATGGCCGATGTGCGCCGCCAGGGTGTTGAGCTTGTGGTTTGGCAGGTCCGGCCAGATGCGTTTGGCTATGCGACACGTGCAAACATAATCAAACTCCGGGCAGGCCAGGCCGAAATGGTCCAGGGTGGCGCGCAACGCCCCGATGTCGAATGGCGCGTTGTGCGCGACCACGAGGTCGGCGCGAGTCAGCCGTTCCAGTAATTCTGAGGCAATGGCTGAAAACTCGGGAGCGTCCTGAACATCAAACCAAGTCAAGCCGTGACACTCTTCCGTGAACTCCGGCAGAAACCACCCGTGCCCTTTTGGTGGCCGCACCAGCCAATAAGGGGCCTCCGCCAGGTTGCCATTCTCAAAGACGGCCATCCCAGCCGCGCAGATGCTGGCGCGGGAACGATTGGCCGTTTCAAAGTCGAGGCTGGTGATTGTCATGGGGGGAAGCTGCCAACCACAAGCATCAAGCCGCAAAGCCGATACGTGGACGGCTGGTTTCAACTGTGCCATGTTCGGCAAACACTTCAGCGAGGGAATAATCGGGGGCCTGTGGCAATTTCCTGCCGAGACGCTCAGCGAGTCGTGCGGCTTGTGGGTAGTCAAGCCGGCCAAAGACGCGATGGCAAAGCAGGCGGCCGGGACGAAGCAGTGCTGGATCGATGTCGGCGGCAGAGCAGTTGATCGTGCAGATGATTTGCAGAGAGAGGAAATCGGCGAGCATTCCATCGGAGATGTTCAGAATCGCGCTGACCTGTTCGCGATTGTCGGCGCCGCGAGTCATCAGAGCCGCTTCGGAATCCTCAAGGATGACGACGAATTTGCGGTCGGGATGGATGCGGTGCTCATCTGTCCAGAAACCGATAAAATCGGGCTTTGTGAGAACGCCCATGGTCGAGGTCGGGATAAAGTAGAAGCGATGCGACTCCTTCAGCACTCCCGTGAGGTGACGGAGATAGAATGTTTTGCCCGTCCCGGGTCTGCCTTCAAAGATCGAAAGGCCGTGGTTTGTTGCGCGGAGTCTCCCGATAAAATCCTGATGCCATTCCCCGCTGCCACTACCGTAGTGGAGGCAGAAGGCTTCTGCGCTCAAGATCGTGTTGAGTGGTAAAGTCACTGTTTGACACCCGATGGAGCCGAATGGATTTTGCTCAATCAAACAAAAATCCCCGCCTGAATGAGCAGGAGGCTTGAGGTAAGTCTTATTAAACTCCGTTACGAGACGTTCAGCTTCCATTGGGGTGGAAGCGAAGCCGGTGATTTGAGTCTTGCCGGCGAAAAGAAAGGACCGGTGGCCGAATTGAAAGGTTACATCCTCCCATTGCTCCAAGGCTTTCTTGGAATTAAGCCGCCGGATGGAGCGGAAGAGGGCATCGGTATTCTCTGCGACCGCCCGCCCCAGGTCCCATGAACCCTCTAGTGTGCATGCATGCAAACGATCTCCGCCAAACGCTGCCAATACCGGAGCATTCGGCGTGGCATAACTGAGGCTAAAGGGGTTTGTGTGAGCCAGGTCGCAGACCAGACCGAATGGCGAATCAGATATCCGTTGCCCGTGGGGTGCCGTCTCGGGCACTCGCCCGCATTGGGTAGTGGCAGTCTCTAGCGTTTCGGGTGCGTTCAACATAATGTGATGCTTTGTTGTTCCAGAGCATGCACCTGTCTGAACGGCGGAACAAAGGAACTGAATGTCCCCAATCCTTGTCCCAAGCGTGGGCCATGTTCAGGAGAGTTTTACGGCAGAATTGAGCAGCGGCGGGAAGAACTTACGACGCTCGTAATGGGTCAGTGACGGCGGAGGCGATGTTAGCGAAGTGCGCCCGTCCTCGGGCGCAGCAACCACCGATTGTCCCGACGCGCCTGGATTCATTTCATCTCCTTGGCTTTCCAACAATGCTGCGCCCGAGGGCGGGGGCACTCCGCCAGGGCCGTCCCCCGCCGTCACTGACCCATTACCTTCGCTTTCACTACCGACCGCCTGTACTTGAATTCCGCCCGGAGTCTGCTGATGCGTTTTGGGCTTGTGCCGGGCACCAAGCTAAGACCAGCGCAGAGGAATTCGTGCTTCTTTTCACCTTTCAAACTAAGGCGGAGGGCTTCTTTGTCGAGGTGGCGAAGTTTCTCGGCGAGTTTCATCTTTTCGGCAAATCCCTCGGCCAGGGCGGAGCCTTGACGCCCGGGGACGCGCGCGCGGTGGAGGCTGGCGATTGCCTTCCAGCAAATGTCTCGCTTGGGGTCAAATGACCAATAGGCAGGGATGTGGATCATCGTCCCGTAGGGTGTGAGGTTGACCGCGAGCTTGAGCGGGAGCGGGTCGTCGTTCTGCATGCCGTAGAGGTTCCAGCGCAAGCAGAACGCATCAAATGCGGCGTGGAATACTTCTTCGCGGCGACGCAGGTTTACGGAAAAGGACGGGCGCAGGTTGCGCTCGGCGCCCATTGTCCGGCGGATCACGCCCTTGTAATCGCGGTAGGCCTGGACGTTGAAGGCGGCTTTGATGCGCGCCCATTGGCGGCGAAGGTGCGGATCGGTGCTGATGGCGAGTTCGTTCTGAGCATACTTGGCCTGCGTTTTGACAAGGTTTTCGTAGGTGCCTTTCTGAACGTGGAGTTCGTGGTCGGCCACGGCCGCGCAGATGGTTTCGTCCGGAGGCTCAGGCAGCAGCTCGATGAGAAGACGGTGCCGGGAGTTCAGGCGTTTTCCCTTTTCCAGGGCAGCCAGGCAATCCTCCAGCACATCCTGGACATTAAAGGGCCATAGCGTTGTGGGGACGAGCATCCAGTGGTAAAGCCCTCGCAGTTGTTGAGCCCCCACGACGTTAGTATTCAAGATGGCAGCATGATAACGCCGGAGAACCTCCTCAGCCCATTCTGCCCGGTCAAAAGCGCGGGCTTTGAGTTTCTTCAGGTCGAGATCGAGTGCTGTTGTCATGGTTCTTATGTGAAACTGAGCATATTCCGGCACGTGAGCAAATCCAAGTGCCGAGAAATCTGCCAAGCCACCCAAAGCCACCGCAAAGCCATATCAAAGCCATATACTAGGCATAGACTCCGGGGTACAAAGCCACCCTAACGCTACCCCAAGGCCCCGCCAAAGCCACCTCAAAGCCTGGGGCGGCGGCAGCTATGGTTTGACACGTTCCACCATTTGTTGTCTTATGGGGGTGGAACAAAACAAAAGGAATTCACATGATACGCAACGTTGTTTGCACTTGGTCACGGCTTGGCGCACTGGCTCTGCTGCTGGTGCCGGCGGGAGTCTCAACGGCTGCCGCTGCGCCCAAGACAACGGTTATCGCCAAATGGGGCCGCTTCGAGCAGGCATTCAAGAGCGGCGTGGTCTATTCGAACGCCGTGCAGGACGCCTCGCTCACCGTGGTTTTCACCTCGCCGCTGGGCGACACCAACGAGGTGGACGGTTTCTGGGACGGCGGCAAGACCTGGCGTGTGCGCTTCTCCCCCGACCAGCCGGGACGGTGGACCTTCAAGACGACTTGTTCCGACACGGCCAACTTCGAGCTGCACAACCAGACCGGCGAGTTCATTTGCACCGCCGCCACTGGAGAAACCCGCTTCCATAAGCACGGCCAGGTGCGGGTCGCGCGCGACCAGCGGCATCTCGAACACCTGGACGGCACGCCGTTCTTCTGGCTGGCGGACACCGTCTGGACCGGCGCGCGCGCGTCCGAGCCCAAGGACTGGGGTTTCTACGCGCAAACGCGCGCTGCCCAACGCTTCACGGTGGCCCAATGGGCAGTGGCGCCCGGTGACGACGTGAAGAAGCAGGCCGCCTACACCGGCTCTCCCGAACGCATCATTATCAATCCCGACTTCTTCAAGCGGCTGGATGCGAAACTGAACACGTTGAGCCAGGCGGGCATCCTGAGCGCGATTGTGCCGTTATTGGAGCTGCAATCGCGGACGAACACGGCGATCACCCTGCCCGACGACCAGGCGGAGTTGCTTGTCCGTTATGTCGTGGCTCGCTGGGGCGCCGATCCGGTGGCGTGGCTGCTGGCCTTTGAGGGCGACAGCACGGGCAAGAACGTCGGGCGCTGGAAGAGAATCGGGCAGAGCGTATTCGGCTCCAGGCCGCACGCGCCCGTGGTGCTGTTCCCGGGGGAGACGCAGTGGCTGTTCGACGAGTTCCGCGATCAGAAGTGGGTGGATGTGTTCGGCTTTGAAAGCGTAACGGACGTCACCGAGGACGCCCTCAAGTGGACTTTTACCGGGCCGTTTGCGGCGGAATGGAAGAAGGAGCCCGCCCGCCCGCTGATCCCCTTCGCGCCTTACGAGAATGGGCTCGCCGCGCAATCCACCAATCGGTTCGGTTCGGACGACGTGCGGCACGCGATTTATTGGAGCGTGCTCATGACCCCGCCTGCCGGGGTCAGCTACGGCGCCCAGGGTGTGGTGAACTGGGACCCAACTGTCGAGCCGCAGCCAGAGAAGACCAAAGGCGCCGACCTGCCGCTATGGCGCAAGGCGTTGTTCATGCCGGCCGGCAAGCAGATGGCGCATCTCGCCAAATTCATGAACTCGACGGACTTCTGGAAGTTGCGCCCGCAGCCGAAAGCCATTGCCAAGCAGCCGGGCGACATTTCGCCGCGCCGGTTTATCGCCGCGGCCAGTAATGAGGCCAATAGCCTTTCAGTCGTCTATGTGCCGGAGGACCGCACAGTCGAAGTAATGCTCAACGCGCTGCCGCCGTCGCCCTCCGTCGGCTGGGTCAATCCGCGCACCGGCCTGAACAACCCCGCTGTGGCGGTGGTGGGCGGAAGTTCCTGTCAGTTCCCGACGCCCGATCCCGGCGATTGGCTGCTCGTGATGAAGGCCGGGAAGTAGTTACATAAGTTGCATAGTTGCATGGGTTACATGAGGGGACCGGCGCCTATGCAACTCATGTAACAATCGATGCTGGCGATTGGCTGCTCGTGATGAAGGCCGGGAAGTAGTTACATAAGTTGCATAGTTGCATGGGTTACATGAGGGGACCGGTGCCCATGTAACTGATGTAACCATGTAACCCATGTAACTGATTCACCGCGTCAGCGCTGCACCCGGGCGCTGCCGCCCCTCACCAACGCCTCCACTTCCTCGAGCGACGCCATGGACGTGTCGCCGGGTGTGGTCATGGCCAGCGCGCCATGCGCCGCGCCGTACTCCACGGCCTTCTGCGGGTCGTTGAACTTGAGCAACCCATAAATCAGCCCGCTGGCGAAACTGTCCCCCCCGCCCACGCGGTCCAATACTTCCAGGTCCTCGCGATTCGGCGCATCGTGGAACTTACCGCCCGCCCAGCAAATCGCGCCCCAGTCATTGCGCGTGGCCGTTTTGACGGCGCGCAGGGTCGTGGCCACGACTTTGAAGTTCGGGTAGGCCTTCACCGCTTTGGCGATCATCTGCTTGAAGGCCGTTACCTCAATCCGGGAGAGGTGTTCGTCCGCACCCTCGACTTCAAACCCGAGGCACGCGGTGAAGTCCTCCTCGTTGCCGATCATTACGTCCACGTGCTTGGCAATCTCGCGGTTGACCTCCTGTGCGCGCTCCTGGCCGCCGATGCTTTTCCAAAGCGACGGACGGTAGTTGAGGTCGTAAGAGACAATGGCGCCGTGCTTCCGTGCGGCTTGCACGGCTTCGAGCACGAGCTTGGGGGTGGTGTCGCTCAGTGCGGCGAAGATGCCGCCCGTGTGCAGCCAGCGCGCGCCAGCTTGGCCGAAGATGTGGTCCCAATCAAAGTCGCCCGGCTTAAGCTGGCTCGCCGCCGTGTGGCCGCGATCGGACGTGCCCACCGCGCCGCGCACGCCGAAGCCGCGTTCGGTGAAGTTGAGGCCGTTGCGCACCGTCCGCCCGACGCCGTCATAGGCCACCCACTTAATGAGTTCCGTGCCGACGCCGCCCTGGAGGATGAAATCCTCCAGCAGCCGGCCAACCTCGTTGTCCGCGAACGCAGTGCAGACGGCGGTCTTCAAGCCGAAGCAGCGCCGCAAGCCGCGCGCGACGTTGTATTCGCCGCCGCCTTCCCAGACCTTGAACTCGCGCGCCGTGCGCACGCGCCCTTCGCCCGGGTCCAGCCGCAGCATGATTTCCCCCAACGCAACCAGGTCGTATTTGCAGGAACCGTCGGGTTTGAGGTTTAGGATCTTCATAAGCTTCTTATTGTGAAGTGGATAGGGCTTAGCTCAGGCAGGTGCAAGTCCGTTCAACCTGAGCCCGGCACAATTTTACCCAGGACCGCGGCCCGACGCGCTCCGGTTGCGTTCGGGACATTGCACGGGTTGCCGAGCAGGGTTTCGTGCGCGAGAATGGCAAACGCCAGGGCTTCCTTGGCGGCGTTGGCAATGCCGAAGTCCTCATGCGTGAGCAACTCGCCCGCCCCAATCCGCTCGGCCAACATGCCGCGTAGCGTCGGATTCTTCGCGCCGCCGCCGCCGAGGATGATTTGCAGCGCTTCACGGTCGCCCGCCTTGACCTTCGGGAACACGAAGCGCCGATAGGCGTCGGCAATGGTGGCAGCCGTGAAGGCCGTCGCGGTGGCAACCATGTCCTCCGGGCGCAAGCGCAGCCGCCGCGCCGAGGCAAGGATGCGGCCAAGGAACAACTCGCCGAACTCCTCGCGGCCGGTAGTCTTGGGCGGACGGCGCTGCAGGAACGGGTGTGTCAGCATCTCCGCCAGCAGCTTCTCTGAAATGTGGCCACATGCCGCCCAGCGTCCATCCCGGTCAAAGGTTTGTCGTCCGCGCGTCAGCGCCGTCATCAGCGCATCCATCACCATGTTGCCCGGCCCGGTATCGAACGCCACCACTTGATCCAACTCCGCCCGCGGGGGCAGGAAGGTCAGGTTGCCGATGCCGCCGATGTTCTGCACGATTCGCGCCCTCGTTTTGTCGGTGAACAGCGCCCAATCCGCATACGGCACCAGCGGCGCGCCCTGGCCCCCCGCCGCCATGTCGCGCACGCGGAAATCAGCCACGGTGGTGATGCCCGTCCGCTCGGCAATGACTGCCGCCTCGCCGATCTGCAAAGTCGAAGGCGTCCGCGCGTTCGGGAGATGATGGATGGTCTGCCCGTGAGAGCCGATGGCGGCGATGTCCCCCGGTCTGCGTTTCGCCCGGCGGATAGCCGCGAGGGCCGCGTGGGCAAAGCGCTCGCCCAGGGCGAAATTCAGTTCGCAGATCTCGGCCACTGTCCCGTGGAGGCACAGATGCAGGATCCGCCGCCGCATGACCGGCGAGAAGGGCTGATGCACATGTGCCAGCACGCGCGCGCGCAAGAGGCGTCCGCGCCCCGCGATTTCCGCCACCACCGCATCAATGCCGTCCGCCGAAGTTCCGGACATCAACCCAACAATGAACTGAGAGGCATGTTTTGGCTGGCGCTGAACTGGCACGGGTTGAGGCTAGACAAACCGGTCGAGTCGAACAAGTCTTACCTCCCCTTGCCTCCCCTTGGTGACTTTAGCCTTTAGCCTCTAGCCTTTAGCCCTTAGGATGAGGTGTGTTTCGTCCCTGCATTGATCTGCACGAGGGCAAAGTGAAGCAAATCGTCGGCGGCACCCTGGGTGCCGAGCCGGGACGGTTACAGACGAACTTTGTCTCCGATCGGCCAGCCGCTTGGTATGCCGAAATGTACAAGCGCGACGGTCTGAAAGGCGGGCACGTGATCATGCTCGGTCCGGGCAACGAGCCCGAAGCGCGAGCGGCGCTGCGGGCCTATCCCGGTGGACTGCAAATCGGCGGCGGGGTCAATCTCGACAACGCGCGCGCTTGGCTGGATACGGGTGCCTCCCATGTCATAGTCACCTCCTGGGTGTTCCGCGGCGGGCAGGTGGACTGGGAACACCTCGCGCAACTCGTCGAGGCAATCGGCAAGGCGCGGCTGGTTCTGGACCTGAGCTGCCGCCGGCGCGGCGCGGGTTATCTCGTGGTCACCGACCGCTGGCAGAAGTTCACCGACCTGGCGATCAGCCGTGAGAGCCTGGAGAAGCTCGCGGCATGGTGCGCGGAGTTCCTGATTCACGCCGTGGATGTCGAAGGGCAGTGCCGTGGCATTGATCAGGAGCTGGTCTCGAACCTTGGACAGTGGTCTCCCATTCCGGCCACCTACGCGGGCGGCGCCAGCTCGCTGGCGGACTTGGAAGCGGTGACGCGGCTCGGGCAGGGGAGGATTGACCTGACCATCGGTTCGGCGCTGGACATCTTCGGTGGCAAGGGAGTACGGTATGAAGATGCGGTGGCATTCAATAGACGGTTGGAATAGAGCATGAGCCCGCATCGCTGGCTCCATGAGCATTCATTGAAAGTGCTCGCCATTCGCGACACGCCGGAGGCCATCGCGGGCGGCGTGGCCATTGGCATCTTCATCGGCTTCACTCCCCTGTTCGGCCTCAAGACAATCCTGACCATCCTGTTCGCCTGGCTGACGGGCAGCAACATTATCGCGGCGGTCATTGCGAGTGCGGCGCATGACGTCCTCCTGCCTCTGATGCCGTTTATTTTCCGCTGGGAGTACGACGTCGGCTTCTGGCTCTTAAGCCAGCCGCATCGCTGGCCGGCGCCGCTGACCAGGATGCATGTGCAGGGATACTCCTGGCGACACTGGACAACCTTCTTCACGGTCGGAAAACCTTTGCTGGTCGGGTCGGTCGTGTGCTCCGCTCCGTTCGCCCTCCTCTCCTACGTATTCACGAAGGTCCTGGTTGCCCGGCACCAACGCAAGAAACAACTGCAGACCCCGCCAGAACCCGACAACCCGAGCTGAGCCGGGGGCAATGGGAGTTTAACGCAAAGGCGCGAAGGAGCAGTGGCGCAACCGAACTGCGCGAAGCGTTTGGAGTGCGTGGAGCTTGCTCCCGCTTTCGAACCGCCCCAGCCTTGCAGCCCGGTTCACACAGTTCATCTTGTTGCTTCAATCGAATCGACTACCAGCAGGCCCTCGGTGGCGGTCAGCACAACGGCGTGGGGACCGTCCTTCAGGTGCGGGCTTTTCCAAACCGGCTGCGCAGGCATGAGCCGCTCAGCATGCAGGTCCAAGTTCGCCAGCACGCGCCCATCCACCTTAACTTGCGCCTTCCCGAATTCCGGGCCGTGCGGGCTCCAAAGCGTGAATTGGCGGCCCTCGACGTTCCATTTGACTCGCGCCCCTGAGGTCTTCGAGAGCGCGGCCAGGCCGTAGCGGAATTGCGGTCCGCGCAACTCCTGCCAATCATTCCCGCTCCCGCCCGCGCCCAGGATGGCCTCAGTGAAGAGGTAGTGGATCGCCGCAGGCTGCGGCTTGCCTCGAATGGCGAACTGCTCGACTACAAGATGACTGTGCGGCTCGGCGACGATGCCAAGCAAGGACAAGCCAGTAGCGCGTCGCGGCGGGAGTTCCCCGGCCCACACCGCCCGGTCATCTACGGACAGCCTCGTCTCACCGCCCTGTTTGTGGTCCAGCGCCACGGTAACAGTCTCTCCGCCCGGGCGTGAGCCAGAGGCCAGCACCGTCTTCTCTCCAGCTTGCCCGAAGCGAATCACCTTCCACTCCCGCTCACTCAGTTCCACGGCATCGCAGCGGCTCAAGGCCAGCGGGTGAAGCGTCGCGTCGGAATCCGGGCGATTGGGCCCCAGCACGCCGTCATAATCCACCAGAAGCTGCACCGTGCCGCGCACGCGCAGCTTCGCATCGAGCCGAAAGCCCGCGAAGGCGCGCTGCAGCAACGTCAGGCTCGCCCCTTGATGACCCGACATCACGAAATCGTT
>Ga0224558_1004620_pt1 | contig 10597 bp, 13 predicted proteins | sample 714S32024metaG_FD_180682 | JGI IMG/M metagenome (GOLD analysis project Ga0224558, IMG submission 180682) | Peat soil microbial communities from Stordalen Mire, Sweden - 717 S3 20-24 | ecosystem: Environmental > Terrestrial > Soil > Wetlands > Peat | place: Sweden: Norrbotten County, Stordalen... | reverse complement strand
CGGATGAGGAACCAACCCGAAGTTGCCCGAGCAACGTTCAATGTATCAATATGTTATGTATCACATTCCCTAAACCAAGGCCAGAGAAAATGTGGGTAATGACAAGACCTGTAGGCTGCCTACCTCGCATTCTTGTTAGGCCCGCGCGATCGCTTGCAGGTATTGGCTCGCATGATCCAGTGACTGCCATATGAACTGATCGGTAACGACGACCAACTTCATCTCAAGGGAAACTCCAGGCATTCTCTCGATTCGCTCGCGCATCCGGTCAGGTAGTAGATGTACATGTCCGCCTGCATGCATGAAGACATTTCGCACTACACGCAGGTCATCGATGTGGCGGAAGCTGGGCTGCTCAGCCGACAGATCGAGTCGCGCAACCTTGGTGAGATATTTCGCGTACGTCTGTAGGTCGTTGCGCCCACGTTTACGTTTGTCCTTCTTGAAGTCCTCGAAGCTCGGCGATAGGTGGCCGCGTGGTTGGTGGTACAGACAGAGTCGTGCGAGCCAGAAATCCACAAGGCTGTACACGTCGCACGCCATGTCGGGCCGAACGAAGCAAGCGGTGCCGAAGGGCAAGAGCTGCGGACCGCCTGTGCGGTTCGGAGAGGGAGTCCTCGAGCTTGCCTTCGCGACGGCAAGCAACCGAGTGAAGTAGTCGCGCATGCACTCGACATCGGAGGCGATGTGGTCGGCGATGTTCATGCGGGCCTAATAACGATAGAGGTCAGCCATGAGCGCCATACCAAGCATCCTATTTCCACTGACGCGCGCGGCGCTCATTCGCTGCACCGTCTTGTTGGTCAGCATGGTCAGACTTCTATCTTCGCTATGATTTCCTTTAGCTCCAAGTTCTTAAAAACATTCCAGCCGCAACGGGCGGAGCAAGTCACAGCCGGCACGAAGTATCCCTTCGCATCGCGGAGAGCAATGCCGGTCTCGGCGGGCATATGGCATTTGGGGCAAAAGGGCATCCAATCCCCGCCGGTGCGCTTACCTCGTCTAAACTCTATTGCCGAATGAATACGAACATCCTCCGCCTGCGAGTCCGCCAATTGCTTCTTAAGCTCCGCATTCTCCTCCATAAGTCGGACATCGCGCTCTACAACATCCGCGTGCTGCGATTGAAGCGAAAATGCCAGCGACTGGATTTTGTGGATTGTGTCCATGTCCCGCCGGTCTTTCACACTCGCCTCAAGGTCTTTGGCGAGATCAACGATGTCTTTAATGGCTCCCATAAATCAAAAACGCAGTGCCCAACGAACAAGGTCAGGCACAGACGCCGGACCCAGAGAAAGGAATGAAACCATGACAACCGAAAACCCCAAGGGCGCGAATACTGACGGCGCGGCGGCTGTTGCCTGTACCGTTTTGTTGGGCCAATTATTTAGCAAGGCATTTATCAAATCTGTCCATGAATTTTGCGAGTCGCTGCGCAAAGGAACCGCCCGACTTTGCATCAACGCACAGCCTGGTCACTCCTGTGTATGGTTCCTTATGGGCCTGATAGTCTTTGAGAACGGCGCTCAGGCTAATCCATTCCTGCGCGGTGATGAAGTTATGCACCCTGTAAGTTGCGACGGTCATCGCCTCGACGCTCTCCTTAAAGAAAATGTCCTCGTTTCGATTGTCCAAACTGGTCGAGCGCGGGGCGAGCGCGTCAACGCTGGCCTTTTGGGCTGCCAGCACGGAAAAGAAATCCTGTCTGGCCTTGCGTCGCTCGGATTCAATTTGCGACCGTTTGCCCAAATAATACCCCAAGAGCGGGCCAATGATCCAGCCGATGGCAGCGACACCAAACAGCCACAATGCGTAAGGTGGTATCTGAGTCCATTGGGAATTTACGCTATTGGTCAAGTAATCCTTTCTTGGGTCGGAGGTTTATCCGTTGGTTGGATCATCGGTTCCAATTGGCCCAACAAGTGATTATACAGGTCTGGATATCCACCCATTTTGGGGTGTTATCCGAACAGCTCCCCGACGCGGATGAAAATTCTCTTTTCATCAAGCCTACGTTTACCCCCGCGCCCGTACCCCTGTAAAGCCCATTCGACCACTTCTTTCAGCTTGCCACCCTCCAGCCACTTGTCCTGCCGAGCCGGGCCGCCGCTGCCGTCCGCCTCCTCATCCAGGCAGGGCCGGAGCTAGGCCCAACCCCTGCTCCGCGCCCAGCGACGCCCGCTGGCAGGCCACCCGCAACGCTTGGCCCAACCTCGCGAGCCCGGTCTAGTCCCTTGCCGCGCCCAGCGCTGAGAGCGACCCAGCCGCCACCGCCGCCGCCAGTCGCGCAACGGCGAATTCCCGAGCCGCCCCGGGGGGCCACACGCCAGGACCGGCCGATCGCCCCGGCTGCCCAATCGGATGGCGCCCTGAGCGCAGTCCTGGGCGCGGCCCCCACGCATCCACCCGCCCCTGGGCACGGCGCCTCCTGGGAGCAGGAGTACCGCGACCTGGCGGGGGCGATCCGGCTCCGGCACTATTCGCGCAAGACGTTGTCGGCCTACCGGCTATGGGTGGCGAAGTTTCAGGCCTTCGTCCGGAGCCGACCGACCGGGGAGCTGGGCGGGCAGGAGTTGCGGGGATTCCTGTCAGATTTGGCCGTTCGACATGGCGTGGCGGGATCCACTCAGAACCAGGCGTTTAACGCCCTGCTGTTCTTTTACCGCCACGTGCTGGGCCGCGAATTCGGACAAATCGATGGCATTGTCCGCGCCAAGCGCCACCGGTATGTGCCGGTGGTCCTTTCCCGCTCCGAGGTTGACGCGCTCCTGGACCATCTCCAGGCGCCCTATCACCTGATGGGATTGCTGCTGTACGGTTGCGGGCTGCGGCTGGCCGAGTGTGTCGGGCTTCGGGTCCAGTGCTTCAACCTGGACGCGATGCTGCTGACGATCCACGACGGCAAAGGCCAAAAGGACCGCACGGTGCCACTGCCGGCGCGCGCACTCCCGGAAATCCGCCAGCAAATGGACCTCGTCCGACGCCTGCACGCTCAGGACCTTGCCGCCGACTACGCCGGCGTCTTCCTGCCCCGGCAGCTCGAGAAGAAATACAAAAACGCCGGCAGGGAGTTCATTTGGCAGTGGTTCTTCCCGGCACCCACGCTGACCTGGGTTGCTCAGACGCGAGAGCGGCGGCGCTACCACCTGCACGATTCCCATGTGCAAGGCGCGGTCAAACAGGCCGCGGCGCGGGCCGGCATTCCGAAGCGCGTTTCGCCACATACGTTTCGTCACACCTGCGCAAGTCATTTGCTCATCGCCAATTACGACCTCCAGACCATCCAGCGGCTGCTGGGGCACAGCGACATCAAAACGACGATGATCTACCTGCAAACCGTTCCAAGCGTGATCTTGAAGGAGGCCAAAAGCCCGCTGGATTGCTTGTGAGAATTGCCCCAGAACCCCCATGGACCATGGCGGGCGGACCCTATCAGAGCCCGGGATAGAGATTTCGACCCCCAGCAACGATTTGGCGCAATCGCGGCGCCGAGGATCGTCGGCCACGGAAGTGCCTGGCTGCCAATGGGATGCGCTGAAACCTTTGTGATTCGGCTGCCAGATAACTAGTACAGCGCGGCGCAAGTTCGTGAGCCTCGAAGTGCGGCAGGTCAGTATCCTCTTTTTCAGTCCGTCCATCCATTTTGGTTGTTTTGCTGGTGGGCGCTGATTTCCCAACTGTAGCTCGCCGCGTAGGACGAGGAGTTGTTGTCTCAATAGGTGTATTATTTCATTGACATATACCTACTCATACTCCATATTGTGCCCCGTGACCAATCTTTTCTTCGCGTTATGGACCCACTGAACAAAGATGACCTCATTGATATCCTGGAAAATACAGCACTGGCCCAACTCCGTGCCCTGCGTGCCCTGCGCCGATCGGAACACCGCAAAACCTCTCCCCCAGAGCCGAAGCGTAAGTCTAATATTGATATTATATACGACATACTCCTTGCGGCCAAGAAGCCTCTCCACGTCAACGACATCATCCAGCGCGCCAAAGAGGACTACCACCGTCAACTCCACCGCGAATCCCTCGTCAGCGCCCTGACCAAAAAAGTCCTGGACCAAAACACCTTCACCCGCACCGCCCCCAACACCTTCGATCTCTTGAAACGCCCCTCATGAAAGCCAACCTTCTGGACCCGCTGCTCTGGCCCTTGGGCGCTGCTGCCCTGGCCGTAGCCGCCCCCTAATCCCGTCGCCAACTCGGCCCACCGCCCGGATCGCGCGCCCACCCCGGTTACGCGCCATCGCCTGCCCACACCCTTGATCCTCTGGCCCCAGGAGAAAACGCAACTCGAAGCCTTAAGCCGGCGGCATTCCGCTCCCCGGTGTATCGTCCAACGCGCCCGCATCATCCTCCTGGCCGCTCAAAGCCTGACTATTCCCGCTATCGCCGCCACGCTGCAGGTGTGTAGCAACACCGTGCGCAAATGGATCAAGCGATACACCCACCAGCCTCAGGGAAACCCCACCCCGGAGAATTCCGATCCGCCCTCGGCGGCCCTTGAGCCGCCGCCCTCTAAACTGCCACTCTTGGCCGATGCCCCCCGCTCGGGTCGTCCCGACACCTTCACCGCCGAACAACTCTGCAAGGTCATCGCCATCGCCTGCGAAAAGCCTCAGGACTATGGACGCCCCATCACCCACTGGACCGCCCGCGAGTTGAAAGACGAAGCGATCCGGCAAGCCATCGTTCCCAGCATCTCCGTGCGGCAGGTCAATCGCCTGCTCCGCGCGACCGACTTGCAGCCTCACCGCAGCCGTTACTGGCTCAACGCCAAACCCGATCCGCAAAAGGACCAGAAAATTCGCGCCGTGTGTGCCGTCTATCAGCAAGCCCAGACCGCCGCCGCTCGGGGCGAATTGACCTTCTCTCTGGATGAGATGACCGGCATTCAGGCCCTGGCGCGCATCGCTCCGGACCACCCCATGCAACCCGGTCAACCGGTGCGGCGCGAGTTTGAGTATGAACGCCACGGCACCCTCTCGCTGCTGGCGGCCTTGGAGGTGGCGGGCGGCAAGGTGCAAGGCTTCTGTCGGCCCACACGCAACGAAGCCGATTTTCTGGAACTGGTCGATACCTTGGTGCAAGCCCATCCCCGAGCCCTTCGTTTTACCTTTGTCCTGGACAACCTCAACACCCATCAATCCGAAAGTCTGGTCCGGTATGTGGCGCGCGACGCGGCCATCGCCGAGAGCCTCTTAGGCGTCAAGGGCAAGGCAGGGATCCTCCAGAGTCAGAAAAGCCGCGCCAGCTTTCTGAATGATCCCGCTCATCGGATTCGGTTTTGTTACACCCCCAAACACGCCTCGTGGATGAATCAGATCGAAATCTGGTTCGGCATTCTGGTGCGCAAGGTGATTCGCCGTGGCCACTTCATCTCTTTGGCTGATCTCCAACAAAAACTGGAAGCCTTCGTGGATTACTTCAACCGCACCATGGCCAAGCCCTTCAAATGGACCTATCAGGGCAAGCCTCTCCAAGGCATCCCCTCCGGCTGACAATCTCGCCACCCCCCACCACGCCAGCGGCTCCAAAACGGACTCGCGCTCAAGATCCATCTTTCGGCGTAGCCACAGGTGGCCTTCTTAACCGCTCTTAACCCCGCAGGCTGGAGAAACCCCTCCTGACACCAGAACACCGGCTCCTCTTTGTTACTCAGTCCCAGCCGACCCCCTCACGAACTTACGCCGCGGTGTACTAGTTTGTTCGGGCGTGAACCGACGTCTGCGGCCGTTTCATTCACTGAAGTTAGTATCGCTCCATGCGGCGTTTTGGCTGATGGTGTGGCTGGTGGTTTTGTCCGGCACGGCCCAGGCAGCGGAAGAGTCTTACGCCGTCAAACGCGGCGACACTATCTACAGCATTGCACGGCAATTGGGCATCCCGCCCTCAGAACTTGCCGACCGCAATGGGCTGAGCCGGAGTTCCCATGTCAATGCTGGCCAGCGGCTGATTATCCCGGCTGAGTCCAAGGTCCAGGCGCCGGTTTCACCAACCCGCGCCGCGGCGCACGTTTCGCTGCCCTATTCCATCAAACGCGCCATAGCCCTGGCGCCGGTGCGAGCGGGCCGTTGGCAGTATATCGTGGTCCACCACAGCGGGGTGGACACGGGGACTATGAAGGGGATGGACCATTACCATCGCGATGTACGGCACATGGAAAACGGCCTGGCCTATGATTTCGTCATTGGCAACGGCAGTGGCATGGGGGACGGCGAGATAGCCGTCAGCAGGCGCTGGACGCTGCAGCTCGACGGCGGCCACCTGGCCAGCGAGGCACAAAACAAGATCGCCTTGGGCATTTGTCTGGTAGGCAACTTCGATGAGCATCCTCCTACCCGCAAAGAGATGGAGAGCCTTAGGGCCCTGGTGGTGGCGCTCATGGCGCGGTGCGACCTCACACCCCGTGCCGTGAAGACACACCAGCAGATCAACATCGTTCACACGCGCTGCCCGGGGACGAAGTTCCCCACCCAGGCCTTCCTCGATTCGCTGCCAAGCCTGCACCACTGAGGACAGGCGGCGGAATGTCTCAACGGCTGCGGTGCGCCCGTTGGCAATTCACCGGCGCGCGCCGCGGAGGGCAAAGACTGCCACGATAAGGCTGCTGAGCGAGATCAGACTCAAGGCCGGCCAAAGGTGATGAACCGCGGCGCCGGTCGCGAACAGAAGATTGAGCAGAAGCCAAACGACCAGAGGAGCATAGTCCGGCGGCGGTTGCGGCATCGGTTTCTTGTTGATGAGGGAGGGGGTGGCGAACGCTAGAATGAGCAGCGTAATGACCGCCCAGCCGAAGAAGTTGACGCCGGGTGCGCCATACCAGTCGAACTTGAGCTTGGTGGGGTTCCAGAACCAATAGTGTTTCACATGAGTGGCGAAGGGTTCCAGGCCGAGGTCCAGCAGCACAACGAGCGCGGTGGTGAGGCCGATCAGCCAGAAGCCATAGTTGTGGGTTTTGCGCCAGGGACGAAGTATCTGCCGCGCGACACCTCGGGAAGCGAGTACGATTGCAATCCACACAAAGGGCACCGCCCAGGGCATGGGATAGAAGAGCTGCTGGCCGAAGTGTTCGGTATAGACGTAAGGCCCGAAGGGGATGGCGGTCAACGCGCCAAGGCTCTGCACAGCGCCGGCGATGAAAGCGATGATCAGGGAAGCCAGCATCACATTCTGGCCGGGCAACTGGCCGGTGAGCGACTCGATAAGCGTAGCGGTCGTCAGCACCACAAGGAACCCATCCGGCCAGCGCGCGTCACCGAGCAGCGGCCAAGGCAGCCATAGCCGCGTCCAGACCAAGGCAAATTGCAGCAGAAACAGCCCGAACAGCGCTCGATGGAGCTTGGGCGCCAGACCCGAAAAACGACTGCTCCGCAGTGCAATAGGATCGAGCACGACTCGGTTCACTTGCCCAGAGCCTATGGCATCCGCCACCTGAATTCACGGAGATTCTCCAGCAAAGCGCATTCAAGCGTGGCTACACGGCCAGCCATGCCGCGCTAATCGTCGGCCACGGAAGTACCTTAGTGCCAATGGGATGCGCTGGAACCTCGGTGTTGCGGCTGCCACATGACCATTATCAGGCCGCTCGCGATGCCCTCTCTCGCCACCCCCGTAGCGCGTGCGGGCCCCGCCGGAACCTCGCCGGAGCCTCCCCGTAGCACCTCTAACCCCGGGTTAGAGGTGCTACGGGGAGGCTCCGGCGAGGTTCCGGCGAGACTCCGGAGGGACTGCCACCCCTATCCGCGGGAAGAGGCGTTGCGGGGCGTGAATTGGCTTGTGGCGTGGCCCTGGATCTGCTCTGTTTTGGTGCCTAAACAGAAGCGCTTTACTATGACATTGGACCAGGCAACCGACCTGATTAAGTCGTGCGCCGAGCAGATGAATGCCCGGTATGAAAAGGTCGTCTTTGACGAGTGGGCGGTTGTTTCACTGGCGGGGCGGAAGGGCCGGCTGCTGGCGTATAATGGCCCGCGGAAGGCGGGGTTTCAGAAGAATTTCCTGACCGATGTGGGGGGGTTGCGCGAGGGTTTGCTGAACAAGGAATACAACGTGGGGGATTTCGAGTTTGCACGCCACGGGGTAGGGCCGGCCTACGAGTCGTTCATGGTGGTGGGGCAGGGGACTTACCTGATTTGCAACAACACTGTCCAATCAATGGACAGCATTACGAAGGATCCGTTGTGGCTGGGGGCGCAGGTTCCTTTTGTCGAGCTGAGCGACAAGTTTCGCGCTGATCCGCTGACGGTGGCGCGCTGAACCGTAATTCACTTTACTAGTCCCTTCCAGAGGAACACCACGTAAGCGCCGGTCAGGACCCATCCCATGAACCGGGGCAGCCGCCCGAAGATGGCGACAAAGAGGATGTGCAGCACTGCCGCTCCCAGGAGGACCGTAATGCCGATTTGGAAGAGGGGGGGCACCTGGATCGGATGATACAGGGCGTAGATCCCGAGGCAGAGCGGAATGCTGATATGCCCATCGCCCACCTGCGAAGTGTAAACCACTTCAGGATTCCCGCGCCAGGCGTAATAGAAGGCGAGTAGGCCGTTGGGCAGGACCATCAGCCAGCCGCTCAGCCAGCCAAGGTGCTGGGCACTGATGAATCCAGTGTGGATGCTGGTCAGCCAATCCACCAGCCAATCGGTGCTGAGGTAAATGCCGTAAGCACCGATGGCCAGCACGGCCAGGTCAAAGGGCAACATCCAGCTAAAAGACTTGTTCTGGCGGACGTTGCTCTTGAGCACGTCGAACACGTGAAAGCATTGCCAGAAGAGGAATAAGCCCACGAGCACCAGGCCATCGCCGAAGTCGAGTCTGCCCTTGCGCGCCAGGGCCCAGACGGCGCCGGTGAAGAACAGGACGGCGGTGAGAGTCAGGAGCAGGGAGAGCCGGTTGATTTGGTTTTCCTTCTGGTCGGGTTTCTTGCTGCCGGGCTTGTTCTTCTTCGCTTTCGCAGCGGGGAGAACGTTCATGCCCCAGAAGATCGTTGGCAGGCCGATGAGCAGGGTCATGTTGGTGACGTTGTTGACAAGCGAGTTTGTCACCACTTCCGCGCCGGGGCCGCCTTTGGCGCCGAGGACAAAGGCAAAGATCAAGTTGCCCATGCCTGAGCAGTAGGGCATGACGAGCGTGCCAAGGACCGTGCCTTCGACTCCGCTCTCCGTCATGGCTTCGAGCCGCCAGATCATCACGAAGGAGGCGGCCACGAACAGGGCAAGAAAACACCACGGCGCCCAGGTGCCGGTGCTTTCCATCCAGGTTAAGAACGATTTCAAGGAGCGCAGTTTGGCAAGAGGCTGAGGCCGCGCCAAGGGGGTTTTGAAGTCAGGTCTGGCCGAGCTTCGCGACCACGTCTTCGGCTGCGAGGCCGTAGAGCTTGACCGTCTTATGGCGCGAGGTGTGGCCGCGGACGAGGTCCACGCGGTTGCGGGGGCAGTGCAGTTGCTGGGCGAGGAGCTTGAGGAGGGCTTCGTTGGCGGCGGCATCAACGGGTGGGGCGGTGACCTTGATGCGGAGTTCGTTGCCGAGCGCTTCGCCGATTTCGTCGGCGGAGGCGCGCGGCTGGAGCTTGACCGAGAGCAGAAGCCCGTCGGCTTGGGCGCGGAGAAAGGGCGGCATGGTCATTTCGGAAATGAATTCTGGCCTCGCGCCGCCTCGAAGGCTAGAATTAAGCATAGGAACACATGAATAAGCCAAGCATTGATTGTCTGAGGTGTTTGATGCTCACGGTTGGGGTGGCACTGGCGGCTGGGTGCGCGTCGGAACCGGGGAAGCCAGCGGCTCAGTCGGCTCAGCATCAGGAGAAGACGCCACCTCCACCTCCAGCGGCGACCAACGAGGAAGTGAATATCACACTGCCGCCGGGTGCGGCCCAGGCTCCGGCGCCTTTTGACGGGGAGGGTTGGCAGGCGATGTTCGACGGGCGGACCCTGGCGGGCTGGGGGGAGACGGCATTTGCGGGCCACGGGGAGGTGCATTGCCAGTCGAGCGTCATAGTTCTCAGTATGGGGAGTCCGTTCACGGGGATCAATTGGACCAACGAGTTTCCCAAGATGAACTATGAGGTTGCACTCGACGCGATGCGGGTGATGGGGTCGGACTTTTTCTGCGGGTTGACGGTGCCGGTCGGGACGAACTTCTGCAGTCTGATTGTAGGCGGGTGGGGGGGCTCGCTGGTTGGCATCTCCAGTTTGGATGGGATGGACGCGTCGGAGAACGAGACTACGAAGTTCAAGAACTTCGAGTCAGGCCGCTGGTATCGTATTCGGCTGCGGGTGACGGAGAAGAAGATCCAGGCGTGGATTGACAAGGAGCGACTGGTGGATGTGGCTATTGCCGATCGGCGAATCTCCGTGCGGCCGGGGGAGATCGAGCTTTCGGAGCCGTTTGGGCTGGCTTGCTGGCAGAGCGCGGCGGCGTATCGCGAGATTAAGTTCCGGGCGGTGAGCGGGGCGGCGGGGAAAGGGGAGTAGGAGGATGCGTGATGCGTGATGCGTGGTGCGTGATGCGTGATGCGTGATGCGTGATGCGTGATGCGTGATGCGTGATGCGTGATGCGTGATGCGTGATGCGTGATGCGTGATGCGTG
>Ga0224558_1004619_pt1 | contig 10598 bp, 11 predicted proteins | sample 714S32024metaG_FD_180682 | JGI IMG/M metagenome (GOLD analysis project Ga0224558, IMG submission 180682) | Peat soil microbial communities from Stordalen Mire, Sweden - 717 S3 20-24 | ecosystem: Environmental > Terrestrial > Soil > Wetlands > Peat | place: Sweden: Norrbotten County, Stordalen... | reverse complement strand
TTGGATTGCCCACTCTTAGTCCCGGACTCGCTACACCCCTCTGACCGCCGGCACGCAAAAACTCATCCAGCGCGACCCCTCAAACCAACCCCGACGTGTGCCTTGCTGTCGTGGTAAACATACTCTTGAACAGTTGCCGCCTTCATGTCCCGAATGACGTGAAGATTCGTGACGATCTCGCCATCTTTCGAGATAATGAACCCGCTTCCTAACACATCCCCGGAATCGGTTCTGCCTTGGATGACGACGACCGAGGGCGAAACCCTCTTGGCAATTTGAGCGGTCGTTAGGACGGTCTGGCCAAATGCGATGAGCGGCAGCACCACCAAGAAACAGATCAGGTTCTTCAATTTCGACCCCCTGTAAAGTTTCTACCCGCCTGGAGTAAACAGCATTGGGACTGAAGAGTCCGAAACCTGATTGTATCGCTTCTGCAAGAACGCTCTTGTATTCGGTCGTGTCGGCGTAAACTAAAGTTAATTAGTTCCGGTTGTCGGTCGTGGTGACGTGGTGGCGGAGACCAGACGGGATTTCGCCGGGGTCATCTGGCGCAGAATCTGGGTCTATTTTGATTCTTCCTGCAAGACGGCCAGGGCTTCGTCTGGAGTTTTGTAAGCGCCTTCTGCGGGAGCGAGATGGCCATCAGGCTGCACACGAAGAATCTGCCAGATCGGCTCATAACGGCTTCCAGCTTTCCTAATGTATGCCACCGTTGGCGCTCCGACTTCGTGCGTCCGAACTGCGTACTGAGCGACCGGGTTATCTTTACCATCTTTACCATCGAAAACAACCTTGTCCATATACAGTGTGGCTTTCAATTATCATCCTCCATACACAACGATCTTACGGTTTCAAAACGCCCGCACGATAGAAACCGACTCGGTAGGTGTCATCCTTTGGAATCTGGTTTGTTCGTTGCAATTCGTCAATGTGCGCCTTGAAATGCTTCTGTTGCGCTTTGGCTTGACGAAGAGCGAACTCGATAGCGCACAACCAGGAGCAGACGTGGCCGTATACATCGATGTCATCTTCAAATCGAAGGTAGCTGCCAGGATCGTCGGGTGAAATGACGGTGCCGCAAATATCACAACCTGGGTCGATGGCTTCGTCCGCAGGCTCCTTGAACTGTTTGTCGGCCATTCGTTCCTCTCCTGTCTTCATTATCGTACATTGGCGATTGCTGGCGTGGCGGTGGTGGCGCAGGTGGTCGGGTCTTGGTGCTGTCGGGTCGGGATCGTGCGAAAATGAAGGCTGAGGATTTTCCATGGCGTGGGTGAAGATCTTTCCGAACGAGGTCATAAACACTGAGCTTGTTTCATCGGTCCAGATTACCAATGGTGACGAACGCTTAGCCGCCGTGCTGCATATGGCGGGCGGTAATCGTGTGAATGTCACACTGAAGGACTGGCCAGCGGTCCAAAAGGCCCTTCGGCTTCCTGAACAGTCGTGAATGGCGTGGCGGTGGTGGCGGCTCTGGTGCTCTCGGTGGCGTCGTCCTGGTGCTGTCGGCTCCGTCCGGTTGCCGGGTGCTCTGGTGGCGTCCTGGTGTCCGGTCGGGTTCCGGTCGGGCTTGCCGGGCTGTACGCTTCCTTGATGAAAGCGTTCAGAAGGCGAACCCGACGAAACCGGCAAAACCTGTCAAGCGTTTTCCCATTCGTTTGTGTTTCTATTTTTGAGTTCGCCGGAAAGCATTGATTCCACAAGCGCTTAGTGGATGTCGGCGGTATTCAGTGACAATTCCGGCGACAAATGTGCGCTTTCCATCGGGGTGATGTGGGGCGGCCAATCTTGGCCGCAGCCGCCTTTTCAGGCGGCCAGGGCCGGCTGAAAGCCGGCTGCGGGCAGAATGCCCGCCCCACAAGATCCAAGCTGGTATTATGCGAGACTCAATAGCTAAGCCTTTACCGCCAAACCTAAAGTGCTATACTAATGCCCATATCCATTGCACGAAGGGGGGCTGGGTGCCCATGTTGGCGACAAGGTGCAGGCTCGTTACGACAGCGGCTATCGTTTGCGCGTGTAGTGTTTCGCTCGTCACATCCCGGGCGCAGGAGGATCGAACCGCCGACCGCAAGGCCTACGACGCCAAAATCCGCGCGACCTATAATTTCCGCTTCGGGAGCGGCAAAATCTCGACGCCGGGCAACGCGGCCGTTGAAGGCCATGATTTCATCCAACCGCAGGCCTTCCTGCCGGCTTCCTATTGCGGACGCTGTCATCAGGAAGCCTACAGCCAGTGGCGCCAGGCGCTGCACTCCAACGCATTTCGCACGCCCTTCTATCGAACCAGCGTCAACATTCTATTACGGACCAAGGGCATCGAATTCACGCGGCACTGCGATAGCTGCCATAACCCTATTGGAGTGCTCTCGGGAGCGCTGACCCAAGACTCGCAGGTGGACCGCAGCTTCGACGAAGACGGCCTCACCTGCACCACTTGTCACTCGATTCAACAACTGCAATCGACGAACGGGAATGGCGGCTTCGTCTTCGGAGTCCCATCCGCGATGGTCGATGAAGATGGCCACCGCATTCCGGGCATGGTGCCCGATGAAGAGATAAAGAGCCACCCGGACAGGCATTCCAGGGCAGTCATGCAGCAGTTCTACCGCACACCGGAGTTTTGCGCTGCCTGTCACAAAGCCAATCTGCCGGATACGCTGAACGATTACAAGTTCATCCGTGCCTTCACCGTATATGATGAGTGGCAGAACTCGAAGTTTTCGCAACGCAATCCACTCACCTTCTACTCCACGGGATTCACGACCTGCCAGGACTGTCACATGCCGCGCGCGAAAGTGAAGCTCGAAGACTATGGCGCTAAGCATGGCACGCTGGCTTCGCATCGCTGGCCGGCGGGCAACACGGCTGTCCCGTTTTATTACGGCTTCGACGAGCAACTGCAGAAAACCGTAGAATTTCTGAAATCGGGTATGTACTTGAACGTGGATCTGTTCGGGATCGAGAAGGCCGGCGAGATGTCCGTCGCCGCGCCTCTCGGTTCGGCGCCGTTCCAGCTTGCTCCGAATGAAATCGTGCAAATGATGGTGGTGATACAGAACAAGAACATTGGCCATTCCCTGGTTCCGGAAGTGCGCGACTTATACGAGCCATGGGTGGAGTTTGTGGTGCAAGATGCCGCCGGAAAAGAGATTTATCACAGCGGCTTCTTGAAGCCCGACGGCTCGCTCGACGAGCGGGCCCACAGCTTCACCAACAGGCCCGTAAACACGGATGGCACCTTTGTGGACAATCATAAGGTCTGGACCATCCATTCAGTGGCCTACGACAACACCATTCAGTCTGGCCGTTCCGCCCTGGTGCGGTACGAGTTTCAAATACCCGCCGGCGCACCGAGCCCGCTGACGGTTACGGCACGCGTGAATTATCGCCACCTGCGTCAGAGTTATTTGAATAACATTTTCGGAAACGACCACCCCGCGTATCCGGTGGTGGAGTTGGCCTCCCGCACGCGCACCCTGAATATCGGCGATAACCCGGCCACGCCCCCGGACAAGCAAGATAACCCGGACTGGATGCGGTGGAACAATCTCGGCATCGCCTATTTGGATCAACTCCAATACGCCGATTCCATGCACGCCTTCGAGCAAGTTGTAAAGCTGCGGCCGGATTATGCCGACGGCCATATCAATATCGGCCTGACCTACATCGAGTGGGAAAAGTACTCCAACGCGCGCAGCAGCCTGGAACAAGCACTGGCGCTCAGCCCCAACAACGCGCGCGCGCTTTACTATCTCGCGCTCGTCGAAAGGCGCGAAGGCCATTACGACGAAGAAGTGGCCGACCTGCAGAGAGTCGTGATTCAGTATCCGCAAGCCCGCGATCCGCGGCGCGAGTTGGGTATTGCCTACTATCAGAGACACAGCTACGAAGAGGCTGTGGAGCAGTTCGAAACCCTGCAGAAGATCGACCCCGACGACCTTGCCGCACATTACAACCTGGCTGTTCTATATCGCCGCATGGGAATGAAAGAAAAAGCCGCCGCGCAGGCGGCGTTATTCGCAACCAAGCAAGTGGACCCTGGCGCCCCAACTTACTCCTTGGAGTTCCTGCGAAAACATCCCGAGATTTCGACTGAAAGCGTGCCTTGGCATATGCATACCGATATCCCGCCCGCGGTGGCTGTTTCCAGCGGAGGACAATTTTGATGCGCGCGTCGCGACGCCGCTTTATCCGCTCGCTCAGCCGGTCCGCGCTGGTGCTTCCGTTTGCCGACCTGCTGGCAATGGCGCAAAAACTGCCCGGGCCGATCGAGCGCAGTTACGACGCAAAACCCATGCCGCCTCCCGCGGGACCCAAGTCACCCATCGAGGGCACTCCGCTCGGCCTCAGCTTCAGGGATGTAGTCAAAGAGTCGGGCTTGGCCGTGAAAACCATCTACGGCGGCGAGGGCAAGAACAAGTATCTTCTCGAAACCACTGGCTGCGGCCTTGCTTTTTATGACTACGACAACGATGGCTGGCTGGACGTCTTCTTGGTGAACGGCTGGCGCCTGGAAGGCTTTCCCGAGGGCAAAGAACCGCGCTGCCATCTGTTCAAGAACAATCGCGACGGCACTTTCACGGACGTTACCAAAGGGTCCGGCTTGGAGCACCGCACGGGATGGGGACAGGCCTGCTGCGTGGGCGATTACAATAACGATGGCAACGACGACCTCTTCGTCACCTACTACGGACAAAACTCGCTTTATCGGAATAATGGGAACGGCACTTTCACGGACGTGACCAAGGAGGCGGGCCTGAGCCAGCCGGGCCCAAAGATACGCTGGAACACCGGCTGCACGTTCGTGGATTACGATCGCGACGGCCACCTTGACCTCTTCGTTGCCAACTATGTCGATTTCGATCTGAAGACCGCGCCTCCGCCAGAGGCGGGGCCTTGCACTTACAAGGGATTACTGGTGGCCTGTGGACCGCCAGGGCTGCCCGGCGGCAAGAACATCCTGTACCACAATAACCGCAACGGGACGTTCACCGATGTCAGTGAGAAATCGGGCATGTGGAAGACTCAAGGCACCTATGGCTTGAGTGTGGCCGCCTCGGACCTGGACAACGACGGCTGGCCAGATATATACGTAGCGAACGATTCCAGCACCGCGACGCTCTACTTGAATCAAAAAGACAGCACGTTCAAAGACATCGCCATCGAAGCCGGCGCCGCGCTGTCTCCGGAAGGGAAGCCGCAGGCGGGGATGGGCGTCTCGATCGGCGACTACAATCGCGACGGCAACCTGGACGTAGTCAAGACGAATTTCGCGGGCGATACCGATTCCCTTTATACCAACCTGGGCGACGCCAACTTCGAGGACCGTACTTATCCGAGCGGCCTGGGAGTCAATACGCGGCTGCTGGGATGGGGCGTCGGCTTTTTCGATATGGACAACGACGGATGGCTCGACATTCTCATGTCCAACGGCCATGTTTATCCGGAAGTGGATAAGTCCAACGCCGATTTGAAGTACGCCGAGCACAAGTATCTGTATCGCAACTTACAGAACGGGCGGTTTGAAGATGTCAGTGACAAAGGCGGCCCGGGGATTCTGGAGAACGCGCCGGCGCGCGGGTGCGCTTTCGGCGACTACGACAACGACGGCGATATCGACGTGGCCGTGAACTGCGTCAACGCGATTCCGCAGCTTCTCCGCTGTGACTCCACACTGAACCGTAACTGGATCAAGATCAAACTGTCCGGCGTGAAATCGAACCGCAGCGGCATCGGCAGCCGGGTCACGGTGACTGCCAAAACCAAGCCGGATGCGCCGAAGCCGCTGGCGCAAATGGATGAGTTGCGCAGCGGCGGCAGCTATTTTTCGCAAAACGATATGCGCATGCACTTCGGGCTCGATCGGGCAACCAAGGTGGATCTGGTCGAGATAAAGTGGCTGAGCGGCCAGGTCGATCGGCTTAAGGACCTGGAAGTCAATCGGCTGTATGTCATTCAGGAAGGCGGCAAGATTCTCAGCAGCGAGGTGTTGAAGCCGGCCGCCAAGGTGGGAGTCTGAGAACATGCGCATCGTTCTGCTGACTGCCCTAGCCTGCCTGCCGCTTATCGGCCAAGCCGCTGAACCCTGCCCGTGGCTGAACGCGGCGACAGCCGGAGGAGTGTTGGGCGGACCCATCACCCGGGCCACCACAAGGCGCGCCGCGACCGGCGACGATGCAAGCTGCGAATTCATCCGGCAAGACGGATCTCCGCTGTTCGAACTTCGCATCGAGGTCGAAACCATGTCCTCCGCGGCCAAGGATTTTGCGTCTTACGCGGCACGCTGCCATTCCGCAGCCGTGCCGCTAAAAGCCATTGGCAACGAGGCGCTGGCCTGTAGCGACGGACAACTCGCTGAGCAGGTTGTGGGCAGGGTGCGCGACCGGGTCTTCCTGATCCGTATCGGCACAAACGATCGTTCGGCACAGCCGGCCGAGCTTCGCGACAAAGCCCGCAAGATAGCGGAACAAGTCGCGGGCATTCTGTTTTGAGTGGGACAGGCCTCCTGGCCTGTCCGGCATCTAACTCCCCCGCTTGAGCTTTTTCTCTTTCTCCCGTTCCTCGGCTTTCCTGATTTCCGCGGCCTTCGCGAAAGCCTCCGCGGAACCCACCGTGTCGCCCTTCCGCCGCAGAAGCAGCCCCAGATTGTTCCAGGCAGCCGCGTTCAGGCCATCCAGCGCCACCGATCGGCGCAAGGCTTCGATGGCCCCGTCCGCATCGCCCTGCTGCTTCAGAGTCGTGCCCAGGATGTACCAGGCTTCGTTATACTCGGGGCGCTGGGCCACCGCGGCGCGCAGTTGCTCGATGGCCTTGTCCGGAAGTCCGGCGTCGATGTAAGTGAGACCCAGGCTGTAATGCGCTTCAGCCAGCGCCGGGGCGAGCGCTACCGCCCGCTCTAGTTCCGCTCTGGCACGCGCCAGATCGTCGGACTGTTTGTATGCGATTCCCAGATCGTAATGCGCGCCGGCGTCATCCGGGTGCTCCCGGGTCAGCGCGGAAAGATGTTTGATGGCGCCTTGCAAGTCTCCGGCAGCGATGTAAGCATAGCCAAGATTGACCTGCACGTGGACATTAGCGGGGTCGTGCTCCAGGATCGCGCGGAATTCCTTCAGACCGGCAGCGGGGTCGCCCGATCTTACCAGCGCGTTGCCATAACCGTTGCGCAGTGTGTCGTTCTTCGGATCCAATCGGAGGGCCTGCCGATACGCATCCCGCGCTTCTTTGTAGCGGCTTAGTTGTTGATAGACGTCGCCCAACGTTCCCCAGACCTCGGCGTGAGTGGGTAGTTGCCTGCTCGCCCGCGCCAACTCCGGAACGGCTGCCCGGTAGTGCGCTATTTGCGCGTACGCCGCGCCCAGGCGGTAGTGATAGTCGCCGCGATCGGGCGCCAGCGCTACTGCCTTTTGCAGGGCGCGCAGGGCGGGCTCGGGGTGTTGCGTCAACCAGAGCGCCACTCCCAGGTGATACCAGGCCTGCGCCATCTTGGGGTCCAGTTCGGTGGCGCGCTGAAAATGGGCGATGGCATCCGGAGAACGGTTTGTGGCAGCCAGCAGAAACCCGATCTCATCCTGATAAGCGGCGGACCGAGGAACCAATGCCGCCAGCTTTTCATATGTGGCCAGCGCTCCGTTGACATCCTGCGCCGCGAGACGTTCCCGCGCAGTGGATTCAAGCTGCTGCAGCGTGGCGGACGTTTGCGCGGCCAGCGGAAGCCCCAGCCATAGAGACGCCCAACACAGACGGGCCAGCCCCGGCCGGAGCGGCCTTCGGACCAGGGAGCGAAGAGAATTCTGGGTCATCGCACGGTTTAACCGGAGGTTACCGCCCAAGTATGGCGATTGTCAATTTCCGGGCTGACCGCTGAAGACATTTGTAGAGGCGAATCTCATATCTGGGTTATTCGACAGTTCTGAGTTTCGAGCGCCTTGACTGGCGCCCGCGGAGCGTATACAAGTTTATACATGCTGGTTGTATGGACGATGAAAAACAGATCCGTTGGGGAAGGTCCAGGCTGGGCTTGAGCCGGCCGGCTGGAAGCCGTTCGACGATGTGGGTGGCGGTACAAGAGAGATTCGCATCCAGGACGCGAGCTGCTTCCGGAAGAAGACTCAGGCGACCAGCAAGCGGGACAAGGCTATTGCCGCGGCGCGCTATCGCGCCGTGGTCAACGCGAGGAAGGGAACGAAATGAAGATCGACACCGAAATCCGCCATGTGACAAAGCCAGGAGCGAACCTCTTCCTGGAACTGGGCTTTACGCCGGACGAGGCCAAACGCCTACAAGCTGCGTCCCGCAAACAGATCAATGACACGCGCCTGCTGAAGCGGCAACTGACGGAAGAGCTGTCTGTCTGGATTGAGAAACATCACTAAAGCAGGCCGAGGCCGCCGAGATTCTGATGGTCTCGCGCCCGCGTGTGTCCGACGTGGTGAACAAGAAAACGGCCAAGTTCAACATCGATACACTCGTGGAAATGCTCAGCCGGGTAGGCAAGCCGGTCAAGCTGGCAATCGGCTGACCAGTTGATCCTCTGGCGAGGGATTGTAGGGCCATATTCGTGCGAAATCTTCCCTTGTAATCCAATACGTTACGGGCGGAGAGGTGGTTGGAAACCATGGTTCTTGGGGAGCAGCCGCCTTTTCGCCCGGTCGGGTTGGCAAGGGCATTGGTTTCGGCCACCTATGCTTCCGCGTCGCTCATCTTCAGCACACTAAGGAGACCTACTGCTCGTGCACATCCTCCAGATACGTGTACCCGTGCAACCCCTCTTCGTAAAATTTCAGCAGACGCCCCGATTCCTCGTACCCCAGCCGTCCCTCCCGCAACGCGGTTTTCACGTCGCGCCGCAGACGGCTCACCAGCGCGTCGGACGAAAACTGCACGTAGTTGAGCACCTCCCGCACCGTATCGCCCTTGATCACCGAATCCAAAATGATCTCGCCGGTCTCCCCCAGCCGCACGTGCACCGTATTGGTATGGCCGAACAGGTTATGCAGGTCGCCCAGGATTTCCTGATACGCGCCCAGCAGAAACGCGCCCAGATAGTAGTCGCCGCCATCGAAGGGGTGCAGCGCCAGCGTGCGCTTCACATCGCGGCGGTCGATGAACTGGTCCACCTTGCCATCGGAATCGCAGGTGATGTCGCCCAGAATAGCGTGGCGTTTGGGCTCTTCCTCCAGGCGGTGAATCGGCATCACCGGGAACAACTGCTTGATCGCCCAGCTATCCGGCATGCTCTGAAACAGCGAGAAGTTGCAGAAATAGGTGTCCGAGAGCATGGCTTCCAGACCCTCCAACTCTTCCGGGAAATAGTCGAGCGACTGCGCCAGGGCCTGGATGCGCCGGCTGATCGCCCAATACAGGTTCTCGCACTGGCAGCGCTGCTCCAGCGACAGGTAGCCCAGGCTGAACAGGTTCAGCGCCTGGTCCAACGCCTGCTGCGCGTCGTGATAGCTCTCCAGCAGGTTCTTGCCGGTCAGCGACCGATTGGTCTCCTGCAGGTCGACGAGCGGCTGTTCGGCCTCGGCCGAAACTTCCGCAGCGTGCCCGCTCTCCGTGTCGATGGATCGCGGACTCGTTGCATAGGGGACTGTTTATCTCCTAAAATAGGAGACATGCCGCAGCGCAAGAAACTGTCTACCACAATCGGCGCGAACAACTATGCTTACCTCCACAATATGGTAAAGGCGGGCCGGGCCGAAAGCGTCGGAGAGGCGGTGGACAAGGCAGTGGAAACGGCCCGCAGGCTCGACAACCGCGCTACCTTGGAGCGTCAAACTGCAGCTTACTTCAAAGGCCTGACCTCCAAAGCTGCCGCGGAAGAGACCGATCTCGAAGACGCCCTGAGCGCTGCATCTCAGGAGATGAACTTTGACCAGCCATAACGCTTCTCCCCGGCGCGGCGAGATCTGGACCGCGATGCTGGGAAACCCGCCAGTGCGTCATTGGGTCTTGATAGTGTCGCTCGACTCCCGTAATCTGAGCGAACGAGTCGATTCCGTTCTGATCGTTCCGTTCGGCAGCCAAGGCGCGGACGGTCCAACCACCCTGCGATTTGAGCCCGGCGAGACGGGGCTTCCAGGGCCATCCTGGATTAAGGGTCACTTCATTACGACACTCAAGAAGTCGCTTCTCGGAGAGCGTTTGCCGCGCCCGCTTTCAGCGCTGCGCATGCGGCAGATCAGTCGGGCCATTCAGCGCGCGTTTGACCCGGACTCGCCGCGTTCGTAAAGGGCACAGGGCTGCCTCTGCTCTGCGGCTAGCCTCCGCCCCAGCCGGGATCAGAACCAGCGACAAATCGCCGCCGCTTGGACCACTACGAGATGGCACCCCCTGGCCATACCCGCACTAGCCGTCTAATGTAACTGACTTCTATCTAAAAGTGTCAAGTTTTCAACTGGCCTTGGGAAGCGGAAATGCCTCGTAGATCAGGGCATCCAGTTGCGCATCCACCCGGTCCAGAGCCTGTCTCAGCGGGAAGGGCAGCACGGCGTCGTTGGCGGTGAACATGGCCATGGCGGGCCGGAACACCCTGCCCTCCAACCGGGAGAACAGCCGCGCCACCTTCCATCCATACGGCGTGACGAAGTACCGGT
>Ga0224558_1004618_pt1 | contig 10600 bp, 8 predicted proteins | sample 714S32024metaG_FD_180682 | JGI IMG/M metagenome (GOLD analysis project Ga0224558, IMG submission 180682) | Peat soil microbial communities from Stordalen Mire, Sweden - 717 S3 20-24 | ecosystem: Environmental > Terrestrial > Soil > Wetlands > Peat | place: Sweden: Norrbotten County, Stordalen... | reverse complement strand
GGAACTGGTCTCGCTGCTGGACACCCAGCGGCGCTTCTCGTCTGCTTCATGAACCGCCGGATGCGGAACCGCACGTCCGGTGGTGTGGGAGGACGGCGAGGGTGACCTCGCCTCCTACCCGATCATCACTCGAAAGGTGGGAGCGCAATAACTGACGAAATCAGGCGATTACACTCAAAATCCCTCACCTGAGGGGTTTGCCCGACAGTTAGCGACCCCATCCGACAGCATCGTGTGCAAGGTCAAGCCTTGGCTGTCACAGCTCAGGACAGGCTCCGCCCCACACCACACCAACCAAACCTTACCTCTCCAACAGCAGAACCTTTTCCGCTTCATCGATCTCGGTTAACTTGACTTCGATCACTTCATTCGCGGTCGTCTGCACGGTTCGCCCTACGAAGGTGGCCTCGACTGGCAATTCGCGATGGCCGCGGTCAATCAGCACCAGCAATTGCACCAGGCTCGGGCGGCCATGGGAAAAAAGGGCGTCGAGCGCGGCGCGCGTGGTGCGGCCGGTATAGAGCACGTCGTCGACCAGCACGATCTTCTTCCCCTCGATGGAGAAGCCGATTTCCGCTTCCTGCACCACGGGTTTGGGGCCCAGTGTGGAAAGGTCATCACGATAAAACGTGATATCGAGCGTGCCCACGGGAACTTTCTTCTTTTCGACCTGCTGGATCATTTTGCCCAGCCGTTCGGCGATGGGAACTCCGCGACGGCGGATTCCGACTAGTCCCAAGCCATCGACGCCACCGTTTTTTTCGAGGATCTCGTGAGCCAACCGCACCAGCGTGCGTTCAATCTCCGAGCCCGACATCAACTGTGCTTTTTGTCTGAATTCCGTTTTGCGAACCGCGTTCTTTTTAATAGTCATGCTACGGGTACCTTATCAAAATCGGTTCGGGTGCGCGAATATCTTGCAGGCAGGTGCAATCTACTGCGGCTCCTCCGCCGGGTTTGAAATTCTCCAGGGCTTGGTTACGGGGTGGTCTCTGCCGGGCTATCCTTCTTGTGCTTCGTGGAAAACAGGAACTGCATTCCGAGGTAGCCGAAGAATTGGGGTTGGCTGCTCGAAGGTCTGGCGAAGCTGCGCCCGGCCATGATCAGCAGCACAAAGTGCTCCGTCAGTTTGTAGCGGCCTCCGCCGTCATAAGTGTTCCAGTAGTTGGAGCCATTGGTGTTGGCGGTGTTATACAATTCGCCATCGAGTTCCAGCCGCTTATTCAGCTCATGACCCACCACAACTCCGGCGGACCAGGCTGCACCTTTGCCCCTGGCAAACCAATAGCCGACTTCGGGATTGATCTCGAGCGGACCAACCTTCTTGGCCACCTCGACGGGAAGATACAGCCTGGTGCCGTAGGCAACGAGTCCACGCGCCAGCGAGGATGTGGGATTATTGAACTCGAGCTGGGGAAAGATGGAGATCGCGAGTTTTTTTTCATCGCTGTCATAGAAGCGCCACTTCACGCCCGGCAGCGACTTGCCCAGGCCGCTGCGCGTCGGGCCGTCGTCGGTGCCTTCCACCAGGTAGGGCACCTCATACGTAAGCTGGATGCGAGAACCGAGGCCATAATTCAGGTCCAGAAGAGGGGCATTGTAGATGCGCTCGGCCGGATGGCGTTCGCTGTAAGTCATGATGTTGTTCTCCCAATTGCCGTCGCCGGGAATGCCAGGGTCGTTGCCGATGTAGGGTGGCCCTCCCTGCGCCGCAGCTGGGGGGGAGAGCGCGGCCAGCATTATCAAGAGCGAGCCCGCGAATATGTGGACTGAGATGCTTACGTGCAGCGACCACCTCCTCACCGATGTAAAGATACGCTTGGCCGGGCAGCAACGAGTTATTTTTGCACTCCCGACATCCGTGCCAAGACGTCAAACATGACGGCAAAGTCCAGCTTCTCCCAGCCCATGCCGCGCGCGGCGGTCAGAAACTCGTTGCTGATGGCGGTGGTGGGGACAGGAACATTCAGCTTGCGGCCCAACTCCATTGCCAGGAGCATGTCCTTCTGCATCATGTTGACGTCGAACCATGCTTCTTCCGGCTGCTGCAAGACGAAAGGACCGCGGTATTGAATCATGGGCGACGCGATCGCGCTGTGAACCAGAACGTCGACCGCGACTTCGCGCGGAATCCCGCTCTTCTCCGCCAGAAGCACACCTTCGGAAAAAGCCAGCATCTGCACGGCCAGGCTCAGATTCACAGCAATCTTCATGGCCAACGCCATGCCATTCTCGCCGACATGCGTCACCTTTGGTCCAATATCCAGAAGCAACGGCCTCAGGCGCTCGAAAGTTTCTTTGCGGCCTCCGACCATCACTGCGAGCTTGCCTTGTTGCAGCGTGATGACGCTGCCCGAAACCGGCGCATCCACCATGTCAGCGCCCTTCTCGCGAACTTTCGCAGCCAGCGCGCGGCTCACATCGGGGCTCACAGTACTCATGTCAATGTGGAACTTGCCGGCGCCAATGCCCGCGAGCAATCCGTCTGGACCGTCTGTTACCGCCGCGAGCGCTGCGGCGTTCGTGACCATTGTGAAGGTCACATCCGACGACGACGCCACGGCCTTCGGAGACTCGGCAAACTTCATGCCCTTGTCGATCAACCACTGCGCCTTGGAGCGCGTCCGGTTGTAGCCGGTCACGCTGTGCCCTTTTTCGAGCAGGCGAGCTACCACGTTGCCGCCCATCACACCGAGACCGATGAATCCAAGTTTGGCCATACAACAATTCCTTTCGGTTATGAATTCGGCCTGAAATCGCGGCATTCGCGGCTACTGGATCCAAACCGTCTTGATGTTCACAAACTCGCGGATCCCCTGCACGGCCAGTTCGCGCCCGTGGCCTGAATACTTCACCCCACCGAAAGGCAGGCGCGGATCGGAGGACACCATCTTGTTCAGGAAAACCATGCCGGCCTCGAGTTCGTTGATGAACCTTTCGGTTTCCGCCGGATCGTTGGTCCATGCGCTGGCACCCAGCCCGAAGCGGCTATCGTTGGCGATCTGGATGGCATGATCCACATCTTTCACGCGAAAAAGTGACGCCACGGGACCAAAGAATTCTTCCTTGTAGGCGGGCGAATCTTTCGGAATGTCGGTGAGCACGGTCGGCGCGTAGAAGTTGCCGGGACGATCCAGGGGATGGCCACCGGTCAGCACACGGGCACCTGCGGCCACACTTTTTTTCACATCGGCATCGAGCGTAGTAACCGCGTCCGCGCTGGAGAGCGGTCCTAGCTGCGTACTCTCCTCGAAGGGATCGCCCACGCGCAAGTCCTGCATGCGTTTGACGAACTTGCGCTCGAACTCGTCGGCAATTCTTTCCGCCACGATAAAGCGCTTGGCCGCGATGCACGACTGACCGTTGTTTTGAATGCGCGCCTCGACTGCCGTGGCGACCGCCGCATCCAGGTCGGCGCTGGGCATTACGATGAAAGGATCGCTGCCGCCCAGTTCGAGCACTACTTTCTTGATGCGCCTGGCGGCCGAAACTCCGACTTGAATCCCGGCCTGCTCGCTGCCCGTTAAAGTCGCGGCGACGACGCGGGGGTCGTTCAGGATGCCATCGACCGGTCCCGAGCCGATCAGAAGCGTCTGGAACTCGCCTTCGGCAAAACCGGCGCGGCGAATAATGTCCTCGATCTTCAGCGCGCACTGCGGAACGTTCGAAGCATGCTTCAGCAGTCCGACATTACCCGCCATCAGCGCCGGCGCGGCAAAACGAAACACCTGCCAGAAGGGAAAGTTCCACGGCATGATGGCCAGGATGGGACCAATCGGCAAGTAGCGGATGAAGCTGCGCTTCGCTCCAGTTTCCACAATTTCGTCGGCGAGGAATTTCTCGGCGTTTTCGGCATAGTAGCGGCATCCGGTGGCGCACTTCCGCGCCTCGCCCACTGCGGACTTCAGAGTTTTGCCCATTTCGAGCGTCATCAAACAGGCGCAATCGTCTTTTTCCTTTTCCAGAATCTCGGCCGCTCGCATCATCTTGCTCGCACGTTCCGCGAATGAAGTCCGCCGATGTTTCTGGAACGCGGAGGCCGCCAGTTGCAACTTCTGCTCAATTTGCGCCGCGGTGAGAGGCTCGAAACTTTTCACGACTTCGCCGGTTGCTGGATTGATGGTCGCTATTGCCATGATGATTTGTTCCCCTTCGTTTGGTAATTAACCTCCGATTGTACCGCTTAAGCCAGCAGCCTCTGGCGGCAGATCTGCTTGGGCCACAATGCCTCTTGACGGGCCGGCCTTGATCGCGCTCGGGCACTCCTTGGCTCCTGCGTTGGCCGCTGAGCGCTGGTCCAAAGATCGCCTGCGCTTTAGAATTCTGAATGAAAGAAACAAGGACGGTCAGTGGCGGCCTGGTTCACATGCATGAGGGACACATGCATCCCGTGCGCGGTAAACTTCTGCTGTTCCGAAGACTATTGAAAGTTGGTGAGGTCGAGATGAAACTGCTTCTGGCTCTTGCTTGCTCCTGCTTCGCTCTGTCTTCGTTTGGCTACTCCGCCGCCGCGCCGCAGACGTTTTCAACCTCGGCGGGAGAGGTTCGGATCACCCCGCTGTATCACGCAAGCACCAGAATCGAGGCGGGAGGAAAAATCATCTACCTCGATCCGGCCAAACCTGCAAAGGTCGCCGGGGCCCCAAAGGCGGACCTCATTCTGATTACCGACATTCACCCGGACCACATGGATCCGGCATACATCGCCGAACTCAGCAAAGCCGGAACCGACATCCTGGCGCCGCCCGCCGTGCTGGCAACGGTCACGACGGCCAAACCGATTGCGAATGGTGAAACGAGAACGTGGCAGGGCTGGACTATTGAGGCAATCCCCGCCTATAACCTGACGCGCGGGCCAGCCCCAGGCAAACTCTTCCATGACAAGGGACGTGGCAATGGATACGTGCTCACTTACGGCGGGGTGCGCTTCTACTTCTCCGGCGACACGGAGGGTATCCCGGAGATGCGCGCGTTGAAGAACATCGACGTGGCGTTTGTCTGCATGAATCTGCCTTACACCATGCCTCCGGAAGAAGCGGCGGAGGCGGTGAAGGCATTCCACCCCAAGATCGTGATTCCTTATCACTACCACGGCTCCGATCTGGCCGTATTCAAGAAGGGGCTGGAAGGGACCGGAATCGAAGTCCGGTTGCTCGAGTGGTACCCGCAATAGGGGATCGGGACGCCACAGGTAAGTGATAAATGTGCTCCTGGTGACGATATTGACCAGAAGCAATTCCACGACGCCGAATCTTGAAGAACTCACACAATCGGGCCCTGAGGGCGCGTGAGCGCTCGTGGCCGAGCGCCCTCACACCCCAAGTCCGATAATGATGGAAGATCCTGTTCCGGATTGCAGTGTCTTCCGGAAGCTAGGCAGCCACCGACTTCCTTCCGACCGCGCCTACCGGCACGCTCGGGCGTCTAGCCGCCAGTTCGCAGAGCAGGGCAACTGCCGCTAAACCCGCCGCCCAGTAGAACGCCATCTGGTAGTTCTTGTACTTGTCGAACGCCCACCCGCCGATCCTGGGACCAATGATGCCAGCCACGCCCCATGCGGTGAAGAGCATTCCGTAGTTGAGGCCGGCATTCTTCGTTCCCCAGAAATCCGAACAAGTGGAGCCATTCACCGAGAGCTGCGTTCCGTAGCACCAGTACACGACGAACACCACTATGTACAGCATCGTCACATCGCTGCCCACCTTGTAGAGAAGGGGCATGGCAATCATCGAGATGGCGATCATGAGCCGCAGCACGTTCAGCCGGCCGAGTGCATCCGACATCCAGCCGGACAGGATGCGACCCAAGGCGTTGCCAGCTGCGCCCACGACCAAGCCCATCGTGGCCAGGGCCGCGCTGGAAACATGAACGCTCTTAGCGAAGGGCACCAGTTGGCTGATCACCATCAGTCCAGCCGAGGTACCCAGAGCATAGGCGATCCACATGAGGTAGAAAGCGGGCGTGCGCAGCGTCTCGCTCGGGCTGAATTCATAGGTGGTCGCGGCAGACTTGGAGGCGGGTGCGGGCGTCCAACCGGGCGGCTTGTATCCGACCGGAGGATTACGCAGCAGGAAGGCGCCGAAAACCGTCATGACCAGGAAGATCCCCCCCAGTATCTGGAACGTGGTGTGCACACCATAGGCGGGAATCAGCTTCAGGTTGGCCAACGGCCCAAAGATTGCGGATCCTCCCCCGTATCCAGCCACCGCCAGTCCCACGGCTAAACCGCGCTTATCGGGAAACCATTTGGCCATCACCGGTATAGGGGTGGAGTAGCCAAATCCGTTGCCCAGTCCGCCAATCACGCCGAAACATACAATCAGGTAGGTCAAGCTGTGCGTGTAGGAGCACAGGAAGAAGCCCAGGCTGACCAATATACCGCCAGTCAGGGAAACCCAGAATGGGCCGAACTTGTCCTGCAGCCGTCCCGCCACGATAAACGTTAGTGCGAAAACAACAACCGCCCAGGTGAACACCGAGGAAGTATCACTCCGCTTCCAGCCAAATTCTTTCTCTAATGGAGCCACAAACACACTCCAAGCATAGAGTGAACCCAGTGCCAGGTTCATGGACATCCCGCCGACCACGTGCCACCAACGATTTAGGTGGGTGGATGCAACATCTGCGTTAGCCACAGTTTTTCTCCTTTACAGAAGTATGAAATAAGACCGGGGCCAAAGTGTCGCTTTAGAACGACAGTGGCCACCGATCCGGATAAGGCGCTAGCTCTTTCTCGAATTGGCCAACGCCTCAAGCACTTGAACGAATAGGCTCGATTGCGTTGACGACGCCCGGAGTTCTACTTTGCCAAAAAAGTGAAGAGCGGCCCAAGGTCGGCCCGCTGGTCCTGCCAGACGTGGTACTGCTTCCTCGCGATATCGAACAGCGGTCCAACCTCAGGCAGAAGGTAGGACCCATAACGCGAGGGCACGAATATAGATACTTTACGTATTACAGTCAAACCTTTTTTCCCTTTACGCCATCGCGACATAGGCGCCAGCGCAAATCCATCGTGCAACCGCGATCCGGCTACGGCTGCGTCCTTTCCAAAATAGCCGTCACATTCACTACTGAATCCGGCGCTACCGTAAGCTCCCGCTTCCACTCGGCAAACCCCGGCATGGAAATGACGACGACGTGAGTCCCAGTACTAAGACTGATCTCGGATGGCGTGCTGCCCACATATTTCCAGTCGTCAATGGTGATGTCCGCCCCGGAGGGTGTGGAACTGAAATTACACTTTACCTTCCCCTTAGGGACTCCCTGCGCGGCGAACGGCGGCGGGACGGGCGCGGGGACTGGTGAAGTCTGCGGCGGCGGCGCCGCGTGCGGGGCGGGCGCGGGGGCTGGTGAATTCTGTGGCGGCGCGGCAGCGTGCGGCTGGGGGTTTGCTGCTGCGCCGGACTGGGGCGCTGAAACCGAGGCTACCAAGTGATAGAGCTGCTTCCTTTCCTTGCCCTTTGCATCCCGGTAGAAAACCGTGATCCCGTGTTTGTCTTTTCGCGCCTCATAAGTCTCCCCCACACCCAGCGCCTCGCACTTGGACCAACGCGAGTCCACGGTGCATGTGAGGGTGTAGGACCTTCCATCGGCGTCCCGCACCAGCAAGACACTTTGCTCGGTCGGGTTCTTACTCTCGTTGCAGTACGCCGAGAAATCCGCAAGATTGCAATCCTTCGGCACCGGGGTTCCTGAGTTCAGCGCATGAGAGTCGGCACTCAGAACTGTGAGCCGAAGCTGGTGTTGGGACGCGACATCATCGGCGAACAGGGCGTTGGCGAACATGACGTTGAGCAACAACAATGCCGACACCAGCCCCGGAAGGTTACGCCACGCGCCCATAGTGCCTTTCCAGCTCCTGCAGCTGGGGACAGGATCGTTCCTCGTGTCACCTCAGCGTCGAAATGAATCAGTACCCGCACTCCGTCGTAGCCGCTATCTAGCTATCTGATGGAGATCCGGGCGTCCCCCCCGGCTGGACGGGCGGATACGCCCTTCCCTCCACCGTATGAATCATGGGTAAAACCGAACATTTCTAACCAAACGCAAATCCAGGAGCTTGTTGAGAAGAACACTTCCTTGGCCTTCCACCGAGCGAAGGCGATGAAGGATCCGCAGGTTTCGCCGATTTCCGACAACCTGCGGATCCCTCGCTTGGGGAGGACAATCCAAGTTCTTCAACAACCTGCTAGAACGTAAAGACGGGCCCGAACTCCGTCCGATGATCCTGCCACTCGTTGCTCGGCGTTCCGGCAATCAAATAGTCCCCGCCATTTTTTAGGCGCGTAGCATACGTCGATTCCTCGATGGCGAACATGCACCAGGGGTTGACCTTGTAGTTCAGGGTTGCGGCAACGAGTTTGCCCATCAAGAGCGCGTTTGCCCCTGACAAAGTCTCGGTCGATATGTCACGATGCACCATCTGGTCTTTACCGGTGTGCAGAAGGAGCTGCCAGCCAGCATTGTGGCCTTTCGGATTCGCGTTGAACCAGCGGGAGAGCGGAAGGCCAAGTTCGATGAAACCGCCAAAAGAACGAATCGGACGTTCCGGAGCAACCACCGCCACACCGCTGTTCAAAACGCCGCATGTTTGGCCAGTCCCTCCGTTCGCCAACACGACCGGTACTACCGGCACATTGCAAGCCACAGCTGCGTTGCCGAGGCCGTCAACGGTGTCGAACTTGACGGTACCCGACAACCCTGCCAAGTCGGTGGCGAAGGAATTGGCTTGGCCACCGAACATGAAGCGCAGGTCGCCGCCCTTATATGCGCTCGCCACCAGCGTGAACCAGCGAGTAGGCAATTGCAGGGCAAGCTGGTTGCCATACTCCTTGCTGGAAGCGGTATAGCCATTCGGGAACGAGTGTGCGTAGAAGGTGCAGAGCGGGTTTTCCAAGGGCGCGGCAAAGCTCGCCGGCACAGACGCCACCAGACAACCTGCCGGTAGCAGATCCGTAGCGTAGTCGCCGTTGGTGACGATCGACGTGCGCTTGGAGCGGAAACCGCTCCAGATGAGTTGCGCAGGCGCAACCCCTGGCGCTTTGTCAAGCTGCCACTGGATGGCCAGTCTGCCTTCGTATTCGGGGCGGTCGGCGTCGGCGCCCTCGCGCTCGGCCTGTCTCAACTGGCCCGCCAAGCCATTGACCGCTCCGGTAGCAGAGAACGCGTTGGTGGCCGAACTCTCGACTTGAGCTGAACTCGGCATCATGATCGCGAAGGTGGGAGAAATCTTGAGATGCAGCGAAGTGCCCAGCTTCTGAACCCAGCCGACCATCATCTGCGGGGAACGTTCATAGACGGCGCCATAATAAGCGGCTAGGAATGTGGTTTCGAGGAGGTTGGGCAGAGCGGTCGATCCGAAGAGCGTCCAGTCTTGTCCGCCTTCAAAATAGAAGTCAGAGTTTTCGCTGGCGGCATAATCCATGCGCACGTAGGCCAAGCGCAATTGGAAGGCGTTGCTTCGAATCGACGAGACGTTGCGGTTATCCACGACGCTGAAGTTGCCTTCAAAGTCGGCTTCGACCCGGCCCGTAATAGTCAGCTTCGGGGACGCATCTGGCCACTCAAAGTTTGCGCCAAAACGCGAGCTACGCGCCTTGATGTGAAATTCGGGGTCTTTCGTAGGGCCAGTGTTCGTATCCGTGGTTGAAGCTGTAAACAGGCCGATGAAGGGGAAGTCATCGCCATTGGGCATGCTGGAATCATGGGCCGCCGTGGCCTTGAGAAAGCCGTAGGGCGTCATTTTGACAGGGCCCATCTTGAACGCTGGGACCAGACCGTCTCTCCTGGGTGGATCGACGGGAAGCACGCGGAGCGGAGCAATCGCCGGGACCACGGCCGGAATGTTTTCCCTCACTGTCGCTTGCGGCCCGGGGCCCGGTTGCGAGACAACCTGCGGCGCGGGATCGGGATCCGCGCTTGAGTTCGTGGCATTGGCATCGACCGAGGTCGAGATTGGGCTCGGCGCAGCGGGGCTAGCTTCTGCGCTGGTTGCGTTCGCAGTATTTCCATTTGCCGTTTTCGCGTCGTTCGTTCCCGCCATGACGGGCACGGCTATGACGGCCATCGCAAGTAGGCTCAACAACCACTTTTTCAGCTTCAACATAGATGATGTCTCCTCGTTCAGGCTTGGCTCAGACCTTCGGCCTAGAACATGGGGTCGAAATCTACGTTGTTTTCGCTGGCGAATCTGTGACGCCGGTCACATAACGCCGTAATTGGCATCACGGAAGACAACACCTGAGCAGAGCTGAAGCACGCTCGTTATTAGAACGCGTCTAATGTATGGTTTTCTGGAGACGGACGCTGCTCCACTCCTGGGCTAAAGCTCTCATTTCCTGTGGCTCGAGATGAGCGGTCTTCTCGCGTCTATGAATATCGGGATTGCGACGATCTGCGCGGCCACCGAAAAAATAATTAATCGAATAATCGTACAACCTCCCAATAATGCCCTCAAATGAACCAGAAGAGTTAATAGCCCGCGGTGAAAATCCCGCGTGTCAATCAGGGCCTGCTGCCCGCGAAATTTCATGAAAATAAGTCAGAGTCGAAGGCAGAATGGGAGAGGCTTCGGAGCGGCGAGATTGATTTCGCAGTGGAG
>Ga0224558_1004609_pt1 | contig 10611 bp, 11 predicted proteins | sample 714S32024metaG_FD_180682 | JGI IMG/M metagenome (GOLD analysis project Ga0224558, IMG submission 180682) | Peat soil microbial communities from Stordalen Mire, Sweden - 717 S3 20-24 | ecosystem: Environmental > Terrestrial > Soil > Wetlands > Peat | place: Sweden: Norrbotten County, Stordalen... | reverse complement strand
CAATTTCACGCCGACGGACCTCGAATATATCGCCAACAACTACATCCATCTGGATCACGAGCAGCAGCACACGGCCTCGGGCGGCGTATCCTATCTCTGGCAGGACACGCGCTTCAGTGCCGATTTCCTGCTGGGCTCCGGCCTGCGTGCGGACCTGGAATTGCCGCCCGGCGACATGACCGCCTACGGCGGCACCGATATCCCGAATGGCGAACATCTGCCGTATTACACCCAGGTCAACACCGGTCTGACCCATGTTTTTAAAATCCAGGATGCCGGGACCCTCACCGCTCGCTTCGACGTCGTCAATATCTTCGACAAGGAATATCAAATCCGTAACGGCACCGGAGTAGGCGTCGGCGCACCGCAGTTCGGGCCGCGGCGCGGCCTGTTCTTCGGCCTATCGAAATCGCTTGGATCGGGAACTTAACGCAAGAGAAGCCACGTCGCGTTCGATGAACCGACCTTTAAACATAACCGTGCGAGCCGAGGTCTGCCATCGGGATGGCGGCAAACAGCACTGAACCATCGATGTTAAGCAATAAGCGACGTATTAGACAAAATCGAGCGAAAAACCGAGAACTTCGCAGTAAACCCTCTGCGTAGAAGCCCGGATGTCGTTTCGGTCATTTTTCGCAGACCATGAGCCTAGGCGAGTGGAGGGGTCATGGAACTGGAGGGAATCATCAGCGATTTCGATACCGACGGGCTCTTCGGAATAATCAACGCGGACGACGGTCGTTTGCTGTTGTTCAATCTACGAGGGACGCCGCCGGTACTTCGGAAATGCTTCAGGGTCGGAACACGCGTGGGATTCATCGAGCAAGAGTCCGATGCCGCCATGCGCGCGGTTGCGCTGGTTCCGATCGGCGGTGCGGACGGAAACTCACTGCCGACATGAATGGATCTGCACAAGTGGACCTACGCACACCGCTCACGGCTCAAGTGTGCTTCGTAAGGAACTCGCTCCAACAGATCTCGCAGCACGCTCACTGCCCCAAGCATGAGCAAGAGGCCGAAACCCAGAGTTATCTCGATCCAGACAAGGAGGTGCATATGTGGCCTCTTGATCGTGTGTAGCTAAGGATAATACCGATGAACATCAATCGCGAGTGGCTCACGGTAGGCCATCCGGGCAAGTGGTGAAATGCGGAAAAGTGCCTACTTGTGTGGGGCTTCCGTATGATGGGCGCCCCCGCGGGCGGTTCCACGCACCTGTCAATCGCAGATGCAACTCCGGCAGCGATATGGAGTATTGTTATGCATCTGGTAGACGTCAGTCCGGCGACCGGCGTCGGTATTGTCCTACTTAAGGAGTTCATGATGAATGCTTACCCCACGATCCATCGGTACCGGCTGCTTACAGGAAGTCTGTTGGTGATCGTTCCGTTTCTTGCATTCGCAGGGCCACCGATGGGCTCGGCGCCCGGCAACGACGGCTCCGGCGAGAGGCGGCTCGATGGATGTTCCGGACCGGAAGGTCACGGATTCGGTGACTTCGGTCCGCACGAGCATGGCTGGGGCTGGAGCCCGCACCCAGCGTTCCTCGAGGGGCTAAAGCTGACTGAAGAGCAGGAGGACAAGGTGTTTGCGATCCTCCACGCGGCCGCACCGGCGTTGCGTGAGCAAGCGAAGGCTGTCGGTAAGGCCCATGAGGGATTTCGTGAACTCGGTATGTCTGCTCAGTATGACGATGCGCGAGCGAAGGCATTGACCGATGCCGCAGGAAAGGCAGAGAGCCAGATTGCGCTGTTACACATTCGCGCCGAACACGAGATCTATTCGATTCTGACCGCTGAACAGCGGGCACAACTAGTTGATCGGCGACACAACTGGGGGCCGCACGAACACGACGGCCACGGACCGAATCCATAGCCTCGTCTATGTTGACGTTCATGGGCAATCGCCGATCAACCTTGTGCTCAAATGCGCAGTTTACGTATAGCCTGGTCTCTGCGCGCCCGGTAGCCTCGTTGCCGTGCATCGGGCGCTAGCGCAGGCCATGCAATCACGGCAGGCTTATAAGGATTGTGCGTTTCCAGCAGCATTCGACAGAACATCTGCTTATGTTCTTCCGATCCGATTTTAAGCGAGCGCTCTGGGTCTGGTCCTGACCAGTTGCGCATGACGAAGTCGGCCACTGACAGACTCAATGGAGGATGGCTTGCTTCGCCCGCGCACTGAGGCCCGCCTGGCCGTTCTGTATCTTCATTTGGTCCTTGCACGCCTTTGCCGCCTCGTTGTACGAAATGGATGTATTCGCAGCCATCTGTTTACTCATGCAATTGGCTAGCTGACGCCTCTGGATCGCCGCGTGGCTGGGAGAGCTAGCGGCAAACGCGTCGGCACCAACAAACATCATGCCGGCCATAGCAATCACCATTGATGCACGATTCATAAAATGCTCCAGAAACCGTGAACCGATGCGCTTTCGCACAGCCGGGTCCATAATTCATGGGCTTGTTTCGGTAGTCATTCCTCGACGTCATTCACATCGGGTGCACGCTGTTCTTCGATCTCAAGCAGCGCGCGCTCCATCGGCAGCTCAGCGCTATGTGCTTCTGCAGTACTCTCCGGCATCCCGACGTCATCCGATTCCAGGTCGTCAAACGGTCCCACCCAATCTTCCGGCTGCTCGCAGTCATCCAGCTCTAGCGTTACCCACTCATCCAGTGAATTCTCCTCCACGGACCCATCGGCGTACTGAATGTCGATCGAGCGATCATCGTCATCTACACTGACCACCTGAAAGATGTCACCGCTTTGCCGATCCCGATACCACTGCCCGGGTATCGCATTGGTGTGAATATTCATGGTGCCTCCCACTTGCGCAATTATCCTGGCGGACACACTAGACTCAGTCTCCCGGGCAAGGAATGCGGTGAACTACCTAAGAATCGGAGGGCAGTCCCGTTGCGCGTGAGCGATCTGCGCCGGCCCGCCATCTCTTGTTGATGCCCTGGATATGTCGGTGCAGGTCGAGATCCTCAATCTGCTCAACCAGGTGAAGGCCGCCCATCGCATGACTCGGCCAATTCGCTAATGACTGACTTGCGGCGGATGAGTGTCGCGCGCGGGTGGACCGTATTCCTTGATTGTGCGTGAGCTGTAGATAAAGTCCGGCGATGCAAGAAAAGAATTCGACACGGTACACAAGGGTTTCGCCTCTTCGGAGATCGCGACGGCTTCCGGCTCCGAAATGGAGCCACGAAAGAGGGCGACCACGGAAATCTGGGCGAGGCGGTTCGGCGGCGCGGCCGCTTTTTCTCCGGAAGCTATTATTTCGAAAGAGACTTGGGACAGTTTACGCTTGGCGATCACGGCTCGGCAGCTCAGAGCAAAACATCCGGCAATGGCTATCAGAAGGTGCTCGACCGGCGAGACATTGTCGACCGTTGCCGCGGAAGTCTGCGTCAGCGGTCGGCCGTCGCAGAAGTATTGCACCGGGGCGTGCCCCTCGGAGACGGCATTGACCGACCAACGCTTTGTTTCGTGGGCTCTCATTGGATTCTTCCTAGGTTGTTCAACTTCATTGAAATCCGATAATCCGCGTGGCGCCAGCAACGCCCCATGTCGGGCAGAGAGGCGAGGCTTCCGGCGGGGTGGCGCGTGAATTCACGGTGCTTTCTCCAGTTCCAAAGTCGCGGCCGCGGTGCGCAAATGCTCTGGCAAGTGCGGCAGGCGTTCCGCTGCGGATCCCTCCGTGCTCGCGGCACTCTTCAGGCGCTACTTTACCGTTTAGAAAGATCGGATCCGCCGGGCACAACGATGATAATTCCTCATAAGCTTATAACGCTCCAATTGCCGCGCGATGCGTGTCATCGAGTGTCCATGAGGAGAGGATGAATGCGCGCATTCTAATGCAAGTCTTGGCGCATCCGCAGGCGATTGCGGCATTTGGGCGCGAATGTACCTTCGCGAACCCGCTTTCGGCGCAGATGCGGCGCCAATAGTTCAATGAAATCGTACATATAGGTGCGCAGCAAAGCCCCGCGGCGAAAACCAATCCAGGTCGTGTGTCCCTCGAACAAATGATCCGAGGCGAGGGCGACGAGATCTGGATCCGTGGTCCGATTAATGGCGAGCCCGGCCAAGATGCCGACCCCCAATCCCACCCGCACATAGGTCTTGATGACGTCCGAGTCGCTGGCCGTCAGTGCTACGTCGAGCGACAAACCTGCCTTTTCGAACAGTGCCGGCAGCGAAGATCGGCCGGAGAAGCTGAAAACATAGGTCACGATCGGATATCCCGCCAGTTTGGCGAGCGTCAATTTCCCCGAGGATACGAGGGGATGTCCGCGCGGTACAACGACCGTACGATGCCATCGATACACCGGTAGGCGCACCAGGTGGGGGAATAGATCGTCCGATCCCGTGGCGATTGCGAAATCCATGCGGGGCGACCATATAACTGATATCCCATACTGGAGTCGTGTTGTTGGATACATCGCGGCGACAGAAGGGGCGAAGGTATGGTTCTACAAACCGCGAAACACGAGCCAGCCGGCTGTCGTCCATGGCGATGATGACCAGATCGTACCCTATGCCGACGCGGTGCCGCTGACCGCTAAAATCGGTAAGGAACGCGACCTTGAAAACCTACAAAGGCTTCCCGCACGGAATGTGCACGACCGAAGCGGCAACGATCAACATGGACCTTCTTGCGTTCATTCAATCCTAATGTTTGTTCCGCCCTTCAATACAAGATTTCGACCGGAGAGCTGAAGATGTAGCCCACACCGCGCTCTGTGACGATGAACCGAGGCTGCGAGGGGTCGGGTTCGATCTTTCGGCGCAGTCGCAATACCTGAATATCGATCGCCCGGTCGTAGACTTCGTTGTCGTACACGCGGCTTGCTTCGAGAAGCTGATCCCGCGTCAGTATGCGCTCCGGGGCGGCGAGCAACGCCGCAAGCAAATTGAACTCGCCATTGGTCAGAACGATCTGTCGTCCTTCGCGTTGCTTGAGCCGGCGCGTGCGCAAGTTGAGTTCGAACTCGGCAAATCGGTAGGCGCGAATCTCCTTCTGTCTCGCCGTCCCCGTCCCCGGCGCTGCGCCCTTCGTCCGCCGCAGCACGGTCCGTATGCGCGCCAGCAGTTCCCGGGGACTGAAGGGCTTGGTCAGATAGTCGTCGGCACCCAGTTCAAGTCCCATCACGCGATCGGCCTCATCGCGCACGCCGGTCAGCATGACGATGGGTATCGCCGACTGATCGCGCAGCGACCGGGCAATCGCCATGCCATCCTCACCGGCAAGGCGCAGGTCGAGAATGATGAGATCGATTGCCTCGGCGGCGAGAATCTGCGACATCTCCTTGCCGCTTGATGCGACGCTCACCCGCAGCGTGTTTTCCACCAGATACTCCTGCAGTAGTGCGCGGATCTCCGGATCATCGTCTATGACCAAAATGTGCGGCTGAATGCTCTCCGGCATGATTCTAACCTCCCAGGATTCAGTGAACGGAACTCAGCACACGTGCGAGCGACTCGGCAAGGTCGCGGCTATGCAGCGGCTTGCGCAACACCTCGTTCACACCGATTTCGGCCGCTCGGCTCGTGAGCTGCGCGCCGCCGTAACCACTCATCAAAATAATCGGTACGGCGGGCCGAAGCAGCCGGATCTCGCGGACGAGTTCGGTACCGATGAGATCGGGCATCGATTCATCGGTAAGTACGACATCGAACCGCTCGTGCTTGGCCCGAAATGCCTGCAGCGCCACGCCGCTGGAGTCGAAGCCTACCGCCTCGTAGCCAAGCTTGGCGATGATTTCCTCGGCGAGCGCAACGAGCGGGCCCTCATCATCCACGATCATCACGGTTTCGCCCTTGCCGTGCGGCAGCGTTCGGGCGGTCTCAACGGCCGGTGTGGGGGTTTCGCCCGCGACCGGCAGCCAAATCACAAACGTAGTGCCTTCGCCTGCTTGGGTGGTGACGTCAATGGCGCCCCCAAGGTCTGTAACGATGCCGTGTACCAGCGACAGTCCGAGGCCGGTGCCTTCGCCGACGCTCTTGGTCGTGAAGAATGGATCGAACATGCGCTCGAGCACCGCGGGCGGGATGCCGGTGCCGGTGTCGCTCACGGCAAGTCGTATGTACGGCCCCGGCGTGAGTGAGCCGCGTGAAATCGCCCGGACCTCATTCAACTCGATGCATTCGAGAATAACGCGCAGTATGCCGCCGTGCTCCATAGCCTGAATCGCATTGGTGCACAGGTTCATGGCTACTTGGTGCAAATACGTCGCATCGCCCATCACCGCGGCATTACCCGCTTCAATCCTGCTCTCGAGACGGATCTGCGCCGGCAGCGATGCTTCGAGTAATTCGAGCGTCTCCGAAATGACGGACTGAACGTTCACCGGCGCGCGCTCGCCAAGGCCGCTGCGGCTGAATCCGAGTATGCCTTCGACCAGCATCTTGGCGCGCTCGGCCGCGTTCATGACGTTGTCGAGATAGCGGCGCAAGGGGCTGCCTTCCGCAGAATCCTGATGTGCAAGCTCGCCGTACCCCAGGATCGCTCCTAAGATGTTGTTGAAGTCATGAGCGATACCACCGGCCAGGGTACCGATAGCCTCCATCTTGTGCGACTGCCTCAGTTGCGCTTCCAGCTGTTCCTTGTCGACTTGTGCCTGCCGCTGCGCGGTCACGTCAATGGACGAGCCCACGAACCTGAATGGGTTGCCCTCCGAGTCACGCAATAAACGGCCGCGCGCCTGCAACCAGTGCCAATCGCCGTTCGATTGTCGGACACGATATTCGCATTCATAGTGAGACGTGCGTCCTTCGAAATGGTCTCGGAGCGCGGCGTCAAAGCGCGGCCTGTCATCGGGATGGATGTCGATGTGCGCCAGCCATGCGGTGCGGGTATTGACGCTAGCCGCACTTTGACCGTAAAGCATTTTCATCTTCGGCGAAAGGAACAGGCGGTCGCTCGCGACGTGCCAATCCCAATGCCCCTCGTTCGCTCCTTCCATGGCGAGCGCATAGCGCTCCTCGCTTTCGCGCAGCGCGCGCTCACTGGCCGCGACCCGACGGATCTGGCGCGACAAAGCGGCAATGGTCAACGCTCCCAGCAGCACGAAGATCAACGTACGCACCGTGACTCTGAGCGTCTCATCGCGCCATGGCTGCAGCGCGACGGCGGCGTCGCGCGTCACCGCGACCTTGAGGGGAGTATCTCTCACGCGCGCCACCGCGATGAAGTCCTCGCTGCCGTCAATGGGGCTCACGAGCCGGGCTGCCGGCGCAGCCGGCGCTGCCGCGAGCGCGGGGAACTTCCGCCCAACGGCATCCAGGGTGGGCGGGTTGCGTGCGAGCAGCGTCCCATCATCGCGCACCAACTGAATTGCGCTGCCCATGCCGAGATTGACGGCTCGATAGAACTGCTTGAGATCATCGAGGTCGACGATTGCAGTGACGACGCCCGCGAATCCGCCGTTTTCGTCGTCGAGCCGGCGCGAGAGAATGATGGCGGCGCGACCTTCGGAACGCGTGACGAGCGGTTCGCTCATGAACAGTCCCTTCGCCGTTCCATCGCGTTGCGCGATGAAGTACGAGCGGTCGGAGACATTGTGACTCGGCGGCGAGACGCCGCGCGAGCCATAACGCTGATTGCCCTGCGCATCGACAATCATGACCTGGCGCACTTGCTGCACTCCCGCTGTGCGACTCGCAAGAACATCGTCGCGATGCTCCACCGGAATCTGCCGGCTGTCGCTGCGATACCAGCGCGCGGTGTCGAGCAACAGAAGATCGACCGACTGCAAACTCCAGGCGGTTTGTTCGGCGAGCGCATTTGCCAAGTTGCTGAGTTCGCGATCGGTCGCGAGGATCGAATAGCGATAGGACCGCCAGGCGTCGTACGCCGAGGAGCCGGCGAATGCGACGATGATGAGAACGCTGAGCAGGACCACGGCGAGCCACAGGCGCTTGAACCGGATCGCACCGGTGTCGAGTGAAGCATGGTTTGTCGCCGGGGACATTCGGTGCACCGTGTGCATTAAGCCGGTGTGCCGATCATACCGCGTACCGCCTCCAGCAGATCGCGGCGCATCAGGGGCTTCGCAATGACTTGCTGCACGCCCAGGGTGCGTGCTGTCGCGCCGGCGTCGGACAGACCGGAGCGAAACTGGCCTGAAATCGCGATCAAGGGCGTACCCGCATGCGCCGCCTGTATATCGCGTACCCACTGCAAGCCCGCCTGTTTGGGCATGTAGACACTAACGATTACCAGATCCGCGGGGCAACCGCGCCGTACGTCGCGCAGAGCGCCGAGCCGGACACGATATCCGGCTTCGCTCAGCCACTCCTGGAGCAGGGTGCGCATGAGATAGTCTTCCTCGTATATCACGATGTCCAACATGTTCAAAGGGTTTCGGATCACGTCTTCGCCGCGATTTCGGGCCGCTCGCATCTCATTTCAATTGTAATGAGCCACGCCCGCTCGATGCCGCCTCCGGCTCAGGGACAGCCCTGTTACGAGACATTCTGCATTAAATTTCAACTGAAACCGAAGGGTATGCGGACCTTTCGTGCGCTTCCAAGGCAGGACAAATCATTTCAAATGAAATGGTCGAAACGACTCTTGCAATCACCCCACGATGCGGCGAGCCCAGACTCCTCGCTGAAGCATCGCGAGGAGCCCGGTTTGCGAAAGTGTATTACTACGTTACGAAGTGTTTTCCTCGGAAGTCGGCAGCGGCCAACGGGGTTTTGCGAGCGCCGGATAGTTGGCGAGCGCCTTCGTGTGACCATCCAGTGTAAGAATCCAAGCCGCCTTCCGGTGCCCACATGCTCGCTTTAGTCCGTATTGCGCTGAGCCGACCCTATACGTTTATCGTCGCGGCCTTGCTCATCTTCCTCCTCGGCACGCTCGCCGCACTGCGCACGCCGGTAGATATTTTTCCGAGCATCAACATTCCGATCATCGGCGTGGCCTTTCAATATCAGGGCTTGCCGCCCGACCAGATGGCCGGGCGCATCATCACCCCGTTCGAGCGAGCGCTGACGACGACGGTCAATGATATCGAGCACTTCGAGGCGAATTCCTATACGACCTACGGTATCGTCAAGATCTTCTTCCACCCGTCGGTCAATATCGCCACCGCCAACGCGCAGGTGACCGCGATTTCGCAGAGCTTGCTCAAGCAGATGCCGCCCGGCACGACGCCGCCGCTGATCATCAATTACAGCGCCTCGTCGGTGCCGATCATTCAGCTCGCGCTGTCGGGCAAGGGACTGACGGAGCAGAATCTCGCCGATCTGGGCATGAATTTCGTCCGTCCGCGCCTGGTCACGGTGCAGGGCGCGGGCATCCCGTGGCCGTTCGGCGGCAAGACGCCGCAGGTGATGTTCGACCTCGACACCGCAGCGCTCGAGTCGCGCGGCCTGACCGGGCTCGACGTCGCCAACGCGCTCGCCGAACAGAACCTCATCACCCCGGTAGGCACGGAAAAGATTGGCGATTACGAATACACCGTCAACCTCAACAGCGCGCCCTCGAAAATTCCGGAGCTTGGCGACCTGCCGATCAAGAGCGTAGGGGGCGCGATGGTCTACATGCACGACGTCGCGCAGGTGCACAACGGCAATGCGGTGCAGGTCAATGTCGTCCACGTGGACGGCAATCGCTCGGTGCTCTTGAGCGTGTTCAAGAACGGTACGACCTCGACGCTCGACATCGTCAGCGGCATCAAGAAGATGCTGCAAGTCATCAAGCCGTCGCTCCCGGACGCACTCGACATCAAGCCGATCGGCGATCAATCATTATTCGTGCGCGCGTCGATCCAGGGCGTGATCCGCGAAGGCATGATCGCCGCGGCGCTGACCAGCCTGATGATCCTCCTGTTCCTCGGCAGCTGGCGATCGACCCTGATCGTGACCACCTCGATTCCGCTGTCGATCTTAGGCGCGATCGGCGCGCTGTCGGCGATCGGCGAAACGCTCAACATCATGACCTTGGGGGGCCTCGCGCTTGCCGTGGGTATCCTAGTCGATGAGGCGACGGTGACCATCGAGAGCATCAACTACCACCTCGAGCAGGGCAAGGAGGTGGAAACCGCGATCCTCGACGGCGCGTCGCAGATCGTCATCCCGGCTTTCGTGTCCTTGCTGTGCATCTGCATCGTGTTCATTCCGATGTTCTTCCTGAGCGGCGTGGCGCGCTTCCTGTTCGTGCCGATGGCGGAGAGCGTGATGTTCGCCATGGTCTTCTCGTTCTTGCTGTCGCGCACGCTGGTGCCGACGATGGCTAAATATCTGCTGCGCATGCACGTCGCCCACGTCGATAAGCAGCGCAACACCATCGAGCCGCCCACGTCCAAGAACCCTCTGGTGCGCTTTCAACGCGGTTTCGAGGCGCGTTTCGAGTGGCTGCGCACCGGATATCACGATCTGCTGGCGCTTGCCATCGAGCATCGGAGGCGCTTCGTCGGAGGGTTTCTCGGCTTCATCGCCGTCTCGTTCCTGCTCGCGCCATTTCTCGGCCGCAACTTCTTCCCGCAGGTCGACGGCGGTCAGATGCTGCTGCATGTACGGGCGCCGGTCGGCATGCGTATCGAGGAAACCGCCGCGCGTTTCTCAGAGGTGGAGAAGGAGATCCGCGAGGTGATCCCG
>Ga0224558_1004608_pt1 | contig 10611 bp, 9 predicted proteins | sample 714S32024metaG_FD_180682 | JGI IMG/M metagenome (GOLD analysis project Ga0224558, IMG submission 180682) | Peat soil microbial communities from Stordalen Mire, Sweden - 717 S3 20-24 | ecosystem: Environmental > Terrestrial > Soil > Wetlands > Peat | place: Sweden: Norrbotten County, Stordalen... | reverse complement strand
AAGCCTGGCACCAATCGCTCGTTATGAGTCCGCCAGCGAATCCTCGGGGGCACACTTGGTGGCGGCCACTCACCCACACTTATACGAGCGCTGAAATGAGTCGAATTCGATCATCTCTCGGATGCTGGAACTCAAGTGAGCCGTCCTAAACCGCTGCCAATTCTCTCTGTTTCGAGCGGTCTATCTTCGGTCGGCAAATCACCGAGTTACCGTCGCCTAAGAGAACTAGAACCGCTGACTGCATGGCTCTTTGGTCGCACTAGCCTTGAACCACAGCGGCCGCGACCTCTGCATTCACGGCAAACCTTGAAGGCGGCCTGGATTCAAATGTTAAGGCAGAACATCCTTGCTAATATAATGGCTCGTGGCTGGGGCGTCATCTCAGTCTATTTATTTGTTCCTCTCTATATTAAGTTCCTCGGGATCGAGGCTTACGGGATTATCGGCTTCTATTCAACCTTGCTTGGTGTCCTTGCTTTCGCGGATATGGGATTCACGGCAGCCCTCAACCGTGAGATGGCCCGACTCTCCGTGCGCAGGGATTCTGCCGCAGAAATGAGAGATTTGCTGCGCACGTATGAATCGACATATCTCTGTATTTCTTCAGTCTTAGCCGTTATTATTTGGGAGTTAGCTCCGGTAATTGCTTCGCACTGGCTACGCTCCAAGGTTTTATCGCCGCACGAAATAAGCGCAGCCATCCGATTTATGGGCGTTGCCATTGCCCTTCAGCTACCTTCTGGACTCTATATCGGTGGGCTTATGGGACTTCAGAAGCAAGTCCGGGCCAATTTCGTGCAGATCGCCTGGGGCATATTCAGGGGCCTTGGTGTGATTCTGGTGTTATGGCTTTGTTCTGCAACGATCTTCGCCTTCGCTTTGTGGCAATTGATCTCCAATGCGATCTATTGCTTAGTCGCTCGTATTAGTCTCTGGCACGTCCTGCCCCCCAGCCAAAGCCAATCTCAGCCTCATTTCCGGTGGCAGGTATTCCGCGATACGTGGCGTTATGCAGCAGGCATGGCTGGCATGGCTGTTATTTCCGCCCTCTTGACCCAAACCGACAAACTAGCAGTCAGTAAGATGCTCCCGCTTGAGACGTTCGGATACTACGCGCTTGCCGGCACCCTGGCCACGGTTCCCCTTATGCTGGCCAGTCCCATCGCCTTAGCCGTGTTCCCGCGGCTTACCGGATTGGTTGCCTCAGAGGACTTCAATGGCCTTACGCGGCTTTACCATCGAACGTGCGCATTGGTGGCTGTTGGCACTATTCCGGCAGGTGTGACCGCTGCGTTGTTCGCGGGGGACCTTATTGGCGTCTGGACGGGTTCCACCATTATCGCGCATCGAGCGGGGCTGGTTGCGTCCCTTTTGCTCGGAGGTCAACTACTCCAGGCCCTTCAGAGTGTTCCGTGCTGTCTAGCTCTTGCTCATGGCAGCGTCAAGCTAAACCTGCAGATTAATATTGCCTCAGTTCTCCTGATTACACCTCTTTTGCTTCTCCTGATCATCAAATATGGGATTGTGGGCGCTGGCTCGTCCTGGTTGATCATGAATCTCTGCACCCTGCCGCCCTACATCTATTTTCTTCATCGTCGCTTTCTGCCCGGTGAACTCCAGAAATGGGTACTGCGTGATGTCATGAGTCCCTTTCTAGCCGCTTTTCCTATGATTGTTCTGGCCCGCTTGTACTTACCGCTGCCTTTATCGCGGCTGCTTACTTTGGGCGAGATCGGGTTGGTGTGGAGCATGTCCGTCGTTGCGGCAGCATGCACAATACCGGAATTGCGAATCGAATTCCTTAAGAAAATCGGCCGCATTCCGTTCGCTCCGGCTGAAGAGTTCCTGCTCTAGAGTCATAAAATGGGGTTACCTTCCATCTCTGTCTGCGTTCCCACACGCAATCGTGCCGACTCGTTACGGAACACTCTGGCGGCGATGCAGCGCCAGACTCGGCCCTACACCGAGTTGGTCGTCGGCGACGATGCTTCGGACGACGAAACGCGCAGGGTTGTCGGGTCTTTCAATGACGGGCGAATACGCTATGTACGTCATGATCGGAATATCGGCATTTACGCGAATTGGAACGCGTTGATCGAACTATGCTCGGGCGACTACGTCTGCATCTACCACGATCACGACGAGTATCTCGGCACAATTCTGGAGCGGTCGGCGCACTTGCTTGATCAGCATCCGGACATGACTTTCGCGCACACCGCCCTGACGGCGATAACCAGCACAGGCGATGTGGTGCGTGTTGACATCCAACCGTTTGCGGCCGTGATGCTGGGCGCAGATTTGCGGCGGTGCCTCGCTAAAGGTTTGTATTCTCCCGTGATGGCGGCAACCGCGATGGTGCGGCGGACGGCATATCTTAAGGTGGGCTCTTATGAGCCAGCAAGATACGGCTTGGGCTGTGACAAACATATGTGGTTTCGGCTCGCGCAAGAGGGCACGGTCGGATATGTGGCAGAACCGCAAGCCAATATACGTGTGCGGGAGAAGGGTGCACAGAGTGCGGTGTTCCCGTGGGAAGACTTCTTCGGTTCCCTCCGGATGCGACATGAGGAGGTTGCGGAACTTTATGCCACCAATCCGGTGGTTCGCTCCGCCGCTACGTGGCGGGTGAATCGCGAAAAGGATTTCGGACTGCTGATGTTCTCGTTGCGCGCGTTACTGGTCGATCATCAAGAGGAGTGGTCTCCTGAGGATGAGCATGTTATTGGGTATATGGGACTCGGCACGCGCCTTCTGTACAGAGCGGCACGAGCATCTGAACCTATTCAATGGCTCCTTAAGTCAGTGGCTCTGCCTCTTCACTACAAGCGTATCGCTCGTCGGGCCGCGGCCGAGCGGCAGCGCGCCGAAGCATACCTGGCTCAACATAACGCCAACTAGCAACAAAGCCGCAACCGAGTTTTGCCCCTATATGAAAGCGTTTGCCTATCCAGAGTTCGATAATCGATTACGGCGACGGTCTTCTCTTGAATTTGCTTCGTGTTTGCTCAAGAAAACTCGCGACGGCGTCGCTAAAAAGCCCTCGGATGCCGGGTTGCTGCGGACCGCAAACCATTGGTGCCGACCCATGGTGTTCCGTACGATGGCCGACCCGCTCTGGCGGCTTATTGTCGCTTTCTGCATACTACCGGTGCTGCTCCTGGCTACCCTCTCCGTCGTCAGCGGCGCATGGTCTGACGCGCTGGGAGCGCAATGCGTTCTGGCCTGTGGGGCCTTCGTGTCACTGCGTCTGCTCGGTCAGTACCCGATGCTCAATCCAGTGCATGCCGTGGTACCTCTCTTCCAGTGGTGGTTTGGGTTCGGCCCGGCCGTGTGTGCGGTGTTCTGGTCATGGAAAGGGGATTCAACAAGAGCCGATTCGTATTTGACGGGGGGGATGATGCCAACCCTCATCGTCGCCCTTGGGCTGCCAATATATGCGTCGGCTGCTCGTTGGGTCTTGCGCCACTGGAAAGGACCCCAATTGACCGAAATCGCGCCGGATGGCCCCACTTACGATATGGGTACGCTCGCGCGTTTGGCGGCGGTGGCTGTTTTGGCCGGTCTGATTGTCCAGGTTCTCAACCTTTTCGGGTTACGGGCCTATGCTACCGTGAATTACTTGGGCGGCCAAGTCACCGAGAGGTGGTGGCTCGTTCCGTTCGCGGAAGCTGGTCGACTCTTTGACTTCCTCATTGTATTCGCCTGCTCTCTTCTTGCTACACCTAATCTGCGGGGGCGTGCCGTTACCCGATGGGTGATGTTAGGCGTCGCTATCGCCGCCGTGGCTCAGGCCGTGACAAGTGGCAGCAAGGGCTTGCTGGTCTTGCCTGTATTCTACTTTCTTGTAGCGTTTGCCAACTGGCGACGCAGGCTGCCATGGCTGGTGTTGGTTGCCGCGCTCTTTGGATATCTCAGTATTGTCGAGCCGTTCGTAGGAACCATGCGTTCACAAGCCGAGAAAGTGCGAGCGACGACAACGAGCGAAAGGGAGGAGATATTTAGCCAAGGGTGGCGCGACTTTCAAATTGGTGAGCAGCCCAATCGCGACGTGAATGTGGAGTCGTTGTTTCGGGGAATCTACCCTCTCGCAAAGAAGGTAGCGGATCAAAGCAGCCTCCTGGATGGGCCTTGGAAAGGCCAATCACTGCGAGACGGCTTCTCGGCTTTGTTGCCGCGCGCCCTATTCCCGTATAAAGCCGACTCAAACATGGGAAACTTGTTTGCTCGAGAGTTAGGCGAAGCTGAATCGTCAAACTATGTACAAAATGTTGCGATAACTATACCATTCGAGGTAGTCGGTAACTATGGCTGGCTGGCTGGCTTGTTGTCTTTCGCGATAATCGGAGTCGGTTGGGCAAGCTTCGTTGCCTTTGTTTTGACTGTGCCGCGAATGACTACGCATCCGTTCACGCCGTACTTGGTCGCTTTTGTGATGGGCATTGAATCGAGTGTGGGTCAATTCGGCAATCAACTAAAAATGCTGTTAATGCCTTTGACTTTGCTCTATTTGGTCTGCCAAATGAGGCGCAAACGGTCTTCTGTATGATGCGGGGCGCAAAACACCCTTATTTACTGAAGATCATCTTGCAGCGCAAGGTCCTTCGTTATCTATTCCACCGAGCGTGGCAAAGCGAAGTACTTATCCCCCTCACGAATCTGACTTATATTTGTCATGATTACCGCGCGGGGGATCTGAGTGATCGCGAAGCGTGGAAGTGTCGATCAGCATGAAAGTTGTATACTTTCAAAGATTGCCAAATAGCTCGATCCACAACAGCATGGAGCGAGTTTTTGCATCCATTCGGAGCGCACTAACTGGCGCTGAGGTGGAAGTAAATATCTGCCCTTTTGAGAGCAGGGGCGTCTTTAAGCGACTGTATAATCTTGTTGATGCCGCGCTGCGGCAGGGGGACGTCAACCACATCACTGGTGATGTGCATTACTTGGCTCTGCTGCTTCGTAAGAACCGCACGGTTCTTACGGTTCACGACTGCGGCAGTATGTTACGCCTTCGCGGCGTTCGTCGCCTGCTTTTTCAGTGGATATGGTTAGAACTGCCGGTCAGGAGATGCTCGTTGGTCGCAGTGATTTCGGAGCATACGAAACGCGAGGTTTTGCGGTACACCTCGTGCCCGGAAGAAAAGATCCGAGTGGTGTCGGATCCGGTAGGCGATGAGTTTCGGCCTGTTCCGAGGACCTTCAACGCCGGTGAACCGAGAATCCTTCAGATGGGAACCGCCAAGAATAAAAACCTCGATCGCCTGACGGACGCCCTGGCGGGCATACGGTGCAAATTGGACATCGTGGGGCCGCTGTCTCTCGACGCGAGACGAAGGCTGGAGCATTCAGGCATAGACCACGAATCGGCGGCCGGATTATCCGACGAAGATGTGGCGGCGAAGTATCGAGGGGCGGACCTAGTGGTGTTTTGTTCGACGTATGAGGGTTTCGGCATGCCGATCATAGAGGCACAGGCGGTGGGGCGCCCGGTAGTTGCAAGCAACATTGAACCTATGTTAGATGTCGCCGGCGGCGCAGCCTGCTTGGTGAACCCTTATGATGCTGGCTCAATGCGGAAAGGGATTCTCCGCGTTATCGAGGAGCCTGCCTACCGTGAGGAACTGGTTCGAAGGGGGTTTGATAATGTGAAGCGGTTTTCCCCTGAGGAAATCGGCCGACGTTACGTAAGACTCTACCAGGAGGTGATGAGGTCGGGCCACGGCGCAGTTGCTGGGGATCAGGCAGCCGTGGACGCTGGTACCCACGGTCGTCAGTGACATGCGAATGCTCCAATTCCGCTTTGCTTCTGATGATGATTTTGAGTCAATTGTGAGAACAATGGAGGCAAGAAATATTCTGGAATTCACGGTCGGAGATCGATCGCGGTCTACCGTCCTAATTGTACTTGGCTACTATCTGCCAGGATACAAGGCCGGGGGGCCTGTTCGTACGATCACGAACATCGTCCATGCGCTGGGCACGGAGTTCGACTTCAAGATCATCACCTCCGATAGAGATATTGGAGACAGCGCCCCGTACGCGGGAGTTGAACCGAACCAGTGGGTTTCCGTCGGCAATGCGAAGGTGATGTACGTGCGAAACGGAGGCCCGGCGGCTGTACTGAAGTGGATACTCGCCACACCTCATCATGTTCTTTACTTGAACAGCTTTTTCTCCATTCCGTTCTCTATAGTCCCCATGTGGGCTTATGCAACGGGCATCTTGCGAACCTCGTCGATCATTCTGGCACCGCGCGGGGAGTTCTCGTCCGGCGCTCTGGCCATATCGCCTCGGCAAAAACGAGCGTATGTCGCGCTCACCCGTAACCTGCCCGCCTACCGTCGTGTGTTGTGGCACGCTTCAAGTAGTCACGAGATGGCAGATATCGAACGGACCTGGGGGCCTTTTGTGCCGCCGAAATGCGCAGCACCCTTCGCAGCGCAGAGTTCAGATTCCCCCAAAAACATGGTAGGGATTATAGCTCCAGACTTGACATCGGCCGGCACTGACCGTCGGGCTTTCAGCTCGCTCTTGCCACGTACACCGAAGTTGCGGGGAGAGTTGCGAGTTGTGTTCCTCTCCCGCGTTTGCCGTATGAAGAATCTGACCGGTGCGCTTCGGTTGCTTGGCGCCTTGCGCGGTCGCGTCACCTTTGATATCTACGGGCCCTTGGAGGACCCGGCTTACTGGCGGGAATGTCAGGATTTGATCTCCCTGCTCCCTGCAAACATCCAGGTGAGGTATTGCGGTATTGTTCCATACCCGAATGTGAGAGCGGTACTGAGGGAATATGACCTGTTCTTGTTGCCAACACTGGGCGAGAATTACGGACATGCGATTATCGACGCCCTGCTTGCAGGCTGCCCCGTATTGATCAGCGATCGGACCCCATGGCGAGATCTCGAGCGGCTGAATGTTGGCTGGGACTTGCCACTGGATCAACCAGCGATATCGCAAGAAGCACTTCAGCGATGCGTCGATATGTCACCGGAAGATCACGCCGCGCTGTCCGCCAGGGCGCTGGCATTCGGTTGGCAGCGTTCTGACGATCCACAGGTCCTCGCACAGAACCGCGACCTCTTTCTCGTGGCACAGGCGCGGACGTATTGCAAGACAGCGGTCGACAGACCTGCAGCTAACCTTATATGAATGTGCTCGTCACCGGCGGTGCCGGATTCATCGGATCGAACCTTGTGCGGCGCCTAATCGCCGAAGGCCACGAAGTCGTAGTCCTCGACAATCTCTCTTCTGGCTACCGCTCCAACGTGACCCCGCACGCACGGCTTCGGCTCATAGAGGGCGATGTTCGCGATGAACGCGCCTTGGCCGATGGACTACCCGGCATCGAGGTCGTCTTTCACCTCGCAGCCTCGGTGGGCAATAAGCGCTCCATCGATAACCCGATCGCAGATGCCGACATTAACGTCATGGGCACGTTGCGGCTCCTCGAAGCTGCGCGGCGCGCCGGCGTGCGAAAGATCGTCGCATCGTCCTCAGCCGGCATTTTCGGGGAGTTAAAAACCCTGCCCATTCGTGAGGATCACCCGGTCGAACCCGACTCGCCGTACGGTGCGAGCAAGCTTTGCATGGAGAAGGAGTGCCTAGCATTCGCGAAACTCTTCAGTCTCGAAGCGGTATGCCTGCGCTACTTCAATGTGTACGGCCCCAACCAGCGGTTCGACGCTTACGGTAACGTCATTCCGATCTTCGTGTTTCAGATGTTGCGAGGCCAACCGGTCACCATTTTCGGCGACGGCGAACAAACGCGCGATTTCGTGAATGTGCGCGATGTCGTAGAAGCCAACATCAAGGCGGCAGCGACCCCCGGCGTCACTGGAGCGTTTAATATCGGAAGCGCCACGCGAATCGGCATCAACGCTCTCGTCGACAAGCTCAAGGCGGCCAGCGGGCTGAGCCCAGCGGTGCGGCATGGCCCACCGCGCGCCGGAGACGTGCGTGACAGCTTGGCCGACATCAGTGCGGCGCGAAAGGCCTTCGGGTTTGAGCCGGGGGTGACGATGGACGAGGGCTTGCCCGAGTACGTTCGGTGGGCCCAAACAGAGGTGGCTTCATGAGCGTGGCAAAGGTCGTGGTGCTGGGCGGCGCCGGCATGCTCGGGCACAAGATGTTTCAGGTGCTGCGGGAGCGCCTCGCAGGCACGTTTTGCACGGTCCGGGAAGATATTCAGAAGGCGCCCTTCGACCGCGTCGAAATCCTCCAGGGGGCCGACGTCGTTCCAGGCGTCGATGTGACGAACTTTCCGGCGCTTGAGGCGATTCTGTCGGCCTTCCGTCCAGAACATGTGGTCAATTGCGTCGGCGTGATTAAGCAACGAGCGGAAGCCGTTTCTCCGATTCCCAGCATCACGATCAATTCGCTCTTGCCCCATAGGCTTGCCCAAATGGTTGACCATTGGGGCGGACGGGTCATCCATTTCAGTACCGACTGCGTATTCAGCGGCAAGATTGGGGGGTACAGCGAAGATGCTCACTCTGACGCCGAGGATCTCTACGGGAAAACCAAATTTCTCGGCGAGGTGGCGGCCGCCAATGCACTCACCCTGCGGACTTCCATCATAGGCCGGGAACTCACAGAACACCGCTCATTGCTCGACTGGTTCCTCGCCCAAAATCACGGTGAGGTTCGCGGGTACAGGCGGGTCATCTACTCAGGAGTGACCACAAACTATCTCGCTGAGTTGGTCGCCTCCATCATCCAGGCACACCCTGGATTGAATGGGTTGCATCACGTGGCTAGCGAGCCGATATCAAAGTACGACCTCCTATGCCTGCTCCGCGAGGCTTACCGGTTGGACGTCCAGATCGAACCTGACGACCTGGAGGTGTCGGACCGGAGCATGAGGTGCGACAGGTTACGGGAGGCGATCAGTTACAAATGTCCGCCTTGGCCTACTCTGGTGCGCCAATTGGCCGAGGATAACACACCTTACGAAAAGTGGCTGGAGCAAAAATGAAGAAGATTTTAGAAGGGAAGCGGATACTGATCACTGGCGGGACAGGGTCCCTAGGAAAGGTCCTCACTCGTCGCATCTTGAGCGGGGAAGTGGGCCATCCCGCGAAGATGATCATTTTTTCGCGCGACGAAGCTAAGCAGCACTTCATCCGCGTGGAATACGAGAACAGAGTAGCGGCCACGGACGAGATCATTTATCGGAATTTCCAGCGGTTGCTGGAGTTCCGCATCGGAGACATTCGCGATTATGGTAGCGTCGCCAGCGTACTGCGCGACGCCGACATCGTGGTGAACGCCGCGGCAATGAAGCAAGTGCCGACCTGCGAGTACTTCCCCAACGAGGCTGTTCGGACCAACATCGGCGGAGCCGAGAATATCGTTCGGGCGATTCAGGAGCATACGCTTTTGGTAGAAACCGTGGTCGGCGTTTCCACGGATAAAGCATGCAAACCTGTTAACGCGATGGGTATGACCAAGGCGTTACAGGAGAGGGTATTCATACAGGGCAACATGAGATGCCTGGGCACCCGCTTCGTGTGTACGCGCTATGGGAACGTGCTCGCGTCCAGAGGTTCGGTGATCCCGCTGTTCCACGAGCAGATCCGGAGCGGCGGTCCGGTGACGATCACCACTCCTGATATGACGAGGTTCCTGCTGACCCTCGATGACGCGGTTGACATTATCTTCGCCGCAATTGGCGAGGCGCGCCGTGGCGAAACTCTCGTGCCACGGGCGCCATCCGCGCGAATTACCGACGTCGCCACGGCACTCATCGGTGATCGGCCCATTCGCCAGGTGACCACAGGCATTCGGCCTGGGGAAAAGACTCACGAAATCATGGTGAGTGACGAAGAGGCCTACCGGACTGTTAAGCGGGGTCGCTGGTACGTGATCCGGCCGATGCTGCCTGAGGTAGCAAACGGAGGTGGCGTGCCCGGCGACTGCGAGGGATGCCTTGAGGGCGAGTACAGCAGCAATGACAGCATAATGAGCATTGAGGAGACTACCGCCATGCTTCGCGCTCGGCGTCTGATGTTGGAAGATAACGCTGAGTCCCGAGTAGAACTTCTGCGATGAAGGTCATGACCATCCTCGGCACCCGGCCCGAGATCATCCGGCTGAGCTTGGTCATCCCCCTCCTGGACCGGTTCTGCCAGCATGTTCTCGTTCATACCGGCCAGAACTACGACGACCGCTTGAGCAAGATCTTCTTTGATGACCTCGGGGTGCGCGAGCCCGATGTGCATATGGGTGTGCGCGCCGCCGGATTCAGCGAACAAATAGGGCAGATCCTGGAGCGAAGTGAAGCGCTGTTTCTCGAACATCGCCCAGACCGGCTGCTGATTCTCGGGGACACGAATAGCGGTCTGGCTGCGATCATCGCGCGGCGTCTAGGGATCCCGGTCTACCATATGGAGGCTGGCAACCGCTGTTATGATGACCGCGTTCCCGAGGAAGTGAATCGCCGGGTGATAGACCACTCAAGCTCGGTTTTGATGCCTTATACGAACCAGAGCCGGGAGAATCTGCTGGCCGAGGGTTTCCCCGGCAATCGAGTGTATGTGATCGGCAACCCGATCAAGCAGGTGATCGACCAGTTTTCGAAGAAGATCGCCGCCAGCGCGGTAATGAAACAGT
>Ga0224558_1004606_pt1 | contig 10614 bp, 6 predicted proteins | sample 714S32024metaG_FD_180682 | JGI IMG/M metagenome (GOLD analysis project Ga0224558, IMG submission 180682) | Peat soil microbial communities from Stordalen Mire, Sweden - 717 S3 20-24 | ecosystem: Environmental > Terrestrial > Soil > Wetlands > Peat | place: Sweden: Norrbotten County, Stordalen... | reverse complement strand
TGCCATACACTGAGATGCTCGACGTCATCCACGACACCGGATTCGACGGGTTCCGGGTGGTCGGCTGGCCGGCGGTGCTGGGTCGCATCGGAATGGACCTGTCGCAACTCGAGAAGGAACTGTCGAAGCGGAACCTTCGCATCTCCACGCTGTCCTTCGACGCTCCCGCCGATGATCCTTCGAGATATGCGGAAGCCGAAAAGTCGGCGCGGGAGGCCTGCCAGTTTCTCAAGCGATTCGGAGCCACCGAGATGGTGACCTTCTCTCCACGGCGCGTCGACAAGGTACTCGAGCGGGAGCACATCCGTAGAGCGTGTCAGTTTTACAATCATTTGGGCGACGTTTGCGCGGAGTACGGAATCCGTACCGGCTTGCACAATCACCTCGGCCAACTCATCGAATCGCAGGATGAAGTCGAACTGCTGCTCAACTGGACCGATCCGAAGAAGTTCCACTGGTGTCCGGACACGGTGCACCTGTATCTGGCGGGCTGCGACATCATGGGGTTATTCCGGAAGTACGCCAACCGGCTAATCTTCTTCGACTTGGTGGATGCCAAATATGAATACCAGACGCAGGAAATACGTCTGCCCAACGGCAAGATCGAAAAGCCCGGCTCCCAAAACGGGACGTTCTTGCTCGGCAATCGGGACTACGGCGACGGCGAAGTGGACCTGCGAGGAATCATGCGGATTCTCAAGTCGGTCGACTACAAGGGCTGGGTCAACATCGACCTCCACTATGCGCGGGTCTCCCCACGGAACAGCTTTGAGCGGTGCATGAAATACATTCGCGAGAACCTGGACCCGATCTACATGTGAACTCACACACACGCCTCCGCCGCGCCAGCGGCTTAATTGCGTGCTGGGCATGCTCAGAAGCTTGGAGGTGAAAGTCCTCTGCCCAACCTGGTGGAAGTGAAGGGCAGAGCGTGCCGGCTGATCATCGGGTACGCACCAGGGGGCGGGTATTTCGATCATGGTAAGATCGCTTTTACGCTATGATGTCTGACATGGGCTCTTCACAATTGCTGACCGTGCGAAGGAAGCCGCGGCGACTCGTGAAGGAATTGGTGGGCGCGCTCTCGGAACAGATCCGCAGCCGCGTCCTCCGCCCCGGCGATAAGCTGCCAACCGAGTCGGAGATTATGTTGGAGCACGGGGTGAGCCGTAGCGTAGTGCGCGAGGCCATTTCCGGGCTGCAGTCCGCTGGATTCGTGGAGACCAGGCACGGCATCGGCACGTTCGTTTTGGATTCGCCGGCGCGGTTTGAGTTCCGGGTGGAACCTAACAGCATTCCGACCGTGCTTGACATCCTGGCCATGCTGGAGTTGCGCATCAGCTTGGAATCCGAGGCCGCCGCGCTGGCCGCGGCACGCCGCACGGAGGGTCAACTGGCGGACTTGCGGCGGGTATTGGACGAATTTCAGGCGGCGCTGCACAACGGCGGCGACGCTGCGGAACCGGACTTTCAGTTTCATCTGCGGGTGGCCGAGGCGACCGGGAACCGCTACTTTCCCGAAGTGTTGGCCCGCTTCGGCACGACTACCATTCCCCGCACCAGAATAAGTGTGCTGCAATCGGCAGGGGATCAGGCGGTTTACCTGAGCATCTTGGGCCGCGAGCACGAGCAGATCTACAGTGCGATTTTACACGGCGATCCGAAAGGCGCTGCTAAGTTCATGCGGACGCACCTATCCAACAGCCGTGATCGTTTTCAAAGGGCTCAGGATGCCCTCGATTCTCAATAGACCCGCCGTCAAGGGAAAGCCCGGACGCACGGGCGCGCGTCCTCTTCATCGGCGAGCCACGAGCCTCAACGAACTGTTTCCCTGGCCTTGGGGGCATACTCCTCCCGGATCATGAACGCGTAAGAAAGTACGCCCGCCAGCAGTGCCACCAGGACCGCCATCATCGGAGCTTCGTAGTTACCGGTCTTCTGCAACAGCCAGCCAGTCAGGATGGGAGCCACGATTCCGGCCACACTGCACGCGCAGTTTTGAATCCCCGAGATCCGCCCGATGGCCGCGCCCGGGATCAGCGTTTGCGTCAGCGCCCAGTAGTTGGCCGTGGCCAACCCCAGGCCGGAGAGCGACACCACCGCGAAGACCAGCGCCGTTTCGAGAGATGTAGCCCGCGCCCCGATCAATTCCGTGCAGGCGATGGAGAAGCCGGCGATGGTGAACCACTTTCGGACCGTCACGGGGTTATGCCCGCGCCCGATCAACCGGTCCGCCGCCCACCCCGCCAGCGTAGCCACAATGGCCATGCCGCCGAAGCTGAAGAACGTGTAGAGGCCCATCTTTCCGAGCGAGAGGTGACGCCTCTCCATGAAATAGGCCGGCATCCAGGTCATGCAGAAGTAGACGAAGTACATGTAGCTGAAGGACGCGATGATGGTGCCCCAAATCACCGGGCTGGCCATGATCCTGCCGAACGGGATGGGCCTGGTGCCATCCTTCTTCACGGCCGCCCGCTCGATTTGCCGGTCGTCATTGCGGACCAGCAAGAGCCAGGGCACCAGCCAAATCAGGCCGCCCAGTCCGATCAGCACGAACATCAGCCGCCAGTCGTACATGCCGATCAGCCACGCCGCCAGCGGAGCTCCGATAGCCGGCCCGATCTTCGTGCCCGTCATGTAAAGAGCGATCGCCAGGCCGCGCTCCTTCTCCACGAAGTGGTGCCGTATCCACCGGTAGCTTGCCGGGACCACAACCGCCTGACCCACGCCCAACAGAACTTGCACCACGATCAACTGCGGGATCGACCGCGTCAGGGCCGTACTCGCGGACGCCAGGCACCAGATCGTGAAGCCCAGGAAATAGGGAAACTTGACGCCGTACCGGTCCACCACCCAGCCAGCCGGTATCTGAAGCACGGCATAGGTCCAGAAGAACGCCGAGTTCAGCACCCCCCTATCGGTGATGGAGAGATGGAAGGACCTGATGAACTCCGGCATTGCCAGTGGAACCGCCAAGGCGGAACGCGACACGTACGCGATGATCATGCCGAGGCTCAACACCCCGATGATCGCCCACCGAACCGAGGGAACTTCGCCTTCGACAGACTTCAGTGGGGTAGTTGTATTAGTCATAGGAGTGCCTGTGTCACTTAATCGATCCGCTGGCCGCCAACAACCACTTCCGCAACTTGGTCTCGAGGTCGCCTTTCATGATCTGTGTGTAACAGTAAGGTTGCTGCTGCCCTTGCCGGCCTGATCCACCGGCGCGGCCAGAACTCATTTGACAAAACAGGCAGCCCGTTCCTTACATTGCGCTGCCAACTTTTCAGCGCCGCGCGCGAGAATTCCGACATCGCTGCCGACAGCCACAAATGTGAAACCTGATTCCAGGTATCGCGCCGCTTCGTCGGGATCCGCCGTCAGGATGCCCGCCGCTATGCCTGCGGCGCGAATGCGGGCACAGCCATCGGCAATCGCGGCCTGAACCTCCGGATGGCGCGGATTGGCGAGATGGCCAAAATCCGCTGCAAGGTCGCTCGGCCCGATGAAAATCCCATCCACACCCTCGACTGCGGCGATGGCCTCGATTTCACCGAGAGCCGTACGCGTCTCAACCTGGACCAACACGCACGTGCTCTCGTGAGCGACGCGATGATAATCGGCGACTCTGCCGTAGAGATTCGCCCGCGGCGCGACGGACACGCCTCGGATCCCGCGTGGAGGATAGCGAGTTGCCGCGACCGCCCGCCGGGCCTCTTCGGCATTCTGCACGAACGGAACCAGGAGCGACCGCGCCCCGACGTCCAGGATGCGCTTGATCAGCACAGCGTCGTTCCAGGCACAACGCACCACCGGCTCCGCCGTCCCTTTTGACATCGCCTGTAACTGGGACAATAGCCCCGGAACTTCGTTGGGGGCATGTTCGGTATCGATCACGATCCAGTCGAAACCGGCGCCCGCGATGATCTCAGAAGCAATATTGCTGCAAAGGGCACTCCACAACCCAATCTGGCGTTGCCCGTCGCGCAGGGCGGCTTTGAACATGTTCGGAGGCAGGGAGGCGAGAGCGTGGGACATAAGTTTCTTCTCCAGTGTCAATTTCACAGCGGTACTGAGCTGCACCGGAGTACCGCCTCTTGCCGGCACGCTTTCCCCGGAATTCGAGGAAATACCCACCCCCGCGGCCGATCCGGAAGACCAGGATGCACCGGCGGATCGGTGGGTAGCTGCGTCGGTGTACTTCTCTTATCAGTCATCATATAACATTAGGGCAGCTTGCTGCCGATTTTTCATCGATGGCCACTTGCAAAAATCGCAGCCGACGCCAGCACTCCAATTGATTATATTCAAATAGAACAGTGATTTTGCGAGTCTGAAGACGCACTTAATGAGCATGCTGGGCGGGCTTCGTACCGGCCGCGTGCCGGGTCGCGGCGACGCCACATACAGCGCGTGGAATCTTATGACCGCCCATCCCGAGACGCCGCTCACGCGAGCGGGCCGCGTGACGGCGGATCGGTTTTAGGAACGCATCACCTACTTCCTCGAGCGCATCATCCCGGTTGCCGAGGAGTACAAGGTCCGTATGGCGTGCCACCCCCAAGACCCTGGCGGGCAGCAGTCCTTCGCCTTTTGTTCCAGCTATATCCGTGCTCTGATTCAGGCTGTGGACCAGATGAGCTGACGGACCGTTCCTCGGCCCTCTTGTGGTGCAGTTCGTAGTCAAAACCGGACCCGCAGGGCAGAACGAGGTGCTGTAACGGTAACAGTGGACCGCCTCAACGGCAATCCAGCGCGTTGAGCGGCGGCCCGGCGTGCTCTCCACATAGAGTTCCGACTCTAGCAGGATTTACCCGCCGTCCACCAACTGCCTGCGGCCGGCCGGGGTGGGCTCTGACAATTGGAGCTATACTCTGGATTGTAAACTCAACCTTTGGGGGAGTGCCGAATGGCCGACATGATGAGACGTGAGTTTATCGCCGCAGGTGGGGCGATCGGGCTGCCGCTCCAGGCTGCTGCTATGCAAGAGAGCGCGCCGCGTTATACAGGGAGTCCTCAGATAAAGATCACCGATGTCCAGGTGTTCATTGTCAACGCGGGAAGAAACTACCTGTACGTGAAGATCTCTACCGACCAGGGCATCCATGGCTGGGGTGAGGCGTATTCGGCGGGGCCCGACGAGGCCACCGCCGCCACCGTCCGGGACTTCAAGGAATGGCTGGTCGGCAAGGATCCCCGCAACATCGAGTACCTGTGGGCCACCATGTACAACTTCACGCGTTTTCCGGGCGGACTGGTGGTCAACTCGGCCATCAGCGGCATCGAGCACGCCTTGTGGGACATTTCAGGCAAAGCCGCGGGCCTGCCGGTTTACATGCTGCTGGGGGGGAAATGCCGCAACAAGATCCGCTGCTACCAGGCGGCCAACTCTCCCGAACAGGCCAAAAGTCTGATCGCCAAGTACGGGTACACGGCGGTGAAGGCCACCTTGGGCTACGCCAGTGCGGTGCCGGAAAGCGCCGGCATCCGCGCGTTCGGGGCTCGCGCCGAGGCCATGCGCCAGGCGGTGGGACCCAACGTCGACCTGTGCTTCGATGCCCATGGCAGAATATGGCCTCCCTACCTGGCCTACGAGCTCGCCGAGGTCCTGAAGCCGGTGAAACCCCTGTTCCTCGAGGAGGCCATCCGCCCCGAGAACATGGACGCCATGGCTGAGCTGCGGCGGCGAGTCCAGATCCCCATCGCCACCGGAGAGGAACTATATACCAAGTATCAGTTCCAGCAACTGATGACCTTGGGCGGGGCCGACATCGTTCAGCCGGATATCTGCCTGGCGGGCGGGATGCTCGAGCAGAAGAAGATTGCCGCCATCGCCGAATCGCACTACGTCCAGGTCGCGCCGCACAACCCGCTGGGTCCGCTGGCCACGCTGGTGAACATACACTTCGCCGCCTCCACGCCGAACTTCGTCATCCTGGAATACCATCCGGACGACGAGTCTCCGCGCAAGGACCTGATCAAGGGAGAGACGATTGTGGCCAAGGACGGCTACCTGGCGATTCCCGACAAGCCCGGCTGGGGCTACGAGATGGACGAAGAAGCCTTCAAGCGCCTGCCGGGGAAGCCATGGCATCGCGGGTTCGCGTTCCAGTCCGATGGCGCGCCCGATTTCATCTAAAGCCCAGGGCACCGACATGAGAACCGTCAGCCGCAGAGCGTTTTTTGCTGCATCGGCGCAGGGCTTGGCTGCCCTATCGCTGCGCGGAGCCCCGCCCGAAAAGGCGCGTATAGGGCTGGTCGCATCCTCGCATTCCAAGCTGGTTAGGCCTTCCTCTATCGAGGACCCGCTGGATTACCCGCGCGTGCGCGACATGGTGTGGAAGGCCATCGAGTACGGGCGTCCGCGAGCGGGCAGCCTGGAGGCCAAGATCAAGCCAGGTTCGTGGGTCGTCATCAAGCCCAATATAGGGAGCCTGCCGCCGCGCCAGGCCTATTTCACCCTGGGCGACACCACCGATATGCGCGTGGCCAAGGCCGTGCTCGAGTACGTGGCCGCGAAGTCGCGCGCGGCCCGAATCACGATTGCCGAAGGCGGCTCCTACCGCCGTGTGGGCGACACCGAGGCCGACAACGTGATGCTCCAGAACGGCGTCCACGTGGATGCGCTCACCTACTCCTGGGGCGACGAGTTCCCCGGATTCCATGGGACCCTCGCGGACTTTCTCAAGGATGCCGGCGCCAGTTTCCCCGGCAAGAAGTTCGATTACGTCGACCTGGCTTATGACCCCGTGCGCGACCAGTCCGGGCAGTTCCGCTGGATGGACGTGCCGCGCAGCCCCAACGGCGTGGGCGCCTTCGGCGAGAAAAAGGTCTACGTCCCGGCCAATGCCATTGTCAACTGCGACTTCCTGATTACCGTGCCGGTGATGAAGGTCCACAACACTTGCGGCATCACGGGATGTCTCAAGAACTACGTCGGGACGGGTCCGCGCATCGTCTACGCGCCCAAGGGCAGTTTCTCGAATGGCGATCTGCATCGCAATCATTCGCTCGAAGGCCGCATCGACTCGTTCATCACCGATCTGGCGGCGTTTCATCCCCCGGATTACTGTGTCGTGGATGCCATCCGCGGGCTGCAATACACCGAACACACGAACGGCCTTCCCGACCAGATGATTCGCAACAACGTGGTGATGGCCGGAGAGGACCCGGTCTCGACAGACGCCTTATTGGCCACCCTCATGGGTTACCAGCCGACGGACATCGAGTACCTGCACATGGCCTCCCAGCGCCAGATGGGCGTTATGGACATGGGGAACGCGGATGTGGCCGGCGACGACCCGGCGCGCTTCCGCCGCCGCTGGGCCAAGCCCCGTAACTGGTATGGACGCTGCAACCGGCAGTGGCTGCTGACCCAGGACGCATCGGCCGATATCAAGACCTGGGCGCGCTTCGCGGCGCCCACCGACACGCTGCACTTCACCAAGTGGCAGCCGCCCGCCTCCGACGCCGCCGTCTACAAATCCGCCGTGCGGGTTGTGGCCGATGGCAACCGCAAGGCGTTCCTATGGGTGGGCGCGCACGGCCAGTTGAAGGCGTTTCTCAACGGCGAAAAGGTCATGGAAGAGCAGGGAAACACGCGCTACCGCATCGGGCAGTTCCAGAAGCCCGTCGAGTTGCGCTCCGGCGAGAACCTGCTGGTATTCGAGCTGAAGCCGGTCTCGGAGCAAGTGGACCTGAGCGTGCTTCTGGCTGCGCCCGAGAACGACGGCGGCACGGTGGACGGCATCCGCTGGAGTGCCTGAATCCTCACCGCGTTTGCCGCGCGATGATTTCGAAAGGCACGGCCGGCAGAGTGCCCAAAGAAACACGCTGCCGGTTCGCCTGCGGCCTTCCGTTGGCGGCCTGCGCCACTCTCTCCGCGGAGATATTGACGATCAGGTTTCCTTTCAGGCCGGGTTTGGCTTTGGCGGCATCGCATTGGAGTACGATCTCGGTTCCATCCCGGTCCGGCGATGCGTTTCGCAGCTCGATCCCCTCCGGCGGCTCGCTCAGCTCGTACTGGACCTTGGTCAGGAGACTGCTTGGAAGGGTTGGAACGCGAACCTGAAACCGGGCTGTGCCACCGGCGGGAATCTCCAGAGGCTGTTCACCGATGACTTTGATGGGGACCCTGAGCATGGCCCCTCTTCGGACGGCGACCTTCAGGTCACTGGCGGGGACCAGATGGCGGTAAGCGAAAGCTTGCATCATATCCTCCGCCGGAACCGCCAGCCGGCTGACCTCGCGTCCTTGGATGGTCGCGCGGCCTTCCAGGCTCAGGCTCAGAGGTTCCGGCTGGGGCTGCGGCGGAACCGTCAGGGTGAGCCGCACCTCGTCCCGGCCAGCCGGCAGCAGGCCGCCGATCAGGGTGAATCCCTTCGGAGCGCCCTTTAGCGCCAGCGCGATGTCACCGGAGAATCCATCCTTGCGCAGGGCATGGACGGTGATGGGAACGGTCAGGCCACCGCTCACGTTGATGCTCGACGGTGTGACCCGCAGATCGAAATCGGGCCGTGGCGCGCCGATGCGCAAGCGATAGGTGTACTCCGGGCCGCCTTTCTGTTGGATATCGCCCAGGTAAAGATAGTAGGTCCCGTTGGCGGGCAGAGTAGTCAGAATTCTGGAATCCGCGTGGTGCGTTTCCAATCCCGCTCCCGGGTCGTCGCAATCGTCGTTGAACGCCAGTTGCCGGCCCTTGGCGTCGGTCAGCTTGAGCACGGAATCGAGCGGCGAATCGAGTCTGCGCGCATAAACTTCGGCGACGATGGCTTCACCGGCGCGGCCCTGGAAACGGAAGACATCCCAGTCGCCCGGTTGATCGATGCGCCCGTTCATGATGATGGGAAGCTTGACGCGCTGCGCTGCGGATTGAGAGTTATTCGGCTCCTTTTCGAAGCCTTCGGGCAGGGTGTCCACCATGAAAACCGCGGGATTGGCAAGCGGATAGACGCCGGGCGCTTTGCGTTTGGCATCCATCGTCATCTTGTTCACGGGGAGGTTCCAACCCCCGAGATGGACGGTGGTCTTCGAGCCGGCGCGGCCGCCCAATGGGAAAGCGCTGGTCACAAACGGCAGCTCGCCGATGGCTATGCGATACACGAAATCCTCGCGGCCCCGATAGAGGGCGTCCCGGATCTCGATGGTGTATTCGCCGTCCCTGGGGACGGCGAAGTGGAGGACCGGATCGGGATGGAAGCGGTAGTCGTCGTCATACGCCAGTTCGTTTCCGTTGGCATCGTAAAGTGTCAGAACGGCCTGAAACCAGCCGGGAACCGCGTCGGCCAGATACGGGATCAATTCGCGCGCGCTGGCCGCAATCACCAGGTCCTGACCTTGATGGGCCTGGAACTGATACCGGTCGGCCTCGCCGGGTGTGAACGGCTCGCCCGAACGCGCCTGGGGCCGCGGCAGACCGGGCTTGATGCGTCCGTTGACGGTGGCGGGCAGGGTGATGCGCATGTCGGTGGGAGCCTGGCTGATCTGCGCCTGAGCCGGTTGATTGGCGTTCGGTTGGACCACACTGATAGATTCCTTCTCGGTGAATTCCGGCAGTTGGCCAACGCAGAAAACCAGTGGATTCGACAACCCTTGCGGCGTTGCCACCCTTAACTCGCGCTTGCCTGGCGCCGCGCCGGGAGCGATGACGACCTGGAGCGTGACGGTTTCGGCCAGGACGGGACTGGTGAGCCTGGTGCTATTGAAGGTGAGAAGCTTCACCCGGGTATCGACCATTTCCTTGCGGACGGCGTCAGTCATCGGCTGTTTCTGCAGCGCCTGCATCCGGTCTCTCAACTCGGTGGCTTGCATGGCATTCATCGGCTTGGCGTAATCGACCACCGTGGCTTCGACGCCGCTGCCGGAGACATACACGGCGGAGACGTTGGGCAGAAACTGTCCTCCGGTTTTGACCTGGAAGGCGGAGCCTTGCCGGCCGCCGGCGGGAAGGACATACGCGAGGTGCGGTGCGTTCTGAGCAAGCACGGCCGGGACAGCCGCCAGGAAAGCAGCCAGCCAGCAAGTTTGGAGCTTCACATGATCTCCTTGAGGCGGCCGCCCATCTTGATGCCGTCCGCGACGGTGGGCGTCATGTGCACGTCGAGTCCCTGGGAGTTGGGCAGCTTGCCGCCGGGGTCGATGCCCAGCAGCTCATAGATGCTGCCGATGAGATCGCACGGATATACGGGCCGGTCCCTCACCTGTTCCCCTTTGGCGTCGGACGCCCCCACCACGTGGCCGCCTTTAAAGCCACCGCCCGCCACCAGGGCGCAGAAGACGTCGCCCCAATGATTCCGCCCGCCATTCCAGGGCGCTTCCCACATGACTTTGGGCGTTCTGCCGAACTCGCCGCCCCACCACAGAATGGTGCTCGAGAGCAGGCCGCGCTCCGACAGATCCTGGAGCAGGGTGGCCATGCCTTTGTCCATCTGCGGCAGCTTCTGACGCATCACCTGAAAGTTCTGCCTGTGCGTATCCCAGCCTTCGTAGTTGATGGTGATGTAAGGGACGCCGCGCTCGACCAGCCGCCGCGCCACCAGGCAGGACTGCCCGAAGGTGTTGCGGCCGTAGCGGTCTCGCATCTCGTCGGTTTCCTGCGACAGATCGAACACCTTG
>Ga0224558_1004605_pt1 | contig 10616 bp, 7 predicted proteins | sample 714S32024metaG_FD_180682 | JGI IMG/M metagenome (GOLD analysis project Ga0224558, IMG submission 180682) | Peat soil microbial communities from Stordalen Mire, Sweden - 717 S3 20-24 | ecosystem: Environmental > Terrestrial > Soil > Wetlands > Peat | place: Sweden: Norrbotten County, Stordalen... | reverse complement strand
GCGGAGTGGCCGATAGCCCGCGCGGACTTCAGACGAACTCGCGCACCGCGTCGATGGAGGCCCCCATCGAGCAGTCGCATTCGCCCTCGACGATCACATCCACCAGATACGGCACCGGCGAGGCGATCCCTCTGGCGAAGGCGGCCTTCAGATCCCCGGCATCCGTGACGCGCTCGCCTTTCCCGCCAAACGCCTCCACCAGCTTGACGTTATCCGGGTAGGCGCTTCCCTCGTTGTACCAGAGGCTCACTCCATGTTGGTAGCCGTATGCGTACTTCTGGTTTTGACGGATCAGGCCGAGGTAGCCATTGTTCACCACGATCACCAGCACGGGGATCTGGTGCTGTCCGGCCATGGCCAGTTCTTCCGCCATGAACAGGAGGCCGGCGTCTCCCACCACCACCACCGCCGGGTCGTCCGGGTATGCCACTTTGGCGCCGATAGCCGCCGGCAACTCGTAGCCGAGAGTGCCCGCGCCTCCCGATGCCAGGTAGCGCCGCGGGCGGTCGATATTCTGCAACTGGCCGGACCAGATCTGGGTGATGCCGCAGCCGGTGGTGAAGATCGTGTTGGCCGGGAAGAAATCGTTGATTTCCTGGAATACGCGCTGAGGCTTGATGGGCACGTTTTCGTAATCGGTCTTGCGGGCCAGTGTTCGCCGGAGCTCGGGCAAGCGCTCGACTCTCTGGGAAGGCGCCGGATGGTATCCTCGCCGCCGCGCTTCTTCCAGCAACGCCGCCAGCGCCAGTTTGACATCCGCGACGATGCCCAACTCCACCGGCACCACGCGTCCGATCTGCGACGGTTCGATGTCGATGTGGATGAACTTGCGTTGGCCGCGATATACGTCCACCTTGCCGGTGTGCCGGTCGGTGAACCGGCATCCGAAGCCAATCACCAGATCGGAGTCCAGAAAGTACCGGTTCCCGATGGGCTGCCCGACCTGGATTCCGGCATGGCCGGCATTGAGAGGGTGGGCATACGGAAGCCCGCCCTTTCCCATGTAAGTCATGATGACGGGCAGCGAGAGGTGCTCGGCAAGCTCCCTGAATTCGGCGGTCGCATCGGCTAGAATGACTCCGCCGCCCAAAATCATGATCGGCGCTTGACTGGCGGCAATCAGGTCCATCGCCCGGGCGATGGAGTCCGGGTCCGGCGCCGGCTTGGACCAGGGCAAAGGCCGGTCTTCGTCAGGCCGGTAACTCACATCGGCCATCTGCACATCCAACGGCAGATCGACGAGCACGGGACCGGGGCGGCCCGACCGGGCGGTGCGAAAGGCCTCGCGCATCACACCGGCGACATCGGCCGGATTGGTGACGCACCAGGTGGCTTTGGCCACCGGCCGCGCGATGGCGGCGATATCCACGCACTGGAACGCCTCGATGCTCAGCCACTTCGAGCTAGCCTGCCCTGTAATGGCGATGAGGGGGATGGAGTCGGCTCGCGCCGTGTACAAGCCCGTGACGAAATTCGTCGCCCCGGGGCCGGATGTGCAGATGGCCAGCGCCATCCGTCCGGAAGCCCTACAGTACCCGTCCGCCGCATGCACGGCGCCCTCTTCATGCCGGGCGATGTAATGCTTGATGGTCGAGCTCTTCAGGTATTGGTAAACCGGATTGATGGCCGCCCCCGGAATCCCGAATGCGGCTGTAATGCCTTCGTCCTCGAGTATCCGAACTACAATTTCCGCTGTCTTCATGGTCTGCTCTCCATCCTCCTGCGCCTAGGCTGGCCGCTACCATCACAATGTATCCGGCAGGTTCTATCCACGTCAAGGTATTCGGGGCCGAATCAACCGGTTGGGGAGGCCACCGTAAAATGGAGTTTCACCAGATGAAACATTCACCGCCACCCAGGACTCGGGACTCGGGGACTCGGGTTGACAGAAAAAGGCTTCAGGAGTATAAGAACCCATGGAAGGAAGCGCTGCAAATGCCCGCTGGGGCGCAGATGCGGTACCTGCGAGCTTTGATCGAATCGAGGCCAATGCAGGTGCGGATTCCCGATCAATGGCTGCTGGTTAACGACCCATTGGGCACCACGGACCGGATACAGGCGTGCCGGGGGTCGGATGGGAGTTATGCGTTCATCTATACCGCTTCCGGCACGAAACTAAGAATACGGTTCGTGGACCGATCTATGAGAAGCTATCCGGAACAACGATCAAGGCCTATTGGTACGATCCACGGCTAGGCACGTCGACACATATCGAAGATTTTCCAAAGACAAAGTCCCGGGCATTCACGCCGTCATCCAGTGGACGCGGGAACGACTGGGTCCTGGTGCTGGATGACGCCGCGAGGAACTTTCCCGCGCCCGACACGAAGTAGCAGGTGAAGGCGGCGAGCCCGTGGGTGGGTGAGGCCTCGCTCGGTCACAACCCATGCCACGTCATTTCCACGCGGACTGGAATTTCATTCTTGGTGGGGATCGCCAGGAGCGAAGGTGGTTCGATCTTGAAATCGCTTAGCGTAGCCGGAATGGTCCCTGATATCTTAGCTTGGCTTCCCTGAGTCACGCGTTGAAAAGGTACCTGCTTGTAGTGCGCGGTCTGGCCGGCAAACTCGACATCCAGATCGACAGGGATGGTTGTTAGCGAGGTGGCGTCCGCCGGCAAACGAACCCGCACCGTGACCATCGGGAATTGAGCACCACGCGAAACCTGGAGCATGTGAAGGTCGCGGTTGCTATCTCCCGAGTCGAACGACTTCACCGGTACGGCGATCAGAAACTCGCACTGTCCCACCTGGCAAACGCCTTTGCCTCGCGCCGCATGGCTGACGCCGTCCATCTGATGTAAAGGGTGGGACACATGATACGTGAGAGTGGATTGTTCGAGAACCCATTGACTTTGCGCCAGGGCCAACCAGGAGGGCGCTAGAAACAAAAATGCCATCGGCAATTTCTTGTTCATAACCATCCTTAGAATTTGATCGAGACGGAGAGAATGGCCAGGCCATAGGCCGCGCCTGTCACGGCGGCCACCGCCGAGTGCATACTGGCGACCCCATGAACCTTTTCCCCGCGGTTTAGTTGCCCATAGGCCATCGCACCCAGGATGGGGGTCAGGATCATCCCGGGGCCATGAATCCAGGCAAGAGCTCTATGCAGCCGGATCGGTCCGCGCACGGTGGTCCCCGGCACCTTGGGCGCGAAGATAGCAAAGGAAGCAGTCGTGAAATACAGACCCGCCGTTACCCCGCCTAAAGCGGCATGCAACTCACGGCCGGACGCGGTGCCCTTCCTGCCAGCGGCCCCGTTGGAGGCGATGAGCGTGGCGACCAAAGGAGCGAGCGTAATCAAACCGAGCCGTTGATGGGTCCTGAGCATGTGCGACCGTCTATCGAGTCGCGCCTGGTCCTGCGCATTTCCCTTGATCTGATCCGGAGTAAAGCCCAGATCCCCCAGTGAAGGCTCCGCTGCATTGCTGGAGGAGGCCTCCAAAGCCATGTCGATCGTCTGCCTGGCGCCTGCCGCGAGCGTCACGTTGACGGCCTTGTCGCTGAATCCCACCGCTCGGATGGACACCTCGTAATCCCCAGGCGTGAGATTGGGTACGTTGTAGATCCCAGTCGAATTGGTTTGGGTCTCCGTCAGTTGACCCGTGGCCACGTTCTTAGCCGAAATCTTGGCGTTGGGAACGACTGCCCCCGAGGGGGCAGTGACGGTGCCAGACAGCACGGCGCCAGCCAACTGCGCCCGCAAGGGAACCGAGATCGGGAAACAGAGCACCAGAATTCCTGCCCCAACGAGGAACTTCGCCGCGTTCGGTTTCATTCTCATTCTTCTCTTATCACACAATGTGCCGCACGAAGCAACAACTCGGATCCGTGTTCCGAAGGGATTCACCATGCTAGATTCGAATTAGTGACGGTGAAGCAGCAGAAGCGCCGCGGAGCGCCCCCAGCCACGGCCGCTCCTGTCCCCTTGCCCCTAGCCGCCGAAGGGTTTCTGGAACGCCATGGCCGGGCCATCGCCGTGGCCTTGGTTCTGGTTGCATCCATCCGCATTATCGCCACCTACACGGTCTTCAACCACACCTACGACGAACCGGCCCACATTGCCTGCGGCATGGAGTGGCTGGACAAGGGCGTCTATCGGTGGGAGCCGCAGCATCCTCCGCTGGCGCGAGTGGCCACGGCCCTGGGCCCCTATCTGCTGGGCACTCGATCTCAGAACACGCCAAACGTGGACCTCGCTTCGATGACCCATGAGGGTCTCGCCATCCTCTATTTCGGTCACCATTACGATCTGACGCTGGCGCTGGCGCGCCTGGGAATTCTGCCGTTCTTTTGGATCGCGTGCCTGGTGGTGTATGGGTGGGGGCGGCGCTATTTCACCCCGTCGGTGGCGGTGATGGCTGTATTTCTGTTCAGCTTTCTTCCGCCGGTCCTGGCCCATGCCGGCCTGGCCACAACCGATATGGCGCTCACGGCTTTCCTGGGCGCCGCGTTTCTTGGCGCGTTGATTTGGGTGGAGCATCCCACCCTGGGCCACGCAGCGCTGTTCGGCGTCAGCACCGGGCTGGCCATGCTTTCGAAGTTTTCCACGCTGGTGTTCTTTCCCGCCGGCGTGGGTTTGGCGCTGGCCTGGTATCTCGCGACCGAGCGTCCCAAGCTGGGCTGGCTTCTCAGCGCCGCGAGGAAAAGGATACCGTCGCTCGGCCTGGCGGTGCTGGTGGCTTGCCTGCTGATCTGGGCCGGTTACCGCTTCTCATTTGGCAAAGTGCCCGCGCCGGAACTCTTTCAAGGCATTCAAGACGTGATGCGGCACAACGCCGAAGGACACCCCAGTTTCCTGCTCGGCGAGCGCAGCAATACGGGCTTCTGGTATTTCTACCCGGTGGTGGTGGCGGTAAAGACGCCGATTGCTTTCCTGCTGCTCGCCGCCGGCGGCGTGATGTTCGCGGTTCGGAAGCGGGAGTGGTTCCGGCGCGCCGGGCCTCCGCTGGCGTTTTCGGCCGGCATTGTGCTGGTGGGATTATTCACTCACATCAATATCGGCGTTCGTCATATCCTCCCCGTCTATATTGGATTCTCCCTTTTGGCGGCCGCCGCCGCAGTGCACCTGTTGGAATTGGGGCGCGCGCGGAAGTGGGTTCTCATCGTCCTCGCGGTGCTGGTAGTCTGGCTGGCCGGCTCTTCCCTTCTGAGTCACCCGGATTATCTGGCCTATTTCAATGAATTCGCCGGCGGTGAACCGGAGAACATCCTGGTGGATTCCGACCTGGACTGGGGGCAGGATGTGAAACGCCTGGCCACGCGTTTGCACGAGGCCGGCGCGCAGCAGTTGACGTGGGTTCCGCTCCAGGTCACGGAGTTCGAGAAGGAGTTTGGTTTCCCTCCGATCGATACGCACATGGATGTGGTGAATCCTTCTCCGGGCTGGACCGCCGTCAGCATGACGGTCCTGAAACAGAGGCGCCTGGGGCTGTGGGACTCGTATCCCGGACTGACGGTGTGGCCAGACCGGATCAAGCCCACGGAGAAGGTAGGCAAATCCATCTGGTTGTGGTACTTCCCACCCGGGTCCGCGCCATAATTCACTGTGATGCGAAAGAACCTCAAGATCGCGACACCGCCGGTGGCAAGACCCGCATCGGGCGTAACGCCACCGGCGCCACTGGCTTACGTGGTGACTTCCGTGTTGCTGCTGGTCCCCTGCTGTTGGCAATCGCGCTTGCAGTTGGGCGACCTCTCGAGCCACATCTATAACGCGTGGCTGGCACAGTTGATCGAGAGCGGGCGGGCACCGGGGCTGGCCATCGTTCCCCAGACGACCAATGTTCTTTTCGATCTCATGCTGAGCGGGCTTTTCAAGGCCTTCGGGGCGGAAGCGGCGCAGCGGATTTCAGTTTCGCTGGCGGTGCTGACGTTCGTCTGGGGAGCCTTCGCATTCGTCTCGGTGGTGGCGGGCCGCCGCGCCTGGGGCCTGATGCCGGCCATCGCCATGCTGACATACGGCTGGGTGTTGCACATGGGCCTGTTCAACTTTTATCTGAGCCTCGGGTTGTGCTTCTGGGCTCTGGCTCTGGCGTGGGAATGGAAGCCCCGGCGAGTGGCTGCCGCAGCGCCCGTCTTGATAGTCGCGTACGTGGCCCACGGGCTGCCGGTGGCCTGGACCGTTGCCCTGCTGGCGTACCTGTGGCTGGCCCGACGCATGACGCCGCCGAAGCGCGCCATCCTGATGGCCGTATCCCTGGCGGCCATGGTTGCGGCGCGCGCCGTGGTCACCGGCATGATGTCCTACATATGGCTGCCGCAGCAGATGGTGGAGATCACGGGGACCGACCAGCTTTGGGTGTTCGATGGCAAGTATCTGGCGCCGTTCCTCGGATTGCTGCTGGTTTCGGTGCTGCTGTTTGTGCGATTGCTCGGCAAGTCCGGCGCTCGCAACGTGGTATCGGGCCTCCCGTTCCAGATTGGCGTCCTCAGCGCGGCGGGAGTTCTCATCGTCCCCACCAGGCTGCAGATTCCCGGTTACAACCACGCGCTGGTATACATCGCCGAGCGCATGTCTCTGGCCGTGGGCATCTGCTTGTGCGCGTTGCTGGCGGCGGCGCCGATGCGCGCGTACCACCGCTACGCGATGGGGGTGGTGGCGCTCCTGTTTTTCGGTTTTCTCTACCGGGATGAGGGCGCTCTGAATGCTTTCGAAGACCGGATGACGTGGTTGGTCTCGCAATTGCCGCCGGGGCAGCGGGTGGTGAGCGCGATCAACGATCCCACCCTCCGCATCAGCGCTCTGACCCACATGATCGACCGCGCCTGCCTGGGGCGGTGTTACAGCTACGCGAACTACGAGCCTTCGACCGCGCAGTTCCGGATTCGAGCCGTGGCCGAGAACCCGATCGTGGTCTCGACTTATGCCGATTCGTCGCGCTTGCAGGAAGGAAGCTACGTGGTGAAGGAGCGCGACTTGCCGCTCTACCAGGTGGACCTCGACCAGGCCGGACACATGGCCATCCGTATTCTGACGGCCGGCGCACAATCGGGCATCACATACTGGAAGGTTTTGTAAAGACCGGATAGGCCGTGCGCACCACGGCCAGCCAGACGACCGCCGCGGCGTAGCCAGCCAGCACATCCGTCGGGTAGTGGAAGCCCAGGTACACGCGCGAGAACCCCATCAGAGCTACGAGAAATGCCGCGACAGTGAAGATCGCCATTCGCTTCGAGCGCGACGCGGCCCAGGGGGCACCCCGCGCGGCCAGAATCGCTGCCAGCACGCCAAAGAAGCAGCAAGACACCATGGCATGGCCGCTGGGAAAGCTGTGGGTTATGGGTGAGGCAAGTCCGAAGAAAGGCTCGGGCCGCGGCCTATTGAAAAGCAACTTCATGATCTGATCGAGCGCTTCCGCGCCCAAGGCCGCCACCGCGAACACCACCGCCGCGCGTCTGCGTTTCGCGGCCACCAGCCACCAAACCAGGATGACGCCGAGCGGCACCAGGCAGACCTCGGAGCCTATCAGCGACACGCCGCGCAGCGTGGCGGTGAGCGGCGGCGAGGACCGGGCGTGAACGGCGTTACGAATGGGCGTGTCCAGGCGCATGGCATCGCCGCGCGTCACCTCGCGGGCCAGCCACACGAAAAGAATCAGCGCCAGGGCGGCGACCAGCCAGAGCCGTGCCATGTCCAGCAGTGTGAACAATAGTCGTTCCCATATGCGAACGGCTCTCATTGTCCTTTTTGTGCTCGTTTTCGGGGCGCAGGCTCAAACGCCGCTGGGGACCGTAACCGGACTGGCGACGGACCCCTCCGGCGGCTCGGTCCCGAATGCTTCCGTCACCTTGACGAACCAGGATACGGGGGTGCGGCGCGCGGCCTCGACCAACACCAGCGGCGCCTATTCCTTCCCGGATCTGGCGCCAGGCGTCTACAAGCTGGGAGCGGGCGCGAAGGGATTCCGGACGCTCACGACGCGCGGGTTCGCGGTGGAGGCGTATGGCACCGTGCGGCAGGACCTCAAGTTCGAGATCGCGGCCGAATCCACCGAAGTGCTGGTGACGGAAGCGGCGCCGGCGGCGATCGAGATGGAAACGCCGGCGGTGGGGTCGGATATGCTGGCGCGGCAGATCATCGAAGTGCCCACTAACCTGCGCAGCATTGCGAAAAACTCGGGCGATTCGGGCCTCATCTCGGAGATCATGCCGCTGACCGTGCCGGGCGTGGTGCAGGTGGGCAACGGCGCCAAGTGGCTGACGCCGGGCGCGGGCGCGACGGGCATCAAGGTGAAGGTGGATGGCATCGAAACCACGTTCGGCAATTTCGGGAGCCCGGACAACGTCTCGCAGCCCTCGGTGGAGGCGGTCCAGGAGTTCACGGCCAATGTGCTCACCACGCGGGCGGAGTTCGGCGGCATGGGCACGGTGACCACGGCGACGAAATCGGGCGCCAACCACTTTCATGGAGGCGTCTTCTGGTACGTGCGCAACAGCGCCACCGACGCGCGCAACACGTTCTCCACCACCAAGCCCTTCCAGAACCTGCACAACTACGGCGGGACTGTGAGCGGGCCGCTCGAGCGGGACAGGACTTTCTTCTTCTTCGATTTCGACGGCATGCGCGGCGCGGCGGCGTACCTGTTTTCGCCCAACGTGCCCACAGCCGCCATGCGGCAAGGCGATTTCACGGGCCTGGCGGCCCTCAAGAATCCGTTCACCGGAGTAAGTCCGTACAGCGGGAATACGATTCTGGCGCGCTATCTCAGCCCGCAGGCGCTCCAGATGCAAAGTCTCTTCCTGCCGCTGCCGAATTTCGGAGCGCCTTCGTTGACGGCGGCGAACTATCGCGCGTCGTTCGACGGGCCGGAAGTGCACCGCACCGAGGAGATCCGGCTGGACCACAGTTTCACCGCGCGTAACATGGCGTTTCTGCGGTATGAGAACCGGAAGGACGATTACCACATTCCGGGCGCGCGCTCGTCGCTGCCGCCCTCGGCGGTGGGGACCTCCGATAACATCCGCCGCGTGAATTTCTGGACGCTGGGGGATGTTCACACCATACGGCCGAACGTGGTCAACGAATTCCGCGCGGGCGTGGTGATACTGGTGTCGGCCAGCAACTCGAATCTGGATGGACAGAGCCTCATGAACCAGATCGGCATTGGGGGACTGCCCAGCCGGGGCTACACTAACAGCCTCCCTTACTTCAGTATCTCGGGAGTCACGGGCAACGCCATCAACTTACTCAATCCGGTGAACGACGGACACGCGCAGGTGGCCGACAACCTGAGCTGGATCGCCGGGCATCACGCCATGAAGTTCGGCGTGGAAGAAGTCAACTGGTTCGACGACCGGTTTCAGCCGAACACTTCCGGCAACCCGATTCTGGGGACTTACTCGTTCACGGGCGCGTACACAGGCAATGCCTACGCCGATTTCCTGCTGGGATTGCCGCAATCGGTGACGCGGATGGAACCATACCAGCCGCAGTACATCCGTTTCCGCGACTGGGCGGGCTACGCGCAGGACGATTTCAGAGTGACGCCGCGCCTCACCCTGATGTACGGGCTGCGGTACGAATACAACGGCCCGGCGTACACGCTGAACGACAATATCTACTCGTTCGACCTGGCGACGGGCAAGATCGTGATACCGAGCGACGCGGCGAAGAAGTACATCAGCGCGCTGTTCCCCTCTTCGACGATTCCGCTCGAGACCGCCGCTCAGATGAGCGTGGGCCGTTCGCTGCGCAACGGAGACTACAACAATTTCGCGCCGCGCTTCGGCTTCGCCTGGCGGCTGGACCAGGCGGGGAAGACGGCGGTGCGCGCCGGATGGGGCGTTTACTACGTGCACTATTCGGGCGACATACCAGTGACTATGTCGGCCGGTCCGTTCTCGGTCACCACGGTAAGCACCAACAGCTTCGTGAACGGCCAGCCGCAGTTCACGCTGGCGAATCCGTTCGCGATTCCGGGCTCGCCGGGAACGCTGGCGCTGGGAGGGGTGGCGCCCAACCTGCGCAACAGCTACGCGCAGCAATACAGCCTCTCAATAGAGCGTGAAATAGCGCGCAACATCGGGCTGCGCATCAGCTATATCGGCTCGAAGGGGACGCAACTGGCCTACCGGCGCGATGCCAACCAGCCGGTGGCATCGACGACGCCGTTCGTAAGCACGCGGCGTCCGTACCCGCAGTTCGCCAACATCACCTACTCCGACAACGGCGCCAACATGCTCTATAGCGGGCTGCAAACGCAGGCCAGCAAGCGCTTCAGCCGGGGCTTGATGTTCACCTCCACGTGGACGTGGGCCAAGGAGATCAGCGACATCGACGATAGCGGCGATTTCGAGCTGAACACCTCGGTTGAAGATAGCTACGACCGGCGGCGCGACCGCGGCAACGTTTATTCCGTGCCGCGCCACCAGTGGATGAGCCAGGCGCTCTACGAACTGCCGGGCAAGGGCCGGCTGCTGGGCGGATGGCAGCTCAACATGCTGTGCAATCTGAGCACCGGCAACTGGTTCACGCCGGTATATAGCGGCACGGCGCCGGCCAACGTGAACCTCACGAGCTTCCGTCCGGACCTGGCGACCGGAACCATCGCCATGCCGCGGACGCAGGCTGAGTGGTTCGACCGCAACGCATTCGTGACGCCCGCCAACGGC
>Ga0224558_1004604_pt1 | contig 10616 bp, 11 predicted proteins | sample 714S32024metaG_FD_180682 | JGI IMG/M metagenome (GOLD analysis project Ga0224558, IMG submission 180682) | Peat soil microbial communities from Stordalen Mire, Sweden - 717 S3 20-24 | ecosystem: Environmental > Terrestrial > Soil > Wetlands > Peat | place: Sweden: Norrbotten County, Stordalen... | reverse complement strand
GGGGCATCAACGGCATGACGCTATTTCAACAGGGCTATCCCCTCACTTTCGGGACGTCCACAAACTCCACGAATTCGTTTGGCGGTGGTTCGCGGCCGAATTACGTAGGCGGTTGCGATCCGCTGGTATCCGGCTCGGCCGAGTCGCGGCTGAGTACCTGGTTCAACAAGACCTGCTTCGTCGCGCCGCCCGTATCTACTTTCGGTAACCTCGACCGCACGTTCACGGGCGTGCGCACGGCCGGAATTGCGAACTTCGACTTTTCCATGTTTAAGACCATCGACCTCACGGAATGTTTCAAGCTCCAGTTCCGAACGGAGTTCTTCAATATCTTCAACCGTGTGCAGTTTGGCGCACCGGGCCAGACGCAGGGCAATTCGGCGTTCGGCGTCGTCAGTTCGCAACTGAATTCGCCCAGGTTGGCGCAGTTTTCGCTTCGCCTGAACTATTAGCGGCTTGTGCAAGCATCCAACGAGGCCGGACATAGAAACCATGCTCACGAATTTCGAGGATGGTAAACTCACCGGCCGTCAACTCGCCTGTGCTCTTACTGCGGTGGCCGGCGGCGGCTCACTAGTGGCCGATCGCCGCGCTGTACGACGGCATGCCGCGGGTCTTGTGTCCGGATGTGCTGGGCCACAACCCAGTCGAGGCCGTCACCGGAAGTGCAAAAGTGAGAGCTGTCGGGCATAATCAGATAGTAGGACCCGTAACTGTCAGTATTGTGGAGGCTCCAGATGAAGACGGCATTGCGTGTTTGTCCGAAGACCGGAACACCGCTGGAGAGACCAGCGGAGCGTCGCAAATGGCGGTGGCCTTTCGCGGTCTTGGGACTAATCTCTCTGGCATGGTTCTTGATTCGCGTACTTCCAAAGCCAAGCCGCGCATCCTACCCGTGCCAGAGGGCCGGCGCTCCGCTCGCGGCAGGCTTCGTCACATGGCTGGCCGGCCTGGTGGCGCCTGCAATCCTTCTTCGAAAGACGCGGGCACTTCCGAAAATCGCCCGGCCGAAAGCGGTTGGCGTTTTGATCGTATTGACAATGTTCGTTGCTGCGGTGTGTTCAATTATGAATTCCTCACGGTCCCTTTTGGCCTTTGATGAGAATGATTCCCCGTACAGACTATTAGATGGTCCCCTTTCCCCGGTCGGCGTCGGCCGAGGTATTTCGCCGGGACGTGTTGTTTGGGCGCGAGATCCGAGCGCCGTCTCGTGGAACATGACCGGCTCCTGGTGGGAGGACGCTTACAACAATCAGGCGGCGATCGACGGCATGGTTTCACGCTCCATCCAGTGGCTGTCGAACGAGAAGAGCGATGCGAAGGCGTGGGATGCGCTCTTCCGGTACTTCAACCGAGTCCACGGCCGGGGAGAAGGGGGTTACAAGACCGGTGAGAAGATCGCGATTAAGGTGAATCTGAACAATACGACGGACCACGGTACAACCAATCGGCTCAATACATCGCCTCATCTGACGATGTCTCTGGTCAATCAGCTCGTCAATGCAGGGCATGTGAAGCCCGCCGACATCACAGTCTTAGATCCGAGCCGCTTTGTTCCGGCGAACCTGTACGACAAGATCCACGCTCTCTACCCGGGCGTGGTATTCGTGGACCATATCGGGGGGGATGGACGCGTCAAGGCCGATTTTAAGATGCATGCCATCCCATTTTCGCTCGCAGGCGGAAACGCGAACGGTATCGCGACCGCTGCAATTGAAGCTACCTACCTCATTGATGCCTCGCTTCTCAAGGGGCACGTTAATTCGGGCGTCACTCTTTCGGCGAAGAATCTGTTTGGACTGACGAGCATCGATCCGGACTGGCATAAGAATGCGCATGATCATTTCGATCCGAGCCACAATGGCACTCCGAGCTACTCGACTTTTACCGACTTTTTGGGCCACAAGGATCTTGGTGAAAAAACGATGCTCTTCCTGATCGATGCACTCTATGCCAATGATCTGGTCGACGATCCGCCTCATTTGAAGTGGAAGATGGCTCCTTTCAATGGCAATTGGCCGGCGAGCTTGTTCGCCTCTCAGGATGGCGTGGCTATTGACTCGGTGGGCTTGGATTTCTTGAGGTCGGAGTGGCCGCACCTGGCGGACCTTTCATACTGCGATGACTATATGCGAGAAGCGGCGTTGGCAGACAATCCACCATCCAAGACATTCTACGATCCGGAACATGACGGGACCAGGTGCACTAGCCTCGGCGTGCATGAGCACTGGAATAGCGCGACCGAGAAGAGATATTCGCGGAACCTTGGAAAGAAGCAAGGCATCGAGTTATACACCGGACCGATCTAAGCCTGCATTGTGGATAATTGATATCAAATAGTATCGGCGCGAAACACCGTTTTTGGACTTAGCGAATAGGCATACCCCAATCTGGGCGGGAAATTCCGGCAGTCCGGAGTGGTAGGAGCCACAGGGGGAGCGCCATTGAGTGCGCTTCTCGCAAATTCGAGTCTGGCTGATACAGTGGGGGTTGCGCATGAATAAGGTACTGGCCGGTCCCGACGAGGCGCTGGCGGACATCACCGATGGATCTACGGTCATGTTGGGAGGCTTCGGGCTGTGCGGGCTTCCCGAGAACCTGATCGGGGCCCTGGTACGGAAAGGCGTCAAGGGCCTGCATACCATTGCGAACAACATGAGCGTCGACAACTACGGGATGGGGCTGATGCTGGAGGCCGGCATGATTGCCTCCCACATCGGCAGCTATGTCGGCGAAAACAAGCTGCTGGAGTCCATGGTAATCGGCGGCAAACTGAATCTGACGCTCGTTCCGCAAGGCACTTTGGCCGAGCGCATTCGCGCAGGTGGCGCGGGAATTCCGGCCTTCTACACACCCGCGGGTGTGGGCACGGTGGTCGCCGAAGGAAAAGAGGTCCGCGAATTCGACGGCCGCAGTTACCTGCTGGAGTGCGCACTGACGGCCGACTTCGCCTTGGTCAAAGCCTGGAAGGGAGACCGGATGGGCAACCTGGTCTATCGCAAGACCGCGCAGAATTTCAATCCGATGATGGCGGCAGCGGCAAGGATCACCATCGCGGAAATTGAAGAGCTGGTCGAGCCGGGAGCGATTAACCCGGACCGAGTGATGACGCCGGGGATTTACGTGCAGCGCCTGGTGGTCGGTTCGCAATACCAGAAGCGGATCGAGCGCAGAACCGTGCGCGGGAGTCGGGCATGACTGTAGCCAGCCTCTCGACAGCGATGGATCCGCGCGAGCGCATCGCCCGGCGGGTAGCCCGGGAACTGCGCGACGGGTTCTATGTCAACCTGGGCATCGGCATTCCGACTCTGGTTTCAAACTACGTGCCGCCTGAAATCGAAGTGGTGCTGCAGTCGGAAAACGGTATGCTTGGAGTCGGCCCATATCCGTTCGAGGACCAAGTGGATGCCGACCTGATCAACGCCGGCAAAGAAACGGTCACCGAGTTGCCTGGGACATCCTACTTTTCGAGCGCCGAATCCTTCGCGATGATTCGCGGCCGGCACATCGACCTGAGTGTTTTGGGAGCCATGGAGGTGGATCGTCAGGGCAATCTCGCCAACTGGATGGTGCCCGGAAAGGTCGTCAAAGGGATGGGAGGAGCCATGGACCTGGTGGCCAGCGCGCGACGCGTTATCGTAGCGATGGAACACACCACCAGGAACGGCGCACCAAAGATCCTGGAGCAGTGCACGTTGCCCCTCACGGGGGTGCACGTGGTCGATACGATCATGACTGAATTGGCGGTGATCCGAGTCTCGCCGGAGGGGCTCGTACTCGAAGAGGTTGCTCCCGGAGTGACATCCGCCGACGTGCAAAAGTTGACGGGCGCGAAACTGGCGGTCAGCCCTGCGTTGAAGGAAATGACCGGAGTATGATTCTGCCGTGCGAACCAGCATTGGGACATCATGATCGACACAGGATTGCGGGACAAAGTGGTCATCGTCACTGGCGCCGCTGCCGGCATCGGCAAAGCCACCGCGCGCCGCTTCGCTCAGGAAGGGTGCCGCGTCGCCTCGTGGGACATGAATGACACGGAACCCGAAGAGGGCGGCGCATTTCAGAAGGTGGATGTCACCCACGGCGCGTCTGTCGAGGCCGCGGTGGAGGAGGTCTTTACCCGCTGGGGAGCCGTCCATGTGCTGGTCAACAACGCCGGCATCCTCCGCGACGGGCAACTGGCGAAGTATAAAGATGGCGCGCTGGCCGCGGTCATGAGCGACGAGCAGTTCGATTCCGTGATTGCCGTCAACTTGAAGGGCGTGTTTACGTGCACGCGCGCCGTGGTCCCGCGGATGATCCAGGGCGGCGGTGGCGTCATCCTCAATGCCTCCAGCGTGGTGGGACTCTACGGCCATTTCGGCCAGACGAACTACGTCGCCGCCAAGGCGGGCGTCATCGGAATGACGCGCGTTTGGGCGCGCGAGCTGGGCAAATACCACATCCGCGTGAACGCCGTGGCGCCCGGATTCATCGCCACCGATATGATCCGGCAGGTACCCGAAAAAGTTCTGCAGGGCCTGGTGAGCCACACGCCCCTGGGCCGCATGGGAGAACCGGAGGATATCGCCAACGCGTACCTCTGGCTGGCGTCGGACGCGGCCTCGTTCGTGAGCGGCGCAGTGCTGAGCGTGGATGGCGGGGCCGTCACTGGAACCTAGCGCGGAGAGTCGTTATGAAACCAATCTACATCGCCGCTTTTCATCAGTCCAAGTTCGGCAAGTTGATGGGCATGTCGGTGCCCGAAATCCTGAACAACGCCATCGAGGGCGCCTGCCGCCAGATCGGCGCTCCGGCCTCCGCTCTGGACGTTGGCAGCGTGGGCGCCGCCTGCAACTTCTCCCTCAACGAGCAGGGCTTGCTGGCCGGCCTGATGGCCATGACCCCGGGCCTCGAGGGCAAGCCCATCGAGGCCGTCGAGAACGCCTGCGCCTCCGGTGGCCAGGCCGTGCTGTCGGTGATTTACAAGCTCCAGCTTGGCATGGGCGACACCGGAATCGCCGTGGGCTTCGAGAAAATGCGCGACGCCGAGGGCAAGGTGGATGGCAAGCTCATCGGCAAGGTGCTCGGCCACTTCTCTCATCCCGGCGAGCGCGAAGGAAAGGTGTTCGTTTTCCCGCATCTCTTCGCCGAAATCATGCAGGCCTACATGGACGAGCACGGCGTCACGGAGAGAGATCTGGCGCACATTCCGGTCCAGGAGTACGCCAACGCCCGCTTCAACCCCTGGGCGCAGATGAGCAAGGTGCAAATCACGCTCGACCAGGCGGTCAAGATTGAAGGCATCAACCGCTACGTTGTGGATGGCTTGCCGCTCAAGACCTACGACTGCTCGCAGATCAGCGACGGCTACGCGTCTTTGATTCTGGCCACCGGGGAAGGGCTGGCGAAACTGGGGATTCCGAAATCGGAGTGCGTCGAGATCGCCGGATGGGGCCAGGCCACCGACGCCATCCGCAAGACCGGCCGCGACGTGCTCCGCCCCACCGGCGCGTACCGGGCGATGCGTACCGCTTACGAGATGGCGGGCGCCAAACCCGAGGACGTGAACGTGGCCGAGGTGCACGACTGTTTCAGCGTGATGGGCGCGATCGGCACGGAAGTCATCGGCAAAGCCGCGCCGGGCCGAGGAGCGCAATATTGGGTGGCGGGCAATGCCCGCCCGGACGGGGAATGCGGCATCAATACCTCGGGCGGCCTGATCGCCAAAGGCCACCCCATCGGAGCCACCGGCATCGCCATGATTGGCTGGTCCGCGCTTCAGTTGCTGGGAAAAGCGCCTCCCGAATTGCAGGTGAAGGACCCGAAACTGGCCGCCACGTTCAACATCGGCGGCCCTATCTGCGCCAGCGTCTGCACGGTACTGCGGGCGCCACGTTAAGGCACGAGTTCCACTACCGCTACCGAGTAGCCCCCGAGCCTCACTCGATCGCCGGCCAACTTTGCGGACGCCGGCGGCTGAAAGCCGGTGGTTTGATCGACATACTGGATCGTCGCGCCGCCGGCTTGGGGAACTGTGATCTCGATATCGCGGTTGCGCCTGTTCACCAGAAGCAGCCGCCGCTGGTTGTCGCGGCTCAAGAAAGCCTGCGCATAAACGTCGGGACCTGGTTGCGAAGTTCGCACCAGTTTATCGCCCGGACCAAAACGGCCGCGCAGCAGTTTCAATACCCAGAAGCGGGCATTCGGCTGTCCGGTTTCCCAATCCACCAGCGACACGCTGGGAAACTGCGTTGGGTAGCCCACCAGTTGCGAGGCGTTCACGGTCTCGATGCCGAGATTCGACAGTTCCCCGAAGAGGTATGCATACAACGCGCCGCACAAGTTCCAATACGAGTTTGGAATGGGTTGCGTCACATGGCCAGGCTGGTTCTGTTCCCGGTCGTCGGCGGAGATGGCGCCCACCTCGTTGATCATCGTGGCGGTCTTGGGAGAAAGGCGTTTGCGGATGGCTTCCACGTACCGCACGGTGTTGAGAAATCCGGCCGCCTGATCCCAGAACGTAAACTGCTGCGCCTCCGGCGGTTCATCCTTCGCCGGGCTGGCATAAAAGTGATATGAGATTGCATCCAGCGGAACACCCGCTTTGTGATTCCGCGGATTGAGGAAGTATTCGAACATCTCGGGTTGACGGCTCGGACCGGCGACCGACACTCCCACGAATTTCATCTCCGGCGCGGCTTCCCGGATTCCGCCCACGATGGCGTCGTAGATTTCGGTATACAGTTTGGGCTCCATGCGATGCTCCAGGTCGGGTTCATTCAACACTTCCCACCAGTCCACTGTGTAATGGTGACCCGACTCGTAGCGTTTGCCGTATTCATCGACAAAGCCGCCGCGCGTGTACCAACTGACCAGGCGCGCATAGTAGTCGGCCAGTTCTTTCCCGCTGGGATCGCGCAGTTGGGCGCCTTGCGTGTAGTTCCACACCGGCTCGTCGGGGTCCGAAGGGTAAGTGACCGGCTGGGGCGTGCCCCACATCCATTGAGGCGTTGTGCTGAAGTTTAGAACAACCGGGTGGCCTTTGGTAGCTTCGAGAAAATCCACAGCCGGGGGATCGATCAAGGAGAAGTCCCACGACGTTTCACCGTCGTGAGGTGGTTCGAGTTCGGCCACGGCGAGTCTCGGGTAGGGCAGCCATGGCACATAACGGGCGTAATCCGGCTGCAAATCGCGCAGGGCTTGAAAGACGCGAGTGTGTATCTTGGATCCGCGCCGCAGCGGCGGGTTCACCACCACCTGAAGCGAGGGGGTAGTGTTTGACACCCGAACCACCGATTCCCACGAGATGCCGACTACGGGCGGCGGTTCCGCCGCGGTTGACAGACGGACAGACCCGCAGATGGCAAGTGCGGCAATGAGCATTTTCATAAATGAAACTCCAGAATATCTTCATCCTCCACCACATGCTGCCGTTCCACCATCAGGCCGTCGTGCTCTCCGGCCGGGCGAAACAGCCGCGCGAATTTGAGGTGTTCGGCGAAATCCTTGTGGACGTGCCGGGCGGCGTCCAGCACCGTCGCCCCGCGCTTCAAAACATAAGGAGCCGAGAGGTTCGCCTTGCGCCCGGGTACTTTGGTGTAGACCCGCACCAGCTCCAGCAGGTCGAAGACCGCGCGGGTGAAGCCGTCCAGGCCGTAGCCCGTCGCGGCCGAGACGGCCACCGAAGCGTAGCGCCCCCGGTAGAGGTCCGCGAGCGCCGCGAAGTTGCCCTCCCCGCCCGGTTGGTCGATCTTGTTGCCAATCAGCAGGCCGGGCAACGGGAGACGCCAGGCTTGAAGGCTGGTCTCGATTAATTCCATTTCCTCCAGGCTGTCGGCGTCGTTCACGTCCACCACCAGCACGCTGGCGTTGGCGTTGCGGATCGCCGGCGGCAACCATGGTTCGGTGAAGTCCGCCGAGATGGGCGGCAGATCCACAAGCTGGATCTGGACGTTCTCGAAGGTCATCATGCCGGGCATGGGCAGCCGCGTGGTAAAGGGGTATTCGGCCACCTCCGGGAGCGCATGGGTGAGCGCCCGCACCAGGCTCGACTTGCCGGAGTTTGCCGGGCCCACAAGCGCCACCTGGCCGGCCCCTTCGCGCGTCACGAAATAGAAGGGGAGCGCGTGGCTGGCGCCTTTCTTCTGCGATTCCTTGCGCGCCTGGGAGAGCCGCCGCTTGATGTCGGCCTGCATCTTCTCCGTGCCCTTGTGTTTGGGCAGGGTGGCAAGCATCTTCTCGAGCGCGGCGATCTTTTCGGCGACGGTCTCGGCCGACCGGTGCTCTTCCTCCGCCGCCAGGTATTCCGGGCTGAGGTTGGCGGACATGGCGGTCCTGGAGCAGTAGCATATCATCCGGCAATTGGCAGCGGCGCCACCCGGATAGACACAGCCCGTGAAAGGAATTATAGTTGGGGCAGAATCAATAAAAGGACATGACTTCCGTGAAACTCCGTTATTGCTGGTTGTTGGCCGCTGTCGCGCTCTTCTCCGGATGTGGCAGGGAAGAGCGGAGAGAGGCCGTCAGGTTCTCGAAAACTCTCCAACAGAAGAGCGCCGATTTTTCGAAAGCCAATGCCATGGAGAAAGACTTCCTGGCGAGCGCCCGCTCCTGGTGCGATTCCATCATGGCCGACGGCGCCGGCCGCGGCGACCAGTTGAATCAGAATGCGGCCGTGGCCCGCGATCTGGCCAAATCCGCGGCTTACATCAGCACGCAAGTGGGCACGGTACGCCAGGCGATTTACGATGAGCCGATCAAGCAAGAGTACGCGCAGAGCATCCGCGTCAACCTGATCACTCAGCTCACGAAGCGCCAGCGGGCTTTGCAGGAGGCGCGGGCGCTGCTGGACGACTCCGCCCCCGGTTTCCTGGATCTGCGGCTGAACCGGGACTATAAGGGAGACGCCTATCCGGGCGGCATCCCCAAACTGAATGTGATGTTGGAGGCATACCCCAGTCCGGCTGACGTTGTGGGAGAGGCGATCAAGTCCCTGAAAACGAAGTACGACATCCAGGACGCCGATCTCGCCAAGTAGCGGTGGCCCTCACCTCACTCCACGCTTCTTCAGGTAGGCGATCAGCTCGGCTGGATCGTCCGAAATAATGGCGTCCACCTTAGCCTGGATGAGCATCTCCCAATCCTCCGGCGTGTCGGCGGTCCACGGCACCACCTGAAGACCCGCCGCGTGCGCGGCCGCCACTTTGGCGGGAGTCACCAGGTGGAATTCGGGCGAGATGATCTCAGCCTTTCCGGCTTCCGCCGTGATGGCGGCGAAATCGCGCGGGTCCTTCTCCGTCAGCGCCGATAACCGAATCTTCGGCGCCAGTTCCCGCATGGCCACCAATGTTCGGAAGTCGAAGGATTGCAGAATGATCCGCTTGTCCAGCTTGTACTTGCGGATCTTCTTCAGCACCAGCTTGACGAACTCCTCCGGTGACGGCGTGTACTCCGGCTTGTCCGCAAAGCTCTTGGTCTCGATGTTGTAGTCGAACTTGCCGCTGGGGGCCAGCCGAAAGACCTCATCCAGCGTGGGCATCCGCGTGCCTGGTATAGCCATCTGGGTTGGGTATATAGAGTGGAAATGCCCCGGTAGCCCCGGCAGTGGAACGCCCGATGCGGGTCTTTGCCGCCGGTGGCGCTGTCCTCGGAGCGGGACACCCTTGGATTCTAGCCGGGGAAGTGGGCTAAGATAGTGCTTTCTTGACGCTCCTGCTGGGAGCAGTCTTACGCCAAATCTGCGCATATGGGAAACACCATCGCCGTGTACCTGGGTATCGCCGACAAGATCCGGCACGAGATTCTGTCGAAGGAGCTGTCGGCACACACCAGGTTGCCGTCTGAACCCGAACTGGCCCGCAAATACGGAGCCGCCCGCGCCACGGTTCGACGGGCACTGGCCAAGCTCCAAAATGAGGGCTTGGTCTATTCGCGGAAAGCGGTGGGCAGCTTTGTCAATGAACCGCGCGTGGACCAGGACCTCGATCAGCTTTTCAGCTTCAGCGAGTTCATGGTCTACCGGGGGATGAAGCCGGGAACGCGGCTCGTCCGCAGCGAGACGCAGCGCCTGGAGGACCCGGACTCTCCGATGCTCCACTATCTCGGGCTGAGAAGAGGCGCCAACGTACTCTATATCCGCCGGCTCCGGCTGGGCGGCCGCGAACCGCTGGTAATCGCCAATACATGGCTTCCGGAGGTCCGTTTCCCGGATTTCCGGAAGAGCGATCTCCAGCACCAGTCCATCTACGACATCATGGGTGCCGCGGGGCACAGGCCCACCGATGCCATTCAGACCATCGAGTCCGTTTCGCTCAATGCGGAAGATGCCAAGTTGCTGACGGTGCCGGCCGGATCGGCGGCGCTGCTGATTCGCCGGGTGGGGTACGCGCGCGGCGTTCCCGTGGAATATGCGATCGACTTCTACCGCGGCGATCGCACCAAGTTCCGCGTGCGCCTGGGCGTGCTGGAGAAGCGGCTCTCGGACCGCATCCGCCACGAGGAAATCACCCTCTGACCGGGAAGCCGAGGCCTGTCTAAACAGGCTGGCCTGGACAAGATGTGCAGGACTGTGGGCCGAGCGGTTCGGCGCGTACCTGCCATCCCAATGCTCCCGAACTCGAGTCGATGAAAAGGCG
>Ga0224558_1004602_pt1 | contig 10620 bp, 9 predicted proteins | sample 714S32024metaG_FD_180682 | JGI IMG/M metagenome (GOLD analysis project Ga0224558, IMG submission 180682) | Peat soil microbial communities from Stordalen Mire, Sweden - 717 S3 20-24 | ecosystem: Environmental > Terrestrial > Soil > Wetlands > Peat | place: Sweden: Norrbotten County, Stordalen... | reverse complement strand
ACGGTTACTCCGGTAATCGCCCCTCCCAGCAGACGCCATACCATCATCTGAGGCACAGTATTTGCCGTAGCCATTCCGGCTGTCATCACGACCATCAGCCCCAGCAGGGTAAGAATCACCGCCTTCCTGCCGAACCGGTCGGAGATGGGCCCATAGAACAGAGTAGATATGCCGTAGGGAAGCATGTAGGCGGGAACCAGCAAGCCAAGAAAAGCCGGGGAGGCGTGAAACTCGGTGGCGAGCGACGGAATGAGCGGGGCCACAAGATACGCCTGAAAGAAGACGAGAAAAGACGCTGCCGCCATCACATGCAGCACCGCTTCGCGCTTGCTTACGTAATCGCCTGTGGGGCTGGCTTCAACCTTCGGCGGATATGACATTCTGACCGTTTCTCCTCTATTCATTCCAGGCACACGGGTAACTGCTCTACTCTGAAACCCCGGCGATTTCCATTTTAGTTGGCGTGAGCAGCCCGGTTGACTCACGGAGCCCTGCCTGCCCCAGGGTTGCCGTTAACGAGCTAACCGGCGATTTACCGTAAGCCCAGAATTCATTCTGGCGCCATGGGCGTATTTCAGGACCGATCCAGATTCCATGCCATAAGCCGAGCTGGATGAGCGCATTGGCCTGTTTGCGCCGGTTGAAGTCGCATGTTTCGCGCGAGCATGAGAAGAAGTGGCTTGCAGGTATAAATCGTCACTCAACCGCTACTGCCATCTTGCAGTGATCACTCGACTTCCAGTGAAGCGCTCTCAGTTGCGACGCTAGCGAACCGGCGTGCCTTGATGTCGCGCATGGGCGGCTGGCCGAAGAACCGGCTGTACTCCCGGCTGAACTGGCTGGGGCTTTCATAGCCGACCTCGAAGGCCGCGCTGGCCGCGTCCAGGCCATCCAGGAACATGCGCACGCGCGCCGTGTGCAGCCGAAGCTGCTTCTGATATTGCAGCGGGCTCATCGCCGTCAGAGAGCGGAAATGATGGTGGAAAGTTGAAATGCCCATCTGCGCGACAGACGCCAGTTTCTCGATGCGCAAGGGCTTGGCGTAGTTTTCCCTCAGCCACTCGACGGCCCTGGCTGTCCGGTTGCTCTGCTCGCCCAGCGTGGCGATGGCGCGCAGATGCTTGCCAACTGGCGAGCGCAACAGGCGGTAGATGATTTCCCGCTGAATCAGATTGCTGAGAAATGGATTATTCTGCGGCGCGTCAAGCAGATCGAGCAATCGGGAGCACGCGTCGAGCAGTTCGGCCGTAGTCTTTCCGACAGCCATGCCGCGTGCGCCGGAAACCGCCTCGGTTCCATGAAACTCCTCCTGGCTGAGAATCTCCCGGACGGTTGGCATTTCGAGCTTGAGCAGCAGGGCCAGGATCGGCGCTTCCCTAGATGCCTTGGTCACCTGGCTGATTACCGGCATGTCGATTGAGGTGAGCAGGAATGTGGTTTCGTCGCACAGGAGCGTTGCCCCGCCAACGTTAATGCGCTTTTCTCCCTGAACAAAGACAATCAGCTCGGGCATGTAAGCCGCGGAAGCGCACTCCGTCGGAGTGCTTTTGCGGTAAAGGCTCAGGCCCGGAACACTGGTTGCCTCTTTGCCGTCGGAGTGAATGTGGGCCGCGATTTTGCGCGCCAGCGCGGCTCGCATCGCAACCGCCTGGACCTGGGATTCTCCGTTTGCATTCTTCTGTTTTGCCATTGGAAGCTCGCCTGACTCCCTCATTTTCAGCCTACCGTTGATTCAGCCGGCATTGCACAGAAAACTTGTCTATCGACAGAAATAGGCAATCAATCGGAAGAATCGGGATACCGCTTCAGGAATACACCGGCCTATTCTCTGGATTGTGAGAGGAAGCGCGCGGCAAGGCAACTGGCGCTTTCGACTCGCTTGCCCGGCTGAGCGGTCCGCAGGAGACGATTCTCAATCCCAATGCAGCGCGGACTTAGCTTGGGTCATCTAAGAAGCAGCACGCAAATTCTGTTGCAAACATTGGCCGAAAAGGCCAGGAGGTCACTTGATGTACAACGTCAAAGCTTATTCCGCCGCCAGCGCGACCTCGCGGCTTGCTTCCACCAAGATCGTGCGACGCGATCCAACCGAGACCGACGTACAGATCGAAATCCTCTTCTGCGGCATCTGCCACTCCGACCTTCACCAGGTTCGCAATCAGTGGAGCGACTTTATGCCCACCGTCTACCCCTGCGTCCCCGGCCATGAAATTGTTGGCCGCGTCATCAAGACCGGCTCCGCGGTTTCCAAGTTTAAGCTCGGCGATCTCGTCGGCGTTGGCTGCTTGGTTGACTCCGACGGCGACTGCCCCGCGTGCAAGGCCGGACTCGAACAGTTCTGTCCGAATGCGACCTTCACCTACAACCTGCTAGACAAACACCTGGGAGGAGTTACATACGGCGGCTACTCAGAGAGCATTGTCGTTGACCAGCGATTTGTTCTCCGTGTGCCCGCGAACCTTGATCTAGCCGGAGCCGCTCCGCTGCTCTGCGCCGGAATCACCACGTATTCGCCGATGCGCCACTGGGGCGTCACCAAGGGCAAAAAGGTCGGCGTGGTTGGCCTGGGTGGACTGGGCCACATGGGCGTGAAATTCGCTCATGCGCTGGGGGCGCATACGGTGGTCTTCACCACCTCGTCCAATAAAAAGGAAGACGCTCTGCGCCTCGGAGCCGATGAAGTCGTTCTCTCCCGCGATGCCAATGAGATGCAGAAGCACGCCGGCAGCTTCGACTTCATCCTCGACGCCGTCGCCGCCGAGCATGACATCAACGCCTACATCAACCTGCTGGGCATCGACGGCAACATCACTCTGGTCGGCGCGCCGGATAAGCCTTTGGGCGTTTCGGCCTTCGGACTCATCATGCGCCGCCGCAGCTTTTCCGGCTCCTGCATCGGCGGCATCGCGGAAACCCAGGAAATGCTCGACTTCTGCGGCGAGCACAACATCACCTCCGACGTCGAGGTGATTCCCATCCAGAAAGTCAACGATGCCTACGAGAGAATGGTCAAGTCGGATGTGAAGTATCGCTTCTCCATCGACATGGCGTCTCTCAAATCGGAATAAAAGGAGAACGGCCCGCTGGCGATTCGTTCGATAGCAATTCTGAACAGGAATTAGGGGGATTAGGAGAAACAATGCAAAAGCGCAAACTTGGAAAAAGCAATCTGGAAGTATCGGCACTCGGCCTCGGCTGCATGGGAATGAGCTTTTCTTACGGTCCGCCCAAGGATAAGCAGGAGATGATCGCGCTGCTCCGCGCGGCCATCGAGCGCGGCATCACATTTTTTGATACAGCCGAGGTTTACGGTCCGTTCACAAACGAAGAGCTGCTGGGCGAGGCGCTCTCGCCCTTCCACGGCCAGGTGGTCATCGCCACCAAGTTCGGTTTCAATCTCAATCCCGATGGAAGTCCGGGTTGGCAGGGCCTGAACAGTCGGCCAGAGCACATCAAGCAGGTTGCGGAAGCCTCGCTTAAGCGCCTGAAGATCGATGCCATCGATCTCTTCTATCAGCACCGCGTTGATCCGGAAGTGCCCATCGAGGACGTGGCCGGAACGGTCAAGGACCTCATTCAGGAAGGCAAGGTCAAGCACTTTGGCATGTCTGAAGCGGCTCCAAAGGCCATCCGCCGCGCCCACGCCGTGCAACCGGTAACGGCAGTGCAGAGCGAATACTCGCTGTGGACGCGCGGCCCCGAGGCGGAAGTGCTGCCCACGCTCGAAGAGCTCGGCATCGGCTTTGTGCCTTTTAGCCCGCTCGGCAGGGGCTTTCTGACGGGGAAGATGGACGAAAGCACCAAGTTCGACTCGACCGATTTCCGCAGCACGCTGCCTCGCTTTACGCCAGCAGCGATGAAGGCGAACCAGGCGCTGGTCGATCTGCTGGGAAGAATCGCCGCGCCGAAGAAGGCGACGCCAGCGCAGATCGCGCTGGCCTGGCTGCTGGCCCAGAAGCCGTGGATTGTTCCCATCCCTGGCACGACGAAGTTGCATCGCCTGGAAGAGAACATCGGAGCTGCCGAGATCGAACTGACAACTGAAGATTTGAGCCAGATCGCAAGCGCCCTCTCTACAATTGAAGTGCAAGGCGCTCGCTATCCGGAGGCTCTGCAGAAAACAGTTGGCCGCTGAGAGACTCTTGCGCTTTCGAGGCTGTATCTCACATAAAAGGAGAAAAACATGGAGGAGAAAATTCCGCGCCGCACGTTTTTGAAAAATGGCGCGATGGCTCTCGGTGTTGTGGCCGTCTGCGACTTGAGTGGCATTGCCGGCGCCACAACCGCGCAAGGCAAGTCTCAGGTGTTTTTCACAAAAGACATCAGCGTTGACGGATTGCTGAAGATCTACTCCAAAATCAATGGAGGAATGACCGGCAAAATCGGCATCAAGCTGCACACCGGCGAGCCGCATGGGCCGAACCTGCTGCCCATCGAGCTGATTCAAGGCTTGCAGCCGCACATTCCCAACAGCAGCATCGTGGAGTGCAACGTCCTCTATCCCAGTCCTAGGCAGCACACGGCAACGCATCTGGAGACGCTGAAGACCAACGGATTCAATTTCTGTCCAGTCGACATCATGGACGCCGACGGCGATGCGATGCTTCCGATTCCAGGCTTGCGCGAGTATCTTGACGCGCCCTCATCTACCACGCATCCTCATGCTGCCGGAGAGCATTTGAAGGAGATTGCCGTAGGCAAGAATCTGTTGAACTACGATTCCCTTTTTGTCTACACGCACTTCAAGGGTCACACAATGGGCGGCTTCGGCGGATCGCTCAAGAACATCGGCATCGGTTGCGCGTCCGGCCAGGTGGGCAAGCTACAGATTCACGGAGCGAACTGGCCGAAAGGCGAACTCTTCCTGGAGCGCATGGTTGAATCAGGCAAAGCAACCACAGCGCACTTCGGCGCGCATATCACCTATATCAACGTTCTGAAAAACATCTCCGTGGACTGCGATTGCGATGCGCATGGAGCTAAACCAACCTGCAACGACATCGGCATTCTCGGCTCACGGGATATTCTGTCCATAGACAAGGCTTCCGTCGATCTTGTCTATTCGCAGCCCGAACTGCAACGGCACGATATGGTGGAACGCATTCAGTCGCGAAGCGGACTGCACCAGCTCGAATACATGAAAGCCCTGCGCATGGGCAACGATCAGTACGAATTGGTTACGCTCTAAGAGAAAGCGGCGCCCGGCGCGAAGGGAACACAGACGTGCCCGGCGCCGGAGAACAGGCCGATGGAAGACTTCCAATCATTTTCATTGGCTTCTCAGGAGGTGGCACGATGAGCAAACGCGTACTGATTCTTTCTTCGAGCCCCAGAAAAAAAGGAAACTCGAACGCACTCTGCGACCAGTTCATGGAAGGCGCAGCCGAGGCAAAGCACAAGGTTGAGAAAGTGGTGTTGGCCGATAAGAAGATCAACTACTGCACGGGCTGTTATACCTGCCGGAAAAATGGAAAATGCGTGCAGAAGGATGATATGGCGCAGATCCTCGACAGCATGATTGCGGCTGACGTCATCGTCATGGCGACGCCAGTCTACTTCTACACGATGTGCGCCCAGATGAAGACTGTGATTGACCGGTGCGTTGCGCGGTACACGAAGATCGCCAACAAGGAGTTCTATTTCATCGTGGCCGCGGCGGACGGCGACAAGGCCGCCATAAAGCCGGCCATTGAGGGCTTCCAGGCATTTACTTCCTGTCTGCCGGGGGCAAAGGAAAAGGGCATTGTGTATGGCACGGGCGCATGGGAAATCGGCGACATCCTGACAAGCAATGCCATGAAACAGGTCTATGAAATGGGTAAGTCGCTGTAGTTATCTTAGGCTTACTGCTTTGAGCAGTTCAGACCGTCGGGCAGAGAGATCAATTACTGTTAAGGAAAGGAATTAAAAGATGGAAATCAAACGAATCGGTTCCGTAGCATCTTGCAAAGGACCATCGGATTACCTTACGGGCACGGTGCGCGCACAGCGTGGCACACGCATCCGCTCGGTCAGACGCTGATTGTCACCCCCGGCTGCGGCCGTGTGCAGCGCTGGGGCGGTCCCATCGAGGAGATCCGCCCCTGAGATGTGGTCTGGTTTCCAGCGGGCGAGAAGCACTGGCACGAAGCAGTGCCCACGACGGCGATGACGCATCTCGCCATACAGGAAAAGCTCAACGGCAGCGCCGTCAAGTGGATGGAGCACGTGAGCGACGAGCAGTATCACGCTTAGTTCTGCTTCATAAATTGCCGTTTTCAGGCCAAGGCCCACACGGATGCTTCGATGAGCAACTTATGTGGGCCTGCCAGATCGGTACCGGACGACCATATCACCAGAAGAGATTCCCGGCTGATGCAATATCTGCCAATGCGTTCGTTGAAAAACGGATAGGTCCTCAAATGTCGCCATGGCGACTGGAATTTGACGACTGAACGTCGGGCATTTGTCGCGGTCGCAATGGGCGTTACCGGGACTGATCGTGGTCTGCTTCGGTCGGTTTTTGGTCGTGGTCTCCCGTTCCCAAATGCGAGGCTGTCAAGTGCCGGGATATCCTTTTTATTGGAAGAACACACTTCCATGGCACCCAGGCCCCGCTGCGAAAGTCAGAATCCTCCGCTTCAAAAATCTTCCGCTATTCCGGCATGACTGTGGCCTTCAAAACCACGTTTGAGGTATTCACCAGGGTTGGCCCCAACAACTCGTTTGAATGCCTTACTGAACGCAGCGTCGGACTCGTAACCGACCGACCGAGCAACGTCTATGAGCTTCTTGTCACGCTGTTCGAGTAACTGCATCGCCTTCTGCATCCGCCACTCGGTTACGTATTCCAGCGGCGTCTGTCCGAGCAACTCCTTAAAACGGGCTGCGAATGCGGAGCGAGACATGCCCGCCGTTTCGGCCAGGGATTCGACCGTCCAGGGAGTATGCAATCTGTCGTGAATGGCACTCAGGGCAGTGCCCATTTGAGGATCGAAAACAGCACGAAGCCATCCTTTGTTACGTTCCGGTCCCGATGCGATATGCGCCCGGATTACCTGGATAAATCCGTTAGGTAATCCCCCGGCAGCCCCCTTTCAATTACCCACAACTTCTGCAGTTCAGGGCTGGGTGTTGACGGAAGAGATTCGGCCTCAAGCGAGGTACTTCTCAGAGCGGCCTGAGGTGCAGTGAACTGTTGTCATGGAAGCGACAGCAAAACGGGCAATCGAGTTGGAGTCTTGTGGCTGCCAGGACTGGATCGAGCAGGAATTGGCGGCCTCGAAGTTGCCGGATGCGCGGCTGGAGAAACGGCTGCGCCATCTGATAGAACAGTTAGCCAAAGGGGTGGGACGCAGCATACCCTGGGCCTGTCAGGATTGGGCGGCCGTCAAAGCGGCCTATCGTTTTTTCTCCAACGGCCGGGTCAGTGAAGAGCAGATCCTGGCGGGCCATTTTCTTGCGACGCGGGAGCGAATTGCTTGCGGAAAAGAACTGGTTTTAGTTGTGCACGACACGACCGAGTTCAGCTACAAGCGCGAGGATATGGCTGCGGTGGGATTGATAAGCAAAGGCTCCGTGCGCAAGGACGCGCAAGGCCGGGGTCCCCACGGACAGGTCTTCGTCCGTGGGGTGGAAGGGCGGCCGGTGTACTTCACCACCTGCGGAATTTGTCTGCACTCCAGTTTGGCGGTAACTCTGAAAGGGCTGCCGCTGGGCTTGACTGCCGTCAAGTTCTGGAGCCGCAAAGGATTCAAGGGCAGGAAGGCGAAAAGGAAGGCTCATAACTCTCCGATCGAGGAGAAGGAGAGCGTGCGCTGGCTGGAGAACCTGCGCTCTTCAACCGAAATGATCGGACAGCCGCAACGTTTGGTGCATATGGCGATCAGGAGAGCGACATTTTTGATCTGTTTGGCATGGCGCAACAGTTGGGAACGCACTTTCTGGTGCGCACGCGCGCCGACCGGCTGGCCAACGGCGGCCCCGAGACCATAGCCGAGGCCATCGGGCGAAGTCCATGCCGGGGACTGTACCGCATCGCCGTGCGCAATCGTAAGAGCGAAGAGTCGGAAGCGGTGTTGGAAATCCGCTTCCGGCGTCTGCGCATTCAGACCGCCAAAGGCAAGAAGAAACGCTATCCAGATCAAGTGGTCAACGTGATTGAGGCACGAGAACAAGAGACGCCGCCCGATCGGGACCGAATTGACTGGAAACTCATTACCGACCTGGCGGTAATGAGTTTCCAGCAGGCGGTGGAAAAGGTGCAATGGTATGCGCTGCGCTGGAAGATCGAGGTCTTTCACAAGATCCTCAAATCAGGCTGCCGAGCCGAACAAGCCCGGCTAAGAACCGCCCCGCGGTTGGTGAATCTGCTGGCCGTGTTCTGCATTCTGAGCTGGCGGGTATTCTGGCTCACCATGACCAATCGCATCGATCCTGACGCCGATCCCGAACTGGTCTTCACGGATCTGGAACTGCGCATTCTGGATCGATTGGTCAACGACAAAACCACTGCCCACCTGCCACAACACGGACTCTCGCATTATCTGATCAAGTTGTCGCGACTGGGCGGTTATCTGGCGCGTAACTCGGACCCTCCACCCGGTAACGAAACGATCTGGAAAGGTTTAACGCGTCTTGTCGACATTCAACTGGGTGTCATCATGGGTGCTGAATTTGTGGGTAATTGAAAGGGCTCTGCCGGGGAAACCGTCCAAGTTTGACAATTCCTGGAGTATGCCCTGGTTTTGCATTTCAGCGTTTTTGCTTTTGCGGTTGCTTTTGCTTTCAAACGGTTGCGAAAAGGCCCCTTTGAGGGGCCCGCAACCGTAAAGCCTCCGGCTCTGCCGGAGGATAGTTACAGCATGGCCGTATATTTCGCGCAGTGAGCCGACACGGTTCGTGCTGGGGTCGAGGAATCTCCGAGAACGTTGTATGGTACGTTGTGCGCGAATGCGCAAAGCGTCTGGGCCTTGAGCACATTGCGCCGCACGATCTGCGTCGCACTTGCGCCAAGCTGTGCCACTCCAACGGTGGAGAACTTGAGCAAATTCAGTTTCTTCTGGGCCATGCATCAGTATTAACTACGGAGCGCGATCTCGGTTCCAAGCAGAATCTGGAGGAACCAGTCAATGACCGATTCGGATCTCTATATAAGCGCGGAACCTCCGACATAAGGAGAACCTGATATTGCTTGATGAGATCAGAGTATTGGCATTCAGGCAACAGCAAACGAATCGTGTGCGGCAGCCGTTCCTCGAAATGACCATCGAACTCGCCGACGGTTACCTATCGCCGAGGGAAGAGCTGTGTGCATGGGGTGATCTCGCCAGTTGGGAGCACGGCTTTTTATCACATTTGTGAACTAACCACTGGTTAATAGCCGGTGGCTTCAAGTTACGGCTGGAAGCCGATCGATCGGTCATTCGGCCGATACAACACCTGATTGACTACCGAATAAACCTGCTCAAGTGCTCCCTGATAGCCGACACGGGTTCGGAAGTGACCACCAGCGCGACGTGGTTCGTGAATGCCGATGGAGTAGTGTGCGATTCCGGCTTCCTGGGCCAGCTCTTGCGCTGAGTCCGGAGCCAGCAGCAGATTGCATCCGCTTAGATGAGAAGCAAGCACCTGGTAATCGCCGACGTAGACTTTGTCGATGGGCAGAGTTCGCAAGGAAGGTGCCGAGACAGGCGAGACAGCCACCAGATCGCGAACGCCCAGCTCACGGAGCCAGCCGCACAGATCGGCCAGCAGATCAGGCTCGGCGGCAACCGCGACGCGTATACGGCTGAGCGCATACAGATGGTCGACCATGGCATCGAGCAACCGCATACGCTGAATGCAATATTTCTCGGGAATCGGCTGGCCGGAGATCGCGGCAAGCCTGTCGAGAATTTCATCGGTTTGGCGCACGCCGGTCCAGGTGGAAAGCGTAAGTCCGGGCATGCCGACGCGAGAGAGTTCCACGGCCGCGCCGCGCATTTGGTCGCCCAACGCCAGATAACCGGAGCACTCTGCAATTTGCTCAATTTGCGAAGGCGCAACTCCGCCATCGATGACAGCCCGCTCGCCAGCGTGACCATCGAGAGCGGTGCTGATATCGGGGACAACAAGCGGTAGTAGATCAAAGGCTTCTGCAGCCTCTTTGAGCCACTCCAGATCGACGATGGAAAGATGCGCGCCGGGAAGAATCAACAATTTGTGGCTATTGCTTTGTGGGCAATTTGAATGTTTGTGCAAGGCATTGCTTACCAACGCATATGCAGCCCTTCCCCATCCCTGTTCAAGCGAGCCTTCAAAGTCCGGCGTATGCAGGAAGATCATCTCCGCCGCCTGCGCGCCAGTTTTATGCGGCAGCGAAACCGCTGAGGCGCCCTGCAGGTCCATAGCACCGATAGAGATCACAGCGATCATCTCCAGATGGTCCTTCTCAAGCTCCGCCACTGCTTCGCGCAGTGCAGTTTGACCACCGTAGATTGTGTCACTGTCATTCATGTTGACCGTGGTGAGGTTGATTTGTTCACCGAAGTAACGGCTGAGAAAAACCAGACCGCTGGCGGCACAGCCCTGCGCGCCGAAGAGCAGCGGAGAACAGCCGCTCACGCCTTGCAATGCCAGAGCCGCGCCGGTGGGCTGCGT
>Ga0224558_1004601_pt1 | contig 10622 bp, 6 predicted proteins | sample 714S32024metaG_FD_180682 | JGI IMG/M metagenome (GOLD analysis project Ga0224558, IMG submission 180682) | Peat soil microbial communities from Stordalen Mire, Sweden - 717 S3 20-24 | ecosystem: Environmental > Terrestrial > Soil > Wetlands > Peat | place: Sweden: Norrbotten County, Stordalen... | reverse complement strand
TTGAAGGCGTGGCCGAGGCCATTCATCAGGCCCTGGAGATGGACCTTGACGAGCGCCGCAAGAGGATGCAGCGGATGCGCCATCATGTGATGGACCACAACATCTATCGCTGGGCGGCAAGCATCCTAGGCGACCTGCGTGAATTGCGCATGGAAAGCTCGGGCACAACCGATCCAATCCACGCCCAGCCGGTGTCTTCTGCGCCAACAGGGGAGCCGGATACCGAGCGGATGCAGGAAGCGGGCATCCTGTGACAGTCGCGGCGGTGGAAAAGATAAGAACGTTCTTCGCTGGCTTTGCCGGCAAAGTCACTCCGCTTTTGCTGCTGGATTACGATGGCACGCTGGCGCCGTTTTGCGTGGATCGCTTTCTGGCGAGGCCCTGGGCCGGGGTGCGTGAGTTGTTGACGCGCATCCAGCAGCACGGGAGAACGCGCATGGCAATCATCTCTGGCCGCTCCGCGCACGAGATTCGACCGCTGCTGGGCATCGACTCACCCCTTGAAGTCTGGGGTTTGCACGGAGCCGAGCGCCTCTTCCCCAATGGTCGACGTGAGCTGCAACCGGCACCGGCAGCCGCCCGCGAGAAATTGGAGATGCTGCGTGCGTTGCTCAAACGCGACAGTTTCGGCGGGCTCTTTGAGGACAAGGCGAATGCAGCGGTCCTGCATTGGCGTGGCGCTTCTGTGCGCAAGGCAATGCTCTCAAGTTTCGTGCGTCCGGATTCGAGCCGGGAGAGTGATGAGCCGGATGATCGGCTCTTGAAGCAATTCAATGTCAAGTTTCAGCGCTTCAGGTTGGCAAAGGAGCAACAAAGAAGACCTCGGGGAACCTGGGGGAAGATGGAGCTGTTCTAGCTTTTCAAGCGGGAAATGGCCAGCGGCATCCTGAAAGCCATCAAGGGTGCTTTGGCTAGTGCTCATTTTGGGACTAGCCATCCCCAAGGCAGCGCGAGAACGTCGGCTTCAAGCGGACGTGCTTTGCCGCCATGCAACACCACTCCCCTGACAAGAGATGCTTTGCGCTTCAAGTCATCCCGGAAGGCGCGGATTCCATTTGCGTCACTGGTGGTTACCTGACTGCCTGCCTTGATTTCCAATGCAACCAACTTGCCGGCCTCTTCCAAAATGAAGTCCACTTCGTGCCCCGCGCGGTCGCGCCAGAAGTGCAACTTGCGTTGTTGTGGATCGAGGGCGCGCCATGTCTCCAGGGTCTGAAACAGGGTTTGCTCCAGCCAAAATCCCGCGTCCATGCGTGTCGTCACGTCGGCGGACGACCTGATTCCCGCGAGCCAGGCGGCAAGGCCGCAATCCGTCCAGAGCAACTTCGGTGCTTTGACGAGCGCCGTAGAGGGATTGGTCCCCATCGGGCGGATGCGCGTGATCAGGCAACCTGTTTCCAGCAAGTTCAAATACCGGTGCGTGGTCGGATGACTGAGCGCCGCGTCGCGGGCCAAATCGGCTTGGTTGAGCAGCTTGCCGGTCCGTTGCGAGGCCAGCATCATCACGCGCTGAAAATCAGGCAGGCTGGAGACGGCGCTTAATTGACGCAAATCCCGCTCCAGATACGTTTGCACATACGCAGCGAACCACAGGCCGCGGTTCGCTTCGGAAGCGATCTGCAGTGCAGGCGGGAATCCCCCGCGCAGCAGCCATCGAGGCCAGTCACCTGGTTCATCCGGCCACTCACGCCAATCAAAATCCGGCGCGAACAAACGATCCAGCGGCAACAATGCGTCCTTGCGTTCCAGCCACTCTGTCGGACAAAACGGCCGAAGATCCAAGTAGATCGCGCGGCCGGCCAGTGTGTCCGCCATATGTTTCATTAGCAGCAGGTTGGCAGAGCCGGTCAAAATGAAGTCTCCGGGTCGCCGCTGTGTGTCCACAGCCCGTTTGACTGCGAGCAGGATCTGCGGCGCCCGCTGGACCTCATCGAGAATGACGGGGCGCGTGGCAAGCAGCGATTCTGGATTGCGCTCGGCCTGATCGAGAACGCCTACATCATCGAGAGTGAAATACGTCCGCGTTGGTTCAATCGCCTGCGTGAGTGTGGTCTTGCCCGTCTGACGCGCGCCCGTCAACACAGTGACGGGCATGACCCGAAGGGCCGTTTGGAGAATGCGACGAAACCAGCGCGGTTTAATTCTTTCCATATCATGTAATAAATCATTTCACGCGATGAAATACAATAGAAAACTAACGACCTTCCGGCGAAGGGGACGGTCAGTTGAAGCGAGACATGCAAGAGCCGGACAATAAGGGTACAAACAAAGGTACAATTTCATCTCCCCTATGCTCTCTAAAGGACTTACGGCTTCTTGAAGTGTCGCAGAATGATCTGTAAGTCTATGATTCTTATAATATTTGCACCTGTCACGGCAGAGGTCGCGAGTCCGAGCCACGTTGTACGCGAAAGATTCTAAATAACTTAAGTCCAATCTGGCATCTAGCATCAAAGTACAAAAACGTGCAACAAAAAAAGCTGATGGAGTTGGCCTCTTTGGCTGGCCGGGGTGAACTGAAGGCTTGGAAGTGCAACGGGACTTGAGGTCTCGATTGTTTCCGTGCTACTCCCGTCCCATCGTCCGTTCCAACTCGGCGCGCGCACTGCTGCGCTCCATCTCCGCCTGAAACAGGCCAGCCTCGGCCTCGGCGAGTTGTGCGTTGGCCTCTTTGAGCGCGGAGGGGTTTACGATGTTCGCTTGCACCTGATTGGCTGTGATCCTGCTCATCTCGGTACGGGCCGCCACGCTTTCGCGCGCCGCTTCAAGGCCGGTCTCCGCGCGCCGCACCTTGCGCACTTCCTTTTCTATATCCACGCGCACGCGATTCTCAACGTGGCGGAGATTCTCTTCATCCTCCGCTACCTGCGCCAGGCGCTCATGCACCTGCCCGCTGCGCTTGCCGAGCTCCAGCAGCGTCCAGTTCATCTTGAGACCAACCAGGCCGTTGTTCTCCGTCAGCAGCGGCACGCCATCTTGATGGATGTATTGCGCAAACGCTCCGATCTCAGGAATATACTCCGCGTGCGCCGCGCTCAGGCCCGCGCGCGCTTTCTTCAGCGTCTGTTCCGCGGCTGCAACCTCCGGATTGCGAGCCAGCGCGTCGGTCTCCAATTCGCCGGCAGTTATATCTGTGGCTTCCGGTTCAGGCGTGACGAGTTCTACTTCGGTGTCTAGGGGCAGGCCGGTCAGATCGTTGAACTCCACCTTCATGTCGGAGATGGCATCTTCGAGCGATCCCAGCGCATGACGCGCTTCTGCAATCTGCGCTTCGTCTTCCAGCACCTTCAACTCCAGCACCGCTCCGGCCTCGACCCCGTTGCGCGCCTCGCCCAGGCGCTCTTCGCCGGCTTCGATGCGAAGTTCAGCCGCCTGTTTGCGCCGTTCCGCCGACAAGAGGCCGTAGTAAAGCTGCTTCATCTTCAGGGCAACTTCGTTCTCCGCCCGCCGGGCATCGTCGTGCGCGATGCCCAGATCAGCCTTCGCCACATTCACTCCGGCGTGAATTTTGAACCATTGGGTAATCGGCTGAGCCGCCGTGGTTGTGCTCAGCAGGAAATCGTGGTGCCCGAGCGGGAGCGAAGTATTTGTTCCAGGAACAGGGCCGGGGACCGGATATACGCCCAAGGCTCCCATCGGGATTTCCATTTGTTCAATGCTTCGGAGGTGCGCAGCCTCGCTTTCGTTGCTCAGCACGGGAAAGTAATTGGCGCGCGCTTCACCTACGCGAGCCTTCATCTCTTTTTCCTTGAGGTGCGCCAGCTTGACGATCGAGTTCTGCCTGGTGGCCAGGGCGACGGCCTCCTCGAGCGTGATGCGCCGCGTCTCGGCGCGCGCAACGCCGGTAAGCGCAAACAACAGAAGCAACGCCGCAACGGCCTTTGCCGGAGCTGCCACCGCGTGCTTGCGGTGTACCACCACAAACAGAACCGGGATGGCCACCAAAGTGAAGAACATCGATCCCAGCAGCCCGAAGGCAATCACGCTGGCCAGCGGCGACCACAGACTCGAACCGGAAACAATCATGGGAATGACGCCCACCGCGGCGGCCGCCGAAGTGAGGAAGATGGGCCGCAACCGCCGTTCTCCGGCCTCCAGAGCCGCCTGCTCCAGCTCCACGCCAGCCTTCATCCGTTCGTAGATGTAATCGATCAGGATGATGGAGTTTCTGACGACCAAACCGCCCACGCTTAAGATGCCGGTGAATGCGGTAAAGCCAAATGTGTTGTGAGTGATCAGCAGGCCCAGAGCGGCGCCGGGCAGCGCCAGGGGAAACGCCGCCATCACGATCAGCGGGTCAACCAGGGTACGGAATTGGAAGAGAAGAATCAGGAAGATCAGCACCAGGCTGATGAGCAGCGCATTCCGCATCTCGCCAGAAATCTCCTGCTTGTTCTCGTACTCGCCGCCGTAATCGATGCGGTAGCCCGGCGGCAGCGGCATGGCGTCCAGTTGTTTGCGCGCGTCGGCAAGAATCTCACTGGCCAGGCGGTTGCCACTAGGAAAGGCGCGCACACTGAGCGTGCGGACGCCGTTTCTGCGCACGATCCTGCCCGGTTGCCAATCAGGAGAGAGCGACGCCACTGCCTCCAGCGGAACCTTTGCCCCGGTCACGGGAGACATCACATAAGTGTCGGCCACATTCTGGAAGCTCTGCCTCTCCGCGGGGTCCAACCGCAGAACCACCTCCACGTCGCGGTCGCCCTCCCAGAACGTGGTCACAGGCGCGCCTTCAAAGCCCGCTGCCAATTGCTGCGCGATGATGGCATTCGTCAGTCCCATCCGGTTGGCCACTTCCTCGCGCACGTTAACGCCCACCTGCCAGGCATCCTCGTGCCAATCGGTATAGATGTAGGTTGCGCCGGGCGTGTGCCGGAGCACATCCTGGACCCGATTGCCGAGCGTTTCAAGCGTAGAAATGTCGTCTCCCACGATCCGCACTTCAACCGGAGCCTCCATCACCTGGCCCTGCTGCAACTCCTTCACAAAGACCTTCGCCTCGGGAGCGACTTCGGCCAGCCTTGTCCGCAACGCCGCCACCAGTTGCGGCGTTCCTTTCACCTTTTTGGTGTTCACCAGGATCTGCGCATAATTGGCGGCCGGCGCCTGTGGGTTCACGTTGTAGTAGAAGCGCGGTGCGCTCTCGCCCAGAAAGCTGGTATACGCCTTGACCAGCGGCTCCCGGCTGAGAACGGCTTCAATCCGGCGCACGGCTGCGTCGGTGGCCTCGATCTTGGAGCCTTCCGGCAGCCACACGTCCATCACGAACTGGTCCCGCTCGGCCAGGGGAAAGAACAATTGCGGCACCAGGCTCAGCAGCCCAAGTCCGGCCACAACAGCCAGCACGCTGGACACCAGAACCAGCTTCTTGTTCTGCATGGCCCACGTAATGATTTTGTTGTAGTACCTTTGCATGTGGTCCAGCGGAGTGAGCTTGCGCGGTGCGCCCGAATCTTCCTGCTCGTGATCCCTGAGCCCTTTGCGGATAAAGAAGCGCGCCAAGAGCGGCGTAAGCAGCATGGCCACAATGTAGGAAGTAGTCAGCGCGATGGCCACGGTAATCGGCAGTGCGCGGATGAATTCGCCTACGCCCCCGGTAATCAGCAACAGCGGGACAAACGCCGCGATGATGGCCAGCGTAGCGGTCAGAACCGGAACGGCCATCTCCGTGGCGCATCTCTCCGCCGCCTCGTCGATAGGCACTTTCCGGTCCAGCAATCCCACATAGTTGTCCACAATCACGATGGCATTGTCCACCACCATTCCCAGCACCACAATCAGCGCCGCAATCGACACCTGGTGCAACTCAATGCCAAAGGCGTCCAACATGCCGAAGGTCATCGACACCGACACCGGAATAGCAATGGCCGACACCAGGGCCACGCGCATCGGCAGCAGCAGCATCGTTACCAGGATGACCGCGACAATGGCAATGCCGAATTCGCGGAAGAAGTCGCCGATGCGCTCGGAAACCACCTTCGGCTGGTCTGCGACCAAGTCTAGCTTCACGTCCGGAGGGAGAGACGCCTGGACACTCTTCAGCGTGGCGCGGAGCGTATTGCCGAAATCGACAATGTTGTTGCCCTCGTGCATCTCGACGGACAGCAAAATGGCCTGTTCGCCGTCGTAGCGCGCATACTCCGTGGGGTCCTTGTAGACTCGCTCTACATCAGCCAGGTCGCCGATGTGAACCGGTTGGCCCGTGGGCGAGACATCGACAATGATCTGGCGAATCTGGTCTTCCGTCTTCAGGCGCCCGCCCGATTCGATTGGCACCTTGCTCTGCTCCGCCGGCACGCGGCCCGCATACGCGACCGTGTTGCGCCCCTCGAGCGCCTGCATCACCCTCAGCGGGTTTACGGCATACTGCGAGAGCCGTTCCGTCGACGTACCAATGTCGATCTCTTCCTTCTGATCGCCAATACGCTTGATCTTCGACACCGACGGGATCGTTCGCAGCCCTGTTTCTACTGTCTGCGCGTAATCCTTCAGCTCTCTTGGGCCGTAGTGTCCGCCATGCACGGCAATCAGAACCGCGACCGTGTCGCCGAAATCGGAATCCACCACCGGCCCAAGCACGCCCGCCGGCAGCCCGGTGGCCTTCAGTTGCGCCATATCGAGGCGTAGCTTGGACCAGAACTCGTCCGGATCCTTGACCGACTTGTTCAGCTCGACATTGATAATCACCATGCCGTTGCGGCTGGTGGAGAATGTCTTTTCGCGGCGCACTTCTTCAAACCGGAAGAGCCGTTCCTCGATCTTGCGCGTGACCTCGTCCTCGACCTCCCCGACCGTAGCACCCGGATAAACGGCGGCGACAATGCCGGTGCGAATGGTGATCTTCGGGTCTTCGCGCCGCGGCATGGTAAACAGCGTATAAAGGCCTCCCACGAACAACATGCCGGAGAGGACCAGGGTCACCTGCGGATAGCGCAGAGCCGCGCGGACGGGATTCACTGGCCGCCTCCCGTGATCCTTGCCGGCGAGCCTTCGCGCACGTTCTGCTGGCCCGCCACCACCACTTGTTCGTCGCCCGTGAGGCCGTTGAGAATCTCCACTTCATTTCCAATCAGCCCACCCACATCTACCCGTCGCGCGTACACCCGCTGCTGCCCGGGCTCATGCACGTACACCTGCGTGACGCCTTTCGGATCGCGGACAATCGCGTCGCCGGGAACGGTAATCGCGTTGACCATGGACGACGAGTAAATCCGCGCTTCGCTTACCATCCCTGCGCGCAGCAGCCGCTGGGGATTTTGCACCGCAATTTTCACCGTGTAGGTGCGCGAGGCGGGATCTGAGGCCACACCGACGACTTCTACCGTGCCCTCGAACTTCCGGCCATCGAGCGACGGAATGGCCACCGTGGCGCGTGCGCCTTCCCGCACTTTGCCGATCTCGGCTTCCGGAATCGCCACGCGCACCTTCACCGGGTTCAGGTCCAGCACGGAAATCACGGGAGTGCCGGCTCCAACTGTGTCTCCCACATCGATCCGCCGCATCCCCACAAAGCCCGCAATCGGCGCTCGCAGTTGGCAGTCCGCCATCCGCTTTTGCGCCTCATGCATCTGGGCCGCCGCCGCGCGGTACTGCCCGCTTGCGGCTTCCTTGTCTTGCACACGCGTGCCTTGCCGAGCCATCTCGTAACGCTGTTGCGCCGCTTTGTACTCCGCTTCAATCTTCTCGAAGTCATTGGCTGCCAGGCTCTTGTGCTCGTAGAGGAACTTCATGCGCTTGTACTCGTCCTGCCGCTGCTCGTAGTCGATGCGCGCCTGTTCCAGCTCCTGTGGGCGCAGCCCCGCCTGAGCCTTCTTGTCGGTTGCCTGCGCCGCATCCGCCTGCCCCTGCGCCGCGTCGTACGCATTGCGGTAATCGGTCGCATCCAACTCCGCCAGCACCTGACCCTTCGCAACCGCCTGGCCCTCCTCCACAAGAACCCGCGCCACGCGTCCGGCAATCTGGAATGCGGCCTGGGCGGTCACATTGGCTTCCACTGCCCCGCTGGCCGCCACGGAAACCGACTCCTGAACGCGATTGGGCGCGCGCACGCGCACCGCAACCGGCTGGTCGGCTGCTATCGGGGCTTTGGGACCACAGGCCGTCAACGGCAACAGCGCAAGCAAACACACGACGGAAATGCTTCTTGGCGCGAGAAGTCCCGCAGCGCTGGAAGGACGCGGCTTTAGCTGCGCCGCAAGATGGGCATAAAAAAGGCCGGGATTAAGCCTCTGAGGAGGTTTATTTTGAGCAACTTGCATTGCCACGGCGGCAAAACCAGTGTCCGCTCCTCGCGTTTCATCGGCACAGTTGAAGCTGTGCCTTTTCCGATCCGAGCCTTTTCCCGCATCCTGCAAAACCGAATAAGGATTTTCTGCCTCGATCATCGTTTTCTTCCTTGACAAGGATAGAATGACACGTCATTCTATTTTTGACAAGAGACTCCTGGATTAAAATGGCCTACCGCAAAACCCCCGCCACCGAAGCCCGCAAAGACGCCCGCCGCCGGACGATTCTTGATGCCGCAGCCGGGCTGTTCGGCAGCTACGGCTATCACTCCACCACTGTCCCCATGATCGTGGCTGAGTCAGATAGTTCGGTGGGCAGCTTTTACACGCACTTCCGCAACAAGGAGGACGTCTTTGCCGCTGTCCTTGAAGCGCTAGGCCGAAAGGTGACGGACCTCATGGATCGAGCCAGGGTCTCCCAACCCGACCCTTTGTCGCAGATTCCCGCCGCCGTCGAGTCGCTGTTTCTCTTCCTTGCCGAAAACCCCAAAGACGCGCGCATTCTGATCGTCGAGTCCTCCGGCCTGAGCCCGCGCCTGGAGCAGGCGCGCCGCGCCATCCTCCGCCAGCAGGCTGAGCAGGTCTGCCACTCGTTCGAACTGGCCTCGGATGCGATCTTCGTTGCCGACTCGGCCATCGCCGCCCGTTGCCTGGTGGGCGCCGTCTTTGAGTCTCTTTACAGTTGGCTGGAACAAAGCCCAATCGACCGGCCGCCAGTTGCGGAAATTGCGCGAGCCGTGGCTGATTACAACTCCCGCGCCATACGGCGCTGAGGTAAAAGACAAATTGCCACAATCGGAAAAGGAATAGGGTAGCGGCAAGGAAGGAAGAAAATGTTCAACGTTTTGACAATTGCCAGAGAGTACGGCAGTGGGGGCTCCGATATCGGGCGCAAGGTTGCGGAACTTCTCGGCTGGGAATGCGTGGACAAGCAAATCATAGAGCGGGTCGCGGCCATGGGGAAGGTGGACCGTGCCTGGGCTGAGCAGGCCGACGAACACGCCCTCGCCTGGTGGGAACGAGTGATGAAGAGCTTCCGCAAGGGGAATCCTGAGTTGTATGCGGAAGATGGTTCAGAGTTCGGCGTGGATTGCGATACGATGCAACAGTTCACTTCGAGTGTGATTCAAGAGGCCGCCAAGGTGGGCAAGTGCGTCATCATCGGACGCAGCTCGGGTTGCGTGTTACGCAGTGATCCGCACGTGCTCCGTGTGATGGTGTATGCGCCGCTGGCAGAAAAGATCAAGCGGATGAAGCTTCGCCACCCGCACGAACACGACCTGCAGGCTCTGCTTCACCGCATGGACTCCGACCGCACTCGTTATGTTCAGAATTACTATGGCTGTGATCCGGCCAATCGCGGACTCTACCACCTCTGCATCAACAGCACCTTGGGCATTGATTGTTGTGCCCAGATGGTTGCGGAGATCATCCAGTCTTCATGGCTAGATAAAAGCGAATACCAATTATCGAAAAGCGGGAGCTAGGAACTTCACACTTACTTAGGTACCCGACTGTGTCGTGTAGCAGGCTATATAAGTCAGTAACGAGAGACAAGAATGAAAACCTGGCTGACATACAGCTCCTCGCGATTCATGAAGCATGGGGAAGGGGGAATTTCTATCTCCTCACAGCGGCAGTAGACCTTGGATCGCTTCGTACGGTCGAATCCGACTTATCAGCGGTTGGCAAAACTCCACCCAAACAGACAGCGAAGGTACAAACAAAGGTACAATTGCGGCGCTCCTATGCTCTCTAAAGGACTTACGGCTTCTTTGAACGACGCAAAAACACCCGTGACTCTATGATTCTAATGGCACCTGCAAGCTGTCACGGCAGAGGTCGCGGGTTCGCTATTGACACGCGAAGCCAGCCTCGCAATTTCGAATGCATCCAGAGCTCTGTTTCCATCTGAGGTTGTGATCCCGAATTGATGCTAGCCCGGTTCCAGCCATGACAAGAATGAGGGTCCAACTAGGATCCAAAACGAGGTGAATTTGATTGGTTTGTGCCGCCTCCGCATGAGATAAAGGCATTGAAATCAATGGGACTTACCATTTTTTCAGTCGGGCTCATAACCCGAGGAGCAGCCAAGAGCTCCAGGCTTTAGGTTCGTTTCAATGACCCAACCTGGCCACTTTCAAAATCTCGGTACAGCTTCGGTACGATTGAGGGGAAGATAGAATGGCTTTCAGGCTCCTAAGCGATACCAAGCAAAGCACTTAGAGTTTGAAGTTTGTTAGTTCTGGACCAGGGGGTCGGAGGTTCAAATCCTCTCTCCCCGACCAATGTTTTCAATAACCTACATTGGAATAAGGCCAGACTAAACAGCCTGGG